>Ga0206117_100489_pt1 | contig 39714 bp, 32 predicted proteins | sample 3A5Ametagenome_FD_177997 | JGI IMG/M metagenome (GOLD analysis project Ga0206117, IMG submission 177997) | Enriched microbial communities from leaf-cutter ant dump, University of Wisconsin, Madison, United States - 3A5A | ecosystem: Environmental > Terrestrial > Nest > Insects nest > Nest dump... | reverse complement strand
ACCGAAAAGTACACTTAAACGTCCTCGCTTATCACCAAGTACCCCCCAAATGATTCCACCTACCAGCATTCCCAACATTTGGCTATTAATGATGGTTGCCCCTACACTGAGCATATCTCCATCGGCTACCCCTAAGTCTTTTAAGCTCTTGACACGTACTACCGAAAATAAAATTAAATCGTAGATATCTACAAAATAGCCCAGGGAAGCTACTAGGATAATTAAAGCAATATTCTTGCTTTTGTTTGCTTGGTTCATTTAGTTTAGTTTGATAAAGTGAAACTACACCATTGGCAGGAAAAAAACAAGAGAGGTGGTTAATGATTAATTGTTAATGATTAATGATTAATTGACAAAGTTCAATAATCAATCATCAAATATTCAACAGCCAAAATTCAATAATCAATATGAGGAAAATAACAAGTAGGGTTCTGGGTGAAAACCCCATAAGCTAGATCTCTACCAACCTCGAAATGACGATGTAGGATAGCAATTGCTAATAAACAATTAACCAGTTAAACGATTAACCTAGCCACTTAAAGATTCTTCGCTACCGAAATGTCGGTACAGGTACACTCTGAATGACAAAGTTGCCGACGAGATGATGATGCAGGAACGCACTGCCTAATAAACAATTAACCAGTAAACCAAGTCTACCAATCCGAAGAGTAGAGACTATGCCACTAACAACTAGCTCCTAACCACTAGTTCCTAATCCCTAAAAACCTACTTAAACCAGCCCTTACGCCAAAAGAAGATAATTTGAATTACAGCAATGAGTACCATCACCAATAAAGTATACTCATAGCCATGCTCTTGATAGAGCTCAGGCATATTACCAGGCATAATTTTCCCTGTAACAGGGTCCTGCTTTGCGAAATTCATCCCATAAATACCCGCAATAAAGGTCAATGGAATAAAAATCGAAGAAATGATGGTGAGTACCTTCATGATTTCGTTCATCCTATTGCTGATGATAGAGAGGTACATATCAATATTAGTAGAAGCAATCTCCTTCATACTTTCCAACATGTCCATTAACTGAACACAATGATCATAGGCATCCTTAATGAACATTTTGGTTTGGTCTGTAATCAGATCACTTTCCGTACGCAAAATATCGTTCATCTTATCCCGTTCTGGCCAAATGACCCTTCTTAAAGATATTAGGTTCCGTTTAATGACTTGCGTATCGAACATCACTGAACGATCAGGACGGGCCAGCAATCTATCTTCTATGGCATCCATATCCTCTCCCCATTTACTCAAAATAGAAAAATAAGAATCCACAATCATATCCATCAAAGCGTACATTAAATAACCTGTACCACTAATGCGTATGTTACCCTTACCGTCTTTTAAACGCTTCCTAACAGCATCTAAGCAATCTTCATAATTCTCCTGAAAGGTGTATAGCACATTTTTGGTCTGGATAAAGGAAACTTGTTCGTTTTCCAAACCTCCATCTTCAGCGATATTTAACATTCTACTGATAGCGAAGTTATAACCGTCGTACTCCTCAAATTTAGGGCGATGATAAGTCCTCGTAATATCTTCCAAAACCAGCTTATGTATTTTTAGTTCATCGCTAAAAATGTTGAACATTTCTGCAGAATTAAGCCCTCTAATGTCTACCCAATAAAAGGTGCCCTTATCTGAAGTTTTCTCTGCGATATTTTTAAGATTAGCAAGTTCAACTACACTAAAATCATCTGAATTGAAGCTATAAAGATTAATTTTCGGCTTTAAGGAATTGGCATCGATATACACAAAGCCAGGTGTTGTACCTGGTTCGGGCAACACATAATGCTTTTTTTTATGCTTAAAACGTGTAGGTTTCGCCATATGCGCTTAGCTTTAAAAATAGTTTTTAGCTTGTGGACCTTGGTTAAATAGCAAATCAACAATGCTCAAGTTTGGAATAAACTCATTCCTGTCGCTAAACACTTGAAAATAGGGCTTTGTTTGTGTTTGTGGCACTTCCTTTTTACTCATGGCATTACGATAATCTGTAGCCACCTGAGGCTCATAACTTTCAGTGAATTTTAATTCAACAGGCATTTTAAGCTGTTTAGTCAACCAAGAAAAAAGCGCTACATTATAATCGAACAGAAAGTCGTATTTTTTCTCATAAAAGGAAGCTAGCCCATCTTCATAGAACTCAAAATAAGCTGAGCTTCTATAGCAAGTTTGAAGACTCAACCAATGTAGTCTTTGCCATCTTGTTTCATCACTAATCTTCACATCTTTATAAGCCGTACGAACCTTGGCTCCCTTGATTACGGGTACTGCTAAATCAAGCGTACCATTTGGCGAAGCGATTGACGCTCTATTTCTATAGGTCTGTTTCGGAAAATGTTCAAATTTTTCCAAAACAAACTCGAAATTATTTTCTTTTAAGAGTGTAAAATAACTAACTGGCGGTAGATAAAATAATGGAAATATAGCTAGATTTTGCATCTGATATTTTAAGTTTGCAATTCAACTGGCCAAATTAATGATTAAAAAAGGTTTTTTGAGCATAGGGATATTTTTTTTGCACCTCTTTTCATTTCTACCGCTATGGTTGTTGTTCGGCATATCCAACGTTTTATATTATCTAGTGTACTACGTTGTAAAATATCGCAGGGATATTGTACGTAAAAATCTTCTCTATTCCTTTCCTGAAAAAGAACTAAAAGAAATTATTGCCATAGAAAAACGTTTTTACCGTTACCTCACCGATTTAATGGTAGAAATTGTAAAAATGAGCTCCATTAGCAAAGCCGAAGTTTTAAAACGGGTGAAAATGAAAAACTTTGAGCAGGTAGAAGAATATTTTCAAAAAGGAGATAGCGCGCTGGCCTGTTCTGGACATTATGGCAACTGGGAATTGGCCATGTTAGCTGCAGGATTAAAATTCTCGGCCAGCCCTCATGTGATTTACAAGCCTATTAATAATAAGATTTTTGAAAAATGGTTCAATGCCTTAAGAACAAAATTTGGCAATGTGTTTATTCCCATGAAGCAAACTTTGAGGCAAGTAGTAGCTACCAAAGATAAGCCTACCCTATTTTGTTTCGCCAGTGACCAAAGCCCAATGGTTATTGATGTTCAGCATATCATTCAGTTCATGCACCAGCCTACTGCGGTACTTTTAGGACTAGAAAAAATAGCCAGACAAACCAATCGCCCTGTGTTTTATTTCGATATTAGACGGGTGAAAAGAGGTTATTATGAAATTGAATGTGTACCCCTCTGCTTAAATCCGGCAGCAACCGAAAATTACGAGATTACAGAACTATTCTTTAAGAGCCTAACTCAATCTATCCAAAAAGCACCTGAATATTGGCTATGGAGCCATAATCGATGGAAAAGTAATGGCTAAACAAAATTTGATACTTCAAGATAAAAACAATTATAAATGGAACCTAGCGTAGCTGTTGTGATATTAAACTGGAATGGAAAACCTTTCTTGGAACGTTTTTTACCAAGCGTTACTCAAAGCAAATACGGCAATCTGCAAATCATAGTAGCCGATAACGCCTCTACAGATGATTCCGTTTCTTTTCTCACTTCTAGTTATCCTGAGGTTAGGGTAATTATTAATGATGAAAATTATGGCTTTGCGGAAGGCTACAACAGAGCTCTTATGAAAGTTGATGCTGACTATTTTGTCCTGCTCAACTCAGATGTAGAAGTGCCGGAAAACTGGATCAAACCGGTAATTGACCTCATGCAAAGCGACGAAAAAATAGCAGCAGCACAGCCTAAAATCAAATGGCAGCATCATAAACAGTCATTTGAGTATGCTGGTGCAGCAGGTGGCTTTATAGACAGTTATGGTTTTACTTTTTGTCGTGGCCGTATTTTCGACCGTTTAGAAGAAGACCATGGCCAGTACGACACCAATCTGCCTGTATTTTGGGCTTCTGGAGCGGCATTTTTCATTAAAAGTAAAGTTTGGAAAGAAATAGGTGGCCTAGATGGCGACTTATTTGCTCATATGGAAGAAATTGATTTGTGTTGGCGGTTGAAAAACAAAGGTTATCAGGTGGTTTGTTGTACCGAAGCAGAAGTATATCACGTTGGTGGCGGAACTTTAGATGCTAGCAGTCCGTTTAAGAGTTACCTCAACTTTAGGAACAACCTGATCATTATGCAAAAAAACCTTCCGTTTGGCGAGGCCATGTTTAAAATTTTTGTTCGTCTTTGGTTAGACTTGGCTGCTTGGTTTCAATTTGCATTAAAGGGACAGTTTGCTTTCGCATTCTCGATTAACAAAGCGCATTTTCAGTTCTTTAAGCGTTTTTTCAGAACAGCAGAAAAGCGTGGCAAGCAACAAATTCCATTACATCAGCATCAAGGTGTTTTGAAAGGAAGTATTGTTTGGAGATATTTCGGGAAGAAGATTGGAAAGTTTAGTGATATTTCTTTTTAGTTTTTAAACCATCTTAGGTATTTAAGGGAATTTTAGGGTTGTTAAACAATTACTTTTCATGTTTTTTAACCACCTTAGACACCTAAGAACATTTTAGTTTTTTCGAACATTAAGGCATGAAGGGACATTAAGTCTTCACTACCTAGTACTTAATTACCTTAACTTCTTAATGGTTTTTGAGCTTTGAATATGTTTAGATGAACGAAGGTATCTCAAATGGTTTATTTTTACTTTTTTAACCACCTTAGAAACCTAAGAGCATTTTAGTTTTTTTGAAACATTAAGGCATAAAGGAACATTAAGTCTTCACTACCTAGTACTTAATTACCTTAACTTCTTAACGGTTTTTGAGCTTTGAATATGCTTAGATGAACTAAGGTGTCTTAGATGGTTATTTTTTACTTTTTTTAACCACCTTAGAAACCTAAGAACATTTTAGTTTTTTCAAACATTAAGGCATGAAGGAACATTAAGTTTTAACGGGCTATCCCTCTTAATTATCTTAATTTCTTAATGTTTTTTTGACTTGGAACTATGCTGAGATGAACTAAGGTGTCTTAGATGGTTTATTTTTACTTTTTTTTAACCACCTTAGACATTCAAGAACATTTTAGACTTTGGACCATGCTTAGATGAACTAAGGTGTCTTAGATGGTTATTTTTTACTTTTTTTAACCACCTTAGAAACCTGAGAGCATTTTAGTTTTTTTGAACATTAAGGCATGAAGGGACATTAAGTCTTCACTACCTAGTACTTAATTACCTTAACTTCTTAATGTTTTTTTTGACTTGGAACTATGCTGAGATGAACTAAGGTGTCTTAAGTGGTTTTATTTTAGCCCCCTATTTCAAAAAGCTTTCTAAAGCCAATCGGTAGCCATTTAAACCAAAACCTGTAAGTACACCTTTACAATTCTTTCCAGTTAAGGACACATGCCTATATTCCTCTCTAGCGTAAATGTTAGATACATGCACCTCAACCACCGGAGTTTTTATAGCAGCAATGGCATCGGCAATAGCAACAGAAGTATGCGTATAACCGCCGGCGTTTAGAATAATACCATCATAACTAAAGCCTACTTCATGTAATTTGTTAATCAGCTCACCCTCAACATTGCTTTGGTAATAATCTATTTCAATGATACTGTATTGCGTTTTAAGCTGTTCAATAAAACTATCTATACTTTCTGAACCGTAAATGCTCGGTTCGCGTAAGCCAAGTAAATTAAGGTTTGGGCCGTTAATAATCTGTATCTTCATGGATTGGAATTAAAAGTATCAGTAATTTAAAAAGCAAACGTATTTTTGCTTTGCATTTGCCTTACGCAATGTTATAAAAAAGAATCAAATAATGAACATCCAATCTTATCTAAAAGGATTTTCCGCCTATTTAAAATTAGAGCGTTCGTTATCTGAAAACTCTATCAATGCCTATCATAATGATGTAAATAAGCTTTTTGAATACCTACAGCTGGCCAAACAAGATATAACGCTTAAAGCTATCTCATTAAAGGAGCTACGCGATTTCATTATTTGGCTGAATGAATTAGGGGCACAAGCCAGCACACAGGCGAGGGTAATCTCAGGCATTAAATCATTTTTCATGTACCTGATGGAAGAAGAATTGATTGAGAATGACCCATCAGCTTTATTGGAAACCCCTAAGATATCCAGAAAACTTCCCGATACTTTAAGTATACATGAGATTGATCAATTAATTGCTGCTATTGATGCTTCAAAACCTGAAGGCATAAGAAATAAAGCCATCATAGAAGTATTATACAGTTGTGGACTAAGGGTTAGCGAATTAACAGAACTTAAAATCTCCAACATCTTCGAAGAAACCGAATTTATCAAGGTTATTGGAAAAGGAAATAAAGAGCGTATTGTGCCCATTGGCACTACTGCATTAAAATTCATTAATATCTATCTTCAGGAGATCAGGGTCCATCAAACTGTCAAGAGGGGAAATGAGGATTACATCTTCCTAAATAGGTTTGGATCGAAGCTTTCACGCATTTCAATTTTTAACCTTATTAAGACCCTAGCCGTAGCTGCAGGCGTTCGTAAAAACATTAGCCCGCATACTTTAAGGCACTCTTTTGCCACCCATTTAATTGAAGGCGGAGCAGATTTAAGGGCTATACAGGAAATGTTGGGACATTCGAGCATTACCACCACCGAAATCTATACCCATTTGGACCGAGACTACCTGAAAACGGTCATTACTGAATTTCACCCCAGAGCATAAAAAACCCCGTGAATATATTAGCATAAACCTTTATATCCACGGGGTTAAAATTTTTAACTGACCAGCTGTTTAATTAGTCGGTTTTTCAGCTGTTTTATCAATCAAATCCATAAACTGATCCAGCTTAGGTGTAATGATAATCTGCGTACGTCTGTTTCTAGCCTTACCAGATACGGTATCATTTCCAGCAATTGGATTGTACTCACCTCTACCGCCTGCAGTTAAACGCTTAGGATCAACACCGTAATTGTTTTGTAGGCTTTGTACCACTGATGATGCTCTCAATGCACTTAAATCCCAGTTATTTCTAATATTAACTGCCTTGATTGGCACGTTATCGGTATTACCTTCTACCAATACTTCGTAATCTTTAAAGTCGGTAATGATCTTGGCAATTTTACCTAAAGTAGCACCTGCTTTATCTGAAATTTCATAACTACCAGATTTATATAGCATATTGTCAGACAAAGAGATATACACCACACCTTTCAGTACTTGTACATCTACATCACCCATTTCTTCTCTGCTTAACGAACGGGTTAACTTATTGGTAAGCGCCATATTAAGCGAGTCGCTTTTGTTTTTAGCTGCAATAAGTTCTTTGATGTATTTATTCGAACTATTGATTTCATCAACCAATTTAGAGATATTAACGCTACCCTGATTACTAGCGCTTAAACATTTACTAAGCGCATCTTGTAATTCTTTAGCATTAGCTCGTTCACGTGCAATCGCCTCATCTAGGCTTGATATTCTGGTTTTAGCATTGGAAAGCTCCGATTCAGTACCTACCAATTTTTTATTAAGGTCATTGTACTGTTGCTGCACCTGATTAAAATTACCCTGTAGCTCGGCATACTTCTTTTTGCTTACACCACAGGCGGAAAGTAATGCAACACCTATGATCAATGATGTTGTTTTGAACGTGTTCATAGTATTTAGTTTAAATGATAAATAAATATAAACACCAACAATAGTTAAGCCAAAAAAGTTTTAAAACAGATTTAAGCTGATCATATTTTAATGACAAAAGGGCTCTCTAATCTTACAGGCCTGCTTTAACCATTCTATCTTTACCTTGCATATCTTTTCGTAAAACAATATCTACAAAGCCTTTAGACCCTAACATTTCAATAGTTTGCTCACCTAAATATTCATTGATTTCGAAGAACAAGGCCCCTCCTTTGCACAGGTGTTTTTTTGCAAAATCAGCAATGGCTTCATAAAATATCAAAGGCTTTTCATTGCTTACAAAAAGGGCAGTATGTGGTTCATGAGCGAGCACATTTTGGTGCATTTCCTGTTTTTCATTTTCGGTGATGTAAGGTGGATTACTCACAATGATGTCAAACATCTTACTGTCTACATTCAATGGATTCAAAATATCATCATGAATAAAATCTACCTCAACCTGATTGAACAAGGCATTATCTTTAGCTGTTTCTATTGCTTCTTTGGAGATATCCATTGCAAAAACGTGAGCTTGCGAAAGATGTTTTTTTAAAGAAATAGCGATACATCCACTACCCGTACCAATATCAATCACATTACCAGACTGTCTACTTATTTCTTCATCATTTAGTATCCAATCTACCAACTCTTCAGTTTCTGGCCTAGGGATAAGCACAGATGAATTTACCTTAAATGAAAGTCCGTAAAACTGCGCCTCTCCTATCACATACTGAATTGGTTTTCCATCACTTAGCAAAGTTAATATCTCTTCAAACTTTAAATAGACATCTTCGTTCAACGGTGTCTGTTTTTCGATAATATACTTGCCTTTACTATACCCCAACAAGTGATTGACCACCAAAAGGAATAGCGAGTGAATTTCCTCTTCGTCGTACAGTTTTTGTAGTTTTTGTTGATAGGTTACCGAAAGCTCAGCTAAGTTCATGCTGCAAAAGTAGTTTTATTTCGAACAGGTCAATTGCAAAATAAGTTTATTTTTGTTGCGATGAATCATGAATTTTACATGCAGCGATGCTTAGAGTTAGCCGTGATGGGAATGGGCAACGTGAGTCCAAATCCAATGGTGGGTTGTGTAATTGTTTATGAAGACAAGATTATTGGCGAAGGCTACCATCAAAAAATAGGCGAAGCCCATGCAGAAGTTAATGCCATTCACGATGTGTTTGCTAAATATGGAGACAATGCACCTAACCTTTTAAAACAAGCTACCGCCTATGTGACCTTAGAGCCTTGCTCACATTTCGGGAAAACTCCACCCTGTGCCGACTTATTAATCAGACATCAATTAAAGAAGGTAGTTGTTGGAAATACCGACCCTTTTGAAAGTGTGAACGGCAGAGGCATAGCGAAACTAAGAGATGCGGGTATAGAAGTCATTACAGGCGTTTTAAATGAGCAATGCGAGTTTGTCAACCGTCGTTTTTTTACTCGTATTAAAGCACAACGGCCATACTTTATCCTTAAATGGGCGCAAACTGCCAATGGCTATTTTGCACCAAACGATACCTCACAGCAATGGATTTCAGGTCCAGAGGCAAAAATACTCACCCATCAATGGCGCAGTGAGGAAGATGCTATTTTAGTGGGAAAAAACACCGTATTGGCTGATAACCCGCAATTAAACACCAGAGAAGTACAGGGCAAAAATCCTATTCGCATTGTGATTGATAGGAATTTAGTAATTTCAGGTGATTTCCATATTTTTAATGATGCTGCTAAAACGATTATCTTTAACGAGGTTAAAACTGAAGTAGTTAATAACATCCATTTTATACAGATGGAGGATATGCACTTTTATTTACCTCAGAAAATTGCCTACCAGCTTTATTTAATGGATATCCAATCTGTTATTATTGAAGGTGGCGCCAATATCTTGCAGCAATTTATCGTTTCTAATTTATGGGACGAAGCTCGTGTGTTTACCAGTAAAACCACATGGGAAAATGGCATAAAAGCGCCAGAAATTAAGGGTACGGTGATTGAACAAATTACTGTTGGCAATGATGAACTAAAAATATATAAACCGAACAAAACATGACCTACTTATTCCTAAGTATCCTCTGTAGTTTAACCGTTGGCGTACTGTTTAAATTAGCACGACGCTACCAAATCAATCTTACGCAGGCCATTACTTGGAACTATTTTTTCGCCATTATCTTAAGCTTAATTTGCTTTAAGCCTGACTTTAGCCAAGTTGACCTAAGTAGCTTTCCTAAAGTATATTGGGCACTAGGCTTCTTATTACCAAGCATCTTCGTTTTTTTAGGTTTATCTGTGCGCAATGCAGGCTTAGCAAGAACAGATATTGCTCAACGTTTATCGCTGTTTATTTCCTTAAGTGCTGCATATTTTCTTTTCAACGAACATTTTGACCGTTACAAAGAAGTCGGGGTTGTCTTCGGCTTTGCCGCCATTATCTTTACCATGTACCGCAAAAGCGACCGAGTATCTTCCAAAAAAAGCTGGCTTTACCTACTATTAGTCTTTTTAGGTTTTGGCGTAGTCGATGTACTTTTCAAGATGGTTAGTCAGAATACGGTAGTTCCTTATACTACCTCTTTGTTCATCATTTATTGCATCGCCTTTGTATTATCGTCACTATACTTGGCCTATTTGGTCATCAGAAAAAAAACGAAGCTGCAATTGGTCAATTTCTTTTGTGGCTGTATTCTGGGAATCTTCAACTTCGGAAATATCTTATTTTATCTAAATGCGCATCGAGAAATGTCTGAAAATCCTTCTACAGTATTTGCTGCCATGAATATGGGAGTAATTATTGCTGGCAGTTTAATTGGCATTTTTGTTTTTAGAGAAAAACTGAGCAAGTGGAACTACATTGGTTTAACGCTGGCCCTTGTATCCATTATATTAATTACCTTATCAAAGATATATGCTGTTTAACGACACCTACCAAACCATTACCCAAACCAGCGAAGGTATTTTTAGAGACAAAGGCAGCAAGTTTATTGCGTATGCCTACCCTATAAAATTGGAAGCGGATGTAAAAGAGATTGTGGCCAAACTGAGGACAGAACATCCTAAAGCAAGGCATTTTTGCTGGGCTTTAAGACTTAGCCCCGACAGGAATGTTTTTAAGCTTAACGATGATGGAGAACCTTCTGGCACCGCTGGCCGCCCTATCCTTAATTCTTTGCTTTCTGCCGACGTAACCAACATTTTGGTAGTAGTTGTGAGATATTTCGGAGGTACATTATTGGGAGTACCAGGACTAATTAACGCCTACAAAAGTGCAACTGTAGAAGCTTTGAACGCCACAGAAATCATTACCAAAACAGTAAATGATGTTTATGAACTGGAGTTCGATTATTTGATGATGAATGATGTAATGCGTGTGATGAAAGAAGAACAATTGAACATCATTAAACAAAGCTTCGATACTTACTGTTCTTTAACTTTTGAGGTTAGAAAAGCAAACTTAAACCTCGTAATTAAGAAACTTGACAAAATAGAAGGTCTAAAAATTACTTATCTTGGAACGATCTAGTTGATTGGTTGATTGGTTGTTTAGTTTTTTAGTTGTTTCGATTGAAAAACTGACTAACCACTAGTTCCTAGCTCCTAGTCCCTAACTACTAAACAATATGGAAAAGTTATCAAATGCCGATTTAATTATCAATCCTGATGGAAGTATCTACCATTTAAACTTATTGCCAGAAGATGTTGCTGATACCATAATCACCGTAGGCGACCCTGACCGTGTGGCTGAAGTAAGCAAGTATTTTGATAGTATAGAACTTAAAAAAGGTAAACGAGAGTTTATTACACATACCGGATGGGTGGGCAAAAACCGTGTCACCGTAATTTCTACAGGGATTGGTACCGACAATATCGATATTGTTTTTAATGAGCTTGATGCTTTAGTAAATATTGATTTTAATCAAAGAACAATAAACCAAGAACTTAAATCTCTAAATATCATTAGGATTGGCACTTCTGGAGCTGTACAGGCAGATATTCCTATGGGAACCATCCTAGCTTCTTCTTATGGTTTAGGTTTTGATGCGCTCATGCATTACTACGAACAACAGCCTTCTGATAATGAACGAGCTTTACTCGGCCAAATCAACCAACATTTTAGCCATATTGATGGGATTAGCCCATACCTTACACAAGCGAGCGAGGATTTATTGAAACAGTTTGCTCACGACCTTCCAACAGGCATTACCGCTACTGCTCCTGGATTTTATGCGCCACAAGGCAGACAGGTAAGGGCTAAGAATACGGTGAATAATTTTATTGGACAGCTTAACAGTTTTAAAAGCGCAGACCAACGCATTACCAATTTGGAAATGGAAACTGCAGGCATTTACGCACTCGCAAAAACGTTAGGACATAAAGCACTATCTATCAATGCTATTTTGGCAAGCCGCGTAAAGTTTGAGTTTAGCAGTAATCCAAACACTATTGTAGAAAAAGCTATCCAAATGGTATTGGAGAGAATTTAAATCGACACCTTCCAACCTCAATTCGATTATTATTTAATTGATTTTTAGCGGAATGAAGTCAACTTTTTTTGCTGACCCTGAAATAAATTCAGGGTGACGTCAGACGGGCAGTTCGTCATGCTGAATTTATTTCAGCATCAGTTTTAAGGGCTATTTTGACAGACTTAATAATCGAATTAAGGTTTTAAAACTGATGTTGACCTGACGCTAAGCGGAAAGCTATACAATAAATTTATTTCAGGGTCAGTCAACATCAAAAATATTATGAAACTATACCAGTAAACTTTTATTTCTTTACTTCTACTTTGTAAATAGTGGTTTGCTGATAAAGTTCCTCAGGTTGTAATAACGTTGAAGGAAATGAAGGAATGTTAATTGAATTAGGTGCATGCTGGGTCTCTACACAAAAGGCATCAAAGCTACCATAATGCTTTCCTCCCTTTCCATTTTTCACATCTAGATATTTAGCAGTATAAAAATGCGCCACAGGCTCAGTAGTGTAAATAGAAAGAACCAAACCGCTATCTTCTGCTTGTGTTCTGCTAGCCAAAGTTAAATCGCCATAGTTCTTATCTAATAAATAAGTTTGGTCGTAACCATTCTCACTATCCCAGCCTTCTGCAATCAATTTACCTTTTGTAAAATCGTGCAAAGAACCCTCTACAGGCAACAACTCGCCAGTAACCACGTAATTATCATCTTGCGCTAACCATTTGGAAGCATTCATTTGATGGTGATGCGACTGAACACTTTCGCCTTTTTTAGACAAATTGAAATAGCTATGGTGCGTAAGGTTAATCGGCGTAGCTTCATCAGTATCTGCCTGATAAGTTAAAATCAGCTCATCATTTTCTGTTAAGGTAAAAGTTAGCTGTATGGCTAAATCACCTGGAAACCCCTCTTCCCCATCTAAACTGAAATATTGGAAAGTAACCGACGGGTTTACACCATCATTCAGTCCAATAATGTCCCAAACTTTTCTATCCAAACCTTCAATACCACCATGCAAACAATCGTTTCCGTTATTTTGTGCTACTTGATAGCTAATCCCATCTACGGTAAATTCACCATTTTTAATCCTGTTGGCGTAACGACCAATAACTGCTCCAAAATAAGGGTAGTTAGTTAAGTAATCTTCACTTAAGTAACCTTCAATGTCATCAAAACCCAAAACAATATCTTGTTGCTCACCATCTGCATTTTTAACTACAAATTGATTGATAATGGTCCCGTAATTAAACAGTTTCACAAAAGTGCCTTTGGTATTGGTTAACTCTACCGCAATCACTTCCTTTTCGTTTACAAATGTGCCAGTGTGTATTTGGTTTGCTTTCATTATTCTTATCTTAGACGCTCTTTTTTAAGTATGCAATAATAACTAAATATCCACATTTCTATTAGCGTTGCAGGTAAAATCCTTGAATTTATTTAGGGACCTAGTGGTTAGGAGTTAGGAACTAGTAGTTAGTGGTTAGTATTCAGTTAACCAATTGGACAATTAAACAATTAACCAAAATGGAGACTAGCAGTTAGTATTCAGTTAACCAGTTAAACGGTTAAACAATTAACCAAAATTGAAACTAGTGGTTAGTATTCAGTTAAACGGCTAAACAATTAACCAAAAAAGCTCCATCAATGGAAGAGCATTTGTAAATTTGAATAATGAAAAAATTAAAACTTGACGAGTTAAACAGGGTTGATGTAGAGGAATTCAAAGCTCAGGAGAAACTTCCCGTGGTGATTATGCTGGATAACGTGCGAAGCATGCACAATGTAGGCTCGGTTTTTAGAACCGCTGATGGGTTTGCTGTGGAAAAAGTGGTTCTTTGTGGGATTACCGCTCAACCTCCGCACCGTGAGATAGAAAAAACTGCTTTGGGAGCTACACAATCTGTAGCGTGGGAACATATAGATGATACTTTAGCTGCCATTGAAAAATACCGTGAATTAGGTTACCAGATTATTGCCATAGAACAGGCTCAAAACAGTGTAATGCTGCACACCAACCAGCCTACTTTAGCAGAAAAGTATGTCCTTATTTTTGGCAATGAAGTAAATGGCGTGAGTGATGAAGCCATGCAACAAATAGACAAGTGCATAGAAATACCGCAATTTGGCACCAAACATTCCTTTAACATCGTAATTTCGGCTGGTATTGTATTGTGGGACTTCTTTGCTAAAATGAAATTATAATATGGACAATCCATTTCTTAAGAAACTACAGCTTAAAACTGGCTTTAAGGTTAGTGTGATTAATGCACCCGAAAATGCAGCAGCTATTTTTGGAGATATTCCTTCGGAAATCACCTTTAGTTATGATACCCAGCCTCAGCAAGAAGCTTATTTGATATTTGCCATTACCAAGGCTGATATGTTTACTGCTTTAGAGGCTATTGAAAAATCCATTGTAGACAAAACCATTGTTTGGATTTTTTATCCTAAAGCTAAAACTCCTTTGGCCGCCGATTTGAACCTCATGCAATCGTGGGAGGATATTACCAAGTTCAATTTAGCACCATGTGGTTCTGCTGCCGTAAATGAGATATGGACAGGTATTAGAATAAAAACTGCGACAAGTCAGAAAAAGTCTGGTGTAGGTAATGCTGAAATTGCGAATAACGAATATGGCCAGTACATTGACGTAGCCAATAAAATTGTTACACTTCCAGAAGACTTAAAAACAGCACTAGCTGAACGACCTGATGCGCTTGCTTATTATGAAACACTAGCTTATTCACATAGGAAAGAGTACGTTTTATGGGTGATTACGGCCAAACAAGAGAAAACAAGAACTGACCGTATTCACAAAATGATAGAGAAACTATTAGATAAAAAGAAAAACCCAACGGAAAAGTAAGGGACAAACAAAAGCGGATAGCTGCTGTTACACTTACATGAATAAGCACCTTCCCTTCTGTCTTATTACGCTCATTACTTTTTTTGTTTATAATACGGCATATTCGCAAAATCGTACAGACAAACTCTTTACGGTTAGCGGAATCGGAACCTCGATGCCTGTAGGTTCAGCCTCGGATGTTTTTGGTCCTAAAATATCCACTACCCTTGGTTTGAATATCGGAATTGGTAAAGGTGGTTTATTTCTCTATCCTAAACTTAGTTTACATGCTCTTTCCTACAGAGGAAAAATTGCTGAACCTGGCTTTACTTACATGGCGCAAACGGGCAGGGCTACCACCTATCTATTGAACCTTGGCTTAGGTTACCGCAAAATTGTTGGAAAGTTTGCTTTTTATGGCTTTGCTGGTGGTGGTGGTGGCTATATCCTCACTCCTATGGTAAGAGTTAATGATGCTGCGCAACAGGTAAAAATCAGCAATAAATCTCATTTTATGCCCATGCTAGAAGGTGGTGCTGGTACTGAATTTAGTTTAGGAGGATTGTCCCTATTTACGGAAGTAGGTTTTATGAATGGGTTTAAAAAGATACAAAATCGGAACTTTACGACCATGCCACTCACTATTGGGATTAAACCTAATTTAAGCAGGTTATTTAAGTAAAAATGGAAGGTCAATACGACTATTAGTATAGAGACTGCTTCGTTCCTCGCAGTGACGGGACCATTTCGTCTTTGCGAGGAACGAAGCAATATCCTAGCTATAAAGCTGTTTTTATTCGTTTCGAGCCTTTCAAGAGCTCAGTTTCCGATAGATAACATACAAAACTAAAACAATTAAGCTTGATTTGATTAAAATATAAACACATAGGCACATAGGACCACTCACGTTCCTAAGCTTAAAGCAAATTTTCCTTTAAAAGCAATGTTAACTCTTCCATCCCTTCTGTGGCACTTTTGGCAATCTTAATTACATTGTTCAATCCAGATACCGGAGGAATTTTAGGGTCAATGATGTATTTTGGGACTCCATGCGGCACATAGTCAATCAATCCCGCAGCGGGGTATACCGCAAGCGAAGTTCCTACAAGAATAAAAAGGTCTGCCTGAGCGCACAACTTTGCTGCTTGCTCAATCATGGGCACTGCTTCGCCAAACCAAACCACATGTGGCCTTAGTTGCGAACCCAACTCACAGAGCTCTCCCATTTTGATGTCATTAGTTTGAAGTGGGTAAATCAGATTAGCTCTTTTTGAGGATTGGGCATAGGTAATTACCCCATGTAAATGGGTCACCTTTCCTGAGCCTGCCCTTTCATGTAAATCATCAATGTTTTGAGTAATGATTTCAACGTCGAAATATTGCTCCAAATCAGCCAAAGCAACATGCGCAGCATTAGGCTGAGCAGCATTCACTTGCTTTCTACGTTCATTATAAAATTGCTGCACCAAAGCTGGATTGCGGTCCCAAGCCTCGGGAGTAGCGACTTCCATCACATTATATCCTTCCCATAAACCATCGGCATCTCGGAAAGTTTTCAAACCACTTTCGGCACTAATGCCCGCTCCTGTTAAAACAACCAGTTTCTTTTTCATTAAAGGTAAAGCTAGTGAAAAGTTGAAATAAGTATGGGCTTGTGAAGTTTAACATTCTTGCCGTCATCCAGAATTTATTCCGGAATTGTAATGCATTAGTAGGTTTTATAACGCTTTAACGTTCCCGCATACGCGGGAATGACGCACGGAATAACACAAGTGAACCAATGAACCAAATTATGAAGAAACAGGCCAACAAAAAAGCCCTCCTGCAATAAGCAAAAGGGCTTTAAATATTTTGAATATTACCTAGGCAATAGCCGAATGTTGTTTCAAAGAAGGATATTTTGACTTCAACACCTCGAATCCCATAAACATAATGGCTGAATAAACCAATGTGCCGTAAAGGAATTTTAGTTCGAATGGAATAGCGGCCACTAAACACTGCCAGAAACCAGCTAAGGTTTTAGGATAGGTATCAAAGCCTAACCACATGCCAAAATCTGAAACAATCCAGTGGATCAATACACCTACCAAAGTAGCTACAAATACATTCGCTACGCTTACTTTTTTCACTAAGATTTGTGCAGCCAATACCATTAAGGCAAAAGCAATATAGGTATAGTACCAACCTGGGTAAAACACATAGCTCTCACCCATCATTAAGGCCAAGCCTAAATCGCTAAGCAATAATACCAGTATAGGTAAAACATAGCCCGAAAACTTATTTTTAAAGTAGCTACCGCTAAAAATGGCTACAGCACCCAAGCCAGAAAAATTGGCAAACAATTTAAAGTCTGACGAAAGCGGCGCTAACATTCTTAGTCCAATTACAACTGCGATAAACAACAATAATACGAGGACTCTGGTATTTGATTTTCTTTCCATTGATCTAATGATTTAAAGCAAAGGTAATAAAAATACTATTTTGGGAAAATAACATCCTTTACTTGGTAACCCACATTGGCAATTTTCTTGCGTAGCTTCTTATCTACACCATAAATCAACAAGTCGCTAGGTAAGTTATCGGAAGTACTTTTCGCATCTATGACATAAAGCTCTCCGGTACCTGGATTTACTTTCCAAGCGCTTAAGAAACCCGCTCCTTCATTTTGCGATGGATAAGCAAATAATTCCGTCTTTTTGGTCGTGGCATTAAAACGATAGATCTCGCCTGTACCAGTTTCCTGCCAATAGATAAACTCATTGATTCCACCAGCACTGATCATTTCACCATTTTGAGGTAAAAGGAGATCAGAAGGTAAATCGATAGTTTCTTGCACTTCCAAGTTTTCGTTTAGTCTCACCATTTTGGCATTGGCACTACCTCCTTTGGAGATACCCATCCAAATTTGTTTGTTAGATGTTTTTACAATACCTGCAATGTTTTCAGGATAAGTGAACAGCGTTTGTAAGGTGCCATCTTTAACGCTAACCAGTTTTTTAAGCACTGGTGTGATATAAGCATTGTTATAAGTCGTTATAGGAATTAAAGCAGCAGAAACAGTTCCTGTTAACAAAGTACCCGCTATGGTTTTAGCAGTAAGGTCCACTGCATACAATCCTCTTTTGGATGACGTACCTCCTATCACATAACCTGTTTTACCATCGGTAGTTGCAAAATAAGTAATTGACCTCACGCTGCTATTACTGATCTCAATATTGGCTAGCTTCAAAGTTTCATCATCAATCACCTGAATATTGGGCGTACTAGAAGTAGTTACATACAGTTGATTGCTATAACGAAAAGCACTCATGGTATTTAATGGCAGCTTTTTCCCATTATTTTCTAGAGAAAATACATTTGGAGTCAATTTTTCCTTTTCATCTAAAAAAGAAATATCGGCGCCATCGCCATTTGCATTAGTGTTGCTCACCAATAAAATACCATCTGCGTATTTACCTAATACCTTAATTTTATAGTTTAAAGTAGTTGTTCCAGCTTTATTGGTTGCTTTAAAAGTTAACTCATAGTCACCTTTATCCTGTTTGGCAAAAATGTAACTGCTCTGAGTGCCTACTACTTTGCCCTCTTCTAACCATTCGTAAGCCGTAGCAATACCTGTCATCTGCGGTTTTAGCTCCAAAGGCTCTTGTACTTTAGCCCTTATCGAAGTGTTGATGTCATCAGGAAAGGAAACCGCGTTGATTTTTTCTTTCTTACAGCCGAGTACAGCGGCTAATAAAAGTGCCAGCATTAAAAAATAACTGGCACTTATTTTCATTGTGTGTAGTTTCATTAATATTATTTCAAGGCTTTGATGTGTAAGTCAACGGCGCCTCTAATGTCAGTAGAGATTTCTCCCAAAATACCTGCGTTAATGTTTTGAGCTGTATATACTTTTACAAAATCGATAGTTTTTAGTTCAACTTTATTCCCATTTTTATCTACGGCCCAAGAAATATCAAAGCTATTATAACCTTTATTTTGATAATCATCTCCTACCGAATAGCTATCTGTATAACCCCAGTCAAATGGTTTATTGATAATTAAACCTGAAGTGCTTAAGCTTGTAGAGGGCAATAAAGTCCCTTTAAAAGTAATTTGATCCTGATTGGCAGCGAAAAGAGGATAGTGGTTTTTGTTTTTTGACAAATTTTTCACCGAACCAGTATTACCTTGATTATCTCTCCATTCTACATCAGCAAAAGCTTTAGGGTTGGTATAAGTAATCTCATAATTTTTAATGGTAGTAGTTTTGCTGTATTCGCTACCCGCCAATTCATACCATTCATCATCAGGTAGGCCGTTACCATTTTTATCTTGGCTTACCATTACGATACCGTGTTCTGCAGAAGCATTGTTTGGTCCTGTTGGATTTCCATAAATTCCCAAGTCGTAGCCCTCAGTGTTTTTCACCGAGTGATCGAAACCGAAAATAACATAACCGCCAAAACCACCTAGTGAAAGTAGATTATCTGTGCTTCCTACTAATTTTTGTGCTTGTTCTAAAGAACCTAAGCTAGCGAGATTAATATGTTGTCCTGGGGCTGGCAAATATTCAAATACCCTGCTGATGTACATGCTGCTGTTTGCTCCTGGATCAATAACAGGAACTGGTACATTAATTTGATAAGTGAAGGTAAAACTACCTTGTGCGTTGCTACCGGTATAAGTTAAAGTATAGTCACCTGCTGAGGTTGGTTTAAACACATAGCTGGCTTCTGTACCTACTACGGTATTATTCAATTTCCATTCGCTGGTTACTGTTTTACCACTCGGAATTACTACCGAAAAGTTTTTTTGGGCATTTACCTGTACGGTTAAAGTCTTTTCTGTAACCTGCATGCTTAATGTTGGGAAAGCATCGTCTTTGTCTTTTTTACAAGAGAAAAACAGGGTTACGGCTAATAAGGAAAGTAAAAGTATTCGTTTCATTTGGGTTTGATTTGTTAAAAGCAATTTGATTTAGTTGTTTTTGAGGTAGTCCACTTTATCAAGACTTACGAAGTTTTAAAAACTTCGTAAGTCTACTGATCGATTTACAATGATTTATAAACGTATTTGTAGGTATAGGCAAAGGCAGCACTTTTTGGAAATGAGTTTGTTTCAAACTCATAAAGTTTCTTACCCTCTTTGCTATACACAGCAGCTTTACTCACATCACTTTTAGCAACTACTACACTATTATCAAATGGATTGATCGTTAAACCATAAGGCGTGTCTACAGTGGTTGCGTCAGTAATTAAATCTGCTCCTAATTTACCAGTAGCAAGATTTAATGATTTGATACTTGGTGTGCCATAGATGTCCTTTGCCATCCAAGCTTGATTTTTCTGAATTGCAATGGTTTGCAAATTATAATCTTCAGTTTGCGTCACAGCATCAGTGGTACTGCTAATTCTTTGCATCGCCGGATTAATATTGCCAAAGTTGCCAAATGAAATCACATACAAATCTCCATTTTCTGCCCCCACTATCTTAGCTGGGTTATAATTAACCGTAATTTGCTTTACTGTAGCGAAGGTATTAAGGTCAACTACTACAACTTTATCATTTAAAGATTTCGGATAGTTGTAACCAGCGGAACCCACCACATACAATTTACCGTTAGCAACTGCCACACCTTCTAATGCTTCTGCATTGTCAGCACCATTTTTTAATTGTAGCTCTGCATCTATATTTAGGCTTGCGGTATCAATACGGCTAATTTTACCATCATATCTGCTCACATAAGCTTTATTTTTATAAAAAGTAATGTAACGAGGATAATATCCAGCGGTGGTACCATTAAAAGCAATACGCTTAATCGTTTTACCCGTATTAACGTCCATCACATCTACAAATGACTCAGCTTTATCATCTGGCCCCGTAACTACGCAATATAATTTACTACCATACTGTTGTAGATCGTTAGCATTTTTACCTAAAGCTTTGCCGTTTACCTGATTGTAGAAGTCTTTCACAACTGTTTTCTTAGCAACGTCGTAATAACTAATAGAACTATTGGCACCAACAGCATTATAAGTTCCTTCGTTAAGGATATATATTCCTTTAGTACCCGTAATTTCCTGTGTAAGCAAAATTTCACGTTCATTGTTCTTTTTACAGCCTGTGAACAAAACGGTTAATACCGAAATCCCAAGGACTGTTCTTTTTAAGTAATTCATAGTGTTCATATTTTTATATTTCATTTTACTATTTAACAAAAACCATATGTGCAGGTATATCACCTGTAGTGACCGACCATTTTAATTTTCCATCAGGAGTATAGCAATGTAACTTCCCAGGGGTAACGTAGTCCTTAGCATCAGTAAGGTAAACTTCTTTGGTATAAGGGTTCACGTTAATGCCGTAAGGCAATATTATGCTGTTTTGTGTTCCATCGCTGATAAATGGCCTGCTCAACAGCAATTCATTCTTTACATCAATGGTATTATAACTAATGGTGTTCTTTTGTTGACTTTGGTTCCATTCAGTAGCAATTACATAAGCTACATCATCATCAATGGCTAAATTGCTTGCGGCAAGGTCAAAAGTTCTTTTTACTTTTTCCGTTTGGGTATCTACCACTAAAAGTTTAGAAGGCACATTATAATAATCTCCTCTGGAGGTTACATATAAATCACCATATTTATCGGCCTTTAAACGATGCAGGTTAATGGCCACATCAATGCGTTTAGTTTCTGTAAAGGTATTCAAGTCAACCACTGAGACTGTACGCTCATAATTATTAGGGCTGTATCCTCCCGAATTGGCTACATACAGTTTATTGTTCACTACCGCAAGTTCTTCGGGTTGCCTACCTACAGCTACCATACGGGTAATGTTAAGTGCCGTGGTATCAATTTCGGCCACTACGCCATTTGGTGAATTAGGATCATACACTTTACCTACATAGGCACTTACATAAGCTTTTCCATTGGCAAATGTGACGTACCTACCGTTAATGATATCTATCTGTCCTAAACGTTTACCCGTTTTCACTTCCAACACTTCTACTTTGTTGGATAAATTAACCACCACATATAATTTGTTGCCATATATACCAATATCGTTCGCCACATCACCCAAACCTTTAGTAATTTGTGGGTTCACTTGGTTATAAAGATTACGGGTATAAAGGCCGTTGCGTAAATCGAGGTAATCTAATGAGGCTTTGTTCATGCTCATATTACCCTCGTTCACCAAATACATTCCTTTTAATACCGAACCTGGGTCAGCTTCTACCCTACTAATTTCTGCAGGTAGTGGAGCGGGATCTTTTCTACAACTAGCCAGTCCCGCTAACAATAACAATAAAAATCCTAATCGTTTCATAAGCGGTACTGAAGGGTTAAACGATAATTACGACCTGGCATTGGAAAGTTTGGCACTACATCATAATACTGGTTAAGGAGGTTATTTACCTCACCAGTAATTTCAAATTGTTGTTTTGCTATGGCAAAGGTATAACCAATTGCCGCATCATGGGTGTACCATGGCTGCATATAGTTGTAAATCAGGTTAGCACGTTGGTTATAACGAGATCCTGTATAAATAAAACTATAGTTTAATTTCCATTGCTTATAATCCAACCGTCCCAAAAAGGAACCACTGTGCTTAGGAATGTAAGGGATTTGATTGCGATAGCTTTCGTCGCTTTTATCGGTTACATCAATAGCTTGTTGGTAAGTATAATTAAAGCCAAGCCCCAAATGTAGGCTCTTCGCTAAATCTACCCCCGTTTTCACATTAGCTTCTAAACCTTTCACTTCTACCCTGCTTACATTGTACATGATCCATCTGAACAAGTTGGCACCAGGTTGTGCAATAATTTTATCTTTTACAGTGTTGTAATAAGCATCTGCCTGAAACTCCAGGTATTTGAAACGGCTTTGGTCAAAAACTGTCGCATAGGTAAATCCAAGGTCGTATTGCTTGGTGTATTCCGGCCTTAACAAAGTATTTCCACTAAAGGTGTAATACAAATCATTAAAGGTAGGCATGCGAAAGATATCCTTGTAAAAACCTCTAATCCTGAATGCCTGATCCTCGAACACCTTCCATGAAAACATAAAGGTTGGACTAAATACCTGTTTGTTCCCACCTGCTTCAAAGGCTTGCACTTCTTCCCTAATGGTAGTGCTTAATAAATTCCCTTGTAAAGTAAGTCTATTGGTAGTGTATGCTGCACTAACAGCATTCAAAAAGCTATGTCTGGTAGGGTACGCAAAGCGATAAAGGTTGGCATCTAAATCCTGTAATTGATAATCACTGGCCAAAGCTAGTTGCCATTGTGTAGTGACATTATATTTAAGCGCCGCTGATAGATAAGCCTCCTTTTCGTAAAACCTGTTATCTAAATAACCATCTATACGAATATATTCCGGGTCGATATAGCGGGTTTGATCGTAAGCCAGTTTTGCGTTAAGCAGCAACTCAAATTTATCTAAGCGTTTTTGAAAGTTACCTTGTAGGAAAAAGTTTTTGTCCCAAATGCGTTGGTGGTAATCAAACTTATTGGAAATGATGGCTCCTGGCAGTCCACGTTCAGAGAGAAAGGAATAAGCCTGTACGTTCCAAGTAGCGCTGTCTTTGGTCTTGCCAAATAAACCTGCTTGTAACCTAAAACGCTCTACATCGCCATTGCTTCTCACCGCTGTGGTATCAAAAACACCGTTGGTGAGCCTAAACTTGTATCGGCCATTGGCACGGATGTAAGAAGTACTTACACTGGTCCATAGGTTATTGTTGATGCGTTGCTGGTAGCTGATATTTGGATTTACAAGACCGAAATCCCCTATTTTCAGTTCGGTATTTAAAGCATAGTGCTTCTTTGAATCGAAACTTGGGGTTTTGGTTTTAAGGAATATCGAACTTGCCGAAGCCACAGCTTTAGCAGGTTGTAATAGGTTTGGATTTTGTCCACTTAGTAGGGATATTTCTTCGATATTATCTAAAGCGTATTTACCTAGATCTACCTGTCCGTTTTGAGCATTGCTTAGGGCTACACCATCTAAGAAAACACCTGTATGGTTACTGCCCATGCTACGGATGTCCACAGTTTTCAATCCACCAATGCCACCGTAGTCTTTTAACTGAACGCCAGAAAAATATCTCATCGCATCGGCTACAGATAAACTGTTAAGCCTTTTCAACTCTTGCGCCGTCATCACCTGCTGCGGTACTGGCGATAGATGTTGCCTGCTTAAACGATAACGTAAGATATGAACTTCCTTCAGCTGATTGGCTTTGGCCACGCTGTCGGTATTTTGGGCAAAGGCTTCCAGCTGTCCTATATTTAATAGGCCTAAGGTTACCAAGCAATGAAACAAGCTTAGCTTAGCTAAGACTTTTCTTTTTACCATTTTTGATGTGAGCTATTCCTCACAGCAAACAGAAATTAAGGAGCTAGTATTTTACTGGCACATCACTCCTAGCTTCAATCCCCGAAAGCTATGAATTAATCGTGCTAAAGGCAGGTCTTCTGACTTACTCCCTGTTTGCTGCCTTCCCATGTTTATTGTTTAACATAGTGGCTTGTAGAATAGCAAACAGTTAAAGAGCTTACAGCTGCGGGACAGTTACGGATTTACACCGTATTCCCTTTTAATCCCAAAGCGTTACCCAAGGGAACCAAAAGCGCTGCAAAGGTAGTGTATTTGGTAGTGAGTTGCAAATTAGGGATTAGGAGTTAGGGACTAGGGGTTAGGGACTAGGTATTAGGAGCTAGGTGTTTGGTTAACTGGTTATTTGTTTAATTGGTTCACTAGTTCATTGGTTTATTTGCACGGTTCAGCTATTGCTGTCATCTCGATCCCGACACTTCGCAAGACAGATCCTTTAAAGTTGCTTTATGTTTTCCGTTGATTACGCAGATTTAACCGCAAATCGATTATCAGGAAATAAAAAAACCTCACGCCTTTTTTAAAGAGAACGGGCGGAGGTTTTATTGATTAGACGGCGGGTTTATTTTTTCTCGTTTGACCCTCTCTCCCGAAGAATCGGGACCTCTCCCTAAAAGGGAAAGAAAAGTACTTGGTGAAAGCTAGTGAGAAGTTTATCAAACAATAACATTCTTTATTTAGATATCCTCTTATGTTTATTTATCATTTCCCTAAATGTATCCCCAATCCCAATTCAAAACTTCCATTGGTATAGTTACTCAATGCCGAAGTTTGGGTGGTGTAAGTGGCTAATACTCGGTATTTCTTCTTCAAATCCATGCCCAAGCCAAAGGTGGCGCTTTTACTACTGTGGTATAGTCCACTTAGCATTAGTTGTCCATCTTCAAACCAGAAAGCTGCTCCAGCATCTACCACACTATCAAAGCCTTTCACTCCCCTGTATGCCACTTTGGGTTCCAATTGCATATTTTGATCGGTAGTTAATCCAAATTTATAACCTGCCGCAGCATAAAAAGTAGCAATATCTACCATCCCATTTTCTCGCTTAGACCTTAGCAACCTGTCCAAGTTGGGCAATGCTGCTTCTACCCTAAAACCGTTATAGGTGTAGGCAATCCCAAAATCACCATCTAGATAGGCATCGCGATCGTTATAACGCTGTGCGGAAAGATCATCTGGACGTCCCTGAATATCCTCTAGCGAAAGTCGTTGCTGCGAAATACCCACCGAAAGTCCAAAATGCAGTGCCTGTTCGGTTGAAAGAGGTAAATGGTAGGCATAACTTGCCAATGCCCTCAATTGACGCTGTAGTCCTGTCTTATCTAGATAAAGGTTAACGCCCCAACCTGTGCGATTTTTACCATAAGCAAGGGTAATCGCTTGTTGTTCGGGTGCACCTGGAATTTTGCTCCACTGACTTCGATAGCCAAGCGACACTTCTAATCCCTGATTTACTCCCGCCATAGCTGGATTGGCCAAATAGGGTTTTTGGAAATACTGTGCCGCTAATGGCCCCAGCTGTGCTTTAACCTGTAGCGTAGCGAACACAATCACTAGGCTTAGCATGTTGATATATATGTTTCTTTTCATATTTCTAGTAGTTAGTTATTAGTGGTTAGGAGCTAGGGATCAGTAACTAGGAGTTAGTAGTTCATTGCATCGGTCCTAGAACTTTTTACTTTCCAAATTCCTTCTCCCGCTAATTGCGCTGATTTTTCCGCTGATTAATTGATTAGTTCATTTGCACTAGCGTTAAAACTTTATACTTTACAACTCATAACTTTAAACTTTAGTCACTTACCTATCTCTTACTAAAGTGATATAACCTCTTAATACTTTTCCTGCTTCCAAATCAATAATATAATAGTAGGTGTTTTCTGCAAGGGCTTGTCCATTATAGGTGCCGTCCCAACTGTTATCGTAGCCTTTTTTGGTATATACAATTCTTCCTGCTTTGTCAAATATGCGTACCACTGCCTGTGGATACATATCGATGTTATCTACCTTCCATACATCGTTCACTCCATCCCCATTGGGGCTTAACAAGTTGTTGGCCTTTAGGATGGAAAGGTCATCTGCTACGGTAACGGCATAGCTCATGGTACTGCTACAACCATTGGCATTGGTCGCTGTTACCGTGTAGGTGGTATTGGTGGTTGGCCTTATGGTAAGGATTGCGCTGTTCTGCCCAGAAATGATGCCCTGTGCATTGGCCCAACTGTAGCTGGTCCCGCCAGTAGCGGTCAACTGTAGCGTTAATCCCATGCCAATGGTACCCTGCCTGCTCGGGATAATGGCAACGGTCGGCAGTGCATCCACCCTCAGGGTTCCGTTTGCATACACAAAAGTGTAGTTGTCCGAAGCTCCTCCAGAAACCGTAACCGGATAATTGCCCGCTTGGCTGTTGACGGTAGCAAGGGTAGCGGCCTGTGGTTTGGTGGTCAAGCTGTTTTCGTTGTCACTGCGTTTAAAACCATTGTAGCTCAACGTAAATGAAGGGTTGGATTGTCCAAAGCACCTTGCTACATTGGCCGGCGTTATGGTCAGCGTTGCCCTGTTAATGGTAAGGTTGGCCGGCGTGAACAGGATACGGTAGTTGGTGCCAGCGGTCAGGGTCCCCTGCCCAATGGCATATGTCCCTACATTTTCCCCAATATCTCTGATTGGGCTTCCCGTAAAAGTGTCATTCCCTATCAGACTGGTAGCGGTAAAGGTAATGGCAGGATCCGTATCACCATAAGTCTTTGTTTTAGCATCCATGGTGATGGCAATCACCTTGGCTACGATATTGAAGTTGGCCGGGGTATAGTTGATGATGTAGTTACCACCAGCCGTCAGCGTCCCCTGATTGATAGCATACGTACCAACATTTGCTCCTGGATCCCTGGCCAGGGATCCAGTAATAGCATCAGCGCCTATAAGCCCCGCACTGGTATAGCTGAGTGCAGGGTCCGTGTCACCGTAGGTCTTGGTTTTGGCCTGTGCAGAGATATTGAGTGTTACCTGGGTGATGCTGGCCGTAGTACTTGTACTGGTATTGAAGGTGTAGTTGCCCGCATCGGCACCGGATAGGCTAATCCCCGTAACGCTTACGGTTTTACCCGTGCCAACGTTTTTGTCGTTGAACGTTGCAGTACTATAATTAAATGTAATATTATCTCCCGCAAGGACATTGCCGGAAAGGCTCACTATAGCAGTATTTGTTGCATCGTAAGCCTTGTCGGTGCCCGTGGCCGAAACCGTCAGTCCAAATGGAGTAATATCAGCAGTGGTATTGGTTGCAGGATTAAAACTGTAGTTTGCGGCACCCGTGCCTGATATGGTAATGTCATTCACTGTTACCGTTTTATTATTGCCAACATTTTTATCATCAAAATTGGCCGAACCATAAGCCAAGGTCAGCATATCCCCTGTTAGGGCATTGGAACTAAGGTTTACCGCAGCAGCATTTGTTCCATCGTATACCTTGTTATTTGCAGTAGCCGAAACCATTAAGGCTTTTGGCTGGATAGTTAAAATAAACTGTACGTTTGTAGCTGGACCTATATCCACATTACCAGCCTGGCTAGCTGTAATACTCACTGTTCCCGCTTTTTTAATTTCCAACTTCCATTTGTTGTTGTCGGAAGCATCCTGATAAGCTTCTGCTATACTATTATCAGCAGAAGCATAGCTTACCGTTAAACCAGAGCTCGCTGTTGCCCCTGGTTCAAAATCGGCATCGCCATAATTCTTATTTATAGGAGCAATAGCACTAATGCTTTGTGCCAATTTTACTAAAACTGTTGCTGTAACTGGAGTACCCAGGCAACCATCAGCACTAGGTGTAACTGTAAAAGTAACCGTTTGTGATGTATTTGTGGCATTGATCAAATTACCGCTAATGGTTCCACTTCCACTTGTAGGAACCCCAGTAACATTTGCCTGATTATCTCTAGTCCAAGTAAAAGTTGTCCCCGTTAAATTAGTTGTCGGTATAATCGCATCAATAGCCTGTGCAGAAGTAACCATTTGGTTTGCTGGCGTTAGTGACGAAACAACAGGCTGAGGTTTAACCGTGATGGTAAAAGTCTTATCATAAGCACTGCCACATTCATCATTATGGTAACTAATAATGATTTGACCTAATCCTTCTTGAAAGCCTTGGGTATGATTTACTGAAGTAGCCAAGGGGCCGGTATAACTACTACCGCCACCACCGCCGCCATAAGCTGCGCCGCCACCGCCATAATAGCCGCCACCACCGCCGCCAGCAGCGGTGCCAAAGAAAATCCCTGCATTTCCACCAAGCCCTAACTGACCTGCCGTTGCGGGAGTGCTTCCACCACTACTTGCGCCAACACCCGCTACGCCTCCAGCTGATTGGGTTCCTCCCATACCTGTATATGCACCAGTCTGGCTATTACATTGATAACCAGTTTCGCCAATCAAGCCCCCGCCCGCTCCTCCGGGTTCAGCGTTAGCGGCACAGTTATTTCCACCACCACCGCCACCACCGGCAACAATTATCCTATTGATTAAATCTGTTCCACCTATCCTAATATCTGAAGCGCCACCTCCTTTAGGTTGTACAACACTGCCTCCACCACTACCACCTCCATTAAATCCCGTGTTGCCTCCTACAAAAACATAAATCGTTTGACCTGGAGTAACTGGGTACTCAGCTACTACTCTTCCTCCCTTACCGCCTAAATCGTCTGGCCTTGTTCCAGGTTGGTTATAAATGGCGCTTTCTCCTTGCGCCCCTCTGGCATCTATTTTAATTTTTGTAACTCCAGCGGGCACCACATAGGTTTGCATTGATCCAGTATAATTAAATGTTTGAGACGCTACATAATGAGGCCTTACCGTAATGGTAGACGTTAAGATGCTTGTGCCAGTGTTTAACGGCGTAAAAGAAGGAATGCCATCCAAGCCGCTTACCGGAAGCCCAATGGCAGGATTACTATTTGTCCAAGTATAACCTACATTGGCCAAGTTGCTTGTAAAATTAATTGCGGGAGTAGCGGTACTACCACAAACATTAACATTTGCAGGCTGGTTCATTTCAATACAGGTATTATTAACTGTCCAAGTTAATTCGTTATTAAGATTATTAGTGTCGCCAGGTCGTTCTACCCACACTTTAATGATATGTGCACCAAAGGCCGATAAATCTGCTTTAACACTAAAGGAAAAATTCCAACTAGCCCCTGAAGTTAAATTAGCACTTAATAATTGGCTCATCACTGTACCATTGTCAACCTGATATTTAACGGTAATAGTATTAGAAGGCATAATTACCGCCGAATTGTTATTGACCAATACTGTTACCGTTTCCGAATTGGAAAGCCTAAAGCCCGAATTTGGTGAGAAATGATTCTGCAGCCAAACATCTTGACCGTAAGTGAATATAGAGACAAGAAATAAAGAGCAAAAAAGTAGAAATTTCTTCATATCGTTACTTTGGGATTGGAATAGTTTTTATAAAGCCAACCCACGAATTTCAATAGAAGAAGACCATTTTGCAAGGTTTAGGGGCGGACAAAAAGCGGACAAAATGGTTGGTTAGGGGTTAGGAACTAGGAACTAGGGGTTAGGAACTAGGGGCTAGGAGCTAGTTATAAAGTCAGCGTTGAGATGAACGAAAAGAGTGGATAGTGCCAACCAACCAACCAACCAACCAACCAACCAACCAACCAACCAACCAACCAACAGTTAACCAATTAAACAAATAACCAGTTAACCTAACCACCAAAAATTCTATCTTTAGCTATCAACAAAACCAACATGCACAAAACTCTTCTCTCGTTACTTTTACTGATCAGCACAAGTACTATGGCACAGCAAACTGATACCACTTTTTTAAAACAATTGTTAGAAAGCAAGCCCGAGCTATTTTCGGGAATACTTAAACATCCCAATAAAAATGAAGTACAGATCATGTACACCCAAGTAAACCGAGATAAAAACAACCAGCCTAGTTTTAAAACTTTCAGTTATCGTATTAACCCTAAACATTACTTTTATCCTGCTAGTACAGTAAAACTGGCTGCTGTTATTTTCGCTTTGGAGAAAATCAATGAGCTTAACGTTAAAGGCCTCACCGCTTACAGTACCATGATAACGGATACTGCTTTTAAAGGCCAAACTGCTGTAAGCAAAGACGAAACAGCTGCCGATGGCAAACCTAGCATCGCCCATTATATCAAAAAAGTACTGCTAACCAGCGATAATGATGCTTACAACCGTTTATTTGAGTTTGTGGGCAGGGCCGAAATGAATGCCAAGCTCAAAAAATATGGCATGACCGAAAGTCGTATCCTTAATCGTTTGGCCATAGGCGATGGCGGAGAAAGAGAAAAAAACACCAATCCTATCCGTTTTTATAATGATGATGCATTGGTGTATCGTCAAGCGGCACAATATGACCCAAATAATTATCCACTGGATTTAACTAATCTTATTGTGGGCATAGGTTACATGGACAGTAATGAGCAATTGGTAAATAAACCTTACAGTTTTGAAAACAAGAATGTGTTTACCATTAAAGATCAACAGTCGCTCATGAAACGTTTAATGATGCCCGAAGCTTTTGCTACCGAAGAAAGATTTAAGCTCTCCTCCGCCGACTACCAATTAATTTATACCTACATGAGTAAGTTCCCTACCGAAAGTGATTATCCTAAATATGATGCTAAAGAATTTTGGCCTACCTACGCCAAGATGCTTTTTTATGGAAGAGACAAAAATGCGGTGATTGAACCTCACATTAGGATTTTTGATAAGTATGGTGATAGTTATGGTTTCATTATCGACAATGCTTACATCGTTGATTTTAAAAATGGCGTAGAGTTTTTCCTTACCGCTGTGGTACAAAGCAACGAAGACGGCATCTATAACGATGGCAAATATGAATACGAAACTGTTTGTTATCCTTTTATGAAAAACCTGGGCCGCAGTATTTACGAATACGAACTACAACGAAAAAAAGCTCATCAGCCTAATTTGGGTAAATATATAATGGATTATAAGTAGGGATTAGTGGTTAGGAATTAGGAGTTAGGAATTAGGAGTTAGGAATTAGGAGTTAGGAATTAGGAGTTAGTGGCTAGTGACTAGGAATTAGTACCGACACTTAGGTTTTTGGTTAACTGGTTATTTGTTTAATTGGTTATTAGTTGCAGAGAGTTAGTAGTTAGTATCTGTACCGGCTTAGTTGCTCCATGTCATCTCAATTTTGCATTTCAAGCCTTCGGAAGTGACTGTACTGACTAATCGGTAGCAATCAAATAAGGATGCTGTCTTCCAGAGCGCAGCTAAGAATCTTTCACTACCGCTATTGGAGATTCTTCACTGTGTTCAGAATGACAAACAGGGTTTAATCAACATACGAAGGAAGTAATAGCAACCAAAATAATAAGATAGCCAAGAAAGTGACCGTAACGATTTGCATTCATCATTAATAATTGACCATTTATCCTTACCAATTAAACTTGTTCTGGAAGTGTTTCTTCAGTAGGTGTTGCTTGGGTTTGTTCCGATGGTTTATGTTTCCAACGACGATGGCTCCACAACCAGTAAGCGGGTTTTTCCTTAATGAAATCTTCTAAAAACCTGGTATGAGCTTCGGTAATTTCAAACTCGGCAGTTTCTTTTGGAGCAAGACAAATAGGTACACAGTCAACCTCATAATAACCACGCTTTACATAACTGGTTTTTAGGTAAAACACTGGTCTGTTAGTTTTCATGGCTATTTTCTCCACCCCCATTTGTATCGCTGCTGGTTGGTTTAAAAGCAGCGTCCAGTATTTCATATCGTCTTTTGATGGCGATTGGTCGCTACCAAAAGTAAACATGGTTGGGCGGTCTTTAGTTGATTGGATGGTTCTAATGGTTTGTCGCATAGACACCATTTGGTTACCATATTTACTTCTCATCTTTAAAAACCAATTGTCAAAAAACTCGTTGCTCAATGGCTTGTAAATTGGATAATGCTCGCCAGAAAAAGCCATACCAATAGCCATACATACCCACTCGTAATTTCCGTAATGGGATGAACAGAACAACACACTTTCATTATTTTTAAGGTAAGCTTCTACCAAATCGGTATTTTTAAAATGCACACGTTTTTGCAATTCTTTTGCAGAGATACTATCCATTTTGATTACCTCTACAATTAAACAGGTCAAATACCTAAAGAAGGTTTTCTCAATCGTGATAATTTCATTTAATGACTTTTCTGGAAATGAATTAGACAAGTTCTCTCTAACCACCTTTTTACGATAGCCAAAAACATGATAAACAAGCAAATAGAAAAAATCAGCGATGAGATATAAGAGGCCCAAAGGCATCTTTGACAACAACCTTAAACTAAAAACTCCGAAGCGGGAGAACGCTTTTTGTAACATTGAAAAAATATTTTGCCGCAAAGATAACAGAATACTGTTAAATAATCTTTATGAAATAATGGTCTAATTTTTATGAAATTACAGCCTTGCCCCAGCAACAAAGTCAATGGTATGCAAACAATTAGCCCAGCTCCTACGTTATACGCCATGACATTAACCTTTGTACCTTGGCAACTAGCACCTCAACTCATATTCGCAGCAAATTTAGCTTAGTCAAAATCTTATTGATTTTGGTACTCTTGGCTATTCTTATTGCCCAAGCGTATTCGGGCTACCAATTGCATCAGCTTTCACAACAACAACAAGTGCTAAAAAAGGATTATGCCGAGATGAACAACATCAACCTTGGACTGTTCTCTATTTCGCAATGGCAAAACAAAATCCAAACGATTATTGTACGGCAAACTAGAAACCTTGAACTTACGGCCAAACAAAAGAGGGAACTACAAAAGGAAATAGAAGGGGTTATTGTGGCCTTGATTGACAAAGCGGAGAACTTGGTGACCAAGCCAAAGAAAAAATCACTTCGTGGTAAGATTGTCAAATTTGCGGTAAAGAATTTCATTGATGTAGATACACTAAAGAAAAAGGTACCTGGCATTGCGCACACCATTATTGGCAAAATAGATAACCCTAAAGCTAAACGCCAGTTAAGCACCATGGCATTGAAAAAGTTGGATGAGCTGGACGAAGTGGAATCGATTGATAGCACGCTAACCGTGAATGCACAAAAAGTACAAAAAACCTATCAACAATATGGCGTAACGGATGCCAGCACTTTTAACCAAAAGATCAAAAGCCAACTTAAAAGCATTAATCGTGCTACCTATAACTATTGTGCGGCCATGTTAATTGGAATTGTGCTGTTTTTAATAGCTTGGGGTATTTTTCGTAAGCAAAAAAATTTATACGCCACCCTTTTCATTCTCTCTTTGGCCATGGCATTTATCTTACTGGCTGTGGGTCTAACTGCTTCCATGATCGAAGTAGATGCCCGTATTGGGGCTATTGACTTTACCTTATTAGGGCAAGACATTACTTTCAGAGACCAGGTGCTATTTTTTCAATCGAAAAGTATTTTGGACGTAGTAACTATTCTCATTAGTGGTTCTGCAATCGATTCTATTTTGGTGGGTATCCTCATTCTTATTTTCAGTATCCTATTTCCTGTAATGAAATTAAGTTCCACGGGTATCCATTTATTTGGAAGACAGAAATTTGCCGAAAACAAGTTTATCAAATATTTTGCTTTCCAATCGGGCAAATGGAGCATGGCCGATGTGATTGTGATTGCTATTTTGATGGCCTATATTGGATTAAATGGTTTATTAGAGACGCAATTAGCCCGTTTAGATATTCCCGTGAAATCGTTAACCATTATTTCTACCCACAATACGGCTTTACAACCTGGATATTTGATTTTTATTGCTTTTGTACTTTTTGGTCTGATTCTTTCTACCATCCTAAAATCTATTAGTCCACACTATAGCCACACTGCAATTCCTGAAAAACACTAAACAATTTAACATACGATAGCTTAACCCTATAAACCTTGAAAACCGTAAGCCAAAAATCAACATCCAAAAAACCACTGTTAAGTCAACTCCTACTGATTTTGGGACTTAGCATGTTGCTTGCTGCAGAGAGCTATTTTGGCTATCAATTATATACACTGTCGGCACAACAAGAGCAACTTAAAGAAGATTACTCTACGGCCAACAACATTACTTTTGGCGTATTCTCCTTAGACTTATGGCGTGATAAGCTTTCGAACATCGTTACCCGTAAGATTAAAGATTTTAAGGTAAGTGATGAACAAAAAAAGGAACTGCGTGAGGAGATTGAAAAGGAATTGCATGGGATGATAGATGAAGTAGTAGCACAATTTGACAAGCCTCAGAAAAGTCTTGGCGATAAACTGAAGAAATTTGCCTTTAAACAATTGGTAGAGCCTAAAGAACTTCATGAACAAGTACCGTCTTTTGCCCGCACCATTGTTAACCGCATTAATGCGCCAAGGGCAATCAAAAAATTAAAAGGTATTGCCACTACTGAATTTAACGAACTGGCTGAACAAATTTACGACAGCACTGCTACTGCACATAGTAAAATGACCAAATACTTATTCAAAAAGTATCAGGTTAACAGTATTTCAAGCTTCAACACTCATCTGGAAAAAAGACTGGAAAGCATTAGAAAAGTGACCTACAATTATGCTTATGCCATGCTTGGCTGCATGGTGGCGGCATTGTGTTTCTGGCTCCCTTTAAGAAGGAAATTAAAATTACACACCCCACTCTTTGTGATATCGCTACTCATGGCTTTGGTATTGCTTATTGTAGGCTGTACGGTTTCCATTATCGAGGTAGATGCTCGCTTAAGTCATTTGGAACTTCATTTACTTGGCGAAAAACTGGCCTTTAGCAATCAAGTTTTGTTTTATCAGTCTAAAAGTATTTTAGGTACTGCACAAGTATTAATTCAACAGCCTAAACCCGATTCGATTACTGTGGGAGTGCTGATCATCTTATTTGTTATTATTTTACCCATTTTAAGAATGACAGCAAGGGGTCTGCATATGTTGTGTTCCCCTCCCATTTCCGAAAACAAAATTACCAGGTATTTGGCCTTTGACTCTGCCAAATGGGATATGGCCGATGTAATGGTAGTGGGCATATTGATGACCTACATAGGTTTGAATGGCATTTTACAAAGCCAACTATCTGACTTGAACATCAAAAGTGAAACCTTGGTGACCAACACCATTAATTATACCTCGTTACAACCTGGATTTATCATTTTTGTGGGTTACGTGGCTTGTACCATTGTACTTTCTTACCTCATGAAGAACGTAGCATGTCCTCCAAAAGACGCCACTAAATAAGTTTTTACTTTTCAATGGCGAATCAATTTGGATTCATTGCTATATTTGTGCCGAGAGCGTTAATTTAGATGGCGGGGATGTTCGAAAGGGCATCTCCGTTTTTTTTGCAGTAAAAAAATTTGCTCAAGATATTGTTCAAATACGAGACACGCTACTTCTCTTTTAAAAAGCCTAAAATAATTTTATTAAGTTGATCTGGTTGTTCAAATGGCACATAATGTGTAGCGTTTGGAATGACCTTTAATTGAGATTTTTTGATTTTATCTGCAATTAACTGTGTATGTTCTGGCTTAATCACATCATCACTTCCTGCAATCACCAATACTGGATTTTCAATATGCTGCAATTGCTGAGGTGTAATATGCGGATATTCTAACATCAAACTGATTAAGCGATGGTTTCTTGCGAGGCTATCAGTCAAAAGCTTCTTCTTAAAAACTAATAGCAAACTATCTTTAACTCCTGTAGGATTAAGGTTTGCACCTATAGTAATGATTTTGCTGACCATTTCTGGATGAGCCAAATTAAAGGTAAGGGCAGTATTTCCACCATCGCTCCAACCTAAAATATTCACTTTCTTAAGCCCCAGGGCATTAGTGATTTGATAGAGGTCTGACGAAAAACCGTCATAACTATATGCTCCCGAAGATAGGTCGGTACTTCTGCCCTGTCCACGTGTATCTATAGCGATTACCCTAAAGTGCTTAGCAAAAAATGGGATTTGACGATAGAAGTCTTCGATGCTACCATTATTACCATGCAACATTAGCAGCGGCTCTCCTTCCCCATATTCTTCGGTATATATTTTAGCATCACCCAAGTCAATATATCTACCTTTTTTACTTTTACCATAACCACTTTTTGCAGCAGCTTCTTTATTACGATAATAGTTGGCCAGTTCTTTAATCTCTGTACTTTCCTCTGTTTTAGCTTCAACCGCTTGATTTACTTCTTTTTTATCGCTATTGTATTTTAATTCAAGATTAGCGATAAAGGTTCCGGCATTACTTTCCCAGTTGCCCTGGCTTTGATACCGAAACAACAGGTCTTTCGACAGGGTTTTCTTTGCAGAAACACCAAATACGAAAACATTGTTGCTATCTGGGACATGATTAACCAACTGTAGGGTAACGGCTATTTTAGCTAGGCCATCAAAATGAAGTTGGTAGGGCGCAAGGTCAATATGCTGCCATCCTGTTGCAGTTGCACGGTACGTGATATTTTTATGAAGTACACTACTATCTGGCAAGTCATTTTTTACGGTGTAAATGTTAAGTTTAAGAGTAATGGAGGCAAACCTAGAGCTTGGCATAATGTAAAAATTATAGCCTTTCAAAAGCGTCTGTCCATAAATATTGTAGATATTTCCCTGTTCAATACTAGGAATATTCTGGTCGAACATCTTTGAAAAGGTAATCATAGGCCTTGACTGTTGCCCTACCGTTTTTTCTTTCAGTTTAGTACCTTTAATCACCACTTCGTTAATAGAGAACACCTTTTCTTTAAGTTCCACTACTGCTCCTGTTTTCAGTTCCTTTTGAGGAATTTGCTTATCAAAAAAGCCAATAGCACTAAAGATGATATTACTTGAAGCCAAACTGTCTGGAACAATAAGCTTGAAAGATCCATTTTCGGCAGCAACAGTAGCTACCCTACTATTTTTGATGCCTATGGAACAGTATGGAATGGGATTTTGTTGTGCGTCTTTTACTACACCTTCTAAAGTACGTTGAGCGTAAGCACTAGATAGGAACGTTAAAAATGTGACTGCTAAAAGAATTCGTCTGATAAGGTTATTTATTTTCATATATCTTCGAGACGATTTCACTCTTAAAAGGGTTGCACGGATAACAAAATAATTAAACTCATTTGAAAAAATAATTATACTACCCTAAAAGACCGAGAGTAAACTTGCAATTATCTTAATAAATAATATTTTTATCCTCTATAACATGCCTATCCATCCCCTACAATAGAAAACAATAGTTAAAACCAAATAAACATAATAATTAGTCAACAGTTAAAGAAGAAAAACCAAATTAGTCATGAGCGATAAATGTCCAAATTGCGATAAAAAATATAAAGGGCTGATGTCCCAAAATCGAAAATTAAAGCAAGAATTTGTTGACAGGATAAATAATATATCTCTAAACCCAAAAGATAGTTTTTGTTCCAATAGTGATTGTATTACAAATATTGCCGATGAATTATCGATTAAATTAAATGGTGTTGCTGCAACACTTAGACCTAAAATTAAGCCGCTTTTCTCCAGCATGCCTATAGTTACAACACATAGCCCCTTAAATTGGGATTATAAAACGCTTGCCATTGTTTCTGGTCAATCGGTAACGGGAACTGGCGTATTTTCTGAGATAGGTGCTTCATTGGTAGATTTTTTGGGTGGGCAATCTAATCAATTCGCTAAAAAACTAAAAGATGGAGAGGATATATGCAAAAATCAATTAAGGGTTAATGCTGCAAAATTAGGTGCAAATGCAATTATCGCAACGGACATAGATTATTCAGAAGTTGGAGGCGGAAAAGGAATGCTAATGGTTTGTATGAGTGGAACTGCTGTATATGTAAACAACCTAGAAACTGTGTATCCCGAAATTGTAAAAGACCTTAACGAATTCCTACAAACATCAAAGGAACTAGAAAACGTTATGAATAATCTAGAGTTTTTAACAAAAATAAAATCTACAAGTGATCGATATTTTGAGGCTTAGGTTTTAGAATGGATTTTAATGAAACGTTTTATTCTTCAATCCACCGTTTGCATTCCATCTCAACGCCAATGCGTATAGCTGTAATCCACAAGGGGCTCTCCTAAAAGTTGCCCCTAAAACCGAATTTGGGCAACATCTTCACCTTCCAAAAAAATCACTCTAAAAGCATTGAAGGAAAAGCTCAGTGAAAGTGATTAAATATAGAAGGTGTTTTCGTATCATTTTGAGCATCAACGAGGCACACAAAGCTACTATTTAAAATGTAGAAAGCCCAGTGAGAAATCTCGCTGGGCTTTTTACTTGATATTACTTCAAGGTAGTACTTATTGTTTAATCACCTTGATTTCTTTACGACCTTGGTTGCCCGTCAATACCAGCACGTAGGTACCCGTTGGATAACTTTCCAAATCCAATGTTACCGAAGTAGTTCCTGGTGAAACGGCACGTTGTTGTAACACCTTGCCTAAAAGATCTACCACAGCAAGTTTTTGGTAAACATTTGATTGAAAAACAACATTCACTTTATTCAAAGTTGGGTTAGGATAAACACTTACTGTTGCTGCTTGAAGATTGAAATTAAAGTTTCTTATTCCTAGCTCTTTTTCCGTACCATCCAGGTCTACCTGACTAAGTTTGTAATAGTTATCGCCGTTCAAAGGTTGTTTATCTGTATAAGAATAATTTCTTAATACATTGGTGTTTCCTAAGCTTAATACTTCAGCTATTGGCAAGAATTTTTTATCACTACCGCTACGATAAATGATGAATTTGAGATTATCTTTTTCGGAAGATAGTTTCCAATCTAATTTTGCAGTGTTGTTTACAATTTTTACAGTATAATCTATCAATGCTACTGGAAGTATAGTAGTTACCAATAAACTCTGCATTACATCAGCAGCAGCAAGATAATTACCATCACCCCCCTGCTTTGCAGTAATATTTGTAGTACCCGCTCCAATCACTTTTACCTTCCATTGATTACCATCAGCTACATCCTGATAAACGATGGCCACTGTTGCATCGCTACTGGTGTAGCTGATTGGCAAACCACTGCTTACTGTAGCTCCAAGTGCAAAATCAGGACTGGTTTCTGTTTTAGGTGATAATACATCAAAGGTTATATTTTGCGTTGCTTTGTCTATGGTTAATCCTCCATTTACCCTGGTGATATCGTAGTTAGCGGTCACATCGCTACCGGTACCGTTCGCATCCCTGATCACCACACTGCCATTGGTAAGTACCACTGGATACGGTGTGGCACTGGCAGCGGCATTGGCAGCTGTTCCCGTACTTATCAATGCCAATGCACTGATTGCCTCATTAGGTGCCAATGCCGGACTGCTCAAACCCGTTACGTTCACCTCTGATGGGCTGTTGGCAAAA
>Ga0206117_100488_pt1 | contig 39724 bp, 37 predicted proteins | sample 3A5Ametagenome_FD_177997 | JGI IMG/M metagenome (GOLD analysis project Ga0206117, IMG submission 177997) | Enriched microbial communities from leaf-cutter ant dump, University of Wisconsin, Madison, United States - 3A5A | ecosystem: Environmental > Terrestrial > Nest > Insects nest > Nest dump... | reverse complement strand
TGGTGATGGGGCTGGCTTCGGGTCCGGTCGGCCGGCTGATCGACCGGGCCGGCGGCCGGCCGGTACTGGTGGCCGGGGCGGTGCTGACGGCGCTGGGCTGTGCGGGGCTGGCCCTGGCGCGGGAGGTTGTCGGTCAATACGCGGCCTGGGCCTGCCTGGGGCTGGCGATGCGCCTGTCGCTCTACGATGCGGCCTTTGCCGCGCTGGCACGCCTGGCCGGTCCCGCCGCGCGGCGGCCAATGGCCCAGATCACGCTGCTGGGTGGCCTGGCCTCGACCGTGTTCTGGCCGATCGGCCATCTGCTGGTCGAAACCTTGGGCTGGCGCGGCGCGGCCTGGGCCTATGCGGCCTTTGCGCTCGCGACCATTCCGATGCATCTGGCCCTGCCGGCGGGGCATTGGCGGCCGCCCAGGGCGACGCCGGCGTCGCCCGGCGATGCCGCGCCGGCGCGTCGCGACGATCCGTTGGCGGCCTTTCTGTTTGCCGCGATCGCGACCCTTGCCAGTTTCCTCAATTCCGGCATGTCGGCCCATATGATCACCGTCATGACCGGGCTGGGCATGGCGGTGTCGGCCGCGATCTGGGTATCGTCGCTGCGCGGCATCGGCCAGTCGCTGGCCCGGCTGGGCGAGGTGATCTCGGGCGGGCGGTTCGATCCGTTCGACCTGAATCTGGCGGCGACCGCGATGCTGCCCCTCTGTTTCCTGGCCGGGCTGTTTTCCGGCCAGATGCTGGCCGCCGCCATCCTGTTCAATTTCCTGTACGGCGCCGGCAACGGCATCCTGACCATCACGCGCGGCACCCTGCCGCTGGTGCTGTTCGACCCGCGCCACTATGGCGCCATTGCCGGCCGGCTGCTGGCCCCCAGCTTCTTTTTCGCCGCGGTCGCGCCGCTGGCCTATGCCCTGGTGATCGAGCGTTTCGGGGCCGGCATGGCGATGTATCTGTCGCTGGCGCTGGGGTTTGCGATCCTTGCGGCCTCGCTGGTGTTGCGCCTACGCTTTGGCCAGAACCGGAGGGAACGCTGATGATTCTGTACGATTGCCGCACCGCGCCCAGCCCGCGCCGCGCCCGCATGTTCATTGCCGAAAAGGGCATCGCCATCGAAACGGTGCAGGTCGACCTGGCCAAGGGCGAGCATATGACGCCCGAATTCCGTGCCATGAGCCCGCAATGCACTGTGCCGGTGCTGAAGCTGGACGATGGCGACGTCATCACCGAAAACGCCGGCATCGCCCGCTATCTGGAGGAGATGTTCCCGGCGGTGCCGCTGCTGGGCCGTACCCCCGCCGAAAAGGCGCATGTCGCCGAATGGAACGCGCGCATCGAGTTCGAGGGGCTGGCCGCCATCGCCGAGGCATTGCGCAATGCCGCGCGCGGTTTCCAGGGGCGGGCCGTGGTGGGCCCGCGGCCCTACGACCAGATCCCGGCACTGGCCGAACGCGGCCGCCAGCGCATCGGCGATTTTTTCGCGGCGATGAACGACCGGCTGGCCAATCGCGACTTCGTCGTCGGCGATGCGGTCACCATGGCCGACATCACCCTGACGGTGGCGGTCGATTTCGCCGCCTGGGTCAAGCAGGTGCCGGGCGACGACCTGACCCAGCTGCGCCGCTGGCACGAGGGGATGAAGACCCGCGCGTCCTACAACGCCTGATCATTTGCCATAGGTCGACCGGTCCTGCCCCGGCGGGCCGACCGATCCGGCCGGCGACGGGGCAGGGGGCGATGCGGGCGGTCGCTGATGCACCACCGGTGGCGGTCGGTGCACAGGCGGCGGTTGGACGATCGGCGTCACGACTGGCGGCCGGGACATCGGCGGCGGCCCTGACATCGCCGGCGGCCCCGACATCGCCGGCGGACTATGCACGACGGGCGGTGCCGGGATGGGGGCCGGTGGCGGCGGCCGGTGATGCGGCGGGCGATAGCTGGCCGGCGGCTTCACGTAATTGGGGGGCGGCACGTAATTGGGCGGCGGCCGCCAATGCGGCGGGCGCGGCCTGGGCGGCGCGATGTAGACGGGTGGCGGCGGGCTGACATAGACCGGCACCGGCTGGACCACGACGGGGGGCTGCCGCAGGATCATGTCCTGTTCGTAGATCACCGGCGCGGCGGGATGGGCCGAGCCGGAGGAATAGGCGGGATAGGGTTCCGGGGCCACGACCACCGGCGGCGGGCTGGCCGCCATCGCCGCGGCGGTGCGCCGGGCGGCGTCGCGTTCGGCCACGGCCAGGGTGTAGCGGTACAGCAATTCCTCGTAGCTCAACGCCGGCCGGCACTGGTCGATCAGGCCGCGGCCGACGGCGGTTTCATGCGCCATGTCGCCGTCGGCGCCTGGGGTGATGGCGATCTCGCGCCCCTGGCAGGCATTATCGGCGCCCGGCCGGTCGAAGATATCGCCGGGCACGGTCAGCCGGCTGCCGGTCTCCTGCGCCTCGGCCGGGCCGGGCCATCCCGCCGGGGCGCAGCCGCCGGCAAACAGCAATGCCAGCGCCAGGCTGCCGGCAAGACCCCGTGACCGTTGAAGCCGCATGTGCCTCCCTCCGCCCGCGCCATTGCGCGATCTTCAGCTTCGGCCCGGTTTGTGGCGGATTGAGGTGCGGGTTTATGGCTGGATCGCGGCCACAGATCGGGGCTTGCATCATTGCCGCCGCGGATTAAGGTCTGTTGCATAACAATTTCCGGGAGGGTACCGCCCATGTCCACCAAGCCGCCGTTCCGTGCCGACCATGTCGGCAGCCTGCTGCGCCCCGCCGAACTGAAGGAGGCCCGCGCCAAACGCGAAGCCGGCGAGATCGACGCCGACGCCCTGCGCGCTGTCGAGGACCGGGCGATCGCCGCGGTTGCGGCCAGACAGGCCGATATCGGCCTGAAATCGATCACTGACGGCGAATATCGCCGGGCGATGTGGCATTTCGATTTCCTGGAGCGGCTGGACGGCGTCGAGGGCTACACGGCCGAGCAGGGTATCCAGTTCAAGGGCGGCCAGACCAAGGCCAAGGGGTTGAAGGTCACCGGCAAGCTGGGGTTCTCGGGCCATCCGATGCTCGACCACTTCAAGTTCGTCGCGGGCCAGGTCAAGGCGCCGGCGATGCCCAAGATGACGATCCCCTCGCCGTCGGTGCTGCATTTCCGCGGCGGGCGCAAGGCGGTCGATCCGGCCGTCTATCCCGACATGGACGGCTTCTACCGCGATCTCGGCCTGGCCTATAAGGGGGCGGTCACGGCCTTTGCCGATGCCGGCTGCCGTTATCTGCAGCTCGACGAAACCAACCTGGCCTATCTGTGCGATCCCGAACAGCGCCAGATGCTGAAGGATCGCGGCGAGGATCCGGACAAGCTGCTGGGTGTCTATGCCGACATGATCAACACGGCCATTTCCGACCGGCCGGCCGACATGATCATCACCATGCATCTGTGCCGGGGCAATTTCCGCTCGATGTGGATCGCCCAGGGCGGGTACGAACCGGTGGCCGACACGCTGTTCAACAAGATCGGCGTCAACGGCTATTTCATGGAATACGATACCGAGCGTGCCGGCGGGTTCGAACCGCTGCGCTTCGTGCCCAAGGGCAAGATGGTCGTGCTGGGGCTGGTCACGTCCAAGACCGGCGTGCTGGAAAGCCCCGACGAGATCAAGGGCCGCATCGACCAGGCGACCAGGTTCGTCGATGGCGACCAGCTCTGTCTCAGCCCGCAATGCGGCTTCGCCTCGACCGAGGAAGGCAACGTCCTGGCCGAGGACGAGCAATGGGCCAAGCTGTCGATGATCGTCGACATCTCCCGCCAGGTCTGGGGCAACGCCTGAGCCCCGCGGGCGCCGACGTTGTCGTCGGCGCCTACTCGGCCGGCCCGGCCGCCGGTTTTGCCGCCGGTTTTGCGGCCGGCTTGGCCAGATGGCCGCTCATGTCGGCGCCGGCATCCAGCGGCAGGCGCATGCAGGCGGGGATCGCCAGCAGGGCCACGGCCGACACGACCAGGATGGCGATGGTGAAATCGGCCGTCGTCGCATGGTCGTGGCCGGCCAGGCCGACGGTGGCGGCCAGCGTGGCCGAGGCGATGCAGATGCCGAGCGACAGGGTCAGCTGCTGGAAGGTCGTGTAGAACGACGTCGCGGCGCTCATCCGGTCGCGCGGAACGTCGGCATAGGCGATGGTGTTGTAGGCGACGAACTGCAGCGACTGGAAGAACCCGCCGATCAGCAGCACGGCATAGATCGTCCACAGGGGCCAGTCCGGGCGGAAGGCCGCCATCGCCGCGACCGACAGGGTCGCGACCAGCCCGTTCCAGATCATCGTGCTGCGGAAACCGTACCGGCGCAGGATCGGCGAGGCCGCGGCCTTCATCACCATCGATCCGATGGCGCCCATGAAGGTGATCATGCCGCTTTCGAAGGCCGACATGCCGAACCCGATCTGCAGCATCAGCGGCAGCAGGAACGGGGCGGCACCGGCCATGATGCGGCTGAGCGAGCCGGCGATGACCGACAGGCGGAAGGTCGGGATCCGCATCAGCCGGAAATCCAGGATCGGATCGGGGTGGCGGCGGGCATGCTGCAGATAGATCAGCCCGGCGATGAAGCCGGCCAGGATGATCGCCCCGATCGTCAGGTCCGAGGCGACGCCGCGCCCGGCCATTTCCAGGCCGAAGGTCAGGCAGACCAGCGAGATGCCGGCCAGGGCCAGTCCGGCGAAGTCGAAGCGGCCCGTGGTCTTTTCGCGCACGTCGTCGATGAAGATCAGGGCCAGTGCGATGCCGATGATGCCGATCGGGACGTTGATGTAGAAGATCCAGCGCCAGGACAGGTAGCTGACCATCAGCCCGCCGACCGGCGGCCCCAGGATCGGGCCGATCAGGGCGGGGATCAGCACCCAGGCCATTGCCGAGACGAAATCGGCCTTGGGCACCGTGCGCAGCAGCACCAGCCGTCCGACCGGCACCATCATCGCACCGCCCAGCCCCTGCAGCATGCGGGCAAAGACCAGGAACCCGAGCGAATTGGCCTCGGCGCACATCACCGAGCCGATGGTGAACAGGGCGATCGCCCAGCAGAATACCCGCCGTGCCCCGAACCGGTCGGCCAGGCTGCCCGAGGCGGGGATGAACACCGCCAGGCTGAGCAGATAGGACGTCATCGCCAGGCTCATATGCAGGGCGGGCACGCGGAACGTCTCGGCCATCGCCGGCAGGGCGGTGGTCAGCACCGTGGAATCGAGCTGTTCCATGAACAGCGCGCTGGAGATGATCAGCGCGGTGATGCGAAAATTACGAGGCTGTGCGGACCCGGCCGCGCGCCCGACCAGGTCGTTCGACATCGCCTGAGGATTGCGCCATACCGCTTTGTCGAAATGCGCTAATTGCGCATGGCCGGCATGACGAAGATGCGCGGGACATCGCCCGGTGCCTATATTCCCAGCGGGGCGCCATCAAGGACGGCGCGACGGTCGGCGATGCAGCGTCCCGACCCGGAGGGAGCGCGCCGCAAGTCCTGACTTTTCGCGGCGCCTCATGCGATCGCGGACAACGACTCACCGGTATCCGGGCCAGGACGAGGGCGGCAGATAAGGCCGGCGGCGGACACGGGTCAAATTGTCGTATTGTGACGGTTCAATGACAGTCTCGCGGGCGGTCATACCGGCACCGCCAGCCCGGCCTTCAGGGCATTCATGACCACGAGCGTCCTGAACTTGCGCAGGTTCGGGTTGCCCAGGAACAGCCGGCGGGTCAGGTCGTCGTAACCGGCCATGTCCGGCACCGTCACCACCAGCACGATATCGACCTGGCCGGTGACGTAGTAGCACTGCTGCACCTCGGGCGCGGCCAGGAACGTCGCCTTCATCGCGTCGAGCAGGTCGGGCCGCTCGCTCTCCATTTCGACTTCGATGATGATCGTCAGGGGCCGGCCGACTGCCGGGGCCGAGACCACGGCGACATTGGCGGTGATGACGCCCGCCGCCTCCAGCCGCCTGATCCGCCGCTGCACGGCGGGGGCCGACAGGTTGACCGCCACGCCGATCTCGCGCTGGGGCGTGCGGTTGTCGCGCTGCAGGATGGCCAGGATCTTGCGGTCGAAATCGTCCAGTTCGGGCATTTTCATCTGTTCGGCGCACAAATGTTGCGTCTGGCGGGCTCAGTTAGAGCGCCTGGCTCGGGCTTGGCGCAATAAATTTCCGCGGCATCGACACTGCCTTTCGGAGTATCCGTGATGTCCGCCACCGTCGCTCGCCTGCTGCGTTATCCGGTGAAGGGGTTCGGGCCCCAGCCCCTTGACCGGGCCGTGCTGACGCAAGGGCACGGCCTGCCCGGCGATCGGCATCTGGCCGTGACCAGCGGGGATGGCCCGGTGCCGGCCGACGGTGGCTGGACCCCCTGTCGCAGTTTCCTGCGCCTCAGCCGCGATCCCGGCCTGTCGCTGTTCGCGCTGGACCATGCCGGGCCGGAATTGCGGCTGCACCATCCCGATGGGCGGACGGCGGCGGGCGATCCCGACACTGCCGCGGGGCTGGCCCGGCTGGACCGGGCGCTGGCGAGCTGGTTTTCCGGCGAGGCTCGGCTGGTCGCGGCGCGGGCGGCTTATTGGGATCATCGCGACGCCGAAATCTCGATCATCAACCCGGCATCGGTCGCGGCGCTGGCCCAGGCGGCCGGCCGGCAGCTGGATGTCGGCCGGTTCCGCGGCAATGTGCTGCTGGACGGCTTGCCGGCCTGGGCGGAACTGGCCTGGGTCGGCCGGCGGCTGCGGCTGGGCGCCGCCGAAATCGAGGTGATCAGGCCGATCGATCGCTGCCGCGCCACCTCGGTCGATCCGGCGACCGGCCGGGCCGACGTCAATCTGCCGGCGCTGCTGAACCGCCATGCCGGGCATGGTTTCTGCGGGGTCTATGCCCGGGTGGTGAAAGACGGCCTGGTAATGCCGGGAGATCCGATCGCTGATCTCGGGTCCGCCCCGGCGGCGTTGGCCGGGGCGGCGGTCGATACGGCGCCGCTGCCGGCCGACTGGCCGCGGCCCGGCCGCATCCTGTCGCGGCGCCAGGAAACCGCGGACGTCGTCTCGCTGACCGTTGCCGATCCGCTGGCCGCCGTCGGGCTGGGGCCGCGGCTGCGGCCGGGCCAGCATCTGCGGCTGCATCATCCCGGCGCCCTGGGCTGGCGCAGCTACACGGTGTCGGGCACGGTTGACGGGGGCTGGCGGATCAGCATCCGGCGGCAGGGCGCCTTTTCCGCCTGGGCGCACGACCTGGTGCCCGGCGGCATGCTGACTTTCTCAGGGCCATTCGGATCCTTTGCCCTGCCCGATGTCGCGCGCCGCCCGGTGCTGCTGGTAACTGCCGGGATCGGCATCACCCCTGTGCTGGCGATGGCCCGCGACTTCGCCGGCCGCGCGGTGCGGGTAATCCATGTCGCCCGCCACGGGGATGACCTGGCCTTGTGGCCTGAACTGGTGGCGGCGGCGCCGGCCGCGCAGTTGCGGCTGCATCTGACGCAGGCACGGCCGGGCGACCTGGCGGCCTGGCAGGCGGTGGCCGGCCGCCCCGACTGGACGGCGCTGGCGGCGGATGCCGGCGATGCCGATGTCTATCTGTGCGGACCGCGCGGCTTTCTGCAGGATGCGCTGGCGGCTTTCCTGGGTGCGGGCGTGCCGCAGGCGCGGCTGCATGCCGAAACCTTCATCTCCCCCGATTCAGGCGGGGTCGCGACGGACGGTTCCTGGCCGCCGGCGGCCGGACCGTTCCGGGTGCACTTCGCGCGCAGCGGCATAACCGCGGAATGGACGCCTGATGCGGGCAGTCTGCTCGACCTGGCCGAGGCTGCGGGGCTCGGCCTGCCGGCTCATTGCCGCAGCGGGACCTGCGGCAGTTGCCGCCAGACGGTCGTTTCGGGGGAAACGCGGCGGTCGCTGGTGCCGCCCTTGCCGGTAACGGATGGTGCGGAGTTGCTGTGCTGCGCGGTACCGGCCGGCGATGTGGTGATCGCCGCCTGACGTCCCCTTGGGTCCGTCAGGCGGGATCCGGTCGTTGCCTTTAGCGGGTGCCGCTGTGGCGCTGGCCGCCGGGACGGCCCTGGCGCTGGCCGCCACCGGGGCGGCCCTGCGCCTGACCTTGCGGCCGGCCCTGACCCTGTGCCCGGCCTTCGCCCTGGGGACGGCCCTGGCCGTGACCCTGCGGGCGGCTGCCCTGGTTCTGGCCGTTCTGCGGCCGGCCGTGGCCATGGCCCTGCGGCCGGCCGTGACGGCGGTCGGGGCGCTGCTCGCCCGGCTCGCGCGGGCCGCCGACGACGGCCTTGGGGTGGTCGATCACGTCGATCTTCTGACGGATCAGCCGCTCGATATCGCGCAGATAGGCCTTTTCGTCACCGGCGCACAGCGAGATCGCCAGGCCCTCGGCCCCGGCGCGCGCGGTGCGGCCGATGCGATGGACATAGGCTTCCGCCACGTTCGGCAGTTCGTAGTTGATGACATGGGTGACGCCCGGCACGTCGATGCCGCGGGCGGCGATGTCGGTGGCGACCAGCACCTTGCAGGTGCCCTGGCGGAAGGCGCCCAGGGCGCGCTCACGCTGGCTCTGGCTCTTGTTGCCATGGATCGCGGCGGCGTTGATGCCGGATTCCTCGAGCTGGCGGACGACGCGGTCGGCACCGTGCTTGGTGCGGGTGAAGACCAGCGTGCGGCCGATGGTCTCGTCGGCCAGCAGATCGGCCAGCACGTAGCGCTTGGCCCCCTGGTCGGAGAAGATCACCTGCTGGGACACGCGTTCGGCCGTGGTCGCGGCCGGGGTGACCGACACCTGGACCGGATCGCGCAGCATGCCCTTGGACAACTCGGCGATCGACGGCGGCATGGTGGCCGAGAAGAACAGCGTCTGCCGCTCCTTCGGGACCAGGGCGACAACCTTGCGGATGGCCGGGAAGAAGCCCAGGTCGAGCATCTGGTCGGCCTCGTCCAGCACCAGCACCTCGACATTGCCCAGCGTGACGAACCCTTCGCCGATCAGGTCCAGCAGGCGGCCGGGGGTGGCGACCAGCAGGTCGACGCCCTGGGCCAGCGCATTGCGCTGCGGCCCGATCGAGACGCCGCCGAACGCGGTGGCGACCGAGAAGCGATAGAACTTGCCATAGGCGCGGGCGCGGGTGGCGATCTGGGCAGCCAGCTCACGCGTCGGGCTCAGGACCAGCGCGCGGCAGCCGCGGCGCTGGGGCTTTTTGCCGGATTCGGCCAGGCGCTGCATCATCGGCAGGGCGAAGGCCGCGGTCTTGCCGGTGCCGGTCTGGGCCAGGCCCACCAGGTCGCGGCCGGCCAGAACATGGGGGATCGCCTGCGCCTGGATCGGCGTCGGCGTCACATGGTTCTCGGCGGCGACGGCCTGCAGCAGCTGCTCGGACAAGCCCAGGGATTTGAAATCGGTCAAATGCACAACTTTCATGACGCCACGGCGCATGGCATCAGGCCTGCGCGCGCGGTGCTTCGGGACTGACGCGCCCCGCGTGTCCTGGGCGATCATGATATCTGGGATCGGGTGCGTCAGGCGACCTGTCGACAGAAAGCCCGGCGCCTACAGGCGGGCAGGGGCATCGACTAAGGTTCACGCGGCCGAACGCTGGATCGCCGCTGTCTGGCGGCCTGCTTCAAATGCGCTTTCGCAACTGCGAAGTCAAGGGGAAACCGGTCGCACCCCTTTCGCGGGTGGCCTATGCTCGGGCCAAAGCCGCCCTTCGGAGGAACGCATGGATTCGCTCAGCGCCGCCATTTCCACCCACTACGCCCGGATCAGCGCCGCCCACGAGGCCAACCCGCTGCGCCAGGCATTGGCGGGCCGGCTGAACCAGCTGGTCGAGGAAATGCAGAACGAGACGGTGAACTGGTCCGACAGCGGCGCCTGGGCGCGGCGGCGGTTGACCGGCCGGCACGAGATCTTCTTCTTCGTTCGCGAACACAATACCGAGGTGGTCGCCCGCGTCCATCTGGTGACGCTGGACGACGGCACCCTTCATTTCAGCATCGAGACCGTCACCGACCGTCCCTCAGCCGCGACTGCCACGCGCGAGGGCCTGGCCGCCTGGAACCGCGGCCTGCCCAAACCGGACGAGGACCTGCACCGCAAGACCCTGCGCAGCCTGGATGATGTCGAACGCGCGCTGGAGGCGCTGGCCGTCTATCTCGCCAATCTCGGCCTGCGCAAGGGTCGGCCGGACTGAAGGCGCCGATCAGCGCTTGCTTGCATGTCAGAAAATAGTGGGCTATTTTCTGACATATGCTCGCCGCTTCGGTTCCTGATCGCATCATGGCCCGCGCCCGCGCCGCCGGTCGCGGCGGGGTTTTTACGCCGAGCGATTTTCTGGATATCGCCGCGCGCTCGACGGTCGACCAAGCCCTGTCCCGCCTGGTGGTCAAGGGCAAGCTGCGGCGTCTTCTACGGGGTCTCTACGACTTCCCCAAGATTCATCCGAGGCTGGGGCTTCTTTCTCCGGCTGTCGACGATGTCGCTCAGGCATTGGCGCGCGAGACCGGGTCCCGGGTTCAGATCGCCGGGGCGCGCGCCGCGAACGCACTGGGCCTTACGACACAAGTTCCGGCGAAAAGTTCCTATCTCACCGATGGTCCGTCCCGCCGCGTCGTGCTTGGCAAGCGGGTGGTCGATATCCGCCACGCGTCCCCGAAACATCTGATCGCGCCGGGCAGCCCGGCGGGCACGGTGGTGCAGGCCCTTCGTCATGTCGGCCCGATGCGTGCTGCCGACGTGGTTCAGGTGGCTTCCTCCTTTCTGTCGGCGCACGACAAGAAAGTACTGGCATCCAGTGCCGTTCAGGCGCCGGCCTGGATGCAGCCGACCCTGGTTTCCATCGCGAATACCGGTGCGACCGACGCCAATGGATAGCGTCGCCCGGCTACCTGTCCGGGATCGGGCCGCCCTATTCGGCGAAACCGGTGCAGTCCGCGGGGTGGCAGATACGATCATCGAGAAGGATTTCTGGGTCTGCTGGACTCTGAAGCGCCTGTTCGACCAGAGCGGAGCGCCTGACACCAGCCTTGTCTTCAAAGGCGGCACGTCGCTATCCAAGGCGTTCGATGCGATCCGCCGGTTCTCCGAGGATATCGACCTGTCGCTGGATCGAGCCGACCTCGGTTACATCGGTGACCGCGATCCCGAACGCGAGGGGATCAGCAAGAAAAAGGCGGCCCAATTGATCGAAGATCTGTCGGGCGATGTGGCGCGGCATGTCGGTGCGACATTGTTGCCGGCCTTGCAGCACAAGATTGCGGATCAACTCGACGAACCAGGCCGGGGTAAATGGTCGCTCGAAGTTGATGGCGACGACCCTCAGACGGTGAATTTCCATTATCCGACCGCGCTCTCGGCCGCCGCCTATGCCGGCATGGCCTATATTTCACCCCGAGTGAAACTTGAATTTGGCGCGCGCGGCGATCCGTGGCCGATCGAGGAAAGGGTCGTCCGGCCTTACGCGGCGGAGAATTTTCCCGACTTCTTCGAGGCGCCCGATGTTCCGGTGGTCGTCCTGTCGGCGCGGCGCACCTTCTGGGAGAAGGCGACCGCGCTTCATGCCGAGGCTCACCGGCCAAGCCAATCCTCGACACCCAAATACTTCTCGCGACACTATTATGATCTCGCGATGCTCCTCGATACCGACGAAGGCAGGGTTGCTGCCGCGGATTTTGAACTCCTGGCGCAGGTCGCAAAGCACAAGGCGATATTCTTTCGCTCGGCGTGGGCAAGTTATGACACCGCCAGGCCGGGCAGCCTGCGGTTGATACCGGATGACAGCCGCATCAAGTCCCTTCGGGTGGACTATAAAGCGATGGGGCCGATGATGTTCGACGAAATGCCCCCATCGTTCGATGTCGTATTGGCGAAGATCAGGATATTCCAAGAATCCATCAATGTCTGAGTCTGGTTTACGCCCGATACGTCGCGATCTCACCCAGGATTATCTTCCGCTGATGTCGGCCACCAGCCAGTCGCGGAACTGGCCCAGCGCGGCGTTGCCCGGGCGGTCGGGGAACGACAGGAAGTCGTAGCCGCGGCTGGGGTCGTGGATCTCGCCCAGCACCGGCACCAGCAGGCGCTTGTCGATCAGGTCGTCGACCAGCGGGCGCCAGCCCAGCGCCACGCCCTGGCCGGCGATCGCGGCCTGGATCACGAACTGGTAATTGTTGAAGGTCAGGTCGGCGGCGCGGCGCCGGGCGCCGACGCCCAGCCGCGCGGCATGATCGGCCCAGCTTGACCAGCGGCCGCCGCGCGGCACGTCGAGATGCAGCAGGGTGCGCTGGCGCAAGTCGGCCGGGCTGGATATCGGGGGCAGGGCCGGGCTTGCCACCGCGATCACCCGTTCGTCCACCAGCCGCAGGGCGACCGCGCCGGGCGGTGGCGTCGCGCCGAACAGGATGGCGGCATCGACCGCCGACAGGTCGGCGCCGTCGATGTCCTGCGTCGTGATGATGTGGATGTCGGTGTCCGGCATGGTCCGGCGCAAGGCTTCCAGCCTGGGCATCAGGTAGAAGGCGGCGAACCCGAAATCGGTCAGCACGGTCAGGTGCCGGCGATCGGCGGCGCGGCGCACCTCGTCCAGCCCCGCCGCCATCGCGTCCAGCCCGCGCCGCACCGCTTCGTGCAGCACGCGCGCCTCCGGCGTCAGGGTGACGCCGCGCCACACCCGCTCGAACAGGCGCAGGCCCAGCGCCGCCTCCAGATTGGCCATGTGATGGCTGACCGCCGACTGTGTCATGCCAAGCTCGCGCCCCGCGGCGCTGAAACTGCCGCCGCGGCCGGCCACCTCGAACACCGACAATTCATGCAGCAGGCGCCGCAGCAGGTCGTTTGCCATGAGCAATACTCATGAGGTCATCAGGTCTGCCCGACTTTACACCGTCCCTCGGCGGCCGAACAATCCGCGCAACGATCAAGAACCGGGAGAATGCGGTGGCGCGGCGTCTGAACATACTTTTCGTCATGGCAGACCAGATGAACCCCGCCATGCTGCCGTTCCACGGCATGGGCCTGACCCGGGCGCCCCACATGGCCGCGCTGGCCGAGCGGGGCGTGGTGTTCGACGCGGCCTATACCAACAGCCCCCTGTGTTCGCCCGCCCGCGCGGTGCTGATGTCGGGCCGGCTGCCCTCGGCCACCGGGGTCTATGACAATGCCGCCGAATTCCGTTCGGACATTCCGACCTTCGCCCACTACCTGCGCCAGGCGGGTTACCGGACCATCCTGTCGGGCAAGATGCACTTCTGCGGCGCCGACCAGCTGCACGGGTTCGAGGAGCGGCTGACCACCGACATCTACCCGGCCGATTTTGGCTGGACGCCCGATTGGGACCGGCCCCATGACCGGCCGACCTGGTATCACAACATGAGTTCGGTGACCGACGCGGGCCCCTGCGTGCGCACCAACCAGGTCGATTTCGACGACGAGGTGGCGTTCGCCGCCGAACGCGCGATCTATGACCATGTCCGCTCGTCCGACGACCGGCCGCTATGCCTGGTCGCGTCGTTCACCCATCCCCACGATCCCTTCGCCATCCCCGAGCCCTGGTGGGGCATGTACGATGGCGCGGATATCCCGGCGCCGCGCTTTGCTTTCGACGCCGGGGTCGCGACGCCGCATGAACGCCGGCTGCGCCATGTCTGCGCGATGGACGGGGTCGACATCGCCGATGCCGACGTCGCCCGCGCCCGGCGCGCCTATCTCGGTGCCATATCCTATGTCGACGACAAGCTGGGCCGGCTGATGCAGGCGCTGCGCGCGACGGGGATGGCCGACGATACCGTGGTCATCCTGACATCGGATCACGGCGAGATGCTGGGCGAGCGTGGCGCGTGGTACAAGATGAGTTTCCTGGAGGGGGCGTCGCGCGTGCCCCTGGTGGTGTCGGCGCCGGGGCGGTTCGCGGCCGGCCGGGTCGGGGCGGCCGTGTCGCTGGTCGACCTGCTGCCGACACTGGTCGAGATCGCGGGCGACGGTGCCGCCGGGCCCTATGTCGGTCCGATCGACGGGCGCAGCCTGCTGCCCCATCTGCAGGGTACGGGCGGCCATGACGAGGTGATCGGCGAATATCTGGCCGAGGGGGCGGTGGCCCCCGTCGTCATGATCCGCCGCGGGCAGGCCAAGTTCATCCACAGCCCGGCCGATCCCGACCAGTACTACGACCTGTCGGCCGATCCGCATGAACGCCACAACCTCGGCGGCGGTGCCGCGGCCGAGGCGTTCCGCCGCGAGGTGGCCGAACGCTGGGATCTCGGGCGGATCGATGCGGCGGTGCGCGACAGCCAGCGGCGGCGCCACATGGTGCTGGGCGCGCTGGGCGTGGGGGCGGCAGCGCCCTGGGACTACACGCCGCGCCGCGATGCGTCGCGCGACTATATCCGCAACCACATGGATCTCGACGACCTCGAGGCGCGCGCCCGCTATCCGCGCGTCCACCAATCATGAAAAACAGGGGGTTAAACCGATGAAGCGTCTTGTCCTGGCCTTTGCCGCCGCCGCCGCCAGCCTGACCGGCGCCGGAACCGCCGCGGCCGCCGATCCCGACAGCTGCCGTCTGGTCCGCATGTCCGACCCGGGCTGGACCGACATCACCTCGACCAACGCCATGCTGGGCGTGGTGCTGCAGGGGCTCGGCTATGACCAGAAGGTCGACACGCTGGCCGTGCCGGTGACCTTCGAATCGCTCAAGAACAAGCAGATCGACGTCTTCCTCGGCAACTGGATGCCGGCGCAGAAACGCTTCATCGACCCGCTGACGGAATCGGGCTCGATCGAGGTGGTGACGACCAACCTGAAGGATATCCGCTTCACCCTGGCCGTGCCCGACTACGTCGCCAAGGAAGGCATCAGGAATTTCGCCGACCTGGCCAAGCATGCCGACAAGTTCGACAAGAAGATCTACGGCATCGAACCCGGCGCCCCGGCCAACCAGAACATCCAGAAGATGCTGGATGCCAAGGAGTTCGGCCTGGCCGGCTGGTCGCTGGTCGAATCCTCGGAACAGGCGATGCTGTCCCAGGTCGACCGGGCCAAGCGCGCCAAGAAATGGATCGTGTTCCTGGCGTGGGAGCCGCATCCGATGAACACGAAATACGCGCCCGCCTACCTGGCCGGGGGCGATGCCTATTTCGGGCCGAACTTCGGCGCGGCCTCGGTGCAGACGGTGACACGGAAAGGGTTCTCGGCCGATTGCCCCAACCTGGGCAAGCTGTTGCAGCAGGTGCGCTTCACCGTCGATGCCGAGAACCGGATCATGGGGCAGATCCTGGACAAGGGCCAGGATGCGCGGGAAGCGGCCAAGGCCGAGCTGAAGGCGCGGCCCAATCTGCTGGGTGTCTGGCTGGCCGGCGTCACCACCCGCGACGGCCGGGACGGCCTGGCTGCGGTCAGGAAGCAGCTCGGCTTGTAGGTTCCCGCCAGTCCGTCTAGGTTGCGGGCATCATGCCCGCAACCCTCCGCCTCGACGGCACCGCCGGCGGCATCCTCTTGATGCTGGCCGGCATGCTCCTCTTCTCGCTCAACGACACCCTCGGCAAATGGCTGGTCGCCGGTTTCACCGTCGGCCAGATCCTGCTGCTGCGCTCGGTCGCCGCGCTGATCGCGCTGTCGCCGCTGATCGTGCGCTCGGGCGGGTTCGTGCGCACGCTGAAGGTCGAGCGGCCCTGGCTGCATGTGCTGCGGGTCGCCCTGGTCGTGATCGAGGTCGCGTGCTTCTACTGGTCGGTGCGCTACCTGCCGCTGGCCGATGCGGTGGCCTATTACATGGCCTCGCCGCTGTTCGTCGCCGCGCTGTCGGCGCCGCTGCTGGGCGAACGGCTGGGCCGGGCGCGCTGGATCGCGGTCGTCGTCGGTTTCATCGGCGTGCTGATCATCCTGCGCCCGTCCAGCCAGGCCTTCAGCCTGCCGGCGCTGGTGGCGCTGGCGGGCAGCATCACCTTCGCCTTCATCATGCTGCTGACCCGGCGCCTGCGCACCACCAACGGCATGACCCTGATCCTGTGGCAGACGCTCGCGACGTTGCTGGCCGGTGCCGCCACCGTGCCGTTCGCCTGGGTCAAGCCCAGTTTCATCGACGTGCTGCTGCTGGGCTCGCTCGGCTTTGCCTCGACGCTGGCGCATATGTGCGTCAACCGCTCGCTCAAGCTGGCGCCGGCCGCGGTCGTCGTGCCGTTCCAGTATTCCCTGCTGCTGTGGGGCATCGTGTTCGGCTGGATGATCTTCGGCGACAATCCCGACCCGGTCATGCTCGCCGGGGCAGGCGTCGTCTGCCTCAGCGGGCTTTATCTGCTGCGGCTCGAGCGGCAGCAAGCGAACGCGGCATCTCCGCCATGATCCAGTCGCGGAAGCGGCGGATCAGCGGGTCGTCGGCCCGTTCCTGGGGATAGACCAGGCGATAGGCGCCGGCCTGTTCTACCGACTGGGGCAGCACCTGGACCAGCCGGCCGGCGGCGACGGCATCGGCTGCCAGCCCGGCACTGCCCAGGGCGACGCCGTAACCCGCCTCGGCCGCCTGCAGGCAGAGATGGGCGAAGGTAAAGGCCGCGCCATTGTTGACCTGCACCCCCGACGCGCCGACCAGGCGCAGCCATTCCGCCCAGACCAGTTCGGGCATGCCGGCGACCATGTGGTGTTCCTCGTGGATCAGCGGATAGTGGCGCAGGTCGTCGGGTGTGCGGATCGGCGGCCCCTTGGCCAGCAAAGCGGGGCTGGCCAGGGCGGTCAGGGCGCCTGAACACAGCAATTCGGCGGTGACGCCTGCCGGCACGCCGGCGCAGAACCTGATCGAGATGTCGGGCCCGCCGGGTTCGAACGGCTGGATCTCGACCGCGGTGACCAGGCGGATCTCGATCCCGCCCAACGCCTCGCGCAACTGCGGCAGGCGCGGCATCAGCCAGCACACCGCGAACGAATGCAGCGTGGCGATCGACAGGGCACGCACCGCCGGCCGGCTGCGGGCCTGGCGGCCGACCGCGTCCAGGCGATCCAGGATCGCCTCGAATTCCGGCCACAGGCTGGCGCCCAGCGGGGTCAGGGTGACGCCGCGGCTGTGCCGCTCGAACAGCGGGCGTTCCAGCCAGTCCTCGAGCAATCGCACCTGCTGGCTGATCGCGGTCGGCGTGACGTTCAACTCGACCGCCGCAGCCTGGATACCGCCGCGGCGTCCCGCCGCCTCGAAGGCCCGCACGGCGTTCAACGGCGGCAGCCGGCGTGATTTGGGCAATAAATTCTTGGTCATATGGCTCGGAATATCCGGTTTGCGACAGGCGCGGCACCCCGGCAATCTGGCGCCACGGATCGAGAAATATACAGGAAAAATGCCATGTTGACGACGGTGCGAGGCGCTCGCGGCCGCAGGATTACTTTTACCCTGGTGATGGCCGCGATCAAGAAATTATGGCCCAGGGGCCCGGCGCGGCTTGACGCCGACATGCTGTCGCCCGCCGCCCGGCGCGACCTGTTGCTGCCTGATCCGCCCCCCGATCCGCGCGGGCCGTGGTATTAGGGATGGCATGACCATTCCGTTCAGACTGCGCGATATCGATCATGTGGTGCTGCGCGTCAGCGACGTGGCGGCGATGCGGGCGTTTTACGAAGGCGTGCTGGGCTGCACGCTGGAAAAGATCCAGGCCCATATCGGCCTGACCCAGCTGCGGGCCGGGCGCTGCCTGATCGACCTGGTCGACGTCGCGGGTGCGATCGGGCGCGAGGGCGGGGCGCCAGCGGGCCCCGAGGGCCGCAACATGGAGCATTTCTGCCTGATCGTCGAACCCTTCGACCCCGCCGCGATCATGGCCCATCTGCAGGCCCACGGCGTGGCGCCCGGCTCGCTGGCCGATCGGTACGGCGCGGAAGGGGCCGGGCCGTCGCTGTATCTGAGGGACCCCGAGGGCAACGGCGTCGAACTGAAGGGGACGGCGGTCTAGCCGGGTAGGTTCTCCAGCGCCCTGATCTCCTCGATCAGGTGGTCCAGGAACGCCTTGACCGCGTGCGGCAGGGTGCGGCCGGCCATGGTCTGGATTTCGACCCGGCGTTGCTGCATGCCGGGATTGTCGATCGGCACCAGCACCAGCCGGTCGACATCAAGGCGGCGGGCGACCGACAGTCGCCCGGTCAGCGCGATGCCGCCGCCGGCCCGGGCGAAGTTGTTCAGCGTCGGCATGTAGTTGCAGACCAGCACCGGTTCGATCAGCAGCCCTTCGGCGGCGCAGGTCAGGTCGAACAACTGCCGCAGCGTGGTGTCCGCGGTCGGCAGGGCCAGCGGATGGTGCTTCAGGTCGGCGATGGTGATCGACCCGCGCCCGGCCAGCGGATGATCGTCCGACATCAACGCCAGCACCGGCGCGCGCATCGCGTATTCGACGCGGATGTCGCGCTCGGGGGCCAGGCTGAAGGTGATGCCGATATCGGCCTCGCCCTCGCTGACCCGCCGGGCGACCAGGCCCGGTGACAGCACGGTCAGGTCGAAGCGCACGCCCGCGTGCCGGCGGTTGAAGGTCAGGAAGGCATGGGGCAACAGGTCCATCGCGCTGCCCTCCATGCTGGCGATCCGCACCGTGCCCCGGTTCAACTGGGGCAACTCGCGGATTTCGGCGGCGGTGCGGTCGGCCTCCAGCGCGGTGCGGCGGGCGTAATCGGCCAGGATGCGGCCCGCCGCGCTGGGCAGCATGCCGCGCGGCCGTCGTTCGAACAGGGCGGTGCCGACCTCGTCCTCCAGCTTGGCGATCTGGCGGCTGATCGCCGAGCCGGCGACGTTCAGCCGTTGCGACGCACCGCTGATCGATCCGCAGCGCACCACTTCCAGGAAATAACGCAGGCCGACATCCAGCATTCCGCGATCGTGCCTTGCCGAAACGGCAACGGAAACTTCCAAACATTATAATTGTGATGATGCGATGCCAAAATCACTATCAGGGCAGACAGGTGCATAGAAATCAGCCGAGGGCAAAACGCCCCGGCGACAAACAACAAATGCAGGAGAGGTAGTTCGACCATGGTCCGTCATCGTCTGCTTGCCACCACCGTCCTTGCCGCCGCCATGCTGATCCCCGCCGCCGCCATGGCGGGCAAGGCGGACGATACGCTGGTCTATGCCTCCGACAGCGAACCGGAAAACGTCAGCCCCTATCACAACAACCTGCGCGAAGGCGTGATCCTGTCGCGCCATGCCTGGGACACGCTGATCTATTCCGACCCGGCCGACGGCAAGTACAAGCCCTATCTGGCGACGTCGTGGACCTGGACCGATCCGAAGACGCTGGACCTGGAGCTGCGCCAGGGCGTCAAGTTCCACAACGGCGACAGCCTGACCGCCGACGACGTCGTCTTCACCTTCAACTACGTCCAGACGCCTGCGGCCAAGGTCGTGACCAAGCAGAACGTCGACTGGATCAAGTCGGCCGAGAAGCTGGGCGACTACAAGGTGCGCATCCACCTGAAGGAGCCGTTCCCCGCCGCGCTGGAATATCTGTCGGGGCCGACGCCGATCTACCCGGCCAGGTATTTCCAGCAGGTCGGGCTGGAAGGGTTCTCCAAGGCGCCGATCGGCTCGGGTCCCTACAAGATCACCGCGGTCAATACCGGCAAGGGCGTGCGGCTGGAACGCTTCGACGGGTATTTCGCCGACAGCCCGATCCCCAAGCCCAAGATCGCCAAGCTCGAATTCCGGGTGATGCCCGACAGCGAATCGCGGGTCGCCGCGCTGATGACCGGCGCGATCGACTGGACCTGGCGGGTGCCGCACGACCAGGCGATGGCGATGAAGTCGGCGCCGGGCCTGTCGGTGCTGTCGGCCGAATCGATGCGCATCGGCTATATCGGTTTCGACAGCCGCGGCACCTCCAGCGCCGAGGCGCCGTTCAAGGACCTGCGCGTGCGCCAGGCGGTGGCGATGGCGATCGACCGCAAGTCGCTGGTCGACAACCTGGTCGGCGGCGGGTCGAACGTGATGCACGCGGCCTGTTTCCCCAGCCAGACCGGCTGCGATCCGAACGCCGTCACCAAATACGAATACAATCCCAAGAAGGCCAAGGAATTGCTGGCCGAGGCGGGATATCCGCAAGGGTTCAAGACCGAGATCCAGGCCTATCGCGAACGCGACTACGCCGAGGCGATCATGGGCTATCTGAAGGCGGTCGGCATCGATGCCCGGCTGAACTTCCTGAAATACGCCGCGATGCGCGAGAATCTGCGGGGCGGCACGGTGCCCATGGTGTTCAACACCTGGGGGTCGTTCTCGGTCAACGATGCCTCGGCCTCGACCGGCGTCTATTTCAAGGGCGGCGACGACGACACCGCCAAGGACCCGGAAGTGATCAAGACCCTGACCGAAGCCGACGCGACGGTCGAGCCTGAGGCGCGCAAGGCGATGTACCGCACGGCGCTGAAGCGGATTTCCGACCAGCTCTACTGGCTGCCGCTGTTCTCGTATTCGACCGACTATGTCTTCACCGACAAGCTGACCTTCCAGGCCTATCCGGACGAATTGCCGCGCTTCTACCTGAGCAGCTGGAAGTAAGGCACCGGCCATGTTGCGCTTCGCGCTGCGCCGCATCGCCGTGGCGATCGCGGTGGCCTTCACCGTGTCCCTGGCGTGCTTCCTGCTGCTGCATCTGTCGGGCGATCTGGCGACCGCCATCGCCGGGCCGGAAGCCACCGCCGCCCAGATCGACACGGTGCGGCGGCAATACGGCCTGGACCGCCCGCTGGCCGTCCAGTTCGGCGACTGGCTGTGGCATGCGGTGCAGCTCGATTTCGGCCGGTCCTATTATTTCCAGGACCGGGTCATCGACCTGATCGCATCGCGCCTGCCGGTCACGATGATCCTGGGCGGCCTGGCGCTGGCCTTCGCCCTGGTCGTCGCCGTGCCGCTGGGCGTCGTCGCGGCGATCAGGCGCGACAGCTGGATCGATCGCCTGGCCCTGCTGATCGCCGTGCTGGGCCAGGCGATGCCGAGCTTCTGGTTCGGCTTGACGCTGATCATCGTGTTCTCGGTGCAGCTGCGCTGGCTGCCGGCATCGGGCGCCGACAGCTGGCAGGGGTTCATCCTGCCGGTCGTGGCGCTGGGCTATTACGCGACACCCGCAATCATGCGGCTGACCCGGACGGGCATGCTGGATGTGCTGGGCTCGGACTACATCCGCACCGCCCGGGCCAAGGGCCTGCGCACCGGCACGATCATGTTCAAGCATGCCCTGCGCAACGCCATCATTCCCGTCATCGCCCTGGCGGCGGTGCAGCTCGGTTTCATGCTGGGCGGCTCGCTGGTCATCGAGGCGGTGTTCTCGCTGCATGGCCTGGGCTATCTGGCCTGGGAAGCGATAGCCCGCAACGACTATCCGGTCATGCAGGCGATCGTCCTGATCCTGGCGATGATCTACATCCTGCTGACGCTCGGCGCCGATCTGCTCAACGCGCTGATCGATCCACGCATCCGCGTCCGCTGAAGGGGCATCAGATGACCGATACCCTGTCGCTTGCCACCCATCTGCCGCCCCGATCACTGCTGGCCGGCGCCCTGCGCCGCGTTCTGGGCCATCACGGCCTGATGCTGGGCGGCATCATCCTTCTGTTCGTCGCGCTGGTGGCGATCTTTGCCCCGCTGCTGGCGCCGCACGACCCTTATGCCCAGAATTTGTCGCGCCGGCTGATCCCGCCGATCTGGCATGCCAAGGGGACGTGGGAACATGTGCTGGGCACCGACAAGCTGGGCCGCGACTATCTCAGCCGGTTGATCTACGGCAGCCGCCTGTCGCTGATGATCGGGTTGTCGGCCACGCTGATCTCGGGGCTGATCGGCACCACGCTGGGCGTGCTGGCCGGCTATTTCGGCGGGCGTACCGACGCGGTGATCAACTATCTGATCACGACGCGGCTGGCCATGCCGGTGGTGCTGGTGGCGCTGGCCGTCGCCTCGCTGGTCGGCGGGTCGCTGCAGGTGGTGATCCTGGTGCTGGGCCTGTTGCTGTGGGACCGCTTCGCCGTGGTCACGCGCAGCGCCACGATGCAGGTCTGCCATGGCGACTACATCGCCGCCGCCCAGGCCATCGGCTGTTCGACCAGCCGCATCCTGCTGTCGGAATTGCTGCCCAACATCCTCAACGCGCTGATCGTCGTCGCCACGCTCGAGATGGCCCACGCCATCCTGCTGGAGGCGACGCTGTCCTTCCTGGGCCTCGGCGTGCCGCCGCCGGCGCCGTCCTGGGGCCTGATGATCGCCGAGGGCAAGCAGTACATGTTCTTCTCGCCCTGGGTCATCACCATTCCCGGCGTCACGCTGCTGGTGCTGGTCCTGGCCATCAACCTGGTCGGCGACGGCATCCGCGATGCCTCGGCCCCTGAAAACCGGAACTGAGGCGATGAGCGATCCATTGCTCGAGGTCCGCGACCTCCATGTCGACATCCCCCTGGCCCACGGCAGCTTGCGCGCCGTGCGCGGCATCGACTTTCACGTCGATCGCGGCGAGCTTCTGTGCATCGTCGGCGAATCCGGCTGCGGCAAGTCGCTGACCTCGCTGGCCCTGATGAACCTGCTGCCGTCCCGCGCCCGGCGGCGCGCCGCCGCCCTGCGGTTCGCCGGCCAGGACCTGACGGCGCTGCCCGAACGGCGGATGGCCGATCTGCGCGGCAACCGCATGGCGATGATCTTCCAGGAACCGATGACGTCGCTGAACCCGGCCTATACCATCGGCAACCAGCTGACCGAGGCCTTGACCCGCCATCGCCGGGTGACGGCGGCGCAGGCCCGGGACCGCGCCGTGCATCTGCTGGAACGTGTCGGCATCACCGCCGCCGCCAGCCGCCTGGGCCAGTATCCGCACCAGCTGTCGGGCGGCCTGCGCCAGCGCGTGATGATCGCCATGGCGCTGATGTGCGGGCCCGAACTGATCATCGCCGACGAACCGACGACCGCGTTGGACGTGACCATCCAGGCCCAGATCCTGCACCTGCTGCGCGAGCTGCAGCGGGAATTCGGCATGGCCGTCGTCCTGATCACCCACGACCTGGGCGTCGTCGCCCGCATCGCCGACCGGGTCGCCGTCATGTATGCCGGCGAAATCGTCGAGACCGGGCGGGTGGATGCGCTGTTCGCCGCGCCGGCCCATCCCTATACCCGCGGCCTGCTGGCCTGCATTCCCGTACCCGGCCGCACCCGGCCGGGCGAGATGCTGGGCTCGATCCCCGGCATCGTGCCCAGCCTGACCGGCAACCTCGACGGCTGCGCCTTCCGCAACCGCTGCGGCGAGGCGCGCGACATCTGCGCCAGAACCGTGCCCTGGGGCCATGGCGCTGGCGGGCAGGCCGTTCGCTGCGTCAATGCGGGGGTCGCGTGATGACCGCGCCCGTGCTGGAACTGCGCGATGTGCGCAAGATCTATCCGATCAGCCGCGGGCTGTTCGCCAAGCCGGCACGGCTGGCCGCGGTCGACGGCGTCGACCTGGTGATCAACCGCGGCGAGACGCTGGCCCTGGTCGGTGAATCGGGCAGCGGCAAGACCACCATCGCCCGCATGCTGCTGGGCCTGCTCGAGCCGACCGCCGGCCAGATCCTGGTCGACGGCCAGGCGCTGGACCCGGCGCGGCGCAAGGCGATGGCCCGCCGCATCCAGCCGATCTTCCAGGATCCCTATTCGTCGCTGAACCCGCGCAAGACGGTCAGCCAGATCGTCGGCCTGCCGCTGGTCGTCCATGGCATCGGCACGGCGGCGGAACGCAGGGCCCGCGTGGCCGAAATGCTCGACGTCGTCGGCCTGGCCCGCCGCCACGCCGATGCCTATCCCAACCAGATGTCGGGCGGCCAGCGCCAGCGCGTGGCGATCGCCCGCGCCTTGGTCATGCGGCCCGACGTGGTGATCTGCGACGAGCCGACCTCGGCCCTGGACGTGTCGGTCCAGGCCCAGATCCTGAACCTGCTGGTGTCCTTGCGCCGCGATTTCGGCCTGACCTATCTGTTCATCAGCCACAACCTGGCGGTCGTCGAACATCTGGCCGACCGGGTGGCGGTGATGTATCTGGGCCGGCTGGTCGAACAGGCCGGCCGGGCCGAATTGTTCGCCCATCCGCGCCATCCCTATACCCGGGCGCTGCTGGCGTCGGTGCTGACGCCGGAACCGGGCTTGGGCGTGCCCGATCCCGGGCTGGGCGGCAGTTTTCCCAATCCGATCGCCCCGCCGCCGGGCTGCGGTTTCCATCCGCGATGCGCCCGCGCCGCCGACCGCTGCCGCATCGATGTGCCGCAGCCCTCAGCCGTACCCGGCGGAATCGTGTCCTGCCACCTGCCCCTCGAACAAGGTTTGTCCTGATCATGACCCGCCAGGCCGCCCTCGATGCCGCCGCCCGCCATTACGACGACGGTGCCTTCCTCGCCGAACTCGACCGGCGTGTCGCCTTTCGCACCGAAAGTCAGGAAACCGATCGCGCCGGCCCGCTGCGCGCCTATCTCGACGACGACATCGTGCCGGCGCTGGCGGGCTTGGGTTTCACCAGCCGCATCCTGGCCAATCCGGTCGACGGCTTCGGCCCTTTCCTGCTGGGCGAGCGCATCGAGGATCCGGCGCTGCCGACCGTGCTGACCTATGGCCATGGCGATGTCGTGCGCGGGTATGATGCGCAATGGCGCCAGGGCCTGTCGCCCTGGTCGGTGGTGGTCGACGGCGACCGGCTGTACGGCCGCGGCACGGCCGACAACAAGGGTCAGCATACGATCAACCTGGCGGCACTGGCTCAGGTACTGGCGGCGCGCGGCGGGCGCCTGGGGTTCAACGTCAAGATCATCCTGGAAATGGGCGAGGAAACGGGATCGCCCGGCCTGGCTGCCATCGCGCGCGCCCATCGCGATGAATTGGCCGCCGACCTGCTGATCGCGTCCGACGGGCCGCGGCTGGCCGCCGACCGGCCGACGATCTTCCTGGGGTCGCGCGGCTGCTTCAATTTCGACCTGACGGTGAACCTGCGGGATGGCGGCCATCATTCGGGCAACTGGGGCGGGTTGTTGCGCAATCCCGGCACGGTGCTGGCCAATGCCATCGCCAGCATGGTCGACGGCCAGGGCCGGATCCTGATCGATGCCTTGCGCCCGCCGCCCATCGCCAATGCGGTGCGTGCCGCCCTGGCCGATATCGATGTCGGCGGCGGGCCGGGCGACCCCGATGTCGACCGCGACTGGGGCGAGGGCGGGCTGACCCCGACCGAGCGGGTCTTTGCCTGGAACGCGCTGGAGGTGCTGGCCTATCGCACCGGCAACCCCGATGCCCCGGTCAATGCCATCCCGCCCCGCGCATCGGCCCATTGCCAGCTGCGTTTCGTCGTCGGCTGCAACCCGGAGAATTTCGTGGCCGCGATCCGCGCCCATCTCGATGCCCACGGCTTCGGCATGGTCGACGTGGCGCCGGCGCGGATCGAGACGATGAATGCGACCCGGCTGGACCCGGAAGACCCCTGGGTCGGCTGGGCGCTGGCGTCGCTGGCGCGCACCACGGGCAAGAAACCCGCGCTGCTGCCCAATCTGGGGGGATCGCTGCCCAACGACGTCTTCGCCGACATCCTGGGCCTGCCCACGATCTGGGTGCCGCATTCCTATCCCGCCTGTTCCCAGCATGCGCCCAATGAACACCTGCTGGGGTCGGTCGCGCGCGAGGCGCTGCAGATCATGGCGGGGCTGTTCTGGGACCTGGGCGAGGACGGCCAGGCGATCCGGCGGGCCCGGGCATGACCGATGCCATCAAGGCCGAGGTCTATGGCTGGCTGGATGGCCAGCGGCCGGCGATGGAAGCCTTTCTGCAACAGCTGGTCGATATCGATTCCAATTCCTATGACAAGGCGGGCACCGATGCCGTGGCTGACGCGATCGGTGCGTTGCTGGCGCCCGACGGCGTGGTCGTCGAACGCCACGGGGTCGACGGTTTCGGCGACGTGCTGTCGGCCCTGGTGCCGGGGCGGGCCGACGGTCCGCATGCCCTGCTGATGGGCCATCGCGACACCGTGTTCCCCCAGGGCACGGTGGCCGGGCGCGGGTATACGCGCGACGGCGACCTGGCATTCGGACCCGGCGTCGCCGACATGAAATCCGGGCTGGTGCTGAATTGCTTCGTGTTGCGTGCCTTCGCGCGGGCCGGCGGCGGGCCGTTTCCGCTGCGGGCCCTGTTCACCGCGGACGAGGAGATCGGGTCGGCCACCGGCCGGCCGTTCATCGAGGCGGCGGCCCGCGGCGCGCGGGCGGTACTGAATGCCGAGCCGGGCCGGATTTCCGGCAATGTCGTGACCGGGCGCAAGGGCGGCGCCAGCCTGACCCTGGATGTCGCCGGCCGCGCCGCCCATGCCGGCATGAACCATGCCGACGGCATCAGCGCGATCGAGGTGCTGGCCGCCAAGATCCGCCGGCTGCATGCGCTGACCGACTATGCCAGCGGCGTCACCGTCAATGTCGGGCTGATTTCGGGCGGCGTGTCGGTCAATACCGTCGCCCCTGCGGCCCGGGCGCAGATCGACGTGCGGGTGATGTCGCTGGCCCAGCTCGACGCCGTCATGGAACGGATCGAGGCGATCGTCGCGGCCGAGGACCTGCCGGGTGCAACGGCCACCCTGACCCGCGGCCATGTCATGCTGCCGCTGGAGGAACGCCACGCCGCCGGGCTGATGGCGCGTTATCGCCGTGCCGCGGCCGCGATCGGCTTCGACGTCGACGGCGAATTCACCGGCGGCTGCGCCGATTCGGGTTTCACCGCCAGCCTTGGCGTGCCGACCTTGTGCGGCCTGGGGCCCGTGGGCGGCAAACCCCACACCGACCGGGAATTCTGCCGCCTGGAAACGATGGTGCCGCGCGCCAAGGCGGTCGCGGGCACCATCCTTTCCCTTGCCGATCAGCCCTGATCGCCCAGCGCGGTGGCCTCGACCGGTGGCGCCACCCCTGCCGCTGCGCCCTGCCGGACGTGCAGGATCCGCTGCGGGAACGGGATCTCGATGCCGGCAACATCGAATGCAAGCTTGAGCCGTCGGCTGAATTCACGCCCGACGGACCACTGATCGCCGGCACGGCACTTCAACCGGGCGCGGATGGTGATCGCGGATTCGCCGAACCCGGTCACGCCCTGCAGGTCGGGCGCATCGATGATCTTTGCCGACCAGGCCGGATCGGCCCGCATTGCCTCGCCCACGGACCCGATCACCGCGATGGCGTTGTCGATGTCGGTGTCGTAGGCGACGCCGATATCGGCGACGTGGAAGGCGAAATCGCGGGTCATGTTGGCGACCTTGTCGATCGCCGAGAACGGGATGACGTGGAACGTGCCGCTGCCGTCGCGCAGGCCGACCGACCGGATCGTCAGCCGCTCGACCACGCCGGACACGCCGGCGGCCGTGACGACGTCGCCGGTGTTCAGCGCATTCTCGAACTGCAGGAAGGCGCCGTTGATGATGTCCTTGACCAGGCTTTGCGCGCCGAAGCCGACGGCCAGGCCGACGACGCCGGCACCGGCCAGCAGCGGGCCGATGTTGATGCCCAGTTCCGACAGGATCACCATCGCCGCCAGCACGCACAGCGTGATCGATACCGCGTTGCGCGCCAGCACCAGCAGGGTGCGCAGGCGCTGGGATGCCGCCACGGTCTGGCCGCGCGGGCTCAGCCGCGATTCGACCCAGGTGGCGAAGGCGATCCAGACCAGCAGGGTGAAGGCCAGGATCACGACGATCGAGAAGATGGTCTGCAGGATGCGGCCGCCTTCGGGGCTGGCCAGCCACTTGCCGACCGGCAGGATGTTCCAGATCTGCAGGAACGCGGCGACGACCACCACGATCAGCGCGATGCGCGCGACCAGGCTGACCGGCGTCAGGAAGTGGTTCAGCCGTTCCTCGAGCTTGGGCAGGCGGTCGTGCGAGCGTTCCGACAGCTTGACCCCGCGGCTCAGCCGCGTGATCAGCAGATCCTGGACGGCCGCCGCGGCGACCAGCAGCGCCATCGTCGCGGCCGACCGGCCCAGCAGCGGCAAGGTCAGCGATTCACGCGCCAGGTAGACCAGCAGCAGCACCGTCAGATAACCGATCGCGACCGGGGTCCAGGCGGTGGCCGCCGCGCGGCGCAGCGCATGCCAGGCCGAGACGATGTCGCCGCCGTCGGGATCCTGGCGACCGCGGATCAGCCGGCGGGCGGGCACCCGGGTTTGGACGACCACCGTCACCGCCATCGCCCATAAGGTCACGGCCAGCACCAGCCGCAGCGCGATCAGGGCCGAGGGCGGCAGGGTGCCGCTGGCCATGCCGTACAGCAGCAGGAAGCCATAGCCCGACACCAGGACGAACCGGTTCAGCCAGCGGTAGAGATAGGCGGCGGCACGGTCGGACAGGCTGAGGGCCCGCTTGGCCCCGGCCTCGGGCCGCAGGATGGCGCGGGCCACCAGCCGGATCGCCTCGGTCAGCAGGAAGACGTTCAGCACCATGACGGTGACCACGGCGATCGACCCGGGGCTGCCCAGCCAGATGAAGGCCACGACGTAACCGACCGCCAGCGCCAGGACCAGTACCGCCAGTTCGGCCGCCACGCGGACCCATTGCCGGCGCTGGGTGACCGGTGCCAGGCGCAGCACGGCCTGGTGCAGCAGGAAATAGAAGACCAGCGTCATGCCGAACGCCAATGCCGGCTCGGCCTCGACCCAGCGGAACAACGCGCCATCCGGAGCCTGGATCAGGGCGACCAGGGCAGGCAGGGTCGCGGCATAGCCGGCCAGGTCCTGGGCCCAGTCGATGCCGTCCTCGACGGCGCCGGCGATGAAACGCGCGAACTGGCGCCAGCCGGTCATCGTGGCCGGGTTGGGGCCCGACAGCCGCTCGATCTCGGCGGCGATGTCGGGCCGCGACAGGCCGGCGACCTTCTCGCCGCCGGCCAGCTTCACCGCCATGTCGGTGCCCGGATAGGCGGTCAGGATCTCGTCCAGCCTGGCCCGGGCCTGGGTCAGCAGCGCGATGCGGTCGGTGTCGCCGCTGGCCCTGTCGGCCTTCTCGGTCAGCAGCTTGGCCTCGACCACCAGCCGGTTGGCTGCTTCCTGGGCCGATTCGGCGCGGGCTGCCAGCGGCAGCAGGATCAGGGACAGGACAAGGATCAGCAGCGGTAATATCTGCGGGCGGCCGGCGGGCATCGGACCTCTCGGAGGGGCGGGGCAGGGCATTGCGGCGCCGACTATCGGCGCGGAAGGGGGCGGGTGCAAGGCGTCGATCCTGCGGGGGAAAGATGTCGGAATCGGGGCTGTTGCCGGCGGTGGCCGGTGGCAATATCCGGCTTTGCCTCGAATCGGGAGTTCGCGATGCCGCGCCAGGATGCCGTCAACCTTATCCAGTCTTATTATGCCGCATTCAATGCAGGCGAGTGGGACGCGTTCCTGGCGCTGCTGACCGACGACGTGGTCCACGACATCAACCACGGCGCCTGCGAAACCGGCCGAGACGCCTTCCGCGCCTTCATGGCCCGCATGAACCGCAGCTATGCCGAAAAGATCGTCGACCTGGTCGTGATGGCCGATGACACCGGCACCCGCGCCGCGGCCGAATTCGTGGTCGAGGGCAAGTACCTGGTCACCGACGAAGGCCTGCCCGAGGCGACCGGCCAGACCTATCGCCTGCCCGCCGGCGCGTTCTTTGCCATCGAAGGCGGACGCGTCGCCCGCGTCACCAACTACTACAACCTGGCCGACTGGCTGCGCCAGGTCGGGGCATGACCCGCCCGGCGCGGATCAAGGCGGCGCAATATCCGATCACGGCCGCGACCAGTTTCGCCGACTGGCAGGCCGGGCTGGGTGACTGGGTGGCCGAAGGGGCCAGGGACGGGGCCGACCTTCTGCTGTTCCCCGAATACGGCGCGATGGAACTGGCCGCGCTGCTCGATCCGGCCGACCAGGGCGATCTGGCCCGGGAAATTGCCGGCATGCAGGCCCTGCTGCCGGGTTTCCTGGAAACCCACGCCGACCTGGCCGGCCGCCACCGCCTGCATGTCGCGGCATCGAGCTTTCCGGTCCGCCAGCCCGACGGCAGCTACCGCAATCGTGTCCACGTCTTCGGCCCGGACGGTGCGATGGCCGCCCAGGACAAGATCGTGATGACGCGGTTCGAGCGCGAGGAATGGGACATCACGGGCGGCAGCGACGGCCTGGCCGTGATCGACACCGGTTTCGCCCGGCTGGGCGTGGCGATCTGCTATGACGTCGAATTCCCGCTGATCGCCCGTGCCCTGGTCGAGGCCGGGGCCGAGATCATCCTGGCGCCGTCCTGCACCGACACCCTGGCCGGTTACCACCGGGTGTGGGTCGGCGCCCGGTCGCGCGCCCTGGAAAACCAGTGCATCGTCGCCGTCTCGCCGACGGTCGGATCGGCGCCCTGGTCGCTGGCGGTCGACGAGAACCGCGGCCGGGCCGGCATCTTCTCGGCCCCCGATCGCGGCCTGCCCGATGACGGCATCCTGGCGGCCGGCGAACTGGACCAGCCCGGCTGGATCGCGGCGACCGTCGACCTCGACGCCATCGCCCGCGTCCGTCGCGAAGGGCAGGTGCTGAACCATCGGGATTGGCCGGAACAGCAGGTGCCGGGCGCGGTGAGGGTCTGCAGGATTTGAAATGCAGGGCGGGGAAGCTTAAATTCTTCTCCGAACGGGCCCTCGACCGGAGCGGAACATGTCGACCCGAAAAATTACCTCACTACCGGATCAGCGTGCTGATGGCGTTGTACCCCAGCCAGTTAGAAAGCTGACGGCTGAACAACGGGCCTGGTTGGACGAAAATCGGCAGGCGATCGAAGATTATAATCGCTGGATGGAAGCAGGGCAGGATCCTTTTGCCCAGCTTCGGCGGTTATAACCTCGCCTCAGATCCCCGATCTAAGAAAATCGTAAGCGGCGTTTATCTCATCCTGGTATTTGACGACCGAGCCAATAGGCCGGCCGAGTAGGCTTTCACTTATTCCGCCGAGAATGTTCTGTGTTTGAAACAAATATTCCTTCCCGTCCGGATCCAGCCTGACGATCGGGTTCAGCCTTCGTATTGGCCTGGGCGCACCAGGCAAGGTCAGAAGCAGCATCGGCACGATCGTCCGCGTCCTGAGGCCCGCCATCGTCAAGAAGTCGCTCTGGATATCGACAACGGGTTTTCCGCAGAACAGGTAACAATCGAACTGGGCCATCCGACGGTTTCCCCAGCCGTGGGATCAAAGCCTTAGTTTATTGATTTCTTTCACGATATCTATTGGTTGCGTTTGTTGGCGCCGCTGGCTCGTTTTCGGGCGTTGCATGCGCGATCGGGCACAGGGTGTTGCTGCTCAATTACCCCATCCCCGCCATGATTCGGGCATGGAAGCGCCGCGCTTGGGCATCAGGGTCGGACCATCAGCGTTTCGTACCGGGTGTCGTCATGGACTGGCTCGATCATTTCCGCCGCAATCATCACGCGATGCACGCCATTGCCTGGGAGCATGGCGTCTCGGTGCCGCCGGCCGCCACGCCGGCGGTGATCCGTTCGCTGGCCCGCCTGGGCGCCGAATTCCAGGCCGATCCGTCCGCCCTGCTGCGCGCTGCCGCCGCCACCGGCGACATGCGGATGAGTGCGGCCCTGACCCTGGCCTGCGAGGAGCGGCTGAACCAGGGCATGGCGCTGGACCGCGCCGTGCTGGCGCTGGGCGGCAGCCGGCAGGGACCGGCAGCCCGGCTGGGCCGCCAGGGGCTGATCCCGGCGCTGGCCCGATTGTGGCGCGAGGCGCTGATCGCCCGGGCGTTCCTGCGCGCCCTGCACCAGTCGGTCGAAGACCCTGTCCTGCGCCAGCTTTGTCAGGTTTTGCTGCGCGAGTTGGCCGGCCAACTCGCGTTCATCCGCGACACCCTACGCCGCCGCGCCGCGGTCGAGGGCGAGGGGGCACGGCGCAGCTATCACCTGCTGTGGTCACTGGGTTTCCAGCTGTCGGGGCCGGGTTTTTTCCTGCATCACCGCCGCGCGCTGCGGGCGCTGGGCCAGTCGCCCTGGCGCGTCTGGCAGGAAATCGGCCAGAGTTTCGCCCAGTCTGCCGAACGCATCCTGCTGCCCGGCGAGATCCGCGTGGCCTGATTCAGAAGGCGACGCAGGCCTGGCGCCGGATCAGCCCGACGGATTGCTGGGCAAAGCGCTGCTTGTAGGCGGCGATCGCCTCGGCCAGCTTCGCATCGGTTTCCGGCCCCGGCGTCACCGCGATCAGCACCAGCTTGGATGGTTCGCGGATCAGGCTGCGGCTGCCGGAATCCTGCCATTGGCCCAGCGCGTCGACGACGGTCAGCCCGTCCGGGAACCGTGTCGTCAGCTCCTCGGCCACGAAAACCTGCCAATCGGCGTCGGTGACGCGCAGCTTGCCGCCCTGGTTGCGGCCGAACAGCAGTTCGGCCACCAGCATGGGTTGGCCGCCGCCGGTCGCCTCGCAATCGGGGGCCGGGGCCATGCATCCGGACAGAAGTGCTGTGATTGTCAGGAGTTGCAGGGCACGGCGCAGGGGCATGGCGAGATCCTCGCGTAAGATTGACGGCGACTCCGGCACCCGCCTATTGTGCCGCGATTCGCCGTATTGCGGAGGTTTTTGGCTTATGACGACGGATTCGGGCGGGATCGCCCAAGCGCTCGAGACTGCCGAGCAGCGCCTTGCCGAGGCGCTGACCCGGCTTGAGGCGGCCATGCGCGACCGTGACGGGCGCGCGGCCGGCGAGGTCGAGGCGCTGAAGAGCGAACTGGCGGCGACGGCCCTGAGCATGTCGCGCGGGGTTGCGGACGTGAAGACGCTGAAGGACCAGCTGGCCCAGGCCGAGGAGGCATCCGAGGCCGCCCGGTCCGAAGCGACCACGGCGCTCGGCCTGGCCGAGAAGCTGGAGGCCGACCTGGCCGCGGCCCGGGCCGAAGCCGAGGAATTGTCGGCGGCCCTGGCCGAAGCCCGCGCCGCGCTGGAAAGCGCCAGCAATGCCGGCGCCGAGGCCGCGGCATCGGCCAATGCCGCCGCCGAAGCCAAGGTTGCCGAGGCCCGCGCCGAGGTGACGAAGCTTGCCGCCGAGCGCGACACCATCCGCCAGACCCTGACCGCGCGTGAGCAGGAGCGCGATTCGCTGCGTTTCCGCCTGGCCGCCAGCGAGGGCGAGCGTGATACGCTCAAGAACCGGCTGAACCAGCTGGAAGGCGAGCACGGCCGACTGCGCGATGCGGCCGAGACGGTGTCGCGCCGCCTGGACGGGGCGCTGGCGCAGGTCGAACAGCTGATGGCCGGGGCGGCGTGAAGCCAGTGCCGGCGGGGAGGGCGCGATGGGTCAGGTAACGGTCAAGGTCAACGGCCGCGACTATGCGGTCGGCTGCGATGACGGCGAAGAGCAGCACATCCTGTATCTCGCCGAATTCGTCGACAAGCGGCTGCGCGAACTGGTGACCAAGCTGGGGCCGCTGGCCGAAAGCCGCTCGCTGCTGCTGGCCGCGCTGATGGTGGCCGACGACCTGTCGGTCGCCTATGAGGAGGTCGACCAGCTGCGGGCCGAGATGTCCAGGCTGAAGGAACAGGTTTCGCGCCTGGACGGGACCGCCGACAAGCTGAATGGCACCGCGGCACGGATCGAGACCCTTGCCGCCCAGGTCGAAGACACCTAAATTAGACGGTGGACGGGTTGCTGCCCGGTGCGTCCGGCTTTCGCATCCCCGGGGCCAATGACTGATCTCTTGGGAGCTGTCTCTACCGAGGCCCTGGTTTCGGCACGCGGCGCCCACCTGGTAACGCCAGGCCTATGGAGGATCGGGTTCGGCCGACGGCCATGGCGGCCCCGTCCACATCTCTGCCGACATGCCGCCTGGCCCCACACTGCCGTCATGCCGGACGCAGCACGGCGGATACCCGGAATCCAGGGAAGGCGCAGGTCCGTCTGCGGCGTGTTGGCGCTTGATCCCCGCCTTCGCGTGCGCGTTTTTTCATGACAACCGAATCCACCACAAAGGCGGCGATGCGCGACGCGGCGCGGATCGCGCGCAAGGCGGCGGCGCTGGTCGATCCGGCGGGTCATGCCCTGGCCCTGGCGCGACATTTCCTCGATTGTTTCGATCTGCCCCCCAATGCCGTCGTCGCCGGCTACTGGCCGACACAGGACGAAATCGACCCGCGGCCGCTGATGCTGGCGCTGGCGGCGAGGCGCCATGATCTGGTCCTGCCGGTGGTGACGGGCCGTGCCGTGCCGCTGATCTTCCGCCATTGGGATGGGGCCAGCCTGCCGCCGCCGGGCCGTTTCGGTATCCCGGCACCGGCCGAGACGGCCGCGTTGCGGCGGCCCGACGTCATCCTCGTGCCCCTGCTGGCTTTCGATGCGCGCGGCCATCGCCTCGGTTATGGTGGGGGGTATTACGACCGGACGCTGGCCGGGTGGCGTGCCGAAGGCGCCGGGCTGGCGGTCGGCCTGGCCTTTGCCGGCCAGCAGGTCGACCATCTGACGTCCGAACCGACCGATCAGCCGCTGGACGGCATGGCGACCGAGCGCGCCGCGTGGAGAATTGTGTAATGCGTCTGCTTTATTGCGGTGATGTCGTCGGCCGATCGGGCCGCCAGGCCGTCCTGGACCATATCCCGGTGCTGCGGGCCGCGTGGGCTCTCGATTTCGTCGTGGTCAACGGCGAGAACGCGGCCGGCGGTTTCGGCATTACCGGCGGCATCTGCCGCGAATTCTTTGCCGCCGGCGTCGACGTCATCGTCACCGGCAACCATGTCTGGGACCAGAAGGACACCGCCGCTTTCATCGCCGACGAGCCCCGCCTGCTGCGGCCGATGAATTATCCGGCCGGCGCGCCGGGGCGCGGCCATGGCCTGTTTCCGGCGACCGGCGGCCGCCAGGTCGCGGTCATCCAGGTGATGGGCCGGGTGTTCATGGATGCGCTGGACGATCCCTTCGCCGCCGTCGCCCTGGCCCTGGATCACCACCGGCTGAAGCAGGGCGGGGTCGACGCCATCATCCTCGACATCCACGGCGAGGCGACGTCGGAAAAGATGGCGATGGGCCATTTCACCGACGGGCGTGTCTCGCTGGTCTGCGGCACCCATTCGCATGTGCCGACGGCGGATGCCCAGATCCTGCCCGGCGGCAGCGCCTACCAGACCGACCTGGGCATGACCGGCGACTATGATTCGGTGATCGGTTTCGTCAAGGAGGAGCCGGTGCGCCGCTTCGTGACCAAGCGCCCCGGCCGCCGGTTCGAGCCGGCCGGCGGCATGGCGACGTTGTGCGGCGTCTATGTCGAGACCGACGACGAGACCGGGCTGGCGGTCAACGTCGTCGCGGTCCGGCTGGGCGGCAGGCTGGCGCCGTCGGCGCCGGTGGCGCTGCCGCCCGTCTTCACGTCCTCAGGCCTCGTCGCCGGCCAGATGCCCCAGGCAGTCGCCGGGCTGAACCAGGGCGAAGGTCCGGATGCAGATCGCTAGTCCCGCGCCCTTGAAGTAGAGCGGCAGCTTTTCCTTCCACGGCATGACCGGGTCGTGGATATAGCCGGCCAGCTGGCCGGCCGCGACTTCGTCGCCCAGCTTGAAAGCCGGCTCGAAGATGCCGGCGCAGGGCGCGAACAGGTAATGTTCGGCGCCGCCGACCACCAGGCGGCGCGGGGGCGCGGCCTTGGGCAGCGGTTCACGGGCCTTGATCACGCCCAGCTCGTCCAGGATGCCGGCGATGCCGCGCTTGACGCAGGCCAGGCCGTCCAGGTCGACGGTGGCGCCGCCGCCGAATTCGCCGGTCAGGAACAGCGTGCCCTGGCGATGCGCGCCGGCCGAGATCACCCGGTCCTCGCCCAGCATGTTCATCAGCACCACGCGCGGCGGGGCAAAGGCCGCGATCAGCCGGTCGATCTTGGCCGCCTGGGCCGGATCGGCGGGCCGGTCGGCGAACAGCGTGGGAATGTAATCCAGCGACGAGCCGCCGGCATGGAAGTCGAAGGCGAAATCCGCCAGCGGCAGCAGGACCGATTCGATGTAGTGGGCGATCATTTCGGTCGGCGTGCCGTTGCGGTCGCCGGGGAAGGCGCGGTTCAGGTTGACCGCATCGATCGGCGACACGCGCGTGCCCGCCTGGTAGGCCGGATAGTTCAGGGCCGGCACGATGATGATGCGGCCGTTCAGCCGGTCCAGGTCGATCTCGCGCATCAGGTCCATCAGCGCGACGGGGCCTTCGTATTCGTCGCCGTGATTGGCGCCGGTCAGCAGCACGGTCGGGCCGTCGCCGCGGCGCGCCACCATCAGCGGGATCGGGATATGGCCATAGGCCGAGCGGTTATGCGAATAGGGCACGCGCAGCGTGCCGGTCTGGATGCCGTCGCGGTTGAAATCGACGTCGGTCGTAATCAGGGAAGCAGGCTTTTCCATCTGAAACCTTTTGCACGCAGTTCGAACGATGCCGTCAGCGCGGCAGGACCGGCATGGCCCAGTCGTTGTGGGCGGCCGCGCCGTACTGGATCGCGGTGATCGCGTCGTAGAGGCGGCGGGTCAGCGGACCGGCCTTGCCGTCATTGGCGATCAGCGCCTCGCCGCGCCAGCCGATCTCGCCGACCGGCGAGATGACCGCGGCGGTGCCGGTGCCCCAGATTTCCTCGAGCGACCCGTTGCGGGCGGCCGCCTGGATCTCGTCGATGGCGACCGGGCGTTCCTCGACCTCGACGCCCCAGCTGCGCAACAGGCTCAGGACCGAATCGCGGGTGACGCCGGCCAGGATCGAATCGGACAGCGGCGGGGTCAGGACCTTGCCGCCGATCTTGACCATGATGTTCATGGTCCCGACCTCTTCCAGATAGCGATGCTCGACGCCGTCCAGCCACAGGACCTGGGTGTAGCCCGTCTTGTGGGCCAGTTCGGCCGCATAAAGGCTGGCGGCATAGTTGGCCGCGGTCTTGGCCGCACCCAGGCCGCCGCGCACCGCGCGGGTATGGTCCTCGGACGCCAGGATGCGGACCGGCGCGCTGCCCTCGGCGTAATAGGCGCCGACCGGCGACAGGATCAGGAAATAGCGGTACGACCGCGCCGGGCGGACGCCCAGGAAATTCTCGGTCGCGATCACCGTCGGGCGCAGGTAGATCGACGTGCCGCGCTCGGTCGGGATCCAGCGGCGGTCGATGTCGACCAGGCGCTGGAAGGATTCCAGGACGATCTCGGGGTCCAGCCGGGGCATGCACAGCCGTTCGGCCGACCGGTTCAGGCGGGCGGCATGGGCCTCGGGGCGGAACAGGCGCACGACGCCGTCGTCGCCGCGGAACGCCTTCAGCCCGTCGAAGATCGCCTGGCCGTAATGCAGCACGCAGGCGGCCGGCGACAGGTGGAAATCGGCATAGGGGACGATGCGCGGATCATGCCAGCCCTGGCCCTCATGGTAATCCATCAGGAACATGTGGTCGCTGAACTGGGTGCCGAAGCTCAAATCCTTGGCAGCCGGGACCGGGCGCAGGGTGCTTGCGCGTTCGACGGTGATCCGGGATGGCATGATGGCTCTCCATTCGACGGTAGGGACTGGTCAGGGGCGGGCACGGTAGCAGCGCTTCGGTGCCGTTGTCCTGAATTCTCGCGATGGCGGCCCTGCGGTATAGGCGTTTTGTGCAGGGGTCACTCGGTCACGGCCGGCGGCAGGCCGACCTGGGCTGCGGCGGCGCCGGCGCGGGCCAGGACCTGGGGGTCGACCGGCGCGCCCGACGAGGTCTGGACGACGACGTTCTGCGACGCGAACTCGATGCCCTTCTCGGCAAAGGCGCGGTAGATGCGCTTCAGCGCCTCGCGCTGGACATAGGTCGGCTTGATCGGGCGCACGGTGAACTTGAACCTGACCACGATCGACATCGGTTCAATGTCGGCCACCCCCTGCATCTTCAGCGGCAGGATCATTTCCTGGCCGAATTCGGGGTCCTCCAGCATTTCCTGGCCGATCTTCTTGACCGTGCGGCGGACCAGTTCCAGGTCGACGTCGCGGACCAGCCGCAGGTTGAACTTCACCGTGGTCCAGTCGCGGCTGTAGTTGGTCACGGACTGGATCTGGCCGAAGGGAATGGTGTGGACCTGGCCGTTCTGGTGGCGCAGCCGCAGCGAACGGACCGACATCCCCTCGACCGTGCCCTTCAGCTTGCCGGTATCGATATATTCGCCGACGCGGAAGGCGTCGTCGGCCATGAAGAAGATGCCCGAGACGATGTCGCGGACCAGGGCCTGGCTGCCGAACGAGATCGCCAGGCCGAAGACCGAGGCGCCTGCGATCAGCGGCGCGGTGTTGATCCCCAGTTCGGTCAGCACGATCAGCACGGTCAGGATGCCGACCGCCCCGAACATCGCGATGCGGACCAGGGGCATCATCGTGCGCAGGCGGGTGGCCACCTTGGGGATGTCGCCCGGCGCCATCGCGTCGGGCTGGCCGTCGCCGTTCTGGTCGCCATGGCCGAAATGCCGGTCCAGGAACATGCGAATGATCTGCCAGACGATATAGGCGACGAACAGCGTGATGCCGGCCTGGAACAGGCCCGACCCGAACACGCGCCAGTCGTCGGCATGGACGGCGCCCGCCATTTCCACGATCCAGATCTGCACGAACAGCCCGGCGGCGACGACATAAAGGCCGACCCGGCCGCAGCGCTGGGCGGTCATGGCCAGGGCCGACTGCCACCAGGGCTTGTCCTCGGCTTCGGCCGGGCCCAGCACCTGTTCGGACAGGTAGCTGAAGAAACGGTCGGCCATGACCCCGCCGATGATCACCAGATAACTTTCGGTGATCGCCGCAAACAGCGAGAAATCGCGCAGCACCACGCCGACGCACCAGGCGACCAGCGCCAGCGTCACGACGACCATCGCGACGCGGTTCCAGCGCCGCGCCATGAACAGGCGCAATTGCTGGGCATGGGGATTGCGCATGGCGGTCGTGGCCAGCCAGTCGGCCACTTCCTCGCGCGCGCGGTGGATGCCGACCAGCAGGATCAGCGCGACGATGACACCGTCGGCCAGGGCCAGCCAATGGGCATTGGCATGCGACAGCCCGGCGCGATGCAGCAATTCGGTCTTGGCCATCAGCACGATGACCGCCAGGCTGCCCCAGCGGACATAGGCCCAGCCCTCGGCCGCGCGGCGATCGTTCAGCCGCAGCAGGCGGGCGCCTGGTTCGGCTGGCCGGATGAAGGCCAGGAACGGGACGGTCACCGCATGCCACAGGACGAAGGCGGTCAGGACGGTTGCGGCGAACAGGTTCTGCACCGCCCGGCCGGAAAACCAGATCTCGATGATGGCCCAGGCCAGCGCCGCCAGCACCAGCACCACGGCGATGTCGACCATCAGCAGCGATCCCAGCACGACCAGGCCCGGCCGCCCGGCGCCGCGCCGGAAATCGTGGTGCAGGATCGCGTGGCGCAGGGTGATCAGGCCGCGCCGCAGGAAATGGCCGGCGGCGATCAGCGCCACCAGCGCCAGACCAAGTTGCCACAGCAGCGTGTCGAACGTCCGCTCCTGCGTCGAGGGGGCGGTGATGCGCTCGACCGCCGCCACGACCTCGTCGCCGAAGGCGGGCAGGGCCTGCCGCATCACTTCCAGCCGCCGGGCCAGTTCGCCGCGATGCATCTGCAGCGCGGCAGTGATGTTGGGCATGACCGCCTCGCCCTGCGGGATCGGTTCGGCATCGGCGAAGGCGCCCCGGCGTTTCGGCGCGGGCCCCTCGGGCGTCGCCTGCGTCTCGGTGGCGGCCATGCGGGCGGCGACCGCATTGGCCAGGGCATCGGCCAG
>Ga0206117_100486_pt1 | contig 39952 bp, 38 predicted proteins | sample 3A5Ametagenome_FD_177997 | JGI IMG/M metagenome (GOLD analysis project Ga0206117, IMG submission 177997) | Enriched microbial communities from leaf-cutter ant dump, University of Wisconsin, Madison, United States - 3A5A | ecosystem: Environmental > Terrestrial > Nest > Insects nest > Nest dump... | reverse complement strand
GAAGTAACGCAGGAGGATCACGGTATCGGCCAGATAGGTGACGTCGACAGGGGTTTTCATGTCGCCGACCAGGCCATGCTGGGCGATGGTCAGGAAGGTCGTGACGCCCTGCCGATTGAGGTATTGCAGCAGTTCGTGGATGTGCAGGACCAGGAACTGGTCCTCGGGCATCGCCGCCTGATAGCCGTTCAGGCTGTCGATGATGACGGTGGTCGCGCCGATCTCGCCGACGCAGGCGCGGACCTTGGCGGCGAATTCGCCGGGCGACTGTTCGGCCGCATCGATCTGCTGCATGACCAGGCGGCCATCCTCGCGCAGGCCGTCCAGATCGATGCCGACCTGTCGGGCGCGGGCCATCAGCATGCCCAGTTCCTCGTCGAAGATGAACAGCCCGACCCGCTCGCCCCGCTTGATCGCCGCCAGGGCGAAATGCAGGGTCAGCAGGGATTTGCCCGTTCCGGTCGGCCCCAGCACCAGGGCGCTGGAGCCACGTTCCAGCCCCCCGCCCAGCAGCGCATCGAGGCCTGCGACCTTCGACGGCATGGGCGTGCGGTCGAATTCCGTACGGTGTTCGGACGCGACCAGCCGCGGATACACCTGCAGGCCACCGGTCTTGATGGTGAAGTCGTGGAAACCGCCGCGGAACGGCCGACCGCGATATTTCAGCACGCGCACGCGGCGCCGTTCGGCACCGTAATTCGGCAACATTTCCTCCAGGCGGACCACGCCGTGCGCCACGCTGTGAACCGTACGGTCGCCCGCATCCGCCGTCATGTCGTCCAGCATCAGGACGGTCGCGCCATGGCGCGAGAAATAATGCTTCAGCGCCAGGACCTGGCGGCGATAGCGCAGCGAACTTTGCGCCAGCAGGCGGATCTCCGACAGGCTGTCGATCACCAGACGGTCGGGCCTGGTGCGCTCGACCGCCTCGAAGATCAGGCGGGTGGTTTCACCGAGTTCGAGGTCCGAGGAATAAAGCAGGCTCTGCTGCTGTTGTTCATCCAGCAGCCGTTCGGGCGGCGCCAGTTCGAACAGGTCGATGCCCGTCAGGTCCCAGCCGTGGGCGATGGCGGCATCACGCAATTCGGGTTCGGATTCGGAGAGCGTGATGTAGAGGCCGCGTTCGCCGGCCGCGGCACCCGTCAGCAGGAACTGCAGGGCCGTGGTGGTCTTGCCGGTTCCCGGGCTACCTTCCAGCAGGAAGACGCGGCCGCGCGAAAAGCCGCCGTTCAGAATTTCATCAAGCCCGGCAACGCCAGTGGCGGCGTCCCTCGATCGGTCGATAGCCATCGGTCCTTTCGCATCCTCATGAACGACATGACGACGGGCCGGCAATGGCGGTAGCCCGTGCTTGCGATGACGCGCATTTGCCGGCACCGACAGTCGCGTCGGTTGTCTTAGCGCCGACCAGGATGCAAAAGTTCCCTGCTAGTTTTGGCCCTCCAGGATGCGCAGGGTGTGGCGGGCGATCACGCCCTCCTCGTCGGTGGGGATCACGCGCAGCGCCAGCGCCGAGCCGTCGGCATCGATGCGCCGGGCATGGGCGGCGTTGGCCTGATCGTCCAGCCGGGCACCCAGCCAGGCGCAGCGGCGGGCGACCGCGGCGCGCACGGGGGCCGCATGTTCGCCGATCCCGGCGGTGAAGACGATGCCGTCAAGCCCGCCCAGCGCAGCCGCCAGCGAGCCTATCTCGCGCGCGATGCGATAGCAGAACAGATCGACCGCCTCGGCCGCTTCCGGCGCGTCGCTGGCGGTCAGGTCGCGCATGTCGCCCGACAGGCCGGAAACGCCCAGCAGGCCCGATTCCTTGTACAGCATGTCGCGCACCGCGGCCGGCGTCATGCCCCGCTGTTCCAGCAGGTACAACACGACGCCGGGGTCGAGGCTGCCGCAGCGCGTCGCCATGACCAGCCCCTCCAGCGCCGAAAACCCCATGGTCGAGGCGACGCTGCGCCCGCCGTCCAGGGCGCACAGGCTGGCCCCGGCGCCCAGATGGCAGACCACCACGCGGCCGGCGGCCAGCGCCGGTTCATCGGCGGCCAGGGTGGTTGCGATATGTTCATAGGACAGGCCGTGAAAGCCGTAGCGGCGCACCCCCTCGGCCTCGAGCCGGCGGGGCAGGCCGAACAGCGAGGCCAGGCGCGGCTGGGCGGCGTGGAAGGCCGTATCGAAACAGGCGACCTGCAACACGCCCGGCGCCATCTCGCGCGCGGCGCGAACCCCGGCGATGTTGTGGGGTTCGTGCAGCGGCGCCAGCGGCACATAGGCCTCCAGCGCCGCCAGCATCTCGGGGGTCACCGCGGCGGGTTCGACGAAACGGCCGCCGCCATGGACGATGCGATGGCCGATCGCCGCCGGCCTGACGCCGCCCAGATGGTCGGCCGCCCAGTCCAGCACCTCGGTCATCGCCTTGGGATGGCCGCCCGGCGCGATACGTTGGACGATGCCGGCATCAAGCCGCCGCGGCCCGTCATACAGCGCATATTTCAGGCTGGACGACCCGGCGTTCAGGACCAGGATCGGCTGCATCGCGGTCACCCCATCACGTTGAAGCCGCCGTCGACATAGACGACGTTGCCGGTCAGCAGCCGGGCAAAAGGCGTGCACAGATAGGCGGTCGCCGCCCCGACATCGTCGATATCGACCAGGCTGTGCGACGGCGCGCGCAGGATCGCCTCGTCCAGCAGCCGGTCGAATCCCTTCAGCCCCGAGGCCGCGCGGGTCTTCAGCGGGCCGGGCGATACCGCATGCACGCGGATGCCCTTAGGCCCCAGTTCGTGCGACAGGTAGCGGACCGAGCTTTCCAGCGCCGCCTTGACCGGCCCCATCAGATTATAGTTCGGGATGACCTTGCGGGCGCCGTGATAGGTCATGGTGATCAGCGTACCGCCCTCGGTCATCAGCGGTTCGGCCGCGCGGGCCAGGCGGATGAACGAATGGCACGAGATATCCATCGCGGCCAGGAACCCGTCGGCCGAACTGTCGACCACCCGGCCGTGCAGGTCTTCCTTGGGCGCGAAGGCGATCGAATGGATCAGGAAATCCAGCCGGCCCCATTCGGCCGCGATCCGCGCGAAAACCGCCTGCTGCTGGGCCGCGTCGCGCACGTCGAGCGGCTGCAGCATCGCGGCGCCCAGCTCGGCCGCCAGCGGCGCGACATAGCCATGCGCCTTTTCGTTCAGATAAGTGACCGCCAGGTCGGCCCCCAGCGCCCGGCAGGCGCGGGCACAGCCATAGGCGATCGAATTCTCGTTGGCGATCCCGACGATCAGGCCCTTCTTGCCCGCGAGCGCGGCGCCCGGCGGTAATGACAGATCAAACATGCCCTGTTTCCCGAATGCTTATGATGTCACGAAACGATGGCGGCGCGGGCGCGCGCCACCTTGACCGCCACGGCGGCCGAGGCCAGCCGCGTCGCGGCGTGGTCGGCGCGGCTGGTCAGCATGATCGGGACCCGGGCGCCCATGACGATGCCGGCCGAACGGGCACCGGCAAAATAGGAAAGCTGCTTGGCCAGCATGTTGCCGGCCTCCAGGTCCGGAACCAGCAGGATGTCGGCCTGCCCCGCGACCGGCGAGGCGATGCCCTTGGCATGGGCGGCTTCGGCGCTGATGGCATTGTCGAAGGCCAGCGGCCCATCGACGATCGCGCCGGTGATCTGGCCGCGGTCGGCCATCTTGCACAGGGCCGCGGCATCCAGCGTGGTCGGCAGCTTCGGATTGATGGTCTCGACCGCCGACAGGATCGCGACCTTGGGCGGGATGATGCCCAGCGCGCGCGCCACGTCGATCGCGTTCTGCAGGATGTCGGCCTTTTCGGCCAGGGTCGGGTAGATGTTGATGGCGGCGTCCGAAATCAGCAGCAGCCGGTCATAGGCCGGCACGTCCATGACGAAGACATGGCTGGTGCGGCGCGCGGTGCGCAAGCCCCCGTCCTTGGCGACCACCGCGGCCATCAGTTCGTCGGTATGCAGGCTGCCCTTCATCAGGGCGCCGACCGCGCCGGCCCGCGCCAGCGCCACCGCCCGATCGGCCGCTTCGTGGCTGTGTTCGGTCGGGATCAGTTCCAGGTCCGAGATATCGGCACCGGCTGCGGCGGCGGCGGCCTGGATCTTTGCCGGCGGTCCCACCAGTACCGGGCGGATCAGCCCGGCCTGGGCGGCGGCGACCGCACCCTGCAGCGAATCCCGATCGCAGGGGTGGACGACAGCGCAGGGCAGCGGCGCCATCCCCGCAGCTTCGGCCATCATGGCCTCGAAAATCGCCGACGCAGCTTCGTTCATCCCGCCTCTCCCGTATGTCAACAACCCGGCGCAACCTACTGATCCGCCGGCATTGTGCACTGCGGCAAAGTGGCGCGCCAACACCAAAAAGAAGAAGCCGCCAGCCCGGAGGGCGGCGGCTCGAAGTCAAGTACAGGGGAGGAAACACGCTTGAACTGGAGATGAGGTTATCCCATGACCGGTTAAAGGTGCGTCACCTGATGTAAAGAGTTGTCTGTCATTTACTGGTAACGCTTCAGTTCCATCCGGCCGATCTGGTTGCGATGGACTTCGTCCGGCCCGTCGGCCAGGCGCAGGGTGCGGGCATTGGCATAGGCCGCCGCCAGACCGAAGTCCGAGGTCACGCCGCCGCCGCCATGGGCCTGGATCGCCCAGTCGATGACCTGGCAGGCCATGTTGGGGGCTGCCACCTTGATCATGGCGATTTCCTTGGCAGCCACCTTGTTGCCGACCGTGTCCATCTTGTGGGCGGCGTTCAGCGTCAGCAGGCGGGCCTGGTCGATCATGATGCGCGCCTCGGCGATGCGCTCCAGCGTCACGGTCTGCTCGGCCACCGGCTTGCCGAAGGCGACGCGGGTCGAGACCCGGCGGCACATCTTTTCCAGCGCGCGCTCGGCCAGGCCGATCAGGCGCATGCAGTGGTGGATGCGGCCCGGCCCCAGGCGACCCTGCGCGATCTCGAACCCCCGCCCCTCGCCCAGCAGCATGTTCGATGCCGGCACGCGGACATTCTCGAACAGTACCTCGCCGTGGCCATGGGGGGCATCGTCGTAACCGAACACCGGCAGCGGACGCAGCACCGTTACCCCGGCAGTGTCGCGGGGGACGATGATCATCGACTGCTGCTTGTGCCGGTTCGGGTTCTGCGGGTCGGTCTTGCCCATGAAGATGAAGACCTTGCAGCGCGGATCATTGGCGCCCGACGACCACCACTTGCGGCCGTTGATGACATAGGAGTCGCCGTCGCGCACGATCGAGGCCGCGATGTTGGTCGCATCCGACGACGCCACCTCGGGCTCGGTCATGGCAAAGCACGACCGGATGCGGCCTTCCAGCAGCGGTTCGAGCCATTCCTTTTTCTGGGCCTCGGTGCCGTAGCGTTCCAGCACTTCCATGTTGCCGGTGTCGGGGGCCGAGCAATTGAACACTTCCGGGGCAAAGGCGACGCGCCCCATGATCTCGCACAGCGGGGCATAATCCAGGTTCGACAGCCCGGCGCCGCGGTGGCTGTCGGGCAAAAACAGGTTCCACAGCCCCTCGGCCTTGGCCTTTTCCTTCAGCGCCTCGACGATCTGCGTCGGCTGCCAGCGGTCGCCCTCGGCCACCTGTTCCTCGAACAGATGCTCGTTCGGATAGACATGCGTGTCCATGAACTGAGTGACCCGGGCATGCAGCTCGCGGGATTTTTCGGAAAATTCGAAGATCATCGTCCATCTCCTCCGGTAGCGGGTTGCCGCCACGATAGAAAGCGCCATACCATCAATCAAATGAATGATTTTGATCCAAGGTCATAAAGATGGTTCATGTTTCGCGCATCGACCTGAACCTGTTCGCGGTGTTCGACGCGATCTACAGCGAAGGCGGCGTCACCCGTGCGGCGCGGAAGCTTAACCTGACCCAGCCAGCGATCAGCCACGCCCTGGCGCGGCTGCGCGACATGTTCGGCGACCCGCTGTTCCAGCGCCAGGGCCAGGGGCTGGTGCCGACGACGGTCGCCCGCAACGTGATCGAACCGGTGCGGCGCGCCCTGCGCACGCTGGAAGCGACGCTGCACGAAACCAGCCATTTCGACCCCGCCTCGACCGTGCGCCACTTTACCATCGGCATGCGCGACATCCTGGAGGCAACGGTGCTGCCGACCCTGGCCGCGCATTTGGGCACCGCATCGCCGGGTATCGGCCTGTCGTCGCATCGCTTCGACCGCCGCGCACTGGAATCGGGCCTGGCGGCCGGCACCATCGATGTCGCGATGGATATCCTGCTGCCGGTATCCGACGCGGTCAGGCGCCAGCAGATCGAGGCCGACAGGCTGGTGGTCATGGCCCGCCACGACCATCCCGAGGTCGGCGAGACGCTCGATCTGGCGACCTATCTGGAACAGGACCATGTCCTGGTCACCTCGCGCCGGCGCGGCCCCGGAATCGAGGATGTCGAACTGGGCCGGCGCGGCCTGGCGCGGCGGACGCGGCTGCGCTGCCAGCATTATTTCGCGGCCTGCCGGGTGGTGGCCGAAAGCGACCTGATCCTGACCATGCCCGGCCGTTATGCCCGGCTGCTGAACCGCCATTTCGGCAACCAGATCCTGCCCCTGCCGCTGGAGAACCAGAGCCTGGACCTGTTCATGTACTGGCACGAGACGGTCGACACAGATCCGGCCAACCGCTGGCTCAGGGCACATATGCTGCAGGCATTGCAGGCGTGACCGGGAACGAAATCAAAGGAACGAAAGCCCAAGGACCGACGTTACTTTCGCGCACTCGGAATTGAGTATTTCCGGCCACTTAATGTCACAGGTGGCCGCCCATAAAGATCCTGCGCGAAGGAGAAAATCATGCGCCGCCGTCTTGCGACTTTCCTGTTCGTGACGACCGCCATCGCCGGCACGGCCGGCATCGCGGCCGCGCAGACCACGATCTACCAGACCTACCAGACCACCGGCGTGGTCGCCACCCAGCCGGGCGCCGTGCGCACCGACGCCGTGCCCTACCAGGCCAACGCCAAGCTCGACATGGTCGCCGGCACCTGGGGCAGCCAGCCCCTGACCCCGCCGCTGGGCCTGGTCAGCGCGACCAACAGCGACCTGATCGGCCGCAACATCGCCGATACCAGCGGCACCAACGTCCTGACGATCGAAAAGCTGCTGGTCGAGCCGACCACCGGCAACGCGCGCTACGCCGTGACGTCGATGAACCATTTCTCGGACAAGGTCGTGATCCCGTTCTCGGCGCTGCAGATCTCGCCGATGCAGATCCGCGTCGACGCGTCCAAGGAAACCCTGGCCAACATGCCGAAGTTCGCGTCGTCCGAGTTGGACCGCAACTATCCGGCGACCGCCCTGGTCGCGCCGGTGGCCGTGGTCGTGCCCTCGACGTCGCTTTATGCCCCGGCGGTGACCCCGCTGTCGCCGCTGCCGCCGGTGCCGGTCATGTCGACCACCGTCACCACCACGACCGTCCCGGTCGGGGTCGAGCCGCTGCAGCTTGCCCGCCGCGGCAGCGTGGTGGGCCAGCCGGTCTATGATTCGCTGGGCCAGCCGATCGGCACGGTTTCGGCGGTGGCCGCCACGCCCAGCAACGGCGAGGTGCGCTACGTCCTGGTGTCGGGCCCCAGCTTCGGTGCCGGCAACGACATCGCCATTCCGGCGGCCAGCGCCTCGGCGGCCGGCGGCCGGGTGGTGCTGTCCGCCCCGCTGGCCCAGTGGCAGCAGGCCCCGCGCTATCGCGCCGAGGTCGTGCCGCAGGTCTTCGGTTCGCTCGGCACCATCAACTGACCTCGCGTTTGATCGATGCGAAGCCAGCCCCCGCCGCAAGGCGGGGGTTTTGCTTTGGTCATTCGCCTGCCGGGATTTGTTGATACAGGATGCTGCCGCTTTCCTTGCGCGCCCAGATCTCGTCGTCGGTCAGCGTGGTCTGGATCAGTTCAACCGGCACCCCGCCGTCCTCGATGATCACCACGCGGAACCCCGGGATCGGTTCGTAGGGCCCCAGCAGGAGCGGCGCGCCGGCCGCTGCGCGGTCGAGATCGGCGACCTTGAATGCCGGATGCGGTACGGTGCGCAGCAGAGGATGCAGCGTGCTGTCTGCGTCGAAGCGATGCCATTGGACGCGCAGGCTGGCGCATTCGGCATCGACCGTCGACATGCCGAACATCGGGCTGTACCGCTCGCCGGGGCGGGCGACGGTCGTCGGAATGCCCATGTGATGGAAGACCAATTCGACGCCGTTACGGTAAGGCATGTTGACCTCCGGGCCTGTGCCGCCATCAAGCCCGCATTCAACGACGGCCGGCAGTGTTGGCCGTCACAAGTCGTCCATGTCGGTTACGGGGTCCTAAGCGCCGGCCCGTTGCCGTTCTGCGCGGCCCGGGTGGCCGGCTTTTTCGCCTGCGCCTCGGCCTGGGCGTCGGCATGCAGCCGCGCACAATCGACGTCTTCCTGCAGGCCAGGCTCGATGAACGCCAGGATGGCGGCAAACGGCGACAGCAAGGTGCCCAGCGCCACGGCCGCGGCGCCGCGGGCGGCCAGCGGCACGGGATCGACCCCGATCCTGGGTGCTGCCAGGCGGCCGCCGACCGTGACCGGCGTGCGTACGCTGAGGGGGCTCGGGTCCTTGGGGTGGGCCAGGAATTTCAGGTTCAGGGTTTCGCGATCGAGCCCGATGGTGCCGTCGGCGGTCACGGTCGTGTCGGTCGTGTCGAATACGAACACCTTGGGCCGCATCACGCCCTTCTGCACCTCGAAATCGGTCACGAAACACCGGATCGGGATAGTGCGGTCGCCTTCGGCGAGGAAGCCCAATGTTTCAGCGATATCGAGGCCGATCAATTCCATGCCCAGGTTCGACATCGTGCCCCGGTTCATCATCACCTGGGCCGAGCCGTTGGAATTCGCCAGGTAGCGGCGAACCGAATTGCCCGGACCGGCCAGGCGGATGCGGCCGTCGATCCGGCCCGATCCCGTACCCTCCAGCCCGGCATCGTCGAGAAAACGCTGCAGTTGGAAGTTCGACAGCCGGACGTCGGATTCCGTGAACACCTCGGGCTTGCGCGCATCGATGGTGATCGTCGATATCGCCCGCCCGCCGGCGATGCCGACCGCCAAGGGGGCCATCTTCAACACGCCGTCCTGCAGCACCAGGTCAAGGTCGACACCCGACAACGGCACGTTCGGTGCCTCGACCTGTTCACCCCTGAACTTGACCTTCGCATCGACCTTGCGCACCAGCTCGATGTCGAGCGGCACGTCGGGCAGGATACGACGGTTGGGATCGGGGGCCGTGGCGCGCTTGACCGGCTTGCCGTTCTTGTCGTTGACCGGGGCCGGTTCGTCGCCTGCATCGGGCGGAATGCCGATGAGCGTGCCGGCATCGCGATAGTCGAGATGCTTGGACCGGAGGTCGGCGCCGATGAACAGGCGCGGCCGATCGGTCTCGATGCTGATCTGGCCGCCAAGGTCGCTGCGCCCCATGACGCCGGCCATCTTCTCGATGGTCCAGGTGCCGCCGTTGCGTTGCAGGCGGCCCTGCAGGTCATACGGCGGGGTCATCGGCAGCGGCACGCCGGTGATCGGCGCCAGCTTGGCCAGGTTCGGGCCCTGCAGCCTTACCTGCAGGTCCAGCCCCTCGAACTTGATCGGGTCGGCCAGCGTGCCGTCGATGCGCCCGCGCGACGACACGGCCTCGACATCGATGGTCAGGGGATAAGGCTGATCGGTTTCGCGCAGCATCAGCAGGGATCCGCCGCGCAGCCGCAGCCGGAACGCCTCGCCGTTCAGATTGCCCTGGCCGCCGAAGCGGACCTCGCCCTCGCCTTCGCCGCCGCTGCCGGCAGCGGTGGCGATCTCGCCGTCCAGGTTCATCTTGGCGATTTCATCGTGATAGCCGAGTTTGCCGTTTTCGACGCGCATGCGACCGATCAGCGGCATCTCGAACCGATCGTCGGGCATCGCAGTTTCGGCCAGCTGCGCCGCCCCGAACGACCAGTTGTTAGATCCGTCGGCCCGGCGTTCCAGCATGATCTCGGGCTTGACCAGTTTCAGTTCGGGAATGACCAGCCGCCCGCGCAGCAGCTGCGGAAGGTCGATCATGATCTCGACGGTCTCGGCGGCGAACATGTCGCCGCGCTCGCTCCACTCGGCGTTGCCGAGCTGGACATCCTGCAAGACGATGCGCGGTCGCAACTTCCATTCGGCCGACAGATGCCCGATCGAGGTCGTGCGCGCCAGCCTGTCGCCGGCCAGGCGGTTGAGGGGCGATCGGAACCAGTCCCAGTCGAAGAACACGACCAGGGCAACGATCGCGGCGACAAGGCCGCCTGCTCCCGCCAGGAGCCATGCGCGTTTTCTCGTCATGGCGGCAAAACGCTGGCGTTGGCCCGTTGTTCCTGCACTTCGGAACCACCCGGCCCCGAGGCGTGTTCCCGCTTCACCAAGACGAACCAAGGCATTCATGCAAGGAGAACGCCATCATGTCGGCACCGCTGGATCGTGTACAGGAGAAGGCCAGGCTGGCTTATCCGACCCCTCGCGACGTCGTGGCCGCCAAGGATCTGTCGCGCGAGCAGAAGATCAAGACCCTGAAAGATTGGGAATATGATCTTAGGCAGATGATGGTCGCGTCCGAAGAGAACATGCCCGGCCCGGAGCGCCAGGGCGATACCAGCGAGCGTCTGCAGAAGATTCAGGACGCGCTGGACGAGCTTGGCTGCGAAAAGACCCCGACCACCCCGACCAAGGCCGGCGGCTGAGCCGTATCGAGCCTCCGATCCAATAAACCGAGCCTCTGATCCAATAAGGAGAACGCCCCGATGCTGTCGACCATCCTTCTGATCGTCCTCGTCCTCATCCTGCTCGGCGCCCTGCCGGCCTGGCCGTACAGCCGCGGCTGGGGTTACGGCCCGTCGGGTCTCGTCACCGTGCTGCTGGTCGTCCTGGTGGTGATGCTTGCCACCGGCAGAATCTGATCGAACTTGCCAACTGCCGAAAACGATGCCGGCGGCCCTGGGGCCGCCGGCATTTTTCTGTCTATCGCCCGGATGACCGAGGCGCCCTGGGGCGCCCCGGCGATTCCGGCCGTTATTTGCGCTGGCCGTCCTGCTGGCCCTGCTGGCCCTGGCGATTCTGCTGGCCGGGCTGACGCTGCTGATCGGGGCGCTCGCCCTGCTGGGGCTGACGCTGGTTACCCTGCTGCTGCTGGCCGGGTCGCTGCTGGTCGGGCTGATTCTGGTTCTGGTTCGGATTGCCCTGATTGTGCTGGTTCGGGTTCATCACGATCTCCATTTACCGTGGCCGGACTTTAACCACGTCGAACCAACGTGCCGTCGATGGCGGGGTTCCCCCGCGCCGTGCCCTGGAAGCCACGCCCGCCACGCAACCCCGCCATGCCGGGAACGTCCGTCGCCGTCACGGCGTTGACGCCTGTAACCCCTTTGACAGTGCTCATTTGACAGTGACGGAGGCGACCATGACACGCCAGGCAACGCCCCAGCCGCAGACGCAGCAGCCGCCGGCCCATAACCATGAATCCGCAGATGCAGCCGAAGCCAGGACCGCGCAGCGGCGCGACGATCCCGGACAGAACTGGGACCGCCAGGGCCTGCCGCAAGGACCGCGCTATGGCCGGGATCAGATCGATTCCAAGCATCTCGCCGACCCCACGTCATCCAAGCCCGGCGCCGAGGAAGGTTATCCCGATGACCGCGGCGAATTCGGCCAGCATACCTATGGTCAGGGCGGCAAACGCACCCGCGAACCTTATGCTGGCGGCCGCGGGACGCGGTCGCGGTGACTTTTACCGTTCGTTACTTCTTCGCGATGAGGGCCTATGCGTAAGCTGGACTTCCAACTTCCACCCGCAAAAGGCGCGGCCTCGCACGTCATGAGCAAGCAGGACAAACAGCAGCTCGCCAGTGATCGCCAGCGGCGGGAACGGTTGAAGCGGCAGTTGCGCCTGCTGTACGACGACGTCGCCCGTGAAGACGTGCCCGATGCGCTGATGGCGCTGGTCGACCAGATCGGCAAGGCCGGCCCCGCCGAAGATGGCGCCGGCGCCCAGCCCGTACACGATGCGTCGACCCCGGCATCGACCGAAGCGGATGGGGCCAAAAAGGATCCGGCGCCGCTGTGAGGCGGCGCCGGTATCTTTCATTTCATTTATGTCTTCTCGCGCCGTCGCGCGGCTTCGCTACATCGGCCGCAGGTCGGCGGCGCGTTCTTCCTGTCCCAGATCGATGCCGTCTTCGCCATCGTCGAGATCGTGATACTGCAGCGTCTTGACCAGCTTTGAGCGTGCCCGGTTGACGCGGCTTTTTATCGTGCCGATCGCGCATCCGCAGATATCGGCCGCCTCTTCATAGGATAGGCCCATCGCGCCGACCAGGATCAGCGCCTCGCGTTGGTCGGCGGCCAGGTGTTGCAGGGCGACGGCCAGTTCCTTGATCGCCACCACGCCTTCCTGGGCGGGCTGCACCGACAGGGCCGCCACCAGCACGCCATCGCTGTCGGCTACCTCGTTGCGGCCCTTGCGCATGCCCGAATAGAACGTATTGCGCATGATCGTGAACAGCCAGGCACGCAGGTTCGTGCCTTCGGTGAACTTGTCGAAATTAGTCAACGCCTTCAGCAAGGTGTCCTGCACCAAGTCGTCGGCGTCGTTGCGATTGTTGGTAAGCGACCGGCCGAATGCACGCAGCAGCGGCATCAGCGCCAGAACCTGCTCGCGCAGGCCCGCATTGGGATCGGCACTCATCGGACCTCCGACACAATGCTGGCCTGCGGGGCGGAAATCGCCGGGCAGGTACTGAACCGCGAGAAGAAGGGCGCCAGGGGCGCCCGCGAAGTTTCCGCAAACAGGCGGACGGGTGTCATCACTGCACCTCGCCTTATCATGACGTTGGCTTCACTCACCTATATAGGCGCCAGCGCCGCGGACGGGCGTGACCTTTTCAGGACGCCCGTCGCAGGATCCTGTCACCGTGCCGCCGAGGCACGCAGCATCCAGGCGAACTTCTCGTGGCTGCCGATCCGCGCGGTCAGCATGTCGGCGGTGAAGACATCGTCGACCTCCTCGGCCTCCTTGACGGCGGCGCGCAGGTTCTTGGCCACCGTCTGGTGATCCTGGGCCAGCGTCTCGAGCATGGCGCGGGCGTCACCCAGTTCGGCGGCTTCCTTGATCTGCGACATCTTGAGGAAGGTGGCCAACTGCGTCGGGGCCAGATAGCCGATGGCCCGGATACGTTCGGCCAGTTCGTCGATGCTTTCGGCCAGGTCGCCGTACTGTTCCTCGGTCATCTTGTGGATGCCGTAGAAGTTCGGGCCGGCGACGTTCCAATGCACGCCCTGGATCTTGGCATAAAGCACGTAGGTATTGGCGAGGGCGGATTCGAGCAGTTCGGCCAGATGCTTCCTGTCCTTGCCCTCGATGCCGATGTTCACGGGAACCGATTCGACAGCAGGCTTGGTCTTCAGGTTGCTCATCATGCAGCTCCTACAGGAAATGGGAGAGTTGCTGACAAGAACGTCCCCGGCTTGACGAGGTTCCGCCCAAATCCGGCCTAATTACGGCGATGAAAAACTAGAACGAATAAATCGCGCGGGCCGGCGGATCGAATTCGTCGGTGGGCGGTTGTCGCGTTTGGCCGCCCTGCAACGGAGATGCATCATGCAACGCCTCCTTGCGTCCCTTCTTGTCGTGGTCCCAGCCTTTGCTTTCGCCCATGGCGACGCTGCCTGGATCCAGCACGATCCCCGCTATGTCACCAACATCGCCACCGCCGCCGGCTATTCGCATTGCTGCGGCCCGGCGGACTGCGAGATGGCGCCGGAAGATGCGATCCAGCGATCGCCCGCCGGCTGGGTCATTCCGTCGACCGGCCAGGTCATCCCCTACAGCCGGATGGCCGAGGGGCGCGAGGCCTTCTACTCGATCGACGGCAGGCCCTGGTGGTGCCGGCGCTGGATGGTCGACCCGGTCGACGGCATGTCGAAACAGCGCACCGTCTGCATTTTCGTTCCCGGCGAGGCGTCCTGATCGTTCGTCGGTACAATCGGCCTAGTTTTTGAGACATTGCGTCAAGTTCGACCGGCCTATCGGTGCTAGGGTGACAACCATCCGGTAGTCATCTTGGGGGATCGCGATCGTGAAGCACATCGGCATGCTGCTCGGCCTGGCGGCCGGTCTGACCCTGGCCAGCCCGGCCGCAATGGCGCAGGTCCCGGTCATCCCGGAGATCGCCGCCGCCCTCGCGGTCCATGATCGGGTCACCCTGATCGTCACGCTGGAGCCGCCGGCGGCCGGTGCCGATCTGCGCCAGGCGATCCGCGACCGCCAGCAGGCGCTGATCGACGCGATCGGCCCCGACATCGCGGTCGATACGCGGTATGCCATGGTCCCGGTGCTGGCGGTCCAGGCGACCGCCGCGGGGCTTGCCGCATTGCAGGCCCACCCGCTGGTCGTATCGATCGCGCCCAACCGCCTGTTCGGCCAGTTCAACAGCCCCGCCGCCGGCGAGCTGGCGCTGGCGCCGCGCCCCATCGACCCCGCGCGCGCCGCCGGCCTGCCCACCGGTACGCTGGAGGCGCGCCCGCCACGCCAGGGCGACGGCCGCGCCGCCGCGCCGCTGGCCCGCCCGGCCGCACCGACCACGGCCACGCGCCTGGCCCAGCCCGAAAACCTGCGCACGATCGGCGCGCCGGCGGTCTGGGATGCCGGCCATAACGGCGCCGGCCAGTTCGTCGCCGTGCTCGACAATGGGGTCGAGACCAGCCATCCCGCCTTTGCCGGCAAGACGATGGTCGAAGCCTGCTTCTCGCAAAGCGATCCGGCAAACCGGGTCTTTTCGTTGTGCCCCGGCCGGGTCGTGGCGGCCGAAGGGCCCGGCGCGGCCTCGGCCTGCCCCGACACCACCCTGACCGATACCTGCGACCACGGCACCCATGTGGCCGGCATCGCCACCGGCAACGCGCCGGCCGCCGGGGTCTACGGCGTGGCGCCCCAGGCCGACGTCATCGCCATCCAGGTGTTCACCCGCTACTGGCATCCGCGCCGCCAGACCTGGGCGCTGGGTGCGTTCACCACCGACTACCTGGCCGGCCTCGACCACGTCGCCGATCTGGCCCAGGCCAATCCCGGCCGCATCGCCTCGGCCAACATGAGCCTCGGCGGCGGCGAGTTCGACAATTTCTGCGACACGGCCGCGGTGGACGCGGCCGACCCCGGCGTGATCGCCGCCCGCATGCTGGTCAACCAGCTGCGCGACCTCGGCATCTCGACCGTGATCGCCGCCGGCAATGACGGGCTGCGCGGCAGGCTGGCGTCGCCGGCCTGCGTCACCCCCGCCGTGTCGGTCGCCGCGACCAACGCGCAGGACACCTACTCGGTCAATGCCGACACCAACCTGGCGGCGTTTCCGCTGGTGTTCGTCGCCGCCCCCGGCGACCTGATCCTGTCGTCGATCACCAGGGGGCGCTACGACCGCTATTCGGGCACGTCGATGGCCGCGCCGATGGTGGCCGGTGCCCTGGCCGTGCTGCATCAGGCCTATCCCGGCCGGCAGGCCTTCGATTACGAAACCGCGCTGGCCCGCGGCGGCAAGTCGCTGGTGCTGGACGGGCGCTTCCGCCTGCCCCGGCTGGACCTGCCGGTCAGCGACGCCATCCTGGCGGGCAACGTGTCGGGCGGGTCGCTGACCCAGCCCTACCAGCCGAACTCGCCCGTGTCCTACATCCAGTACCCCGCCCGCGGCAACGAGGGGTGGAGCTGGTACAAGCGCCAGCTCTACGTCCCCTGAGCGACGGCCGGCACGGCCTGTCGGTAACGTGCCGGCGCCTAACGGCGCCGGCATCCTGATCCACATGGGAAACTGCATCGTGAAGCATATCGGCATGCTGCTCGGCCTGGCGGCCGGGCTGACCCTGACCGGCCAGACCCTGAGCGGCCAGGCCCTGGCCCAGGTCCCGGTTTCACCCGACATCACCGCGGCCTTCGCCACCTACGACCGCGTCACCCTCCTGGTCGGCCTGCTGCCGCCCGATCCGGTCGCCCTGCCCGGCGCCGATGCGGCGACGCTGAACGCGGCCCGCACCCAGGCGATCCGCGACCGCCAGCAGGCTGTCATCGATGCCATCGGCCCCGACCTGGCGGTCGACACGCGTTATGCCACCATCCCGGCCCTGGCCGTGCAGGTGACGGCCGCCGGCCTCGCCGCGCTGCAGGCCCATCCGCTGGTCACCTCGATCGCGCCCAACCGCCTGCGCGCCCCGGCCGACGAGAAGGGGGCCAGCCGGCTGGCCCTGGCACCCCGGCCGATCGACCCGGCCCGGGCCGAGGGGCTGGCGGTGACGACGCCCGCGGCGCCGCAGGGCGATGCGCGCATCGGCGCAGCCCCCGCGGCGCGCCCGCCGGCGCCGACATCGGCGACCCGGATGGCCCAGCCCGACAACCTGCAGCGGATCGGCGCGCCGGCATTGTGGGATGTCGGCCGTGTCGGGGCCGGCAAGTTCGTCGCCGTGCTGGACACCGGCATCGAAGCCTCGCACCCCGCCTTTACCGGCAAGACCGTCCTGGAAGCCTGCTTCTCGGTGAATGACCCGGCCGAGGGTGCTTTCTCGCTGTGCCCTGGCCGGGCCCCGGGCGCCATCGGCCCCGGCACGGCCTCGGCCTGCCCCGATACCAGCCTGGTGGCCAGCTGCCGGCACGGCACCCATGTCGCCGGCATCGCCACCGGCAACGACCCGGCCGCCGGCGTCTATGGCGTGGCCCCGCAGGCCGACGTCATCGCCGTCCAGGTCTTTGCCCGCATCTGGGACGAACGCAACCGCCGCTGGGCCCTGTCGGCCCCGACCATCGACAGCGTCGCCGGCCTCGATTACGTCGCAAGCTTCGCCCAGGCCAATCCGGGCCGCGTCGCGTCGGTGAACATGAGCCTGGGCGGCGACGAGCCGATGCGCAATTTCTGCGACACCAGCGAAACCGACGACGAAGGCGACATCGTCACCAGCATGATGATCGACCGCCTGCGCGACCTGGGCGTCACCACCGCGATCGCGGCCGGGAACGAGGATTTCCGCGGCGCCATCGGCGCGCCGGCCTGCGTCACCCCGGCGGTGGCGGTCGCGGCGACCAACGCAAACGATACCTATTCGGTCAATGCCGGCACCAACCTGGCCGCCTTCCCGCTGGTCTTCATCGCCGCGCCGGGCGACCTGATCCTGTCGGCGATACCGGGCCATGGCTATGCCCGCTTCTCGGGCACGTCGATGGCGACACCGATGGTGGCCGGCGCGCTGGCCCTGCTGCAGGCCGCCCATCCCGGCCTGCAGGCCTTCGACTATGAAACCACGCTGGTCCGCAGCGGCCGGTCGCTCGTGCTGGACGGGCGCTTCCGCCTGCCGCGGCTGGACCTGGTGATGGCCGATGCCATGCTGTCGGGCAACGTCTCGGGCGGGTCGCTCAGCCAGCCCTACCAGCCGAATTCGCCGGTGTCCTATGTCCAGTCGCCGGCGCGCGGCAACACGGCGTGGCGCTGGTACAAGCAGCAACTTTACGTCCCCTGACGGAAAGACGGGGCTGCAGCGGTAATCCATCACCGCTACAGCCCCGTCTTTGGGACAAACGAACGAAAATCTGAGACGCCAGGCCAAGTCTTCGTTCCGCTTTGCGGGTATGGTCGCCGTCATCCGCCATCCATGATTCGGGGAATCACGAACTTGAAGCGTATCGGCATGCTGCTCGGCCTGGCCGCCGGGCTGACCCTGACCGGCCCGACCCTTGCCCTAGCCCAGGTCCCGGTCTCACCCGACGTGACCGCCGCCTTCGCCACCTACCAGCGGATCACGCTGATCGTCAGCCTGGCCGCGCCCGAACCGGCGACGGCCCAGGCGATCCGCGACCGCCAGCAGGCTGTCATCGATGCCATCGGCCCCGACCTGGCGGTCGACACGCGTTATGCCACCATCCCGGCCCTGGCCGTGCAGGTGACGGCGGCGGGTCTGGCGGCGCTGCAGGCCCACCCGCTGGTCACCTCGATTGCGCCCAACCGCCAGTTCAGCACCTCGGCCACCACGTCCAGCGGCGCACTGGCGCTGGCGCCCGCCCCGATCGATCCGGCCCGCGCCGAAGGCCTGCCGGTCGGTTCGCTGACGCCGGCCGCCCGCCAGGGCGACACCCGCTCGGGCCTGGCCGCGCCCCAGGCGACGCGCCCGCCGGCACCCAATGCCTCGACCGCCCTGGCGCAGCCGGCCAATCTGCGCGTGATCGGCGCCCCCGCCGTATGGGGTGCCGGCCATGTCGGGGCCGGGCAGTTCGTCGCCGTGCTCGACAGCGGCATCGAAGCCTCGCATCCCGCCTTTGCCGGCAAGACCATCGTCGAGGGCTGCTTCTCGCAGAACGATCCGGCCAACCGCAATTTCTCGCTGTGCCCCGGCCGGGCGGTGGCGGCGGCCGGCCCCGGCACCGCCTCGGCCTGTCCTGATTCCAACATCGTCGAAAGCTGCGTTCACGGCAGCCACGTCGCCGGCATCGCCACCGGCAACGATCCGGCGGCCGGCGTCTACGGCGTCGCCCCGCAGGCCGACGTGATCGCCATCCAGGTCTTCCACCGGATGTGGGACACCGAGCGCAACCGGTGGGATATCCGCACCAACAGCGTCGACTGGCTGGCCGGCCTCGATTTCGTGGCCAACCTGGCCCAGGCCAATCCCGGCAAGATCGCCTCGGCCAACATGAGCCTGGGCGGCGCCCGCATCGGCACGTTCTGCGACGACCTGTTCGAGGCCGGCGCCGACGTGATCAACCGCCTGCGCGACCTGCGCGTGTCGACCGTGATCGCGGCCGGCAACGACGAATACCGCGGCGACATCGCCTTCCCCGCCTGCCTCAGCCCGGCGATGGCGGTGGCCGCGACCGACCAGAACGACGTCTTCTCGGACAATGCCGGCACCAACCTGGCCAATTTCCCGCTGGTGTTCATGGCCGCCCCCGGCGACCTGATCCTGTCGGCGATCCCCGGCCATCGCTACGCCCGCTTCTCGGGCACGTCGATGGCGACGCCGATGGTCGCGGGTGCTCTGGCCGTGCTGCATTCGGCCTATCCGGGCTATCAGACGTTCGACTACGAGACCGCGCTGGCCCGCACCGGCAAGCCGGTCATCCTGGACGGCGCCTACCGCCTGCCGCGGCTGGACCTGACGGTGGCCGACGCGATGCTGGCCGGCAACGTCTCCGGCGGCTCGCTCAGCCAGCCCTACAGCCCGTCGTCGCCGGTCGCCTATATCCAGTCCCCGGCCCGCGGCAACGATGCCTGGAGCCTGTACAAGTGGCAGCTCTACGTCCCCTGATCGCCAACGGCGCCAAGGATCGGTGGTAAACCACCGATCCTGAACCCCCCGACCGGTCTAGACTCGGCCGCCCGCAAGGCGGCCGAATCGATTCGTTCACAGACCGCGGCGATGACCCGATCGACAGCCCTCGAAACCCTCGCGCGACAGCTCGAGACATCCGACGACTACCGCGTGCTGCGCCGGCTGGCGCCGCGCCGCATCGTCACGCCCGGCGACGGCACGCCGACGCGCAAGGCGATCTTCCTGGACCTGGAAACCACCGGCCTCGACCCGGCCCGCGACGAGATCATCGAGATCGCGATGGTGCCGTTCACGTTTTCGCGCGACGGGCGGATCTTCGAGATCGGCGAGGCCTTCGCTGCCCTGCGCGAACCCTCGGTGCCGATTTCCGCCGAGATCACGGCGCTGACCGGCATCGACGCGGCGATGGTGGCGGGCAAGACCGTCGACATCGCGGCCATGCGCCTGATGGCGGCCGGCGCGGTGCTGGTGATCGCCCATAACGCCGCCTTCGACCGGCCGTTCGCCGAACGGCTGGACGACATCTTCACCACCCTGCCCTGGGCCTGCTCGATGAGCCAGGTGCCCTGGGCCGAGGAAGGGTTCGAAGGCACCAAGCTCGGCTATCTCGCCGCCCGCCAGGGGTTCTTCTTCGACGGCCACCGGGCCGCCGACGATTGCCTGGCCGCTATCGAGCTGCTGGCGCGCCCCCTGCCCGTCTCGGGCGATCTGGCCCTGGCCCGCCTGCTGGAAACCGCGCGCCGGCCGGTCTGGCGCATCTGGGCCGAGGCCGCGCCGTTCGCGATGAAGGACATGCTGAAGGCGCGCCGCTATCGCTGGAACGGCGATGCCAACGGCCGGCCGCGGGCCTGGTTCATCGATGTGCCCGATGACCGCCGCGACGAGGAACTGGCCTTCCTGCGCACCGAGATCTATCGCCACGATGCCGACCCGGCCACCGTGCGCATCACCGCCTACGATCGGTTCTCGGAGCGGGTCTAGGCCGCGTTCGTGGGAATATCGTCCTGAGAGGGCGAACCACCGGGGAAGGTGGTGAGCGCGCTGGGACTCGAACCCAGGACCCCCTGATTAAAAGTCAGATGCTCTACCGGCTGAGCTACGCGCTCAGGACGCGGGCCGCACCATAGGGATATGGCCCTGCCGCGTCAATCTTCCCGTCTGGCCACCCGCACCGGCCGCGTGGCCAGCCAGATCCCCGGCAGGATCAGCGCCGCGCCGGCCAGATGGTACAATTGCGGCCGTTCGCCCAGCAGGATGAAGGCCAGCCCCGCATTGTAGAGCGGCACCAGATACATGATCAGCCCGGTCGAGGCCGGGCCGATCAGCGCGACCAGCCGGTTATAGGCCATGAAGGCCCCCAGCCCCGGGATCAGCGCCAGCAACAGGACGATGCCGGCCCCGCGCAGGTCCAGCGCGGGCAGGCCCAGCACCGCCGATTCGGCGATGACGGCGGGCAGGTTGACCAGCACGCCGCACAGCGTGATGGCGGCAAACCGGGCGCCCAGGTCCAGCCGGCTGGGCCGGTGGCGGATCAGCAGCGAATAAACGGCCCAGGATACCGTGGCCAGCGCGACCCACAGGTCGCCCGCGGTGACCTGCAGGGTCAGCAGCACGGCGGGCGCGCCGCGGGCGATGACCAGCGCCACGCCGCCCAGGCACAACACGACCCCGGCGACCTGCACCGGCCCGGCGCGGTCGCGCCAGAACAGCGCGCCGAAGGCGACGATCAGGATCGGCGAGGCCGAATAGATCAGTCCCATGTTGGTCGCCGTGGTGGTGACGCCTGCCTGGTAGATCGGCGCGCCGCAGAACCCCATGCCCAGCAGGCCCAGCAGCAGCAGGGTGCGCCATTCGGCCAAAGCGACATGGCGCTGGCGCCACAGCGGCACCCAGGCGATCGGTGCCAGCATCAGGAAGGTCAGCGTCCAGCGGGCAAAGGCCAGGGCCACCGGCGGCAGGGCGCCTTCCAGCGCGCGGGCGACCAGCAGGTTGGTGGCAAACATCGCCGGGGTGGCCAGGAACAGGGCGGCCGCCTCGCGGCCGCCCGGCGCGGTCAATCCGGGTCGAGGCAAGCAACCCCCTCGATTACGAAACCCTTTTCGGCGGGATAGCGGCGGAACATCGCGCGCCGCGCATCCTCGTCCGACGTGGCGGAAATCTCGATGTAATGGGTTTCGGACCAGTCGTCGGAATAGCCGGTCCGGTTCTGGTCGCCCTGATAGACCGTCGCGCGGACCGTGTGATTGTAGATCGCGACTTCGTATTTCCGCCTGCGCGCCATCATCCCCGAAACGTCCGTTCTGCGTGGTCCTGCAAAAGCACCCTACTGCGCCGCCGCCACGGTCTGGCCGTACCGGTCGACCATGCCCTGGCGGGTATCGGCCAGCGATTGCACCAGGCGGCCGCGCAGGGCCATGGCCTTGCCCCGATCGCCGGCCTTGCCCGCCAGGTCCAGGGCCGACGCGGTCGCCGCGATGCGGCTGAGGCCGAAACTGCCGGCCGTGCCCTTGATGGTATGGGCGATCCGGCGCAGGGCGTCCAGCGGCACATCGTCGCCCTGGCCCAGGGCCGCCAGCGCCGCTTCCTGGCCGTCCAGGAATTCGGCGACCATGTCGTGGACCTCGGCCAGGCCCAGCCGGCTTTCCAGCTTGCCCAGCACTTCCGGATCCAGCATCAGCCCGCCGATCTCGGGCATGACCGGCACCGGCAGCGGCGCCACCACCGCACGCGCCATCAGCGCGATCATGTCGCGCCCCTGGGCCGACAGCATGTCGTGGATGATGCCCGACAGCAGGTCGGGATCGAAGGGCTTGCCGACATGGGCATCCATGCCGGCCTCGCGGCATTGTTCGATATCCTCGGGGAAGGTATTGGCGGTCATCGCGATGATCGGCATCGTCGCCTTGCCGTCGCTGCGGGCGCGGATGCGCCGCGTCGCCTCCAGCCCGTCCATGCCGGGCATCTGCACGTCCATCAGCACGACGTCGTAATCGCGCCCCTCGAGCAATTCGAGGGCGACGGCGCCGTCGGCCGCCACGTCGACCGAATGGCCGTCCTGGCGCAGCAGCATGGCCGCGACCTTCTGGTTCGTCGGGTTGTCCTCGACCAGCAGCAGGCGCAGGGGCGGCAGCGCCGCGCCGCCTTGCCCCTGCTTGGCGGGGCTGAGTTCGGCCAGCGGGGTCAGGGGCACGTCGAACCAGAAGGTCGACCCCTGCCCCTCGCGGCTTTCCACCCCGATCGACCCGCCCAGCAATTCGGCGATGCGGCGCGAAATGGCCAGGCCCAGGCCGGTGCCGCCGTAGCGCCGCGCGATCGAGGAATCCGCCTGGGCGAATTCCGAGAACAGCCGGGCGCGCGCCGCCTCGGATATGCCGATGCCGGTATCGCGCACCGAAAACCGCACCAGGGTCTGGCCGTCGCGGATCGGCGCGCCGTAGACCGTGACATAGACCCCACCGACCGCGGTGAACTTGATGGCGTTGCCCAGCAGGTTCAGCAGCACCTGGCGGATGCGGTTGGCATCGCCCAGGCAATAGGGCGGCACGTTGTCGGCCAGGGTGAAATCGAACCGCAGGTTCTTTTCCGCCGCGCGTGCCGCCAGCAGCGCCATGCAGTCGGCCACCAGCGGCCGCGTCGCGAACTCGACCAGGTCGATTTCGGCCCGCCCGGCCTCCAGCTTCGAGAAATCGAGGATGCGGTTGAGGATGCCCAGCAGCGCGGTGCCGGAATCGAGGATCGTGCGCACCTGGTCGCGCTGGGCGGCATCCAGGGCCGAACGCATCAGGATGCGGGCCATGCCCAGCACGCCGTTCATCGGCGTGCGGATCTCGTGGCTCATGACCGCCAGGAATTCCGACTTGGCCCGCATCGCCGCCTGGGCGGCATCGCGCGCGGTCAGCAGCGCATCCTCGTTGCCCTTGCGCTCGGTCACGTCCAGGGCCACCGCCACCACGCCCGCCACCCGCCCGTCGGCATCGCGCAGCGGCGAGGCGGTGATCTGCGCCCAGCCGACCTGGCCGTCGCGGGCGGGGAAACGGCATTCCTCGCCCACCCGTTCGCCCAGCCCCTGGGCCAGCAGCCCGAAATAACGCTGCATCCGCTCGCGGTCGTCGGGGTGGATGATGTCCTGGGCCAGGCGGCCGTACAGCCCGGGATCGGCCTCGCGCCCCAGCATGCGCCAGATCGCCTCGTTGTAATGGGTGATCTCGCCGGTCGGCTTGATGACCAGGATGCCGGCCATCGAATTGGCGAAGATGCCCTTGTACAGGTTTTCCGACGCACGCAGCGCCGCCTCGGCCTGCTGGCGGTCGGCGACCTCGCGGGTCAGTTCCCGGGTGCGTTCCTCGACCCGGCGTTCCAGCGTTTCCTTGTTCTCGATCAGGGTTTCGCGGGCGCGCTTCAGTTCAGTGATGTCGCGCATGAACGCGGTGAACACGCGCCGGCCGCCGATGCGCGTGTCGGACAGCCGCATTTCGATCGGGATCAGCCGGCCGTCGGCATGCAGCGCCTCGACCTCGAACGAACGGCCCAGCATCCGGCTTTCGCCGGTCAGCAGGTAGTGGGCGATGCCCGACAGATGCGAGGCGCGATACGCCTCGGGCACCAGCAGGCGGTCCAGCGGCTGGCCCAGCGCCACCTCGCGCGTGTGGCCGAAGATGCGGCAGGCGGCCGGATTGTATTCGATGATCCGGTTTTCCTCGTCGATCGTCACGATCGCATCGACCGCGGTATCGACGATGGCGCGCACGAACGCCTCGCTTTCGCGCGACGCGTCCTCGGCCGCCTTGCGGGCGGTGATGTCGGTGGCCGAGCCGACCAGGCGCACGGCGCGCCCCTGGTCGTCGCGCACGGCCAGTGCCCGGCCGCTCATCCAGCCCATGCCCGACCCGTCCGGGCGGCGATAGCGGTATTCGATCTCGCAGATCTCGGTTTCGCCGCGCAGCAGGCGGGCCAGCGCCCGGCGGTTGGCCCCCACGTCGTGCGGATGGGTCAGCGAGAACCAGGCGGCCGACATCTGGTCGATGGTGCCGGACGCCAGGCCGGTCAGGGCCGACAGCTGGTCCGAACAGAAGATCGTGCCGCGGGCCAGGTCGACGTCGAAGATGCCGTCCGAGGTCGAGCGGACGGCCAGGTCATAGCGCGTCAGGCTTTCGGCCAGTTCGCCTTCCGATTCCGCCTGGCGCCGGCGGATCAGCCGCGCCAGCGTGAAGGCCAGGATCAGCGCGGTCAGGCCGGGCCCGACCTGGCCCAGCACCACGATCGACGAATGATAGGGCAGCAAGCCCATCTCGGTCAGGGCGCGCGGCACGGCGCTGAGCAGCAGGATGCCCCAGGCCAGGGTGAAGGTGCCGGCCGCCGGCACGCCGCGCCGCCAGGCCGCGATGCTGACCGCCAGGACATAGCCGACCAGCAGCATGATCACGTTGCTGGCCGTCCACCGCCCCCACAGCCGGTCCAGCAGCGCGGCCAGCAGATGAACCAGCGCCAGCCCGATCAGCGCCACGCCCAGCCGCCGCGCCCAGGGAAAGCGGTGGCGGGTTTCCAGGACCTCCATGGCGAACCACACGCCGAAGACCATGGCCACGGTCAGCATGGCGTGCACGCCGATCGCGATGGCCCCCTCCGACCCCGCCATGAACAGTTCGCGGCGCATGCCCGACACCGCGACGATGTAGCCGGCCAAGCCCAGCGTATGCCCGGCCAGCAGCAGCAGCGCGCGGTCGCGCAGCGCCACCCAGATGATGACCAGATAGGCCGACACCGCGATCATGGTGCCCAGCAACAGGCCGAACAGCAGGATTTCCAGCCGGTCGGTGCGTTCGCGCGCCGCGGCGTCGTCGATCGTCACCGGAAACCGCGCCGACCCCGCATTGTCCAGCCGCAGATACAGCGTGGTTTCACCGTCAGCCGCCGGGGTGATCGGAAAAAAGATGTAGCGGCGCTGTTCCATGCCGGCATCGGACGGGCCGCCCAGGCCGTCGCCGCGCACCGTGAAGCTGCCATCGGGCAAGGGTTCGTACAGCCGGATGCGATCGACGCCGATATCGTGGAACACCAGCACCAGATCGCGCCGGTCGCGCCGCATATCGCGCAGGGTCAACCGCGCCCACCAGCCCTGGCGCCCGAACCCCAGCGCCGGCACCGCCGCGCCGTCGCGGGCGAAACGCGCCGCGACCTCGGGTTTGTCCAGATCGACGACGGCCAGCCGGCCGCCCGGATCCTCCAGGAATTCCAGCACCGGCCCGGCATTGTGGCTGGCCCGGCCGTCCTCCAGCACCAGGGCGGCGGCCTGGGCGCAGGTCGCGGCGACCAGCAGCCACAGGCAGCATACGAGGCCGGCGACGGTCGCAACCGGCCCCCCCAGCCCCACCCGCCTGTCCGAGCCCGCCCGCATTCTTGTTTCTCGCCGATTCCGAGCCCTTTGCCTTGGCCGATTCCTTATCACGCCCGGCGCGCGGCAACTACCTCGCACGCAGGACATCAGTGCCGTGACATCGCCCTTGCCCGATTAGGGCAATTGCCCTAATACAGAGCTAGGGCAATTGACCTAGGTTCAGCGCGTGACCGCCGCCGACACCCGCCAGCAGATCGTTCAGGAAGCCGACCGGCTGTTCTACGAACAGGGGTTCGAGGCGACGTCACTGGCCCATATCGCCGCGGCCGTGCGGATTTCGCGGGGCAATTTCTATTATCACTTCCGCACCAAGGACGAGATCCTGGACGCCGTGATCATCAGGCGGCTGGACACGACGCGCGCCATGCTGGACCGCTGGCAGGCCGAGGGGGGCGACGCGCTCGACCGCATCTTCTGTTTCATCGACATCCTGGTGATGAACCGGGCCAAGATCATGGCCCATGGCTGTCCCGTCGGCACGCTGTGCGGCGAACTGGCCAAGCTGGACCACGCAGCAGGGGCCGATGCGGCGCAATTGTTCACCCTGTTCCGCGACTGGCTGGCCGGGCAGTTCGCAAGCCTCGGCCGCGCCGGGGATGCCGATGCCCTGGCCCTGCACCTGCTGGGCCGCACCCAAGGGGTGGCGACGCTTGCCACCGCCTTCCGGGACGAAACCCATATCGATCGCGAAATCGCCGACATGCGCGCCTGGGTCAGGGCGCAGACGGCCTGAAGGGGGCAAGGACCGCCGATGTTTGTCGTGACTCTGACGTTTTCCGCCAACAAGGCCCAGGCGCCCCAGTTCATGGCGGCGCATAACGACTGGATCAGCAGGGGGTTCGGCGACGGCACCTTCCTGCTGACCGGCAGCCTGGCCCCCGGCGCCGGCGGCGCGGTGCTGGCCCACAACACGACCCGCGCGGCGCTGGAGGCGCGATTGGCCCAGGACCCGTTCGTCATCCACGACGTGGTCACGGCCAACATCCTGGAAATCGCGCCCGGCCGCACCGACGACCGCCTGGCCTTCCTGAAGGGCTGACGCAGGATGAGCACCACCCTGCCCGGCCCCGACGGCAAGCCCCGCTGCCGCTGGTGCGCGTCAGCCCCGGAATTCCTTCACTATCACGACCACGAATGGGGTTTCCCGGTCGCCGACGACCGTCGCCTGTTCGAAAAGCTGTGCCTGGAAAGTTTCCAGTCCGGCCTGTCCTGGCGCACCATCCTGGCCAAGCGCGACAACTTCCGCGCCGCCTTCGCCAATTTCGAGATCGACCGCGTCGCCCGCTTCGACGACGCCGACGTCGCCCGCCTGTTGCAGGACCAGGGCATCGTGCGCCACCGCGGCAAGATCGAGGCGGTGATCAACAACGCCCGCCGCGCCCGCGACCTGGTGGCCGAGACGGGATCACTCGCCGCCTATGTCTGGCGCTTCGAGCCGCAAGACGCCGACCTCGCCACCCCGCAAACCGCCTCGACCTCGGCAGCCTCGACGCCATGTCGAAGGACCTCAAGAAACGCGGCTGGTCCTTCGTCGGCCCGACCACGATCTTCGCCTTCATGCAGGCCATGGGCCTGATCAACGACCATGCCGAGGGCTGCACGATCCGCGACCAGGCCGCCCGCGCCAGAAAGACGTTCCGCCGCCCCACCAGCCCCTAACGGCCCATCGACAGCGCGCCCGAGTTATGCCAAACAGGCGGCCCCGGAAAGGTGGCCGAGTGGTTTAAGGCAGCGGTCTTGAAAACCGCCGTAGGTGCGAGCCTACCGTGGGTTCGAATCCCACCCTTTCCGCCACTTATTTGATAATTTAGAAATATTGAGCAATATTCGCCAATTATGCAGAAGTCTTTTGCTTATTCGCCCTAAGTGACGCCGGCCTCCCTCCATGACACTATAAAGTGGAGGATCATCACCTACCCGGCCATACCGCTTTGCCCAAGCAGAAATGGCAGCTAATTGTGCGTCGGAAATCGTGCTTTGCGCCTGATGCCGCGAGCGATAGCAGCTTGGCGACGCGAACGCACATCGGCTCGTCAGGGATATTTGCGGTAAACATTAATTACCCATACTGGAAGTGGTGTTGCTGACTTCCCTGATTACCTACCCAATGAACTTAGTGAAGCAATCGCCTCGGACGGCTGTTTTTTTGATCATTATGCAGGTGTGGATATAGATCACACCACAATCGGGACGTGACCATTTCTTCGGAGCAAGCTACGGTTGCCTACGGAAAGCGGGGTGAGCGATGTATATCAAAAAGGTAAAAATCAATAATTTCAAATGCTTTGAAGGCTGTTTCGAAGTGGATTTCAATCAAGGCATCAACGTCATTGTTGGTAACAATGAGGCCGGAAAATCAACACTGCTTGAAGCGATCCATCTGTGCCTGACGGGCATGCTGAATGGGAGATATATTCGCAACGACCTATCCCCCTATCTCTTTAACAGGAATATCGAGCGAGCGTATCTCGACAGCCTCGCCACTAAAGCCCCAATACAACCGCCGGAGATAAAGATCGAACTATTTCTTGACGGTGACGGCGACGCGTTGGAAGACCTTCGTGGAGATGGCAACTCCGAAAAAAATGATAAGGCGCGTGGCCTTGTCTTCTCAATCGAGTTCGATAAGAAATACGATGGTGCTTATACCGAGTTATTGAAAAGCAAAGAGATCAACTCGATTCCCTTGGAATTCTATCACGTACAATGGTCGGAATTCTCCCGCCAACCGGCAATGGCCCGCACCATTCCCATAAAATCAGCCCTCATAGATTCAACGAGCACGCGTGTGCAAAGCGGTTCGGATATGTACATCTCTCGCATCGTCAGAGAGTTTTTGGACGACAAGGAACGTGTTGCGATATCCCAAGCCCACCGGAAGTTGAAAGAAGCCTTCAAGGCCAACGGCAATGTCGGCGCAATTAATGAAAGATTGGGGGAGGCGACGAAAATCAGCCGAAAAAAGGTCAGCATCTCGGTCGATATGTCGTCCCATAATGCCTGGGAGAACAGCCTCATGACTTATATTGGGGATGTGCCCTTCCACTATATTGGCAAGGGCGAGCAGTGCATCGTCAAAACGCGCCTCGCGTTGAGCAGCAAAAAGAACCGCGAAGCTACTTTATTGCTGATCGAGGAACCGGAAAACCACCTCTCGCACTCGAAGCTCAACCAACTCATCAGCGATATCAGCACCGACAATAGCGGCAAGCAGGTCATTATCACCACGCATAGCAGCTTCGTCGCGAACAAACTTGGACTTGACCACCTGATCCTGTTACGGGAAGCGAAAGTCACACGGATCAAGGATCTGGAAGCGAGCGACTTCTTCCATAAGTTGCCCGGCTATGACACGCTGCGTCTTGTGTTGTCGCAGAAGTCGATCCTTGTAGAGGGCGATGCGGACGAGTTGGTTGTCCAAAGGGCCTACATGGATGCCAACGACGGAAAATTGCCGATTGACGACGAGATCGACGTCATCTCGGTCGGGCTTTCCTTCCTGCGTTTTCTTGAACTGGCGACGGCGCTGAAAATCCCTGTAGTGGTCGTAACCGACAACGACGGGGATACCGCTGCTCTTGAGAAGAAGTACGCCAAATATACGAACGTTGATCATATCAGAATCTGCTATGATAACGTCGTGGATAGGGGCAACTTAAAGCTCGGCGACAAGAATTTCAACTATAATACCCTTGAGCCGAAGCTGGTCAAATCCAATAGTATCGAGATCTTCAACGAGCTGTTCGGTACCAGGCATGATCTCGATAGCCTTCATCGTTACATGAAGAACAACAAGACCGAGTGCGCGCTGGCTATATTCTCGGCGAAGACAAAAATCAATTATCCGAAGTATATTCTAGATGCGATTTCCAAATGATGGGGCCGAATAAGCTCATTATTGCTGCGGCAGGTTCGGGAAAGACCACCTACCTCGTCAGGCAAGCGCTTGCATTTGAGCAAAAACGGGTCCTCATCACCACCTACACAGAATCGAACGAACAAGAGATCCGGCGCAAGTTTTTCGAAATCAGCGGCTCAGTTCCGGGAAACGTGCATATTCAGACTTGGTTTAGTCTGCTGATCGAGCACGGTATCAAGCCCTTTCAAGGAAAGCTGTTCGATTGGGATGTCGCTGGCATGCTTCTCGTTTCGCAGAAATCCGGTGCTCGCGGGTGTGATCAGCAAGGCCGCCCCATGTATTGGGGGGAGAAAGATCTTAGACGCTACTACTTCGACCGTCGAAATCGCGTCTATTCAGATAAATTGTCGAAGCTGATGATTCGGTGCAACGAGGCATCGGGCGGCGCTGTCATCGAGCGGCTTTCCCTTATCTATCCCTTTATTTTTGTAGATGAGGTGCAAGATCTGGCAGGCCATGACCTCGACATTTTGGCGGCCCTCGTTCAAAGCCCCGCCAACATAGTCATGGTGGGTGATCCCCGTCAGGTCACCTATGTGACACACCTCGAGGCTCGCCTTAAGAAGTATAGGGATGGAGGCATTGCCGACTTTATTCGGGCGGAACTTCCCCGAAAAGTCACTTGCGATATTGATGTGACCAGCCTCATGACATCGCACCGAAATAGCACCGCGATCTGCGAATTGTCGTCGAAGCTCTATCCAAAATTGGCCGCTGCGAGCGCTTGCAAATGTGCCGACTGCAGACAGCCGCCCCCTGGTGATGCGGGTCTCTTCATCGTCCGGCAAAAAGATCTGCCCCGTTATCTCAAGACGAGGCGACCGGTGCAACTCCGATGGAGTTCGACCGTCAAGATCGCATCTCCTGATCTGCCGGCGCTAACGTTTGGACGGTCAAAGGGCCTCGGCTTCGACCGCGTCATTATTTATCCCACCCGAGAAATGATGGATTGGCTGAAGAATTCCCAATCGCAGTTGAAGGCCGAAACCCGCGCAAAACTCTATGTCGGTCTCACCCGCGCGAGGCATGCGGTGGCAGTGGTGTACGACCCCGCCGATGGTGAGGTCATCGCAGGGTTTACCGTTTTCGAGTAGGGAAATCGCCGAGACATTTTGAACTGGGCCCGAAGTTATCCCAGGCGGATGAAGCAAACTCGCCGGCCCGGTTACGGCCAAGGGGGTGCCGGAGCAACACTTCAAGCTGCTCGGAGGTGATGCTGTTAGACTAACAGTCGCGCCAATTAATTTTTTGCCTCCGATCAGCCCCGCCACCGGAAGGACGGCATAGTGCGCGCGGCCTCGGTATCGAAGGGAAAATACGGCCGTCGAACAGGACAAGAATCCCGTCAAGCGTCGTGGCAAGCTTCTATCTGCGCCGCCCGGATGGCAATACGCCGATGGCGAACAGCAGTTCGGCGGCGGTGACGATGGAGAGGTGAAGTGCTTTCGCGACCTGCTTGTCCAGCCATGCCAGCACGGCGGGGACAGGCTGCGGCGTCATCACCTCCGAGACGACGAAGGACATCGGCGTCGCGGGTATCTTTTCGCGAGCCTTCATGAGCGCCTCGATATCAGCATTGGTCGAACCGGCGTTTCGGCTAAGGGACGAGATTGCGGAACCGATGCGCAGTCGATCGGAGGAGCGAACGGCAACTTCGAGGATCGCACGGATCTCGGCTTCAGTGCTGCGGCCGTTATACGCCGCGCGCGCCTTAAGGGCGCGATGCGCCTCAGCGGAAAGGTTGCGAATGGTAACGACAGGCATCTGACGGCATCCCGGCACAATCGAGAATAACGATATCGCACGACACCACGGCGGTTTGGCAGAAAAGCCGCCGCTGCAATGCGACCTACACGTCTTCCTCGTTTATTTAGAGGATATCTATCCGGCGCGGATGGCGCCACCCGGCCAAACCTCTGCACGAAACGTAACAGGAATATGTGCCCTTCGCCTAACACTCGGCCAGTATACGGTGGTAACATCCAGTCGAGCTCACGGTAATAAAACCTCAGTATGGTTCCACGGCCCCCTTTCCCGCGCGCAACCTTTGTCTTGCGCAGCGCGCGTCCGCTCGATTTCGGGCGGGACATCCGTCGCCGCGGTATTGTCGAAAGGAAATCCGATGACCAAGCTCGACTGGACTTTGTTGACCAAGAGGCGTGGCAGTTCGACCCAGGGCGTCCCGCCCGGCAAGGAGAACCTGGCCTGGGTCAACAACACCGTTACCCTGATTACCGGGGATACCGACGCGGTGCTGGTCGACACCTTCCTGCGCGAACAGCAATCGCGGGAACTGGTGGATTGGGTGGTGGAAAGCGGCAAGAACCTCAAGACGATCTACGTCACCCACGCGCATGGCGACCACTATTTCGGCTTGGCGCTGCTGCTGGAACGCTTTCCCGGCGCCAGGGCCATCGCGGCACCGCCGGTCGCGGCGGCGATCGAACGGCAGATCCAGCCCGAATTCATCAAGTCATTCTGGGAGACACGTTTTCCGGGCCTGATTCCGAAATCCTTCGTCGCGCCGCAGCCCGCCGCGGCAAACGTCTTTGAGCTGGAGGGCGAAGAATTCCGCATCGTCCCCCTCGGCCACACCGACACGGTGGACACCACGGCGCTGCACGTACCTTCGCTCGACTTGGTCATTTCGGGCGATGCCGTCTACAACGAAACGCATCTCTACCTCGCCGAATGCGATGCGGCCGGACGGACCGCATGGCTGCAGGCGCTCGACATTATCGAAGGGCTGCGACCCCGCGCTGTCGTCGCCGGCCACGCGGTCACCGATCAGGACTGCGCGCCGCGCCACATCGACGCGACACGGCGCTATATCAAGGACTTCAATGCCGCGCTGGCCACGACCTCGACCCATGTCGAACTGTATGAGGCGATGCTGGCGCTGTATCCGGATCGCGTAAACCCGGGGTCCTTGTGGGGTGCGGCCAAGGCTGCCAAACCCCAGGCTTGATTGTCCGCCCGAGGATTGACCTCCGGCAATAGTTAGCAAATCGACGAAGTTTTCCTTGCATCGCCCATCGCGCGCCGCAATAGTTAGCAACATGACTAAGCATGATCCGGATCTGTCCCTGCTGTTCCATGCCCTGGCCGACCCCACCCGGCGGTCGATCCTGACGCGGCTGGCGGAAAGCCCCGCGCGGGTCACCGATCTGTCGGGGCCTACCGGCCTGCGCCTGCCCACCGTCATGCGGCATCTGTCGGTGCTGGAGGAGGCGGGGCTGATCGCCACGTCCAAGGACGGGCGGGTGCGCACCTGCACCATCGTGCCGGACGCGCTGACCCCGGCACGCACATGGATCGATGAACAGCGGGCGATCTGGCAGGGCCGGCTGGACCGGCTGGATGCATTCGTGATGAAGGCGATGAAGGAAAACAAGGAATGACCCCCATGGAAACCAGCTTTGCCACACTGACCTTCGAGCGCGAGGTGGCCGCCCCCCTGTCGGTGCTGTGGCAGGCCTGGACAGCGCCGGCCGCCCGCGCGGTGTGGGCCGCCCCGACGCCGGCCGTCGTCGTCGACTTCCTGGAGGCCGACACGACGGTCGGCGGCCGCGAAGTCTCGATCTGCAAGGTCGAGGGGCAACCCGACATCCGCTGCGAGTGCGGCTGGCTGGAATTGCAGCCGGCCCGGCGCAGCGTGAATTACGAGGTGATCTCGGCCGACGGCATGCGGCAATCGGCATCGCTGGTGACGGCCGATTTCTCGGGCAATGACGAGCGCGCCCGCGTGGCGGTGACGATCCAGCTGGCCTCGCTGGCCGCGGACATGGAGGCCGGCTATCGCCAAGGTTTCGACGCGGGCCTCGGCAATCTGGCCGAGACGGCCAGGCGCACGATGGTGCTGCAGAAGGTGATCAAGGCGCCGCGCGCCGCGGTCTGGGGCGCGTGGATGAACCCGGAAACCCTGCCGCAATGGTGGGGGCCGGACGGGTTTTCCTGCCGCACGCAGCGGATCGATCTGCGCGCGGGCGGCGAATGGGTGTTCGACATGATCGGGCCCGACGGCACGGTGTTCCCCAATCACCACCTGTACCATGTCGTCCAGCCGCAGCAGCGGATCGCCTATTCCCTGCTGTGGGGCGAAAACGGGCCGAAACACGCCGACGCCTGGGCCGCGTTCGACGAGGGCGACGGCGGCACGACGGTGACGCTGGGCATGGTGTTCTCGACCGAAGCCGAATTCCAGACCGCCAAGGGATTCGGCGCGATCGAACTGGGCCTGCAGACCCTGGGCAAGCTGGAGTGTTTCATCACCTCGCGCTAAGGGGCCGTCACATCCCCGCCGCGGCGCCTGCCCTGACGATGCCGGGCAGGCGCCGCACCTGGTCGGCCAGATCGTCGATCAGCAGGCGCACGCGGGCCAGCCTGGCGCGGTCGGGCAGGGTCAGCATGTTCAGCGGCGTGGTGGCCAACCTGTGATCGGGCAACAGCGGCACCAGTTCGCCACTGGCCAGCAGATCGTCGACCAGCCAGCGATGCGCCGGCCCGATCCCCCGCCCGGCGCGGAAGGCTTCGCGCGCCGCCAGGCCGTGATCCACGCGCAGGTCGCCGGTCACCGGCACCGTGCAGGTCCGGCCGCCCGGCGTCGTGATCGTCAGCATGTCGCTGCCGGCGACATTGGCCATGCGCACGACGTTATGCCCGGCCAGATCCTCGGGCGCGGCCGGCCGGCCATGCGCGGCCAGATAGGCCGGCGCCGCGACCAGCAGCCTGGTGCTGTGGCCCAGGTGATGCTGCGTCATCGAACTGTCGGCCAGCGGCCCCAGGCGCAGGGCGATGTCGATCCCTTCCCTGACCAGGTCGACACGTTCGTCGGTCAAACTGAGGTCGATGCGGATCGCCGGATAGCGCGCCTGAAAGGCAAAGATCAGCCGCGTCACATGCAGCACGCCCAGCGCCGCGGTGCAGGACAGGCGCACGGTGCCCGACGGCGCCGCGCTGTCGTCGCGGATTTCGTCGGCCGCCTGATCGACCAGCCGCAGGATCTGGACGCAATGGGCGTAATAGCGGCTGCCTTCCCCGGTCAGCGCCACGCGGCGGGTGGTGCGGTTCAGCAGCACCACGCCCACCGCCTGCTCCAGTTCGCGCAGATGCCGGGTGATGGTCGACTGGCCCGTGTACAACTCACGCGCCACGGCCGACAGGCTGCCGCGTTCGGCGACACGGACGAAGCTGCGCATACGCTCCAGCGTGACGTCGGATTTATCCATTTTCCGGCAGTATCATATCCATTCCCGACATGTACCGGATCATTCGCGGCGGCGCTAGCCTGCCGGTCATCGCCAATCCTGATCGGACGGTCCGCCATGAACGTGTTTCTCGTCTTTGCCCACCCGGAGCCGCAATCGCTGTCCGCCGCGCTGCGCGACGTCGCCATTCAGGAACTGGAGGCGGCGGGACACCGGGTGCAAGTGTCCGACCTGTATGCGATGGGCTGGAAACCGGCGGTCGATCGCGCCGACTTCCCCGACCTGGCCCCCGACCGGCGGCTGCAGGTCGCCGCCGCGTCGGGCGAAGCCTTCGCCGCCGGCCGGCTGACCGACGATGTCAGGGCCGAACAGGACAAGCTGGCCTGGGCCGACATGGTGATCCTGCAGTTTCCGCTGTGGTGGTATTCGATGCCCGCGCTGCTGAAAGGCTGGGTCGACCGCGTCTATGCCTACGGCTTTGCCTATGGCGTCGGCGAACACAGCGACCGGCATTGGGGCGACCGTTTCGGCCAGGGCAAGATGGCCGGCAAACGCGCGATGCTGATCGTCACGGCCGGCGGGTGGGCCGAGCATTATTCCGCCCGCGGCATCAACGGGCCGATCGACGACCTGCTGTTCCCGATCAATCACGGCATCCTGTATTACCCGGGCTTCGACGTCCTGCCGCCCTTCGTCGCCTATCGCGTCGACCGCCTGGACGCGCCGGGGTTCCAGGCGGTCGGCGCGGCCTTGCGCGAGCGGATGCGCGGGCTGGAAACCGCCGCGCCGATCCCCTATCGCCGGCAGAACGGCGGGGATTACGACATCCCCGGCCTGCGCCTGCGCCCCGGGCTGGGCGCGCCCGGCGCCACGGGTTTCGCGCTGCATCTGCGCGACGACCGGACGGACGCGCAGGCCGCCGATTAGTAGGCCGGCATGGGTTCAGCGATGTCGGGGGGCGTGGCGGTCGATCCGCCACCCCTATTGTCTAACCCAGGCGGGGGCTTGCAGCAAGCCGGTGGGTTCGTTCTATGGAGAGGGCTTCGATTTTCCAGCACAGGAAACCCGACGCCATGAACACCGCCGCCAGCCTGTTCGCGCAATCCTACTTCCACGGCACCCGGGCCGACCTGAAACCCGGCGACCTGATCGTGGTCGGGTACAGGTCGAATTTCACAGAGGGCGCGCCGCTGTCCTGGGTGTATTTCACCGCCACGCTGGATGCCGCGATCTGGGGCGCCGAACTGGCCGCCGGCGACGGCCGCGAACGCATCTACGTGGTCGAGCCGACCGGGCCGATCGCCGACGACCCCAACGTCACCGACAAGAAATTCCCTGGTAATCCCACCCTGTCCTATCGCTCGCGCGATCCGCTGCGGGTCGTCGCCGAAGTCACCAACTGGCAGGGACATGACCCCGAGCGGCTGCGCCAGATGAAGGAAGGCCTGGCCCGGATGAAGGCCGAGGGGACCGACGTCATCATCGACTGACAGCGTCGTCCCCTGTCCCCGGCCGGCCCGCTATCCGGTGACGGCACCGTGGCTGGCCGGGCTGGCGAGGGCGGCGAATTTCGCCAGCACGCCCCTGGTGTAACGTGGCGCGGGCTGGCGCCAGTTGCGGCGGCGTCTTTCGATTTCTGCCGACGGGACATCAAGCTGCAGAAGGCGGCGTTCGGCATCGATCGTGATCCGATCGCCGTCTTCGACCAGGGCGATCGTGCCGCCCACGAACGCTTCCGGCGTCACATGGCCGACCAGCATGCCCCACGACCCGCCCGAAAACCGCCCGTCGGTCACCAGGCCCACCTTGTCGCCCAGCCCGCGGCCGACGATCGCCGAGGTGGGCGCCAGCATCTCGGGCATGCCGGGCCCGCCCTTGGGGCCGAGATACCGCAGCACCAGCACATCGCCCGGCTTGATCGCGCCCGACAGGATGGCATCGAGGGCCGATTGTTCGTCATTGAACACGCGCGCCGGGCCGGTGATGGCGGTGGATTTGAGGCCGGTGATCTTGGCGACCGCGCCGTCCTCGGCCAGGTTGCCGCGCAGCACCGCCAGATGACCTTGAGCGTAGAGCGGATCGCCGACAGGCCGAACCACATCCTGACCGGCAGGCGGCCGATCCGGAACGTTGGCGAGTTCCTGCGCGATCGTCCTGCCGGTGATGGTCAGGCAGTCGCCATTCAGCAACCCGGCGTCGAGCAGAAGCCTGAGCACCTGCGGCGTGCCGCCCTGCCGGTGCAGGTCGACCGCCATGTAGCGCCCCGACGGCTTCAGGTCGCAGATCACCGGGACCTTCCTGCGCACCCGTTCGAAGTCGTCGAGCGTCCAAGGGACTTCTGCGGCGTGGCAGATCGCCAGATAATGCAGCACCGCGTTGGTCGAGCCGCCCGTCGCCATCACCAGGGCAATGGCATTCTCGACGCTGTCGCGGGTGATGATATCGCGCGGCCTGATCCCCTTCCTGACCGCCTCGACCAGGACGGTCGCCGACGCGATCGTGGAATCGAGCTTTTCCTGATCGACATTGGCCATCAGCGACGAGCCGAGCATCGACATGCCCAGCGCCTCGAACGACGAGGCCATCGTGTTGGCGGTGTACATGCCGCCGCAGGCGCCCGTGGTCGGGCAGGCATGGCGTTCGATCCCGTCGAAATCCTCCTGCGTCATATGGCCGGCCTTGAACGCGCCGACGGCTTCGAAGGACGAGACGACCGACAGGTCCTCGCCCTTCCAATGGCCGGGCTTGATGGTGCCGCCATAGACATAGATCGCCGGCACGTTGGCCCGCGCGATGCCGATCATGCCGCCGGGCTTGTTCTTGTCGCAGCCGCCGATGACGAGGACGCCGTCCATCCATTGGCCCTGGACCGTGGTTTCGACGCAATCGGCGATCACCTCGCGCGAGACCAGGGAATATTTCATGCCTTCGGTGCCCATCGACATGCCGTCCGAGATCGTGGGAACACCGAACATCTGGGGATTGGCCCCGGCCGCCCTGATCGCCATGGCCGCGGCATCGGCAAGCGGCTGAAGCCCCGCGTTGCAAGGCGTGATCGTCGACTGACCGTTGGCGATTCCGATCATCGGCTTGTCGAAATCCTCGCTGCGATACCCGAGCGCGCGGTACATCGCCCGATTGGGCGACCGTTCGGCGCCTTTGGTGATCATGCTCGATCGCAGTTGCTGCGGCATTGGCTGCCCTCCCGTGGCTGGCTGGTGGGGCAAAGCATGGAAGGCCGCCAGTAATTCTGGAAATCTATTTATCATATGATATTAGGTCTCAGGTCATATCAATGGGGGCGTCATGGACTTGCGCCAGCTGCGCCATTTCGTCGCCGTGGCCGACGAACTTCATTTCGGCCGGGCCGCGGAACGCCTGCACATGACGCAGCCCCCACTCAGCCAGAGCATCCAGGCGCTGGAGGCCGACCTCGGCGTGCAATTGTTTACCCGGACCAAACGAACGGTGCGGCTGACGCCGATCGGACAGGAGTGGCTGCCCCATGCCAGGCGCGTGCTGGACGACGCGGCTGGTCTGCCGGACCTGGCGCGGCGCCTGTCACGCGGCGAGGTCGGCAGGCTGCGCATCGCCTTCGTCAGTTTCGTCGGCTACAGCTTCCTGCCGCGGCTGGTCAGCCGCTTCAAGCAATCGTTCCCCGAGGTGGAAATCGAGCTGAACGAAGCGACCAGCAACGTCCAGATCGACGACCTGCTGGCGGGCCAGCTGGATATCGGCCTGATGATCCCGCCGCCGGACCAGGCCGTGCCGGCGCCGCTGGGTTATGTCCCGATCAGGTCGGAGGAACTTGTCGTCGCCATGCCCGCCGCGTGGGTGGACGGCAACGCCCGGGAAGGCTCGATTTTGTTCGCCGATCTGAGGGACAGGCCGCTGGTCCTGTTTCCGCGAACGGGCGCGCCGGTTCTGCATGATCTGGTCACCCGGCTTTACGCCGATCACGGGGCACAACCCGTCATCGGCCAGCGCGCGATGCAGATGCAGACCATCATCAATCTGGTGGCCGAGGGGATGGGGTTGGCATTCGTGCCTGGTGCGATGCGCAGCCTGTCGCCGGCGGGCGTCTCCTATCTGCGGCTGCGGGAAAGCGCGCCCAGGATCGAAGTCGGGATGGGGTGGCGGCCGGCGGATGCGTCCAGGGCAGTGCACAATTTCGTCGCCTTCGTCGAACGCGAAATCGCAAGGTCCGAGGTGGAGCAGACTTCCTGACCAGCAGCACTCCGGCCGCGCCTGGACGGAATGGCTAGCCTGTCGGAATTCCAAGGCAATCGGCGGCCAGCCGGTATATGTAGGCGCACCATGACCGACGATTTCGAGATTTTCCTGGCCGTGGCGCCGGGCCTGGAAACCACGCTGCGCGACGAGGCGGCGGCGCTGGGTTTTGCCGCGCCGACCGTGGTACCCGGTGGCGTGACCGTCCAGGGCGGCTGGCCCGAGGTGTGGCGGGCCAACTTGGCATTGCGCGGCCCCAGCCACGTGCTGGCGCGGATCGATTCATTCCGGGCACTGCATCTGGCCCAGCTCGACAAACGCGCGCGCAAGGTCGCCTGGGGCAAGGTGCTGCGGCCGGACGTGCCGTTCCGGGTCGAGGCATCCTGCCGGGCGTCGCGCATCTATCATTCCGGCGCGGCGGCCCAGCGCATCCAGACGGCGATCGCCGAGGAGCTGGGCGCCACCGCGGCCGACGATGCCGAGGTCTGCGTCAAGCTGCGCATCGAGGACAATGTCTGCACCGTCAGCATCGATACCTCCGGCGAAATCCTGCACAAGCGCGGCCACAAGGAAGCCATCGCCAAGGCGCCGATGCGTGAGACGCTGGCCGCCCTGTTCCTGCGCCAATGCGGGTATGACGGGCGCGAACCGGTGCTGGATCCGCTGTGCGGGTCGGGCACCTTCGTCATCGAGGCGGCCGAGATCGCCGCGGGGCTGAAACCCGGCCGGTCGCGGCATTTCGCGTTCGAGCAGTTGGCGACCTTCGATGCCGCCGCCTGGGCGCGGCTGCGCGATGGCGCGGCGGCGCGCGATGTGCCGCCGGGCGTGCGTTTCTACGGCAGCGACC
>Ga0206117_100484_pt1 | contig 39986 bp, 40 predicted proteins | sample 3A5Ametagenome_FD_177997 | JGI IMG/M metagenome (GOLD analysis project Ga0206117, IMG submission 177997) | Enriched microbial communities from leaf-cutter ant dump, University of Wisconsin, Madison, United States - 3A5A | ecosystem: Environmental > Terrestrial > Nest > Insects nest > Nest dump... | reverse complement strand
GAGGTGCTGAAGGGCTACGCCCAGACCAAGCTGCGGTGACGACATCATGAGATCCCACGCCAAACGCCTGCCCAGCCGTCCGGTCATCCTGCTGCTTCAGCTGGGCGTCCTGATCGCCTTCTTCCTGATCTGGCATGTCCTGACCGACACCAAGATCCTCAGCCCCTTCTTCTTCGGCACGCCGGGGGCGGTGCTGGCCCGCACCTGGGCCGACTTCGCGTCGGGCGTCATCTGGTACCATCTCGGCATCACGCTGCTGGAGACGGCGCTGGCCTTCGCCATCGGCACGGTTTCGGGCATCGCCTTCGGCTTCTGGTTCGCCCGCGCACCGTTGGTCTCCGTCGTCTTCGACCCCTACATCAAGGCGGTCAACGCGCTGCCCCGCGTGGTGCTGGCGCCGATCTTCGCGCTGTGGCTGGGGCTCGGCATCTGGTCGAAGGTGGCGCTGGGGGTGACGCTGGTCTTCTTCATCGTCTTCTTCAACGTCTATCAGGGCGTGAAGGAGGTCAGTCCGGTGGTGCTGGCCAACGCCCGCATGCTGGGCGCCAATTCCCGCGACCTGTTCCGGCACGTCTATCTGCCCTCGGCCCTGTCCTGGGTCTTCTCGTCCCTCCACACCGCCGTCGGCTTCGCCATGGTCGGTGCGGTGGTGGGCGAGTATCTGGGATCCGCCGCCGGTCTCGGCTACCGCATCCATCAGGCGGAAGGGGTGTTCGACACGGTCGGCGTCTTCTCCGGCATGCTGGTGCTGACGATCTTCGTCGTCCTGATCGACGCCGCCGTCACCGTGATCGAGAAGCGGCTTCTGCACTGGCGCCCGCAGGACACCGGCGGCGGACAGCACTGAAATTCAATAGGGAGGAAATGCATGAAACTCAAATCGCTGATCGCGGCCGCCGCGGTCGCCCTGACCCTGGGAACGTCCGGTCTGGCCGCTGCCCAGCAGAAACTTGAGAAGACGGACATCAAGATCGCGGTCGGCGGCAAGCCGCTGCTCTATTACCTGCCGCTGACGCTGGCGGAGCGGCTCGGCTATTTCAAGGATGCCGGGCTGACTGTCGAAATCAGCGACTTCGGCGGCGGCGCCAAGAGCCTTCAGGCCCTGGTCGGCGGCTCGGCCGATGTCGTCACCGGCGCCTACGACCACACCATCCAGATGCAGGCCAAGGGCCAGCCCATCGTCGCGGTGACCCAGCTCGGCCGCTATCCCGGCATCGTGCTGGCGTCGGTCAACAAGTCCGGTACCGTCAAGTCGGTGCAGGATCTGAAGGGCAAGAAGGTCGGCGTGACCGCCCCCGGCTCCTCGACCAACTTCATGTTGAACCATGTCCTGACCTCGCTCGGCATGAAGCCTGAGGATGCCTCGGTCATCGGCGTCGGCGGCGGCCCCAGCGCCATCGCGGCGATCAAGCGCGGCGAGATCGACGCCATCGTCAATCTGGACCCGGTGATCAGCCAGGCCCAGGCCGACGGCGACATCACCATCCTGGCCGATACCCGGACGGAAAAGGGCACGATGGATGTCTATGGCGGCCCCTATCCCGCCGCGGTGCTCTACATGAAGCCGGACTTCATCAAGGAGAACCCGAAGACCACCCAGGCGCTGGCCGACGTCTTCGTCCGCACCATGCTGTGGCTCAACAAGGCCAGCACCGACGACGTGCTGAAGGTTCTGCCGGAGGAGTATTTCCTGGGCAACAAGTCGCTCTACGCCCAGGCATTCGAGCATTCCAAGCCGACCTACTCGCCGGACGGCCGCTTCACCCAGGACGGTGCCGACGCCGCGCTGAAGGTGCTGAAGGCTTTCGACCCGGCGGTGGCCTCCGCCGGCATCGACCTGTCCAAGACCTACACCAACCAGTATGTCGAGGATGCGCTGAAGCGCCTGCAGAAGTGAGCTTTGCGGCGGGCTTCCAAATACCCATAGAAAAAATGTGGGCGCGGCATTCTGTCGCGCCCTTTTTCATGCTGCATCGCCGTTAGACTGGACGAAATCGGTCCTGATTGCTCTCAGGAGCAGGGCCGTCCATCCAGCAGCGGAGTGCCCCATGGCCGAAGTGATTTTCTACGGACTGGCCGGTTGCCCGGCGAACGCCAAGCAGAAGCAGCAGCTGGCCGCCGCCGGTCACACGCTGGTAGACCGCGACCTCGCCACCGCCGAGCTGACCGCAGCAGACCTTCGCGCCTTCTTCGGCGACAAGGAGGTCGATGCCTGGTTCAACCGGCGCGCCGCCGCGGTGAAGTCCGGCGCCGTGACGCCCGACGCTCTCGACGAGTCCGCCGCGCTGGCCGCGATGCTGGCCGACCGCGACCTGATCCGCCGGCCGTTGATCCAGGTCGGCGACCGCCGTGAGGCCGGCTTCGACCCGACCACGCTCCACGCCTGGATCGGCCTGACCTCCGCCGAAAGCTGCGACGACAAGCACGCCCGCGGCCAGTGCGATCACGGCCACCAGCATTTCGTCAAGGCGCCGGCGGCCTGATGTCCCTTACTCCGGCGGCACTTCGCGCGGCTTGCGGTCTTCGCCGATGGCGACATAGGTGAAGACGCCTTCCGTCACCTTGATCGGATCGGAGCCGGAGCGTTCGCGACGCACCCAGGTCTCGATCCGGACGCGCAGCGAGGTGCGGCCGACCTTCTCGATCCGGGCGAAGCAGCTGACCTCGTCGCCGACGAAGACCGGCTTGTGGAAGGTCATCGCCTCGATCCCGACGGTGGCGACGCGGCCATGGCTGCGCCGCACCGCCACCGTCCCGCCGGCAAGATCCATCTGTGCCAGTAGCCAGCCGCCGAAGATGTCGCCGTTCGGGTTGGTGTCCGCCGGCATCGCGATGGCCCGGAGCGCCGGGCCGTTGTCGAAGTCGTATCCGTCCGCTGCGCTCATGCTTCCTCCGGCGTCAAAAAAATTTCGCCCACAAAACCATGTGGCGACGCAGTATAAGCGGCCCAGGATGCGCTTGCGCACCCCTGACGAAATTCCTATCATCCGACCATGAGCGATCTTTTCGAGAACACGGCTCCCAAGGCCGACAGCTATTCCGCCCAGGACATCGAGGTTCTGGAGGGACTGGAGCCCGTTCGGCGCCGGCCGGGCATGTATATCGGCGGCACCGACGACCGCGCGCTGCACCATCTGGTGGCCGAGGTGTTGGACAATGCCATGGACGAGGCGGTGGCTGGACATGCCAGCCGTATCGACCTGGAACTGACCGCCGACTATACGGTGATGGTGCGCGACAACGGGCGTGGCATCCCCATCGACGACCATCCGAAATATCCGGGAAAGTCGGCGCTGGAGGTCATCATGACCACGCTGCACTCCGGCGGCAAATTCTCCAACAAGGTCTACCAGACCTCGGGCGGCCTGCACGGCGTCGGCCTGTCGGTGGTGAACGCTTTGTCGGACCGGCTGACCGTCGAGATCGCCCGCGAAAAGCAGCTTTACGTCCAGGAGTACAGCCGCGGCCTGCCGCAGGGGCCGCTGGCCCATCGGGGCAACGTCAACCGGCGCGGCACCACCATCCGTTTCCACGCCGACCCGGAAATCTTCGGCGAGACCGCTCATTTCGAACCGCACCGGCTTTACCGGCTGGCGCGTTCCAAGGCCTATCTCTACCGCGGCGTGGAGATCCGATGGAGCTGCGATCCGTCCCTGCTGTCGGTCGATGCCACCACGCCGGCCTCGGAGACCCTGCATTTCCCCGGCGGGCTTCAGGATTACCTGAATGCGGCGCTGAAGGACCGCAAGACCCTGACGCGGCTTCCTTTCGCCGGCGCCCTGGATTTCCCCAATGGCCAGGGCCGGGTGGAATGGGCGGTGGCGTGGCCCGACGATGACGAAGGCTTCTCGCACACCTATTGCAACACCGTGCCGACCCCGCAGGGCGGCACGCACGAAGCCGGCCTGCGCACCGCGCTGACCCGCGGCCTGAAGGGCTACGGCGAGCTGACCAGCAACAAGCGCGCCGGTCAGGTCACCGCCGACGACGTGATGGGCGACGCCTGCGTCCTGCTCTCTGTCTTTATCCGCGAACCGCATTTCCAGGGCCAGACCAAGGAAAAGCTGGTAACGGCGGAGGCCCAGCGCCTCGTCGAGACCGCGGTGAAGGATCATTTCGACCATTGGCTGTCCGGCGATCCGCAGAGCGCCAACGGCCTGCTGGAACGGCTGATCGAAAAGGCGGAGGAGCGGGCGCGCCGCAAGCAGTCCAAGGAGATGACGCGCAAGTCGGCCACCCGCCGCCTGCGCCTGCCCGGCAAGCTGGCCGACTGCTCGCGCAACTCGCCCGAGGGCACCGAGCTGTTCCTGGTGGAGGGCGATTCGGCCGGCGGCTCCGCCAAGCAGGCCCGCCAGCGCGAGACCCAGGCGATCCTGCCGCTCCGCGGCAAGATCCTGAACGTCGCCAGCGCGTCCGTCGACAAGATGAAGGCCAATCAAGAACTGAACGACCTGACCCAGGCGCTCGGCTGCGGCATCGGCAAAGATTTCTCGACCGACAAGCTGCGCTACGAGCGGGTCATCATCATGACCGACGCTGACGTCGACGGCGCCCACATCGCCTCGCTGCTGATGACCTTCTTCTATCGCGAGATGCCGGGGCTGATCCAGGAGGGGCATCTGTACCTCGCCCTGCCGCCGCTCTATCGCCTCAGCCACGGCAACAAGCAGGTCTATGCCCGCGACGACGCCCACAAGGACGAGTTGCTGTCGAAGATGTTCAAGGGCAAGAAGCCCGATATCAGCCGCTTCAAGGGACTGGGCGAGATGATGCCGGCCCAGCTGCGCGACACGACGATGGATCCGTCAAAGCGTTCCCTGCTGCGCGTGGTGGTGCCCAACGCAGCCGATCCGGAAGAAAAGCCGGAATGCGAGCGCACGCGGTCGTTGGTTGAAGACCTGATGGGCAAGCGCCCCGAGCTGCGCTTCAAGTTCATCCAGGACAATGCGAAGTTCGTGAAGGCCGACGACATCGACGTGTGATTGGGGGAGGGCTGATTCCCTCCGCCCAAAAGCTCTCCTTCGAGCATTCCGATCCAAATCGCGGTACGGGATCCCAGTAGCAAATCCGGTGAAAAGTTCCCGGTTGCAGAGAGGCGTCCCTGATATATCCTTCTGGAAATGGCCATTCCCGAGACTTTCTCTCGTCACATGGCCAATTCCTCCAGGAGGCGCATGTATACCTCGGAAACTGACGGAACAAATATTCCGGTTGACGCGATCCCTCCCGAAATTCTGGCGGATGCGCTGGCTCCGCTGACTCCCTTCGTCACCGACTTGTTCATACCGCGTTACAGATCCTGCGAGGTTGGACGCTGGCGGCTTCAGGTGGTTCCTCTCCTGTTGAGTCCCGGCTACTGGAATCCGGCCCGGCTGACCAGGGATACCGCAATTCTCAGCCGGCGCGAGGTCGGTCAGGACTATCGAACCTGGATGTCGATGACTCCGATGGAAATCGAAAGCCAGGAGATCGGTGTGCGGGCCGCTGCCGGCCACACGGTGGTGATGGGGATGGGGATGGGTTGGGCGGCGGTGAACGCGGCGCTGAAGCCGGAGGTATCGCGGGTCACCGTGGTCGAACTCGATCCGGACGTCATTGAAGTGAATAGCCGCATCGGCCTGTTCGACCAACTTCCGTCGGAAATCGCTGCGAAGATCGCCATCGTCAATGCCGATGCAATGAACTACCGGTGCGACGAGGCGGCAGACGTGTTGATGACCGACATCTGGCTGCCGATCAACGGCGACGAGCGGATGGAGCAGTCCCGGGTGATGGCGCGCAACACCGGCGCGCGGCGGGCCTATGTCTGGGGCCAGGAACTTGCCATCGCCCGCCGGGCTGGCGTTTTGGGGCTGGAACTGACGGACGCGACGGTCGCCCGCATCGTCGCGGAGTTCGATCTGCCCCTGATCGGTCCTGAACGTCCCGATTATCCGGAGTTGATCGCCCGTGCCGCGAATAAATGGATGAGGGACAGGTAACGGAACCGGAAGATGGGGAAGGGGAACCACTCGCCCTTCCGGCCGACGCTCCCCATATCGGGCCGAACGACGCCGATGCCGGCCACACCACGGACACTCCGATCATGCGCATGCTCCCGCCGCTCGCCGCCCTCCTGCTGGGTGCCTCCGTCCTCGCCGCCTGCACCAACGAGCGGGTGGTGGCGAGCGAGCCGACACCGGCCTACACGCGCAGCGAGGTCGCCTATGCGGCGAGTGACCGCGACCTTCGGGTGGTCCTGCACGGCAACCCCTTCGGCCTCACTCCCGACCGCTTTGCCGAGAAGGTGCTGCCCCATATGCAGGGCCGGGTGTTCGGCGTGCGGACCAACCTCACCACCACGCCCAACGACACGGCGCGGCGTGACTACAAGGTAGTGCTTGCCTTCAACGTCGCCGAAAACATGCTGAACTCCGCCCTCTGCACCGAAGGGGCGATCCCGACCGCGCCGCCGGGCGGACCCATCATCGTGCAGGGGGCGTTCTGCCGGTCGGGTGGCGCGCTGACCTCCGCCACCGGCTGGCTCGACCGGCCGCAAGGACCGGACGATCCGGATTTCCGCAGCCTGATCAGCGACATGACCTTCTCGCTGTTCCCGAGCCAGCGATCGGATCTGCTCTGCGGCAGACCCGATTGCTGAGACCCGGTTTTTCAAGGCGGGTCAATCGCGCAGCAGCCAGTCACGCATCAGGGCGGTGACCGCTTGCGGCTGCTCCATCGCCGACAGGTGGCCGCATTCCTCGATCAGCACCAGACGCGCTCCGGGGATCGCCTCCGCCATCTCCTCGTGCAGGGCCGGCGGCGTCAGGATGTCCTGGCGGCCGCAGACGACCAGGGTGGGGCAGCGGATGGCAGCAAGGCCAAGCCGGCTGTCCATCCGGTTGATGATCGCCTCCTGTTCCCGCGCATAGCCGTCGACGCCCACCCGCTCCATCTGCGCCAGGACGGAGCGGACGAAGCCCTCATCGGCCAGCCGTTGGGGATGGATCAGGCGGGGCAGGGCGGCGCGGATGACCTGCCCATAGCGTCCCTGGCGGGCGAGTGCCACCGCGTCGCGCCGCGTGGTCGTCGCCTCCACCGTGTCGGGGCGGGCGTTGGTGTCGAGCAGGGCGAGCCGCTCCACCCGTTCCGGCGCCCGGCGCAGGATCTCAAGCGCCACATAGCCGCCCATCGACAGGCCCGCGACGGCGAAGCGCTCCGAAGCCTGGGCCAGCGCCTTGTCGGCCATCGCCGCGATGCTGTCGCAGTCGGACAGTTCGACCACTTGCGGGTTGGCCACCTCGCCGAGATGCCGGACCTGATGGTCCCACAGCGCGGCGTCCAGCGGCATGCCGGGCAACAGGATCAGGGCGGGGCGGCGGCCGGAAATCGAAGGCGTGGAACTCGAGGATTTAATGTTTGAAGACAAAGGATTTCTCCTGCGCTCACTTCACCAGGGCGCTGACGACCTTGAAGACCGGTGTGCCGGCGCGCTCCATCCATTCGAACAGCACCATCTCGGTGGTGACGATGGTCACGCCGGCGGCCCGCATGCGCTCCAGCGCCATGGCGCGGTTGTCCGGCGTGCGCGACGACACGGCGTCGGCCACCAGATAGACGGCATGGCCCTGCTGGCGCAGCCCGAGGGCCGTCTGCATCACGCAGACATGGGCTTCCGTCCCGCACAGCACGATCTGCCGGCGCTTCAACTCCGCCAGCGCGGCGTTGAAGGCCGGTTCGCCGGTGCAGCCGAAGGTGATCTTCTCGATCACCGGGGTTGCGGCCGGCAGGTCGGCGCGCACAGCCTCAACCGTGGGCCCCAGGCCGCGCGGATATTGTTCGGTCACCAGCACCGGGACCGACAGGGCGGCAGCACCTTTCAGCAGCATTCCGGTATTGCGGACGATGCGGGCGGAGTCGTGGATGGCCGGCAACAGCCGTTCCTGCACATCAACCACCACCAGCACCGATTCCTGGGCACGAAGAATCATCAAATGCTCTCGACCGTTCCATTTGAAGCGGACCACCCTGTGTCAGGGCGCCGGCAAGCGCCGCGACTCGCGGTATTGCCGGACGACAGCCTAGCGCAGGGCACCGATTTCGCCAACGCGGCGTGTTTCCGCGTCAATTTTCGGTTTCCGAACATCGGATCTATTGACATGTAGCTTTGACTTCCTATTCTTCGGCCTCATCCAGGCATCGGGCGTCGAACGCTCGATTTGCGCACTCCAGAACAGAAACAGGTTGGATGCTTTTTTCGGAACTTGGGCTTGGCCCTGACGTCCTGCGCGCCATCGAGGACAAGGGTTACACCCAACCGACGCCCATTCAGGAACAGGCAATTCCCTGTGTCCTGCAACGCCGCGACGTGCTGGGCTGCGCGCAGACGGGCACCGGCAAGACGGCGAGCTTCACCTTGCCCATGATCGACATCCTGGCATCGGGCCGCGCCCGCGCCCGGATGCCGCGGTCGCTGATCCTGGAGCCGACGCGCGAGCTGGCCGCCCAGGTATCGGAAAGCTTCGAGACCTACGGCAAGTACCACAAGCTCAGCATGGCGCTGCTGATCGGCGGCGAGACCTTCACCGAACAGGTGAAGAAGCTCGACCGTGGCGTGGATGTCCTGATCGCGACTCCGGGTCGTCTCATCGACCTGTTCGAGCGCGGCAACATCATGCTGAACGACATCAAGGTCTTCGTCATCGACGAGGCCGACCGCATGCTCGACATGGGCTTCATCCCGGACATCGAGCGCATCGTCAGCAAGCTGCCGAAGAACCGGCAGACCCTGTTCTTCTCGGCGACGATGCCGCCGGAAATCCGCCGTCTGGCCGACGCCTTCCTGACCCAGCCGCTGGAAATCTCGGTCGCTCCGCCCGCCTCGCCGGCGGAAACCGTGACCCAGGCCCTGGCCCTGGTCCACGAGATGGACAAGCGCAAGGCGCTGCGTCATCTGCTGCAGACCGAGGACGTCAAGAACGCCTTCATCTTCTGCAACCGCAAGCGCGACATCGCCGTGCTGCAGAAGTCGCTGGAACGCCACGGCTTCAACGTCGGCGCTCTGCATGGCGACATGGTGCAGTCCAAGCGGACCGAGACGCTGGAGCGCTTCAAGCAGGGTGAGATCACGCTGCTGGTCTGCTCCGACGTCGCCGCCCGCGGCATCGACGTCCAGGGTCTCAGCCACGTCTTCAATTTCGACGTGCCGCTGACCCCCGACGACTATGTCCACCGGATCGGCCGCACCGGCCGTGCTGGCAACAAGGGCCGCGCCTTCATGCTGGCGACGCCCGACGACACGAAACTGGTCGGCGCGATCACGCGCCTCATCAAGCGGGAGATCCCCATGATCGCCATCGACGGCCTGGAGACGGCCGAGTTCGGCGAGGAAGACAGCAGCTCCCGCGGCCGTGGCCGTGGCCGTGGCGGCCGGGGAGCCAAGCCCGAACCCCGTTCGGAAGCCCGTCCGCCGCGTGGCGGTCGTGAAGAGCGTGCCCCGCGCGAGGAGGCCGCCCCCCGTGAGGAGCGCGCCGCGCGCGAGGAGCGTCCGGTCCGTGAGGAGCGCCCGAAGCGTGAAGACCGTCCGGTCCGTGAGGAGCGTCAGCCCCGCGAATCGCTCGCTGCGGCCGAATCCCGCCGCAACAACGAGCCGCGTCGTGATCGCGACCGTGACCGCCGCCGTCGCCGTGATGACGACGATGACGACGTGCCGGTGATCGGTTTCGGCGACCATATGCCGGCCTTCATGCTGCGCTCGGCCCGTCCGCGTCCGTCCAGCGAAACCTCGACCGATCCGTCGCAGGAGGGCTGAGCCCGTGCAGACCATCTTCGTCATGGTCAAATGCGATCTCGGACGCGCCTATGAGGTCGCCGATCAGGCTGTGCAGCTGATTGAACAGGTGTCGGAGGTGCACTCCATCTCCGGCCAGTACGATCTGCTGATGAAGTGCTATCTGAAGCAGGACGATGACATCGGCCGCTTCGTGACGGAGCATGTGCAGACCCTGCCCGGCGTGCGGGACACCTTCACGTTGATTGCCTACAAAGCATTCGCATAAGCCGATCTGGTGTGCGGAACTGAAATGGCCGGGCAATTGCCCGGCCTTTTTCGTTATCGGCGGTCGCCGCTACTTTTCCGGTCCGCATCCAGGCCCGACGGCCGGATCGCTCGCAAAACTTCCATCGTCAACCTGCCTGTCCGCGCCATAGTCCGGATTGGTCCCCGCAGCCAGCGCTGCCAGCCGGTGGGCAGTCGCCACATGCGCTTCGCGTTCGACCGCGCGGTAATGGTCGATCACCTGTTCGCCGAAGGCGGTCAACACCGTGCCGCCGCCATGCTTGCCGCCGACCGCGGCGCTCACCACCGGTTCGCTGAAGATGCGGTTCAGGTCGTCGACCAGCAGCCATGCCCGGCGGTAGGACATACCCAGCGCCCGTCCGGCGGCAGAGATGGAGCCGGTACCGCGAATATGTTCCAGCAGTGCGATCTTGCCCGGTCCGATCGAACCGCCGCTTTCGAAATCGATGCGGATTCTCATGCGGGTCATGATGACAGGCTCCCCCTCAGCGCTCGGCCGACTCCAGCCCGTCTCCGCTCCAGGCGCCGGTGCGGAAAAAGGCATCGATCCGCTCGCACCAGGGATCGATGTCCAGCCCGGCGGACTCCAGCCAGTCGCGGTTGAAGTAGGTCCCCATATAGCGGTCGCCCGGATCGCAGATCAGCGTGGCGACGCTGCCCTGCCGGCCCTCGCGCATCATCCCGGCGATCAGTTCGATGGCGCCCACCAGGTTGGTACCGGTGGACCCGCCGCAGGCGCGGCCCAGCCGGTCGCGCAGCACCCAGACGGCGGCGATGCTGGCGGCGTCGGGCACGCGGATCATCCGGTCGATCACCGTCGGTTGGAAGGACGGTTCCACAGTCGGGCGACCGATGCCTTCGATGCCGGAGCCACGGCCGACGCCTGCCTTCGGATCGTTGTCGCGGAAGCCTGGGAAGAAGGCGGAATGCTCCGGATCGGCGACGCAAACCCGCGTCGGCAGCCGGCGATAGCGCACATAGCGCCCGAAGGTGGCCGAGGTGCCGCCGGTGCCGGCGCCGCAGACGATCCACTCCGGCACCGGGTGCGGCTCCTGCGCCAGCTGTTCGAAGATTGACTGGGCGATGTTGTTGTTGCCGCGCCAGTCGGTGGCGCGTTCGGCATAGGTGAACTGGTCCATGAAATGGCCGTCGCAGTCACGGGCCAGCCGCTGCGCCTCGGCACAGACCTCCGACGCGCGCTCCACCATATGGCAACGGCCGCCATAGAACTCGATCTGTGCGATCTTGGCCGGCGAGGTGTTGCGCGGCACCACGGCGACGAAGGGCAGTTCCAGCAACTGGGCGAAATAAGCCTCCGAAACCGCGGTGGAGCCGGACGATGCCTCGATCACCGTCGTGCCCTCGCGCACCCAGCCATTGCAGATCGCGTAGAGGAACAGCGACCGCGCCAGCCGGTGCTTCAGGCTGCCGGTGGGATGGGTCGACTCGTCCTTCAGATACAGCGTGATCCCCTGCGCCGCCGGGATCGGCATCCGCAGCAGGTGGGTGTCGGCGGAGCGGTTCACGTCCGCCTCGATCCGGCGCAGAGCCTCGTCGAGCCAGCCCCGGCGGGCGACGGTGGGAACGGCTGCGGCGGGGGAGGGGATGGTCATGGCGTCATATCCGGCGATTGGCTGCCCCATCCATAGCGCGGAATTTTACCGAATGCATCCGGTAGAATATTCCTTCCCCCGCTGCGGAACCTCAGCCCTGCCGGATGCGGGCGACGAAGGCCGACACCTCGCCCAGCATGCGGTCGGCGCGCTCGCCCACCGCACGGGCCGCGGCGGCGACCTCGGCGGAGGCCTGACCGGTGGCGGTGGCGTGGCTGCACACCAAGTTCAGGCTGTCGGAAACCGAGCTGACGCCCTGCGCCGCTTCGTTGACGTTCTGGCTGATGTCGCGGGTCGCCGCCCCCTGCTCCTCGATGGCGGCGGAGATGCTGGAGGCGACGTTGTTCACCGTCTCGATGGCGCCACCGACGCCGCGCATCGCCTCGACGACGGACGAGGTGGCGTCGGTCATCGCAGCGATCTGCGCCTGAACGTCGTCGGTGGCCTTGGCCGTCTGGTTGGCGAGATTCTTCACCTCGCTGGCGACCACGGCGAAGCCCTTGCCGGCCTCGCCGGCACGAGCCGCCTCGATGGTCGCATTCAGCGCCAACAGGTTGGTCTGCTCGGCGATGGAGCGGATCAGGTCCACAACTTCCACCGTACGGCGGGCGACACCGTCCAGCTGCTCGATCAGGGCATAGGTGCGGCGGACATCTTCGACGGCGCGGGCGGAGCCAGTCGTCGACTCGGCGATCTGCTGGGCGATCTCGCGGATGGAGGCAGCCAGCTCCTCAGTGGCGCCCGCCACCGCCTGGACATTGCCGGAGGTGGTCCCGGCGGCGCGGGCAGCGCCGTCCATCAGCCGGGTGGTCTGCTCCGCCCCGCGGCTCATCTCACCCGAGGTGTGGGTCAGCTGTCCGGCCGACTCGGCGACGGAATGGACCAGGGCGCCAACTGTGCTTTCGAACTCGTCTGCCAACCGCCTCATGGTGGCACGGCGGCCTTCCTCGGCTTCGCGTTCCAGCGTGGCATGGCGACGGCGCAAATCCTCGGCCTCGATGGCGCTGAGGCGCAGCGTCTCGACCGAGCGGGCCAGAGCCCCCACCTCGTCGGCGCGGTCGGCGCCGGCGACCTGGGCGGCAAGATCGCCCTTGGCGATGCGGTCGGTGGCATCGGCGATGCCGTCCAGCCCCTTGCCGATGCGCGACACCAGGCGGAAACCGAACAGACCGAGCAGCAGGGCCGCCGCCAGCGTCACCAGCAGCGTCTTGATCAAAGTGGCGCGGAAGGCGGCGTCGACATCGTCGATGTAGACGCCGGTGCCGATCATCCAACCCCAGGGCTCGTAGATGGCGGCATAGGCCAGTTTCGGCATTGGATCGGTCCCGCCGGCCTTCGGGAAATTGTAGATCAGGGTGCCGTCGCCGCTGCGGGCCGCATCGATCAGGCCGCGGATCACCAGCACGCCATTGCTGTCCTTGAAATCGGCAAGCTTGCGGGTGCCTTCCAGGTCGGGACGCACACCGTGGAACACGTTGGTGCCGTCGAACTCGTACCCGAACATGTACTCGTTGCCGAAGAAGCGCAGGGCACGGAGCGCACCTTTGGCAAGGCTCTGCGCTTCCTCCCGGCTGAATTCGCCCTTGGCGGCACGGGCGTCATAGGACTTCATGATCGACAGCGAGGTCTGCACCACTGCCTGGATGGAGTTGCGATAGCCCTCCACCATGGTTTCGCGCTTCGATGTCGCGGACCAGACGCCGCCCGCCAGAATCGCGACGAGGAACAGCCCCTGGAGAATCAGGAGCTTTGCCTTGATGCTGTGAAGTTTGCCGACCATAGCCCAGTTCCACCCCATGCGCGCGACGCCGCCTCCGCCACCCAACAGCGCGTGGTGACGCGGTTCGCTAATCAAACGAACTCTAATACAACGAGTTAGTCATACTGGAGTATTTTTCGTCGGCGCAACGCCCGACGTCGAGCCAGGAGTAATCCGGATGGTAGCGAAATCGGTTGTGACCATTGGAGCACTAGGGTTACACCGGATAAAGAAGTCTGGCAGGATGCGACGCCATGACGCTGATCGCCTATCCCCTCTCGGGCGCGATGCCCGACATCCGACCGGCCCGCCCGACTCGCGACTGGATCGACGCCCTGCCTGAGCAGTATGGCTACCGCTGCCTGCCGCTGAATATTGCGAGCATGCATGGCTGGGAGGTCTGCTGCCCGGTGCGGGTCACCGCCGTGTGGGATGGTGGGACAGGGCTGGATGCCATCACCGTCACGGCCGACGAACCGCATCCCCTGTTGCCGGCCAGCCATTTCGGCAGCGGCGTCCTGACCTTTCATGTCGCGGCGCTGTTCCGCACCCCGCCGGGTGTCAACCTCATGGTCACCGGCCCGCTGAACCATCCGAAACATGGGATCCTGGGCCTGTCGGGAATCATCGAGACCGACTGGTCGCCTTACCCCTTCACCATGAACTGGAAATTCACCGCTCCCGGTGTTCCGGTGACCTGGGAAAAGGGTGAGCCCTTCGCCCATCTCATGCCGATCCAACGCGGTCTGGTGGAAAGCCTGACACCGGAGGTTCGCGATCTGGACAGCGATCCGGAGACTGCGGCGCAATACCGTGCCTGGGCGACCTCGCGCAGCCAGTTCAACAGCGACTTGCAGACTCCGGGCAGTGCCGCGGCACAGGAACGCTGGCAGAAGGGCTATTACCGCGGCAGGAAGCCAGACGGCAGCGACGGCCCGCCCGACCATGAAATCAAGGTGCGGGCGAAGCCGTTTTCGGACAAGTAGTTATCGCTCAAACAGTTAGAGCGTGTCCTGGATGCTGCGTACGAACTCCGGCAGGCCGATCTGCCGGCGGCGGCGCAGCCGCTCTGCGTGCAGGATCGCTTCCACCGCGGCGATGCTCTCGGTCACGTCGCTGTTGACGATGACGTAGTCGTATTCCGGCCAGTGGCTGATCTCGTTGGACGCCTTCGCCATGCGGTTGGCGATGACCTCCTCGGAATCCTGGCCGCGGCCGCGCAGGCGGCGCTCCAGTTCGCTGACCGACGGCGGCAGGACGAAGACGCTGACCAGATCGTCGCGGGCGTTCTGCGCCAACTGCTGCGCGCCCTGCCAATCGATGGCGAACAGCACATCGCGGCCGGCGCCCAGCGCGTCCTCCACCGCCACGCGCGGCGTGCCATAGCAGTTGCCGAAGACGCGGGCATGTTCCAGCAAATCGCCGGTCTCCGCCATGCGGTCGAAGCGCTGCTGATCGATGAAGTAATAATCCAGCCCTTCGACCTCGCCCGGACGCATCGCACGGGTGGTCACCGAAACCGACATGGTGATTCCGGCATCGCGGTCCAGCAGCCCGCGGGCGATGGTGGTCTTGCCGGCTCCCGATGGGGAGGACAGCACCAGCATCAGGCCGCGGCGGTGGATCGGAAAGGTTTTGGTCGCAGCCATGGCGGTCACTCGCAGTTGCCTGTCATTCGGAAACAATGATCATTCGATGTTCTGGACCTGCTCGCGAAGCTGTTCGATGGAGGCTTTCAGCGACAGGCCGATGCGGGTCAGCTCGACATCCGCAGATTTCGAGCAGAGCGTGTTGGCCTCGCGGTTGAACTCCTGGCACAGGAAGTCGAATCGGCGGCCGATGCCGCCGCCTTCCGCCATCATGTCGCGCGCCGCCTGGATGTGGGCGCGCAGGCGGTCCAGTTCCTCCCGCACGTCGGCCTTGCCGATCAGGATTGCGGCCTCCTGGGCCAGCCGATCCTCCGACAGTGCCGGGAAGGAGCCGAGAATCGCCGCGACCTGGGTGCGCAGCTTCTCGCGCAATGCTTCCGGCTGGGTCGAGGCGCAGGCCGACGCCGCGTCCACCAGCCGGGCGATCTCGCCGAGATGGCCGTTCAGCACCTCGGCAATGCGGGCACCCTCGGCGAGGCGGTTGACCACCAGCTGGTCGATCAGCTTGGACAGGTCGCCCTTCAATGCCGATTCGACCCGCTCGCGCGCCTCGGCTTCATCCTCTTCCACCGGCTCGATGATGCCGCGGACGGCCAGCAGCGAATCCAGCCGCGGCGCGGCGGCGCCGGCCCCCTCGATCTCCCGCGCGATCTCCAGAACCTGGGCCAGAAGCTCGCGGTTGATGCGCAGCTGCGACACCGCCTGGGCGCGGTTGACGGTCAGCGTCAGGTTGACGTTGCCGCGGGCCAGCCGCTTCGGCACTTCGGCCCGGGCCGTCGCCTCGACGCTGTCGAAGCCGGACGGCAGGCGGCAGCGCAGATCCAGATTGCGGCCATTGACGCTCTTGGCCTCGAAGGTCCAGGAATAGCCGTCGCCGTGCCCGTCGACGCGCGCGAAACCGGTCATGCTGGCAATGACGGGGCGATGGGCTGGCAAAGGCGGCCTCACTTGAAAAGCGGTGTCGAATGATGTCGTGCTTATAAACTCGACCTCACCCCACAACAAGCTTCGGCGCCATAGGGCAGCCGATGGTCAGGGCGGAAATCCCATGAAGCAGCCGCGTTCCATCGTCATCACCGGCGCCTCCAGCGGCATCGGCGAAGCCCTGGCTGTCCTCTATGCGGCCCCCGGAGTCGGACTTGCCCTGACCGGCCGCGACTCCGCAAGGCTGGAGGGGGTGGCACAGCGCTGCCGCGCCGCCGGTGCCCATGTGGAGGCGAAGGTGGTCGATGTTGCCGACCGCAAGGCGATGGCGGACTGGTTGGCGCGGGTCGATGCGGAGTTCCCGGTCGACCTGCTGATCGCCAACGCCGGCATGTCGGCGGGAACCGGCGATGGCGGCGAGACGGAGGAGCAGGCCCGGCGCATCCTGGCGGTGAACATCGACGGTGTTCTGAACAGCATTCATCCGCTGCTTCCGGCGATGCGGGAGCGCAGAGGCGGGCAGATCGCCATCATGGCCTCGCTGGCCGGCTTCCGCGGCCTTCCAGGCGCGCCCGCCTATTGCGCCAGCAAGGCGATGGTCCGGGTCTATGGCGAGGCGCTGCGCGGTGATCTGGCCGGGGAGGGGATCGGCGTCTCGGTCATATGTCCGGGCTTCGTCAAAAGCCGGATGACGGCGGTGAACCGCTTCCCGATGCCGTTCCTGATGGAGACCGATGACGCCGCCCGGGTGATCCGGCAAGGATTGGAACGCAACCGGGCGCGAATCGCCTTCCCATGGCCGACGATGGCCGCGGTCTGGCTGCTGGCTCTTCTTCCCCCGGCCTGGACCGACTGGCTGCTGCGACAGGCTCCGCGAAAGCCCTGACTGCGCTCAGTCCACTTTCGCGTGGGCGATGGCTTCGCGAACGCTGACGCCCTTGCGCATGATGTTGTCGACTGCGCGACCCTGGACCAGATTGATTCCCATCTTGTGCGCATAGACCAGGCTGGTCACGCTGTCGCAGCGGGCCAGGATGAATTTGCAGCGGTCCTGTTCGGCGATGCGGTCGCGGAAATACTTCTCGAACGACGGGTCCATCTCCAGCATGTCGTTCGACCAGAAGATCTTCGCATAGTCAGCGTTCAGGTATTCCAGGTCGAAATTCGTCACCCAGAACGGGTTCAGCCCATCGACGGCGATCTGGTACCGGCGGTCCTGGGCGAACTCCACCACCTCGTTGAACAGCGACAGATTCTCGATCAGGTCGCCCTTCGACACCTCGAGCACCACCTGCCCGCGGAAGTCGATGGGCAGCCGCTCGTCGAACTTCACGAATCCGGTCGAGATGACAGTGGACAGGTTGATATTGATGCCGATCCGCCGGCCCCGCATGAAGCTCAGTCCATGGTTCAGGGCGCGCAGCACCGACTGGTCGAGATTGGCGGTGAAGTAATTGAACAGCCATTTGTTGGCGGTGATGTCGTAATCCGGGCAGAGCCGTTCCTGAAGAAGCTTGATGGAGATGTAGAGTTCGAAATATTCCATCTCCGCTTCGCCGCTGCCGATGTTGGCGATGCCTTGATTGAACAGGAAGGGCGACAGGTCGAACATCTGCATGGAGCGTTCAAGCTTGCCGAGTTCTTCCAATGTGATCGGCGGTTTCGTCTCGGTGACGTGCTGACCGGTTTCGCTCGCCTGCAATTCCTCGATGAAACGGATGACGTTGATGAAGTTCAACGCCAGTTCCATGATCGAATAGAGCGAATATTCCTTGTAGGGGTTGGGGCCCGTCAGCGTTGTCTTCGACAGGAAGACTTGCTCGACCGTCTGGCAGACGTCGGTCACGCCGGTCAGCTTCAGCCCCTTGTAGAGGATGATGACGTCGCCGTTCGAAATGTTGAAGGACTGCAGGTAGGACGCCTTGGTCGCCAGTTCCTGTATGATGGACCGCACCATCATCTGGCTGGTGGGATCGCGGTCCTTCAAAAGCGACAGGTGCATGTGAATCAGGCGCATGCCCTGCAGTTCGTTCTTGGCCGACCTCAGCAGATTCAGCAGCTTGTCGTTGTCGAACTCCGGCCTCTGGTCCTTGGCGGCGGCGACGGCGGCCTGCTTCTCCGTGGTGGAAAGCCGGACACGGTCCCGTCCAATGGGTGGTCTGCCGCCAAACCTGCTCATACCTTGCTCACTCCCACAACAAGCGTCACGCCTGCCAACCACCCGTATCCTCGGCTGCTCGTTGCTCGGCAGCCTTTTTCTTTCCGGCCGGGCGATTATGCCCGGCCGGCGTTGTCGGCAGGCAGGCGGACCGGGCATACCCCCGGTCTGCTCGATGCTGCGAAGCCGAACCGATCTTAACGGTAACTTTCTTTAAAAAGCCCTTAAGGCTGAAGTCCGGGCGCAGGAGGTACCCGGACCGCAGTAAAAGGCGTCACAGTCATCGAAGCGACGCCATCCGAAAAGGTCAAGTTTCCGGTTCCGGCGAGGTTGCCGACGGGCGTGGTTCGCCAGCAGGAACGATGCGGACGCGACGATCTATGACCGCAAGTCCGATCTTTCCGTGCTTCAGGGCTAGTGCATCATTACCGAAGAGTTCGCGCCGCCATCCCTGCATCGCCGCAATGTCTGCGCCATCTTCGGCCGCCAGCGCTTCCAGATCGGCGGAAGACGCCACCAGTTTCGCAGCGACATTGTTCTCGTCGCACTTCATCTTCAGCAGGACGCGCAGAAGCTCGACGATCGGTTGCAGGCCGGGCGGCGGCTCCTCGCGCGGTTCGACGCGGGGCAGGGCGCTTTCCGGCAGGTCCAGCCCCGACTTCACCGCGGCCAGGACGTCCGCGCCCTGGCGCCCCTCGGCAAAGCCCCGCCCCAGTCCGCGGGTGCGGGCGAGGTCATCGACGGTGGTCGGCGCATGGGCGGCGATTTCCAGTAGGGCCTCGTCGCGCAGGATGCGGGACCGCGGCTGGTCGCGGCGTTGGGCCTCGCGTTCGCGCCATGCCGCCAGCTCCTTCAGGATCGCCATGAAGCGCGGCTTGTTGGTGCGCACCTTCAGCCGCAGATAGGAGCTTTCCGGATCGACCTGATATGTCGCCGGATCGGTCAGGATGGCCATCTCCTCTTCCAGCCAGTGCGAGCGGCCGGAGCGGGCGAGGCGGCGCTTCAGCTTTTCGTAGGCCGGGCGCAGATGGATGACGTCGGACAGGGCATAGGTCAGCTGCCGCTCAGTCAGGGGGCGGTGCGACCAGTCGGTAAAGCGGCTGGACTTGTCGATGCGGGCGCCGGCCAGCTTGGTCACCAGCGTCTCGTAACCCACGCTCTCGCCAAAGCCGCAGACCATCGCCGCGACCTGGGTGTCGAACAGCGGATGCGGGATCTGGCCGGACAGGTGCCAGAAGATCTCCACATCCTGACGGGCGGCGTGGAACACCTTCAGCACCGACGGGTCGCTCATCAGCGCGAACAGCGGCGCCAGATCGATGCCCTCGGCCAGCGGGTCGATGGCGACCGCGCCGTTGGGCCCGCCGACCTGGACGAGACACAGTTGCGGCCAATAGGTCTTTTCCCGGAGGAACTCGGTGTCGACCGTGATGTATTCGGTCCCTGCCAGCGACTGACAGAAGGTCTGGAGGGCGTCGGTTGTCGTGATGAGCGTCATGGTTGCTTCATACACGACCGAACGGGTGCTTGAAAGTCCGCCGAAGCGCGGAGCCGATGCGTTCGTCAGGAAGATCGGTCGGTGACACCTGCTCCCCGCCATCCCGGCCCGATTTTTCCGGCCCGCTTATCCAGCCGCTCCCATGGTGTTAAATTCGGGTAGGATGGCCGGCACACGGGCGGACGGTACAGGTGAACAGGGGCGCGCAGAGTGTTTCACAGCGTTCCAAATGTCTCGTTCCAGCCCCGTCGGCTACGCGCTCCGTCCTATCGCGGCTTGACTTTCGCCCGCGTCCGGTGTGGTGTGTCGGACCGCTTTTTCCGCCGGAATCCGACCTTTTCAAGGTGTTTCGACCCATGCACCCCTACCGCACGCACACCTGCGGCCAGCTTCGTGAAGAGAATGCCGGTGAGACCGTCCGCCTGTCGGGCTGGATGAACCGGAAGCGCGACCATGGACAGCTGCTGTTCATCGACCTGCGCGACCATTACGGCCTGACGCAGTGCGTGGTCGATACCTCCAACCCGGCCTTCGAGGTCGCGAACCGGCTGAAGCTGGAATCGGTGATCACCGTCACCGGCAAGGTGGTGAAGCGCACGGCCGAGACCATCAACGACAAGCTGCCCACCGGCCGCATCGAGATGCAGATCGCCGAGCTGACCGTGGAAGGCGAGGCGGAGCAGATTCCGCTGCAGGTCAACCAGGACACCGATGCCGGCGAGGATGTTCGCCTGCGCTATCGCTTCCTCGACCTGCGCCGCGAGCGCATCCACGAGAACATCATGCTGCGCTCGCGCGTGATCGCCTCGGCGCGCCGCCGCATGATCGACCAGGGCTTCACCGAATTCCAGACGCCGATCCTCACCGCCTCCTCCCCGGAAGGCGCGCGTGACTATCTGGTGCCCAGCCGCAACCATCCCGGCAAGTTCTATGCCCTGCCGCAGGCGCCGCAGCAGTTCAAGCAGCTGCTGATGGTCGCCGGCTTCGACCGCTACTTCCAGATCGCCCCCTGCTTCCGCGACGAGGATGCCCGCGCCGACCGCAGCCCGGGCGAGTTCTACCAGCTCGATTTCGAGATGTCCTTCGTCACCCAGGAAGACGTCTTCGCCGCCATCGAGCCGGTTCTGCACGGCATCTTCGACGAGTTCGGCAGCTTCCGCCGCGACTCGAAGCCGGCCATCGACGGGCTGCCCTTCCGCCGCATCTCCTATGCCGAGTCGATGCTGAAGTACGGCAACGACAAGCCGGACCTGCGCAACCCGCTGGTCATCACCGACGTGACCGAGGTGTTCAAGCGCGACGACGTGGAATTCCGCGCCTTCAAGCAGACGCTGGAAAAGGGCGGCGTCGTCCGTGCCATCCGCGCGCCGAAGGTGTCGGACCGTCCGCGCAGCTTCTTCGACAAGCTGAACGACTGGGCCCGCGGGCTCGGCGCTCCCGGCCTCGGCTACATCGTCATGGAGGCCGGCGGCGGCAAGGGGCCGATCGCCAAGTTCGTTCCGGAGGCCGCCCAGGCCGCCCTGCGCGAGCTGGCCGGCCTTGAGGACGGCGACGCGATCTTCTTCGTCTGCGACCAGCCCGGCCCGGCGGCCAAGCTGGCCGGCCTCGCCCGCACCCGCATCGGCGAGGAACTGGACCTGATCGAGAAGAACGCCTTCCGCTTCTGCTGGATCGTCGACTTCCCGATGTACGAGCTGGACGAGGAGACCAACAAGGTCATCTTCAGCCACAACCCCTTCTCCATGCCCCAGGGCGGCCTGAAGGCATTGCAGGAGAAGAACCCGCTGGAGATCAACGCCTACCAGTACGACATCGTCTGCAATGGCGTGGAACTGTCCTCGGGCGCGATCCGTAACCATCTGCCCGAAGTCATGTACAAGGCCTTCGACATCGCCGGCTACCCGCCGGAGGAGTTGGAAGCCCGGTTCGGCGGCATGCTGAGCGCCTTCAAGCTGGGTGCCCCTCCGCACGGCGGTTCGGCTCCGGGCATCGACCGCATCGTCATGCTGCTGGCCGACGAGCCGAACATCCGCGAGGTCATCGCCTTCCCGCTGAACCAGCGCGCCGAAGACCTGCTGATGCAGGCCCCGGCGCCGGTCGACACCGCCCGTCTGCGCGAGCTTCACCTGAAGCTCGACCTGCCGAAGCCCAAGGTGGCCGCCCCGACGGCACCGCAGGCCTAAAGCCGGACAGTCGGCAGTTATCGAAGAGGGCCGCGCTTTCGGGTGCGGCCCTTTTTCTATGGAAGAACGCTTTTCTTTCCGGTGACCTTCTTCGCCCGGACGGCGCCGACCGCGTCGATAAAGCTTTGCCGGGTTGCTTCCCTGCCGAATTCGGCCTCGATGGGCTTGAGTGTGAACATCACGGCGGCCATGGCCTGATAGAACGACATGTAGGTCAGGTTCAGCCCGGCCCCCGCCACCGCGCCGGCGATCGGAACCGACTGAGCCACGATCTTGGGCGACAGCGTTATCGCGAAACGGCCGGCGACTTTTGTGATCATCTCAGCCACTCTGGGCGCCGCCATATTGGCGCCGACTCGCGACGCCACAAAGAGGGCGTCGGCCTCATCGTCATCGTCCAGCGGCCCACCCAGCGCGAAAACCTGAAGGCATGCGACCTGTATCGCAGGGTCCTTCAGATCCGCACCCTTGGAGCGCGCCACGTCGGCAATCGACCGGAGAATGGCCGTGGTGGTCACGGGCAATTCCGCCAGAATCCCCGGTGCTCCAAAGAAGCCTCCCGCCGCACCGGTTGCGGCGCCCAGCAGCCTGTAGAGACCTTTCGACGCCTCCCTGCCGGCCTCGTCATCCATATTCAGGATTGCGACCTTGAAAGCCTGCTCGAGCGCGGAGCGGAGCGTATCGTGCAGCGATCCGCGGATCCCCTCCGGCAGCAGGTCCATCGCGCCCTCGACCGTGCTGCCTAGTTTGGCCACGGCCGACATCAGGATGCCTTGTGCCGCCACATACTGTTCTGCGGCGTCATTCACCACGGACAAGGCCTTCGAATCCAAAGTCATCTGATTCATCCGTTAAAATGAGAATGACCGAAGCAAGCTGCACCATACGTTTTCAAGCGATCAACACACCGGCCATTCAGGATGTAGGGAGGCTTGCATTGGACTTCCGGGTCTTCGCCGATCCGATGGAGCCTGATCGGACGTAAGCAGGAGAACCTGACCGTCCGCCGATGTCATAACGCAGAACAAGAGCAGGCGGTTCATGGCGACAAAAACACTCATCACGCCCGCGTGGCTGTTGCCAAAGCGATGCAAGAGAGCTATGTAAGCGCCGTCGTCAAAACCTCACGCGGGCTGGCGGACCCTCGGTTTTACCCGATGGCCCGATCCGGTGTCTTCAGCCATGGTTTCCATGCGCTGTCGACAATGCCCGCGGCGGAGCAACCGGAAAAAGGGATTTTTTCCACATGACCATGCCCACCTTCACCATGCGCCAGCTGCTGGAAGCCGGTGTCCACTTCGGCCACCACACCCGCCGCTGGAACCCGAAGATGAACCAGTACATCTTCGGCGTGCGCAATGGCGTGCACATCATCGACCTCGAGCAGACCGTCCCGATGCTGCACCGCGCCCTGCAGGCCGTGCGTGACGTCGTCGCCGGCGGTGGCCGCGTCCTGTTCGTCGGCACCAAGCGCCAGGCCCAGGAGCGCATTGCCGAGGCCGCTGCCAAGTGCGGCCAGTACTACGTCAACCACCGCTGGCTCGGTGGCATGCTGACCAACTGGAAGACGATCTCCCAGTCGATCAAGCGCCTGCGCGAGATGGAAGAGCGTCTGGGCGGCGACACCTCGGGCCTGACCAAGCGCGAAATCCTGGAGCTGACCCGCGAGCGCGACAAGCTGGAGCGTGCGCTGGGCGGCATCAAGGAGATGGGCGGCCTGCCGGACGTCATCTTCATCATCGACACCAACAAGGAGTCGATCGCGGTCAAGGAAGCCAACAAGCTGGGCATCCCGGTCATCGCGGTCCTCGACAGCAATTCCGATCCGGACGGCGTGGCCTTCCCGATCCCCGGCAACGACGACGCGTTGCGCGCCATCGAGATGTACTGCGACCTGACGGTCGGCGCCGTGCTTGACGGCCTGCAGGCCGAGATGAGCGCTGCCGGCATCGACGTCGGCGCCGCCGAGGATGCCCCGGCCGAGCAGCTGCCGGAGGAAGAGACCGCCGAGACCGCCCAGGCCTGACCCTGACGGTTGAAGGGCAGCCGGGCCTTATGACCTATGGCCCGGCTGCCTTTTTTATGGGCTGCCTTTTTGATGGGTTGCCACCCGTTTTGACTTTGTGACTCAATCCGATCCGCCTGCCGGATCGCTTGGAAGGAAGAGGGCGCAACATGGCCGAGATTACCGCCTCGCTCGTCAAGGAACTGCGCGAGAAGACCGGCGCGGGCATGATGGACTGCAAGAAGGCGCTGAACGAGACGCAGGGCGACCTCGAGGGCGCCGTCGACTGGCTGCGCAAGAAGGGCCTCGCCGCCGCCGCCAAGAAGTCGGGCCGCGTCGCCGCCGAAGGCCTGGTCGCCGTCGCCACCGCCGGCACCAAGGGTGCCGTCGTCGAGGTGAACGCCGAGACCGACTTCGTTGCCCGCAACGACAAGTTCCAGGCTTTCGCCGCCAAGTCCGCCGAGCTGGCCCTGGCCACCGGTGGCGATGTCGAGGCGCTGAAGGCCGCCGCCTATCCGGGCACCTCGCACACCGCCCAGGACGAGCTGACCAGCCTGATCGCCACCGTCGGCGAGAACATGAACCTGCGCCGCGCCGTCACGCTGTCGGTTTCGGCCGGTGTCGTGGTCAGCTACGTCCACTCGGCCATCGCGCCGGGCCTGGGCAAGATAGGCGTTCTGGTCGCCCTGGAGTCGACCGGCGACGCCGGCAAGCTGGCCGACCTCGGCAAGCAGATCGCCATGCACATCGCCGCCGCCCGTCCGGACGCGCTGGACATCGCCGATGTCGACAGCTCTTCGCTGGAGCGTGAGCGCAACGTGCTGGCCGAGCAGGCCCGCGCCTCGGGCAAGCCGGAGAACATCATCGAGAAGATGGTGGAAGGCCGCGTCCGCAAGTACTACGAGGAAGTCTGCCTGCTGGAGCAGACCTACGTGATCGACGGCGAGACCAAGGTCCGCAAGGTGGTTGAGAACGCCGCCAAGGACATCGGCGCTCCGGTCAAGGTCACGGCCTTCACCCGCTTCGCGCTGGGCGAGGGCATCGAGAAGGCCCAGTCGGACTTCGCCGCCGAAGTCGCCGCCGCTGCCGGCGGTCAGGGCTGAGACCTGTAAGGTCGAACGCTTAGGTCCGCAAGCCGCATTCTGAAACAGCAAGGGAGCGTTCCCCCCATGGTCGATACCACCGGGACCACCGCACCGGCCGGGAGCGTCCGCTACAAGCGCGTTCTCCTCAAGGTGTCGGGCGAAGCGCTGATGGGTCAGCGCGACTACGGCCTGGACCCGGAGATGGTCAACCGCATCGCCAATGAGGTGAAGGCGGTCATCGGGCTCGGCGTCCAGGTCTGTCTGGTCATCGGCGGGGGGAACATCTTCCGGGGTGTGAAGGGTGCGGCGAGCGGCATGGAGCGTGCCTCGGCCGACTATATCGGCATGCTCGCCACTGTGATGAACGCGCTCTCGATGCAGAGCGCGCTCGAGCGGATGGGCGTCAGCACGCGGGTGCAGTCGGCCATCCCCATGTCGACGGTCTGCGAGCCCTACATCCGGCGCCGCGCCGTCCGTCACATGGAAAAGGGCCGGGTGGTGATCTTCGCCGCCGGTACCGGCAACCCTTTCTTCACCACCGACACCGCCGCGGCGCTGCGCGCCTCGGAAATGGGTTGCGACGGGCTGCTGAAGGGGACGCAGGTCGATGGCGTCTATACCGCCGATCCGAAGAAGGATACGACGGCTGAGCATTACGAACGCCTCACCTACATGGATGTCCTGACCAAGGAACTCCAGGTGATGGACGCTTCTGCGATCGCGCTTTCGCGCGAGAACCACATTCCCATTCTGGTCTTCTCGATCCACACGCCCGGCGCCTTTGCCGAAGTGATGCAGGGCCGTGGCAAGCACACCATCATAACGGAAGAAAGGGAGTAGGCCCGTGGCTGCGCCCGACCTATCGGATCTGAAGCGCCGCATGGAAGGCGCTCTTGAATCGTTTCGCAAGGAACTGGGCGGTCTGCGCACCGGCCGCGCCTCTTCCAATCTGTTGGAACCGGTGATGGTGGAGGCCTATGGCAGCCGCATGCACCTGCGCGAGGTCGCGACGGTTTCCGTTCCGGAGCCTCGCCTGATCTCGGTCCAGGTGTGGGACCGCGGCATGACCAAGGCGGTCGAGAAGGCCATCCGCGACAGCGGTCTGGGCCTGAATCCGCAGTCCGAAGGCCAAGTCATCCGCGTGCCGCTGCCGGACCTGACCCAGGAGCGCCGCGCCGAACTGGCGAAGGTCGCCCACAAATATGCCGAGCAGTGCCGCGTCGCCATCCGCAACATCCGTCGCGACGGCATGGACGGCCTTAAGAAGGCGGAGAAGGCGAGCGAGATCACCCAGGACGAGCACAAGGTCCAGTCGGACAAGGTGCAGGTTCTGACCGACCAGCACATCAAGATGGTCGACGACTCGCTTGCGCAAAAAGAAAAGGAAATCATGCAGGTCTGATCCGGAATGCGCGACGCGGACGACAACCGGTCCAACACGGCTCCTGGGCACGTCGCCATCATCATGGATGGCAACGGGCGTTGGGCCAAGGCGCGCGGCCTGCCGCGCACCGCCGGGCACAAGAAGGGCGTGGACGCCGTCCGCCGCACCGTGGAAGCGGCGCGCGAACTCGGCATCGGCACTCTGACGATCTTCAGTTTCTCCTCGGAGAACTGGCGGCGGCCGGAAGAGGAGATCAGCGACCTGATGGGGCTGCTGCGCTTCTATCTGCGCAGCGAGGTCGCTGAACTGCACCGCGGAGGTGTCCGCTTGCGGGTGATCGGCGACCGCACCCGGCTGTCCGAGGACATCAACCGGTTGATCGACAATGCCGAGGCGTTGACCCGCGACAATCGGACCATGACCCTCGTCGTGGCTCTGAGCTATGGTTCGCGCCTGGAGATCGTCCATGCCGCACGCCGGCTGGCGGAGGAGGTGGCTGCCGGCCGTCTCTCTCCCGGCTCCATCGATGAGGACGCGCTGTCGGCCCGGCTCTACACCGCCGATATTCCCGACCCCGACCTGATCATCCGCACCAGCGGCGAGAAGCGGATCAGCAATTTCCTGCTGTGGCAGGCGGCCTATGCCGAGCTGGTCTTCGTCGATACGCTGTGGCCCGATTTCACCAAGCGCGATCTGGAGGCGGCGATTGAAGAGTTCCACCGACGGGAACGCCGCTTCGGCGCCACCACCGCCGGGTCCCGCTGACATCGCGGCACCTGCCGCCGCTCCGGCCAAGCCATCCAAGACGGGCGACCTCAAGGTCCGTGTCCTGTCGGCGCTGGTCATGGCGCCGGTCGTGCTGGGTGCCGTCTGGGCCGGCGGCTGGGTGTTCCATGCCCTGATTGCCTTCGGGTCGGTGATTGCCGTTTCCGAATGGACCAGCATCGTTCCCAGCGCCCGCCGGCTTCCCGCACGCCTGATGGCGACCATCGGCATCCTGGTGGCGCTGATGGTACAGATCGTCGCCGGCCCGGCTGCCGGCCTGGGTGCTGCGGCTGCCTTCGCGGTTTTGACGGCCATCGTGGGCGGCGGCAGCGACCGCAATCTGCTCGGCTTCGGTGTGCTGTATGTCGCGGTCGGCATGGCCGGCCTGATGTGGCTGCGCGACCTGCCCGACAACGGGCTCTCTCTCTTCCTCTTCGTCCTCTTTGCCATATGGGCGACCGATATCGGCGCCTACGCCGCCGGGCGCAGCATCGGCGGCCCGAAGCTGGCACCGCGCATCAGCCCGAAAAAGACCTGGGCTGGCTTGATCGGCGGCATGGCAGCCTCCGCCCTGTTCGGTTGGCTGGTGGCTCTTGCCTTTGGGGCGGCACGTCCGGATATCGCCCTGGTGGTCGGCGCCGCCACCGCCGTGGTCGGTCAAGCGGGGGACCTGTTCGAATCGGCGGTCAAGCGGCGTTACAATGTGAAGGATAGCGGCCAGCTCATTCCCGGGCATGGCGGCATCCTCGACCGCATCGATGGGCTTCTGGCCGCTGCCCCGGTGCTGGCCTTGTTCCACGCGGCCGTTGGATCGGTTCTGTCATGGTGGTGAAAGCGGGAGCGACGGCGGATGCGCCGCGCAGTGTGACGATTCTCGGGTCCACGGGCTCGGTCGGCACGCAGACGGTCGACCTCGTCTCCCGCGATCCGGAGCGTTTCCCGGTCGAGGCGCTGACCGCCAACCGCAACGTCACCCTTCTGGCGCAGCAGGCGCGGCGGTTGAACGCCCGCATGGCCGTGGTCGCCGACCCTGCCGCCTATACCGAGCTGAAGCAGCTTCTGTCCGGCACCGGGATCGAAGTCGCCGCGGGTTCCGAGGCGGTTGCTGCCGCCGCTGAACGCCCGGCCGACTGGGTGATGGCCGCCATCGTCGGCGCCGCCGGATTGGAGCCGACACTCGCCGCCGTTCGGCGCGGCGCCATCGTCGCCTTCGCCAACAAGGAGGTGCTGGTCTGCGCCGGCGCGCTGATGATGGAAGAGGTGAAAGCGCACGGAGCCACGCTTCTGCCTGTCGACAGCGAACACTCTGCAATCTACCAAGTCTTCGATTTCGAACGGTCCGAAAGCGTTTCCCGTCTGATCCTGACCGCCTCCGGGGGCCCCTTCCGTACCAAGGATCGGGCCTTCATGGCGGCGGCGACGCGGGAGCAGGCGGTGGCCCATCCCACCTGGGACATGGGCGCCAAGATCTCGGTCGACAGCGCGACGATGATGAACAAGGGGCTGGAACTGATCGAGGCCCATTTCCTGTTCGGCATTCCGGAAGAGCGCATCGACGTGCTGGTCCACCCGCAGTCGGTCATCCATTCCCTGGTGGAATATGTCGACGGTTCGGTGCTGGCGCAGCTCGGCACGCCCGACATGCGCACGCCCATCGCCTACGCCCTTGGCTGGCCGGCCCGCATTGCCACGCCGGCGGAGCGGCTTGATCTCGTGAAGGCGGCAACGCTGACCTTCGAGGCACCGGATCCCGTGCGATTCCCGGCACTTCGGCTGGCCCGGGCCGCCTTGCAAAGCGGTGGGGGCGCTCCTACTATACTCAGTGCCGCCAACGAGGTGGCCGTTCAGGCGTTTCTCGACCGCCGGATCGGCTTCCTCGACATCGAACGGATCGTCGAGGAGACGTTGACGGCGTTGCCCCACCGCCCGCTGCGCGATCTCGCCGCCGTGCGGGAGGCCGACGCGGATGCGAGGCGGGATGCCGCCGGCCGTGTTGCGGCCATCGGTGCGACGGCGGTTGGCAGCCGATGATCCGCGTTCGAGGCGCTGGAAGGCGCAAGGGTTAAAATGGACGTTATCGGCGGTTTTTGGACTTCGGTGTTGGCCTTCCTTCTGGTTCTCACCGTGCTCGTCTTTGTGCACGAGCTTGGTCACTATCTGGTCGCGCGGCGCAATGGCGTGCGGATCGAGACCTTCTCCATCGGATTCGGACCGGAGATCTTCGGCTTCACCGACCGTGCCGGCACGCGGTGGAAGTTCAGCGCACTGCCGCTCGGCGGCTACGTCAAGATGTTCGGCGACGCCGATCCGGCCAGCACGCCGGGCGCCCATCTGACCGCCATGTCTCCGGAGGAGCGCGCGGTCTCCTTCCACCACAAGCGGGTGGGGCAGCGCGCGGCCATCGTCGCCGCCGGTCCGATTGCCAATTTTGTCTTCTCCATCGTTGTGCTGGCCCTGCTGTTCATGACTGCCGGCCAATCCTTCACTCCGCCGGATGTCGGCGGCATCCAGCCCGGCAGCGCTGCGGAGCGCGCGGGTATCCGGCCGGGCGACCTGATCCTGTCGGTCGACGGCACCGGCGTTCAGCGATTCGAGGAAATTCGCCAGATCGTTTCGATCCGTCCGGGCGAGCCCTTGGCGATCGAGTTGAAGCGAGATGGCCGTGTGATGACCCTGACCGCGACGCCGGATTCGCAGTCCGTCACCGACCGACTCGGTAACTCCCATCAGATCGGACTGCTCGGTATCAGCCGCGGCAGCGTCGGTATGATGCGCCATGATCCCCTGACCGCCGTCTGGCAGGCGGGACGAGAAGTCGCAGGCATGATCACCGGCACCTTCACCGCACTGGGCCAGATGGTCCAGGGATCGAGGGGAACGGAGGAGTTGGGCGGGCCGTTGCGCATCGCCCAGATGTCGGGCGAGGTGGCTCAGTCCGGCTGGTATCCGCTGGTTTGGTTCATGACCTTCCTGTCGGTCAATCTGGGGCTGATCAACCTGTTTCCGGTCCCGATGCTGGATGGCGGACACCTGCTTTTCTACGGGATTGAAAAGCTGCTCGGCCGGCCGTTGGGAGCGCGAGCGCAAGAATACGGTTTCCGAATTGGATTGGCCTTGGTATTAACGCTCATGGTCTTCGCCACGTGGAACGACCTGGTTCAACTGCGCGTGGTCGATTTCTTCCGGGGACTGGTTTCCTAAAGCCAGCCCCTTGCCAGGGAGCGTGATTTGCCGGTGTCGAGCAAAGTTCTGGTGGCGGGCCTGCTGGCCGGCTGCGCCATGACGACGGTGTCTGTCGCCCACGCCCAAACCGCATCCTCGCCCGGACGGGCGACGGGTGCCACGGGGTCCATGGTCGCCCAGGTGTTCAGTGGCGGTACGGTGCGCGACATCCGGGTCGAAGGCACCCAGCGAATCGAGCCCTCCACGGTCCGCTCCTATCTGACGATTCAGCCGGGCGACCCGTTCGACCCCGACCGGATCGATCAGTCGTTGAAGTCGCTGTTCAACACCGGCCTGTTCGCCGACGTCGTGCTGAAGCGCGAGGGCGATGCGCTGGTTGTGACGGTCGCGGAAAACCCGATCATCAATCGCATTGCGTTCGAAGGAAACCGGCGCATCGACAAGGAGACGCTGGACAAGGAAATCCAGCTGCGTCCCCGTGTCGTCTACACGCGCACCCGGGTCCAGTCGGACGTCCAGCGTATCCAGGAAATCTATCGCCGTCAGGGCCGGTTCGGCGCGACGGTCGAGCCGAAGATCATCCAGCTCGACCAGAACCGCGTCGATCTGGTGTTCGAGATCAATGAGGGCGTGCGCACCGGCGTGCGCGGCATCACCTTCATCGGCAACGAACATTTCTCGGATGGGACCCTGCGCGAGAACGTGCAGACCAAGGAATCGGCTTGGTGGCGCTTCCTGACGTCGGATGACAACTACGATCCCGACCGGCTGAACTACGATCGCGACCTGCTGCGCCGCTTCTATCTGAAGGAAGGCTATGCCGACTTCCGGGTGGTGTCGGCGGTTGCCGAACTGACTCCGGACAAGTCGGACTTTTTCATCACCTTCACCATCGAGGAAGGCGAGCGGTACAAGTTCGGCAAGGTCGACATCAACACCTCGCTGAAGCAGCTCGACCCTGCGGTGCTGCAGAACAGCGTACTCACCACCGAGGGCGATTGGTACAACGCCCAGAAGGTGGAAGACACCATCACGAAGCTGACGAACGCCGTCGGCGATCTGCAATATGCCTTCGTCGACGTCCGGCCGCGGATCACGCGCAATCGTGAAACGCACACGATCGACATCACCTACGAGATCAATGAAGGGCCGCGCACCTTCGTGGACCGCATCGACATCTCGGGCAATGTCCGGACGCTCGACAAGGTGATCCGTCGCGAGATGCTGTTGTCCGAAGGCGATCCCTTCAACTCTTCGAAGCTGAAGCGTTCGGAACAGCGGATCAAGGACCTTGGCTTCTTCGAGCGCGTGAACATCACGACCGCCGAGAGCAGCGCACCAGACCGCACCGTGGTCAATGTCGACGTGGCCGAGCAGTCCACCGGTGAAATCTCCATCGGCGCCGGCTTCTCGACCTCCGACGGTCCGCTGGGCGACTTCTCGATCCGCGAGCGCAACCTGCTCGGCCGTGGGCAGGATCTGCGTCTGGGTGCGACCTTGTCGGGCCGGCGCCAGTTGTACGATATCTCCTTCACGGAGCCGTACTTCATGGACCGCGACCTGTCGGCTGGCGTCGATGTGTTCCGGACCCGCTACAACTACCAGGACGAAAGCTCGTTCAACGAGAAGAACACCGGCTTCGCCCTTCGCCTTGGCTATCCGCTGACCGAGCGTCTGCGCCAGCGCGTCTATTATCAGCTCCAGGACACGCTGATCGAGGAAGTGCCGACCACCGCGTCGAAGTACATCCAGGAGCAGCGCGGTGAACGGCTGACCTCGCTGATCGGCCAGGAACTGACCTACGACGTCCGCAACAGCAAGCTGACGCCGACCGAAGGCTACTTCATCCGCCTGACCAACGACATCGCCGGCCTCGGCGGCTCGGTCCGTTTCCTGCGGAACAAGCTGGCCGGTGGATACTATCTGCCTCTGGGCGACGATCAGTGGGTTCTCAGCACGACCGGCGAGATCGGCTATATCCACGGCCTCGGTAAGAAGGTGGACCTGGGCGATCGCTTCTTCATCGGTGGCGATACCCTGCGTGGCTTCAACACCGCCGGCATCGGCCCCCGCGACGTTTCGACCGGCGACGCGCTGGGCGGCACGCGCTATGCCCGAGCTTCGGTGGAGATGAGCTTCCCGTTCGGTCTGCCGGAGGAATTCGGCCTGCTCGGGCACGCCTTCACCGACGTCGGCACCCTCGGCAAGGTCGATATCAAAGATCCGAACGTGAAGGATGACGAGAGCATCCGCGTTTCCATCGGCACGGGTGTGTCGTGGAAGTCGCCGTTCGGCCCAATCCGGCTCGACGTCGCACTGCCGATCCGCAAGGAAGGCTACGACAAGAAAGAGCTCGTCCGCTTCAGCTTCGGAACCAGGTTCTAAGATGCAATCCACGCTGTCCAAGACGCCGCTTCGCGTCGCCCTTCTGTCGGCCGTCATGGCTGCCAGTCTCGTTTTCGCCGCAGATGCGGCTCAAGCCCAGTCGGCACCCAAGGCCGAAGCGCCCAAGACCGAGGCTCCCAAGGCCGACGCGCCGGCTCCGGGTGCGGAGCTGAAGGCGCCGGTCATCGCCGTGATCGACGTGCAGAAGATCATGCAGGAGTCGAATGCGTCGAAAGGCATCACCAAGTCCTTCGAATCGCTGCGCGACTCCTACCAGAAGGAAATCTCCGCTCTTGAGGACAAGCTCCGCAAGAACGAGGATGAACTGCGCAAGCAGCAGACCGTTCTGTCTCCGGAAGCTCTCGCGACCAAGCGCCGTGATTTCGAGAAGCAGGTCGCCGACGTCCAGAAGACGGTGCAGAATCGCAAGCGCGCCCTGGAGACCAGCCTGAACGAGGCGATGGCCGTCGTTCACAAGACGATGGTCGAAGTGGTCGCGGACATTTCCCGTGAGCGGGGCGCCAACCTCGTTCTGGCCCGCCAGCAATTCGTTCTGGTCGACACCCAGCTCGACGTCACCGACCTGGTGATGGAGCGGGTCAACAAGAAGCTGCCGCAGGTTGCGCTGAACGTTCCGAAGCAGTAATGCGGATCCGACCGGGGCCGCTGCCATCCCAGGCGGGAAGGCAGTGGCCCCGTTCCGTTTCCGGGATCTGCCCCCGTCCTGGTTCGGCGTTGCGGTCGCCGCGGAAATGGGGCAAGAAGGCGGAGCAAAGAAGAAGGCGCCGGTGCTCCCTATCGGGGCAGCGGTGGCCGTTCCCTGAAGCAGGGAATATTGAACTCTATCGGTTGGTGGAAAGGCGGGCGGCCGGGCAATGGACGTGACGGCGGACAACAGCGCACAAAGCAACAAGATCGACGACATCGACATCATGCGGATCATGAAGATGATTCCGCATCGTTACCCGATCCTCATGATCGACCGGGTGATCGATGTGACGCTGGGCGAAGGCGCCACCGGCGTGAAGAACGTCACGATCAACGAGCCCTTCTTCCAAGGGCATTTCCCGTCGCGTCCCGTGATGCCCGGTGTGCTGATCATCGAGGCGATGGCCCAGACCTCCGCCGTTCTGGTGGTGGCCACGTTGGGTCCGGATGCGGAAGGCAAGCTGGTGTATTTCATGACCGTCGACGAGGCGCGTTTCCGCCGTCCCGTCACCCCCGGCGACACCATCCACATCCACGTCACCAAGCAGCGCCAGCGCGCCAACGTGTGGAAGTTCAAGGGCGAGGCCAAGGTCAACGGCGTCCTCGTCGCTGAAGCCGTTTATTCTGCCATGATCCTGGACGAAAAATGACCGTCACCATCGACCCGTCCGCCATCGTCGATCCCGCGGCCAAGCTGGGGGAGGGGGTCGATATCGGCCCCTTCTGCGTCGTCGGTCCCGACGTCACGCTGGGCGATGGCGTTCGGCTGGTTTCGCACGTGGCTGTTGACGGTCGCACCAGCATCGGTGCCGAAACCGTCATCTATCCCTTCGCGTCCATCGGTCATCGCCCCCAGGATCTGAAATTCCACGGCGAGCCGTCGGAGCTCGTCATCGGTGCCCGCAACCAGATTCGCGAGCATGTGACGATGAACCCCGGCACCGAAGGCGGCGGCATGATCACCCGTGTCGGGGACGACGGGCTGTTCATGATGGGCTCGCATGTGGCTCATGACTGCGTTGTCGGCGACCACGTCATTATGGCCAACAACGCCACCCTGGGCGGCCATGTGACCTTGGGCGACTATGTCATCATCGGCGGGTTGTCGGCGGTGCGCCAGTTCGTGCGCATTGGCTCCCATGCCATGATCGGCGGCATGTCGGGCGTCGAGAATGACGTCATCCCCTTCGGGCTCGTGATGGGCGACCGGGCCCGGTTGGCCGGTCTGAACTTGGTGGGCCTGGAGCGTCGGGGCTTCAAGAAGGACGACATCCACGCTCTGCGCGCCGCCTATCGCATGCTGTTCGGTCCGGAAGGCACTTTCGCCGAGCGGGTTGACGAGGTCGGTCGCGATTTCGGTGAGCGGGCGCTGATTTCGGACGTTTTGTCATTCATCCGGGCCAAGGAAGCCCGGTCTCTCTGCCAGCCACGCGAGAGCTGAGGCAACCGGCCGATGGCCGATATCGCACAAGGTACGGGATCGTCGGCGGCCGGACCGAAGCTGGCGATCCTCGCCGGCGGCGGAACGCTTCCGGCCCGCATTGCGGAAGCGGTGCGTGGGCGAGGCCGCGAGGTGTTCGTCGTCGCCTTCGACGGTCACACCGACCCGCAAACGGTTGTGGGTCTTCCCCATCTCTGGAGCCGCTTCGGCGCCGCCGGCACGATCCTGCGCCGCCTTCACGAGGAAGGCGTCGGTGAGGTTGTGCTCGCCGGACCGGTGAAGCGTCCATCCTTCACTGAGCTGATGCCGGATTGGCGCACTGCGCGCTTTCTTGCCCGCGTCGGGACACGCGCTTTGGGCGATGACGGCCTGCTGCGGGCAGTCGTGCGCGAGGTCGAGGAGGACGGGTTCCGTGTGGTCGGTTTGCACGAGTTGCTGAGGGAACTGCTGACAGTCGCAGGCCCGGTGGGCCGGCTGGTGCCCGATGCCGAGGCGGAGCGCGACATCGCCCGTGGGATCGAGGTTGCCCGTGCCTTGGGTGCGCTCGATGTGGGGCAGGGAGCGGTGGTCCAGCAAGGCATCGTCCTGGCGGTCGAGGCAATCGAAGGGACAGATGCGATGCTTGGCCGCTGCGCCGGCTTGACCCGGCCTGGCCTTGGCGGCGTGTTGGTCAAGGTGAAGAAGCCGAGGCAGGACCGCCGCATCGACCTGCCCACCATGGGTGTCACCACCGTGGAGCGGGCTGCGGCTTCAGGGCTGCGTGGAATTGCGGTCGAAGCCGGCGGCAGCCTGCTGGTCGACCGTGCCGCGGTGGCCGAAGCGGCAGACCGTCTCGGCCTGTTCGTCGTCGGCATCGAGATCCCGCAATGACTGCCGGTGATATGGTTGCCACCGACGTGGCTGACGGTGCCCCGACGCTGTTCCTGATCGCCGGCGAACCATCCGGCGATGCGCTTGGCGCCCGGCTTATGGCGGCGGCGAAGCGGCTGACTGGCGGCAGGGTTCGCTTCATCGGCATCGGCGGCGAGCGCATGATGGCTGAGGGGTTGGTCAGCCTCTTCCCGATGGCGGAGTTGACGCTGTTCGGCATTTTCGAGCTGCTGCCGCATCTGCCGAACCTGATCCGCCGCATCGACCAGACGGTGGCTGAAATCCTGCGCATGCGACCCGACGCGGTGGTCGGCATCGACTCGCCCGGATTCACGGTGCGCGTTGCGAAAAAGGTGCGTGCGGCAGATCCGGCAATTCCGTTGGTCCATTACGTGGCTCCGACGGTCTGGGCATGGAAGCCCAAGCGTGCAGCGAAGTATGCGGCCATCTACGATCACCTTCTTGCCGTGCTTCCGTTCGAGCCGCCCTATTTCGAGAAGGAAGGGCTGGCTTGTACCTTTGTCGGCCATTCGGTTGTCGAGGGTCGGGCTGGCAAAGGAGATGGCTCGGGATTCCGGCTGCGCCACGGGATTGCGGATGCCGATCATGTCGTGGCCGTGCTTCCGGGCAGCCGCAAAGGCGAGGTATCGCGTCTGTTGCCGGATTTCCGGGCGACGTTGGACCTTCTGCGTCCGTCCCATCCAAATCTCGTGGCGGTGGTGCCCACCGTGGCGACGGTGCGCGACCGTGTTGCTGCCGCCATTGCCGACTGGCCGGTCCGAACCCTTCTTGTCGAGGGGGACACGGAGAAATACGACGCCTTCGCCGCAGCGGAGGTGGCACTCGCTGCCTCCGGTACGGTTGCTTTGGAGTTGGCGCTTGCCCGGCTGCCGACGGTCATCGCCTATCGCCTCAATCCGGTGACGGTCGCGCTCTACAGGCGGCTGATCCGGGTGAAGTATGTGAACCTCGTCAACCTGATGCTCGACCGGATGCTGGTTCCGGAACTGCTGCAGCAGGACTGCCGGCCCGATAGGCTGGCGACCGAGTTGGGGCGCCTGCTGGACGATCCGGAGGCGCGCCAACTGCAGATCGACGGCGTCGCCGAGGTTGCCCGCTGGCTGGGGCAGGGAGATATCCCACCGAGCGAGCGGGCCGCCCGTGCCATTCTGGACGTTGTCGCAGAACACCGCTCGATCAGGCCCCAAGAGGGCAAACCCCGAACGGGAGAACAGAGACCATGAGCGAATTCCGTTTGTTGCATACGATGCTGCGCGTGCTGGATCTGGAGAAGTCGCTGGACTTCTACACCCGGCTGCTCGGCATGAAGCTGTTGCGCCGAAATGACTATGAGGGCGGCCGCTTTACCCTCGCCTTCGTCGGCTATGGCGAGGAGTCTGATACTGCTGTCCTGGAACTGACTCACAACTGGGATCAGAAGGAGCCGTACGAAATCGGCACTGCATATGGCCACATCGCGCTCGGCGTACCGGACATCTACGGCACGTGCGAGAAACTGGCGGCCGAGGGGGTGAAGATTCCGCGCGCGCCCGGCCCGATGAAGCACGGCACCACCGTGATCGCCTTCATCGAGGATCCGGACGGCTATAAGGTCGAGTTGATCGAGCGGAAGTGACCATTCGGGACGTTACCGCTTCTGAGAAAGGGCGTGGTCGGCGACGGCTGCGCCCTTTTTCGATGCGGACGGAACGTCGACAGGAAGTTGGCGGAAACGGTCCCGATAATTCGCCGGACTGAGGCCCAACCTTTCACGGAAATGGTGGCGCAGGGTGGCGGCGGAGCCGAAGCCGGTCAGGGTTGCCACCTCCTCCACCGGCAGGCTGCTGCATTCCAGCACCTGGCGAGCCCGGGCCAGCCGTTCGGTCAGCAGCCAGTCGCCGGGGGTGGTTCCGGTCATCGCACGAAATCGGCGCAAGAAGGTCCGCAGGCTCATGCCGGCCTTCGACGCCATGCCGGACAGGCTGTGATCCTCCGCCAGCGTCTCCCGCAGATGATCGAGCAGGGGGGCTAGACGCGCACCCTCGCGGGCTATCGGTACGGGCGCTTCGATGAACTGTGCCTGACCGCCTTCGCGGTGAGGCTGCACAACCAGACGGCGGGCGACGCTATTGGCCGCCTCCGGCCCAAAATCCCGACGAACCAGATGCAGGCAGAGGTCGATCCCGGCCGCGCTTCCGGCCGATGTCAGAATGTTGCCTTCATCCACGTACAGGACATCGGGTACCACACGGATGTCGGGATAGAGGTCTGCAAGCGTTGCGGCATATCGCCAGTGAGTGGTGGCCCGGCGGCCGTTCAACAAACCGGTTGCGGCGAGAACGAAGGCCCCGGAACAGATCGACAGGATGCGGGCGCCTCTGCTCTCCGCCCGCCGAAGGGCTGCGATCAAGGGGCCTGGAACCGGTTCCTGAGCGCTGCGCCACCCGGGAATGACAATGGTGTCGGCTTGGTCGAGCAGATCGAGACCTCCATCCGCCTCAACGCGGATACCCCCCATCGCCCGCAGCGGACCATCGTCGAGTGCCGCGACGGCGAAGCGATACCAATCGGGTCCCAACTCCGGACGGGGCAGGCCGAACACCTCGACGGCAACACCGAACTCGAAGGTGCAGAGACCGTCATAGGCGAGTGCGACCGCCAGAGGGGAAGTTAGTTTTGGCATGAATTGCACGATAGCTGGCAATCGCGCCACTTTCCAGCCGAAGCCGCCACGGCAATGATGTGGCCATCATCTTTCAACGGACAATTTTGCAGAGGACAGCATGGTCAGTCTCGTCACCGAAATTCCGGCCGCTCCTTCCGATGAGGCTGCGGCCCACTTTGCCAAGCGCTTGTCGTTGGAAACCGATTGCTGGGACGTTCACGACTCATCGAAGTCGGGATCGCCGGATTTTGTGCTGCTCGATGTCCGCGGACCGGCAGCTTATGCACGCGGCCATGTGCCGGGCGCCTTGAACCTGCCGCACGGCAAGATTACGGAGCGGCGGATGGCCGAGTGGCCGGAAGGAACGCTGTTCGTGGCCTATTGCGCCGGCCCACATTGCAACGGGGCAGATCGCGCGGCTCTGCGTCTGGCACGGATCGGGCGGCCGGTCAAACTGATGATCGGCGGCATGACCGGCTGGATCGATGAGGGCTTCGCGTTGGAAGGCGAAGGCTGACAAAAAAAGCCTAGACGAAGACAATCCCGGCGATCAGCGCCAGGATCAGCAGATAGACGACCAACCGTCGGACGCGCCAGCCAAGTGGTGCCCGGTTGTCGTTGGCCGGCGGGCGCAGACGCACCCGCCGGGCCGGAACGATGTACGCAGTCGGGTCCTGGGCGGCTCCGTTGGAGCCGCCCATTCCGATATGTGCTGTGGGCCGGTTAGCCACGCTCGGCCAGCGGCACGAAGGGCCGCTTGACGTCGCCGGTGTAGAGCTGACGCGGGCGGCCGATCTTCTGCACCGGGTCCTCGATCATCTCCTTCCACTGGCTGATCCAGCCGACGGTGCGGGCCAGCGCGAACAGCACGGTGAACATGCTGGTCGGGAAGCCCATCGCCTTCAGGATGATGCCCGAGTAGAAGTCGACGTTCGGATAGAGCTTCTTCTCGATGAAGTACTCGTCCGACAGGGCGATCTTCTCCAGCTCCATCGCGATGTCCAGCAGCGGCTCGTCCTTGATGCCGAGCTCGCCCAGAACCTCGTGGCAGGTCTGGCGCATGACCTGAGCGCGCGGGTCGTAGTTCTTGTAGACCCGGTGGCCGAAGCCCATCAGGCGGAAGTTGTCGTTCTTGTCCTTGGCGCGGCGGACGAACTCGGGGATGCGATCCACCGAACCGATCTCTTCCAGCATCTTCAGAACGGCTTCGTTCGCACCGCCATGGGCCGGACCCCACAGCGAGGCGATGCCGGCGGCGATGCAGGCGAACGGGTTGGCGCCCGACGAACCGGCCAGACGGACGGTGGAGGTCGAGGCGTTCTGCTCGTGGTCGGCGTGCAGGATGAAGATCTTGTCCATCGCCTTGGACAGAATCGGGTTGACCTTGAACGGCTCGCAGGGCGTGCCGAAGGTCATGTAGAGGAAGTTCTCCGCGTAGGACAGGTCGTTGCGCGGATACATGAAGGGCTGGCCGGTCGAGTACTTGTAGGCCATCGCCGCGATCGTCGGCATCTTGGCGATCAGGCGATGCGCGGCGATCTTGCGCGCGGTCGGATCGTTGATGTCCAGCGAGTCGTGGTAGAAGGCCGACAGGGCGCCGACGACGCCGCACATGATCGCCATCGGGTGGGCGTCACGGCGGAAGCCGCTGTAG
>Ga0206117_100483_pt1 | contig 40289 bp, 30 predicted proteins | sample 3A5Ametagenome_FD_177997 | JGI IMG/M metagenome (GOLD analysis project Ga0206117, IMG submission 177997) | Enriched microbial communities from leaf-cutter ant dump, University of Wisconsin, Madison, United States - 3A5A | ecosystem: Environmental > Terrestrial > Nest > Insects nest > Nest dump... | reverse complement strand
CGATGGTACTGCGTAAAAGTGGGAGAGTAGGTTACCGCCGTTTTAAACGCAAAGTCCGTATACATCTAATTGTATACGGACTTTTGCTATTGATACAATCCAAGTACACAAAGGATAATAGAAAGATACAAATACATATCAGACATCATAAGACAAGGAGAGCCTATTATAGCTCTCCCTTTTTGTTTACAAAAGATAATATGATGTATACAATATGTTTTTTACAAAATCACATTCAGATTGTTACGGTTTTCGTAAATATAATTGTCCTGAACACTTTTTGCGTAGTTGATAATATCAGATACCGTTAATTTGGTATTAGGATCGTTCAATATATATTGTACATAAAATCCACGAGTATAACCGTGAGGTAATTCTGTGTATCCTTCCGGTGGCAAGTCTTTAAGTCCTAATTTTTTTATGTCTGTTTTGTCCTTATTGATATACAATTTATATCCTAGCTCTATATCTGTTAATGGCCTGCACCAACGTATATTGAGATAGTGATATGATTCATACTCTTTGCTAGTTATATAATCATGTATGCCTACATACCCAAGAGTATTATTTGTGTTTTGTACAGATAAATATACAGTATAGAATAGATGATAGATATCACCTCTTAGACCATCATCATAGCAGCCGCCATTAGGCCCCAAGCCATTACACCATCTACCATTTCCATTTAGACGGGCTCCTCCGGGCATCATATTGAAACCATATATATTTGTTGATTTTTCGAACCAATAAACTTTATATGGGCTATTATTTCCTTGATAGATATTAAAGGCTAATGGATTCTCTCCATTCATGCTACTTAATGCGAAGCGTACATCTCTTTCGTTAAGATTTGTATGAGTAGCATCATGCGATGTGTTGAATGGCGACATAGCAAATAATTGCCTGTAATCGGCAGGAAAAGGTAATCTCCAACCTTCAATCTTATTGCCATTCTCGTCAGCCATAAAGCAGTACTTATTCATATATTCTATACTCGGATAGCTGTAATATCTTCCATAGTATTTTTCAAAATTGGTTATATTCGATAATTGATAATATTGGGGATCGATGCGCACACGTTCAAGATATCTATTTAAGATATTTTGAGTGATAGGTATGTCATTTTCGAAGCCATTACCTTTTTTTATTGTATGAGTAAAATTCCTATCGATCCAGTAATATTCTCCAATACGCACAGCATTATATTCCCCTAAGTTTATAAGCCCTTGATAATTTATGAATTGCAAGGTCTGCTCTTCCGGTATTTCTTTCAATTTAGAATCTATATAAGAGAATGTAGCTTCGATACAAGAGTACTTTAGAATAATTTCTATTCGTTTTTGGCTGGCATCATAGTTATCGGGAGAACTTATTTCTTCTATCACATATTTCCCTATAGCTAGATTTGTGATATTCATTGTTCCGGATGTAAGTATATATGTGCCTACAACTTGATTATTAACATTTAGAATCTGATATTGTCCACCACTTATAAGTGATTTATTGTTAATGTTTTTAGCAGATATTGTAAGGCAAGTACCTGTTCCATTTTGGTTCTCATTGCATGCTTTAGATATCAGGGCAATGAAGAGTAGTATACTGGTGTATACAAATAATTTGTTTTTCATTATTCATGTTTTAGCAAGTTTGCTAATTCTATTGAAACTTAAAATATAAATAGAGCATTTATTATCCACATGATGTATACAAACATATTCTTATTGTATACTTAAAACGTCTTTGTGACACAATTGTTTTTTTTGTAATGTTAAAAGAATAGGGGCTAAAGATTTTTTAAGAATTTCAAATTCTCTTTTTATATATAGAAAAATGAATGCACTTATAAAAAATGTATCTTTGCCCGTAGATTTAAATAAAATAATTTAGATATGCCAAGAATATCTATAATAACACCAACATACAATTCTGAAAATACATTACAAGGAACAATTGAAGCCTTGTTAAGACAAACCTTCTCTGACTTTGAATATATCATCATCGATGCGGTATCTAAAGACCAAACTCTGGATAAAATAGAGAGTTATATCCCAGCCTTCGGAAAGAAAGGAGTTACTGTACGCATCGTTAGTGAACCCGACAAAGGTGTTTATGATGCGATGAATAAAGGAATATCTCTTGCTACTGGAAAGTTGATAGGGATAACCAACTCTGATGATTGGTATGAGGATAATACCCTCGAAGTTATGTGGAACAAGTTTTCTGACGGAGTGGTAGATCAGAGCAATTCTATGATATACGGTATAGAGCGCGTGTGGAAAGACGATAAGATTTTTAATGTACAACGCCGTGGAGCTTCGTTTATATCGGAGAGTGTACTGCCTCACTCTACATTTTTTGTATCTAAAGAAGTTTACAATAAATACGGAGCATTTGATCTTTCTATAAAGGTCTTGGCTGATTATGACTTTATTTGTAGATGTGTAAGTAAAGGTGTAAAGCTCGAAGAAGTGGATGTCGTGATTTCTAACTTCAGATTAGGTGGCATATCGTCTTCTTATTTCGATTTTTATTCCGATTATTATATGATACAGCATAAATATGGCTTTATATCAGATAAAAAATACAAGGAATATAAATGCATCCTTAGTTTGAAGAAAATCATAAACAGGTTTATGAAAAAATGGTAGATACGTACCAGCCAATACTTAATAAAAAGAGAAAAGGGATTCCCTCTTCTCTTTTTTAGTTTATAATATGCCGTATTAATTACTTTAACTGTGGATCCATCCAACTTAATCTGTTTTTTATCCATGTTTTAAGATAATTGACTTCACCTTGATAACTTCCAGTTACGATAGGGTTAGGCCAGACCTGCATATTAAGTATTGGCCATTTCTGAAAATTATAATATTGAGATACATTTATTTTTTCAGCCATGTTATCAATAAACGTATTTATATTTGCGTCACTTAATTCATTTCCGCGTAATTCGTTCCATCTGTCTTTTACCATATTTTCAAATTCGGGATGAGAGAAAAATTGTTGATACCAAGGAGCTCTTGTACGTGCGTGCCACTCTGATATCATATCACAGTTGTCATAATTTACATTCCCAAAAGCAATATCATAATCCCATACCGGTCCGAAATATAGCTTATCGTCGCCTCTGTTTTTATAGACGAATGTACTTAGGCGTAGGTTGCCATCAACGTTTTTCGATAATTCGTTTAGTAATAAATAATCAATGAATGATTGCATATCCAAATACTTCGGTAATTCTTCTACAGGGTTTACATCATCTTTTCCGTATATGATGTTTTCTATATTTTGGATATAGCTTGATATATATTCTTTTTGATCAGCGGGTATGTCTTCCGGCGTGTTTACACAGAATGTCATTTTTGCTTCTAGTGTTTCAAACCATACAGGTTCTCCTTTTCGCTCATCTATTTCGAGCAGATATCCTCCTGTAATATCTGTATCTGTTGCTTTCAATTCGGGGATATTAACCCTGTTTTTGTCTACGCGTATATGTTCTCCAAGCATGTAATTTCCAATATATTCTCCATTAAGCAAAACATCCACATACTGCATGCGTGGAGTCCAAGCAAATCCCATACGACGGCTGATTTCGAACGCTAGCTCGTTTCGCATCAATGTCTTATCCGAGTAATTGGCAAGCAACACCCAATGTTTGTTTTTAGGCATGCCCAATACTTGCGCCGATTCTTTTAGTTTCAGTTTGTAAGGTTTCTTTTCCATTCCCCACGTACTGTTTCCACGACCTTTTATTTCGGTGTCAGCTTCCATTAGCTTCTCTTTTATAACCCCTTTATTATCCCTTGATTCTATCTTTATGGTTGCGTCCATATAGTCATCTTTCGATATAATTGGTGTGCCGTTTTTAGTATTGATAGTCAGTAGCGGGAAATAGTACCCTTCGAGAGGTGCCGGCGGAGCAGCTTCTTGTTGTATACTTACTTTTTGTATTTTTGTTTTGGTTTTTATAAGTAACTGTGTTGTAAGCCTAACCTCTTGTGCATTTTCTTTGGCTTCTACAGTGATCGTTACATCTCCCTTTCCCGACATGGGGCTCACAGTACACCATAAGGGAATGTTCTTGTCAATTTCCCACTTGGTATTTGATTTTATCGTAATGCTTTGTTTTTCAGTTGAAACTTTAAAAAATAATTGACTTTTTGATAGACTGAGCGTCTCTTCTACTTCATTGTCTTTATCAGAACAACTTGTTATAGAAAAGAGGATGCTTAAAATAAAAAATAGAAATGCGAATTGTTTTTTCATCGTATTCGGTTAAATTTATTTATTGGACATATCGAAGAATACAAAGAAAACAAAAGCAATCAGAATTTTATTGGCTTTTGCATGTTTTTATATAAATAAAATTGTTAATTTTTTCATTCTTTTCTTTATTTATAAGCAAGCAAAACGATGGCTTCTATTCTTGCTTATGTGGATAAAAATCTGTATATTTGTTAGATTTTTCAAACGCAAAACCTCAGGCGATTATTCGCCTATTTAATAGCAAAATATAAATATGACTGAGAACCAAAAAATTGCAAGCGAATCTTATTCCGCACAAAATATTCAAGTGCTGGAAGGCCTTGAAGCTGTAAGGAAAAGACCCGCGATGTATATCGGTGATATAAGCGAAAAAGGATTACACCATCTTGTGTATGAAGTTGTAGACAACTCTATTGACGAGGCTCTGGCCGGATATTGTGATGATATCAAAGTCACTATACACGAGGATAATTCGATAACAGTACAAGACAATGGTCGTGGTATCCCGGTGGATATAATGGCTAAAGAGAAAAAATCGGCTCTCGAGGTCGTTCTTACAGTCTTGCATGCCGGAGGTAAATTCGACAAAGGGACTTACAAAGTTTCAGGAGGTCTTCACGGTGTAGGGGTGTCGTGTGTCAACGCATTGTCTACATACCTAAAAGCTGAAGTACACAAACAAGGGAATGTATATGTACAGGAATATTCTTGTGGAAAACCCTTGACTGGTGTAGAAAAAATAGGAACTACAGATCATACAGGTACAATTATAACATTCAAGCCCGATGATTCTATATTTGTAGTAACAGAGTACAAATATGATACATTGGCGTCACGTCTTCGCGAACTGGCTTTTCTTAATGCCGGAGTTCGTTTATCGTTGGTCGATCATCGTCAGGTAAAACAAGATGGAACATTCAAAACAGATACTTTCTTTTCTGAAAAAGGGCTGGAAGAATTTGTACGATATATAGATGCGTCTAAAGAAGCATTAATAGAAGACGTAATACACATTGTTACCGAAAAGCAAGGAGTACCGGTAGAAGTGGCGATGACATATAATACATCTTATAATGAGAACGTATATTCGTATGTAAATAATATACACACCATAGAAGGCGGTACACACCTTACGGGATTTCGCCGTGGGTTGTCTCGTACGCTGAAGAAGTATGCTGATGACTCGAAGATGCTTGAGAAAGTGAAAGTGGAAATTAATGGTGATGACTTCCGTGAAGGACTTACTGCTGTTGTTTCTATCAAAGTTGCTGAGCCTCAGTTTGAAGGACAGACAAAGACTAAGCTTGGTAACAACGAGGTTATTGGAGCTGTTGATCAGGCTGTGGGAGAGGCTTTGGGTATTTATCTTGAAGAGCATCCGAAAGAAGCAAAAATCATTGTAGAAAAAGTTATTCTTGCAGCAACGGCACGTGCAGCGGCTCGCAAAGCCCGTGAGTTGGTACAACGTAAATCTCCGCTTACAGGTGGTGGTTTACCGGGGAAACTAGCTGACTGTTCGAGTAAAGATGCTTCGATATGTGAGATTTTCCTTGTCGAAGGAGACTCTGCGGGTGGTACAGCAAAACAAGGTCGTGACCGTGGGTTCCAAGCAATTCTTCCTCTTAGGGGTAAGATTCTGAATGTGGAGAAAGCGATGCCTCACAAAGTTCTCGAAAGTGATGAGATAAAAAATATATACACAGCACTAGGAGTAACGATAGGAACGGACGAAGACTCTAAAGAGTTGAACCTCCAAAAGCTTCGTTATCAAAAAGTGGTGATCATGACCGATGCCGATGTGGACGGAAGCCACATTGCAACGCTGATTCTTACTTTCTTCTTCCGCCATATGAAAGCACTGTTGGAGAAAGGGTATATCTATATTGCAACGCCTCCGCTTTATCTTTGCCGCAAGGGTAAAAATGAAGAGTATTGCTGGGACGATCGCCAACGCCGTGCATTTATCGAGAAATATGCGGATGGTGACGAAAATGCTATTCACACGCAGCGATATAAAGGTCTTGGAGAAATGAATGCCGAGCAACTTTGGGATACTACCATGAATCCTGAGCACCGTACATTGCGTCAGGTGACGATCGAAAATGCTGCTGAAGCCGATCATGTTTTCTCTATGCTGATGGGTGAAGATGTAGCTCCACGCCGTGAGTTTATCGAAGAAAATGCAACTTATGCTAAGATTGATGCATAAGTAGGATATTACAAAATAGAAAAAGCCGTAATTTGATTCAAATTACGGCTTTTTTGTGTATAATTACTTCGTTCTTTCGGATCTTCGTTCTTTCGGATTTGCAATCCGAAAATATTTATTGTAGGATTTAAAATCCTTTGATACAAAAGCTTTCGGATTGCAAATCCGAAAAGACGATAGGACTAAATATCGTTTCCCTTGCAGAGTTTAAGAGCTCTGTTATTAGTAAATAAGACAATCTCATTTAGTGTATTGTCATAAGTAGACACCTTATTTTTTTTTATTGATTTATATCGAAAAATGAAGCGAAAATTATTTTTGTAACTATCTTTGAATTATAATCTTATCTGATATACTGAATGCTTGTATATAAAAAAATAAGGATTTATTATTTTTCGGGAACAGGGAATGCAAAAAGAATTTCCTATTGGATTCGAGAATTTGCTACCGAGAAGAATATAATATGCAATTTAGAGAATATAGATACAGCAAGACACAACAGTATTGACATAGACCCTGACACTTTGGTAATTATTATTTCACCAATACATGGATTCAACTATCCCCCAATAACCCTAGGCTTTATTCGCCGATTTCCAAAAGGCTCTAACGATATTATATTGATGAATACAAGAGCCGGACTAAAGATTGGTAAAACAGTAACACCGGGTTTGACCGGGATAGCATTTTTTGTATCAACAATAATGCTAAAAATGAAAGGATATAAGATTAAAGGGCAAATACCTTTCGATATGCCGTCTAATTGGATGTCGATTCATCCGGCATTAAATAAGAACGCTGTAGCATTTTTGCATGAAGCTAATTTTTATAAAGTAAAGAAATATTGTGACAGGATATTTGAAGGAAATTCTGTTTTTGTATCATACAGGGATATTGTTCAAGATATACTGATATCCCCTATATCTTTAGGATACTATATTGCAGGGCGTTTTGCCTTTGCAAAATCATTCTATGCTTCAACTGCTTGTGATGGATGCCAGCTGTGTGTGAAACAATGTCCTGTAAAAGCAATCAAAATATTAAACAAGCGTCCTTTTTGGCTCTTGAAGTGTGAGAGTTGTATGCGTTGTATGTCTCTTTGTCCTAAAAGAGCAATAGAAAGTGCTCACGGACTCTTTGTTATTATAAGTATATTCTATTCTACACTTGCAACGTATCTGTTAAACAAATTGTCTTCCGATTTTTTGCATTATCCTTTTGTCGAGAAAGTCTTTTCTTTTATCGTCTTTTTTATTCTTCTGATTGTTTTCTATCGGATTCAACATCTTTTTCTTTTGAATAAATACATCGGACGGCTAATCTCATTTTTCTCTCTTACTCATTATAAATTCTGGGGAAGATACAGATCTATTGCTGATGCTATATGGAGGCAAAAGAAAAATTGAAAAGATATCCATCTAAAACATATTTATCACTTTCTTAAATAATTATCTATTATAAACAATTTATTATAATAGATATGGCAAAGTACACAGAAAAATTAGTAGAGAAGATTGTTATACTGATAGAGGCGGACACTTATTGTATCTCGGAGATATGCAGTATATTAAAAATCAGCAGAAAGTCTTTTTATGAATGGAAAGATACAAAGCCTGAATTCAGAGAAGCAATAGAAAAAGCGATAGACCGTCGTGATGATAAACTATTGATACTGGCTCGTAAGTCTCTAAAAAGGAAACTGGAAGGTTATACTCTTACAGAGACAAAGACGATATACGTTCCCGATAAAAATAACCCGGATGAGTTGGTGCTAAAATCGCAGATCGTAAAACAAAAAGAATATGCCCCTGATACCCATGCGATAAAACTTACACTTTCTCGTCATGATAGTAAAGCCAATAAAGAAGAGGAGAGCACTCCGTCTGCTTTATCAATTGTTGTTCGTGATCCGAAAACAGCGGAGAATCTAAATCTACTGCGTGAGAATTTAAGGACAGGAAACACACCCAAAAAAGACAAAGATTTACATCCGCAAAAAGATGGTATATCCTCCAAACCACAAGATATACTAGATTGTTCTATAGTAGAGAGTGATGAAGCAAGTAATGAAAACTCGGAAGTTGAGCTCAAACCGAAATTCGTTAAGGTTGAGAGGAGTGGTGAAGTCTTACCTCCCGGATATCTTTACAGAGGGTGACAATATATAAACAGTATGATATGTGTTACTTTTGTCACTTTTCGGAGTTAGACGCCTTGCTTGTTTTAGTGTAGTGAAGGTACTAATCGAAAAAACTCTTAAATGAAACCTCTACCTCACAACAAATCTCTATATTTGTAGATTGTATTCTGTAAAATAAACTAGTATAAGATGGCAATTAAGAACATATACATTACATGCATGTCTTTGATTTTTATAGCATGCTCTTGTGGTAAAACAACTCAAAATGCGAATACGATGGCTGACTCGTATCAGAAAGTATCGCCGGACTTCAACGCCGATAGTGCATACGCTTATGTAGACAGACAAGTTGCATTCGGATACCGTGTGCCGAACACTAAAGAGCACGTTGCTTGCGGCGATTATCTGGTAGCTGAAATGAAGCGTTTCGGAGCACAAGTTCAGGAACAGAAGATGGTTGTAACGGCATACGATGGCACAAAGCTTAATGCCCGCAATATAATAGCCTCTTATGGCTTAGATAAGAAAAACAGGGTGCTACTTTTTGCCCATTGGGACACACGTCCGTACTCAGATCAGGATCCTGATCCGGCTAATCTTAAGAAACCGTTGCTGGGTGCTAATGACGGCGCCAGTGGAGTAGGAGTATTGATGGAGGTAGCAAGAGTACTTCAGTCGAAAGCTCCTGAGGTGGGAGTAGACATCATCTTTTTTGATGCAGAAGATTATGGCATTCCTGCTTTTGCAGAAAAATCTTTGATTAAAGGAGAAACATGGTGTTTGGGCTCTCAGTACTGGGCAAATAATCCGCATGTACCAAACTATAAAGCTAAATTCGGGATATTATTGGATATGGTTGGAGCAGAAGGTGCAACCTTTTATAGAGAAGCAATATCCAAAGAATATGCAGAAGATATACTTGAAAAAGTATGGAGAACAGCCGGACTGCTTAGTTATGGCAAGTTCTTTATTGGTAAAGATGTGGGTGGAGTAACAGACGATCATGTTCCTGTAAATCAGATTCGCAAGATACCGAGTATCGATATTGTCGATTACCGTCTGGATCAGGATACGGAACTCGGGTTCTTCCATTCATGGCATACACAAAAAGATGATATGCGTAATATCAGTAAAGAAACATTGAAGGCCGTAGGACAAACAGTGCTGGAGGTTGTATATAAGGAAAAATAAACAGAGGGAATAAATGGCTACAATAAACGAAGTTCAAGACGAGATTATAGAAGAATTTTCGATGTTTGACGATTGGATGGATCGTTACGCATTATTGATAGAATTGGGAAATTCACTGGATAAATTAGACGATAAGAATAAGACAGAAGACAATCTTATTGTTGGTTGCCAAAGCCGTGTATGGCTACAGGCAGATTACATCGACGGTAAAATAGTGCTTAAAGCGGAGAGCGATGCCGTAATCGTAAAAGGCATTATCGCTCTACTGATAAAGGTGTTGTCGAACCGTACGCCGGATGAAATTATGAATACCGATCTTTACTTTATAGAGAAGATTGGGCTGAAAGAAAACCTTTCGCCTACACGCTCCAACGGGCTTGTGTCTATGATAAAGCAAATCCGCTTTTATGCGATGGCATATAAAGCGAAGGAAATCGGTGAGGTAGGAGCTTAACGCTTGGGGATAATCAAAAAGCCCTGTAAACGATCATACGTCCGTTTGTTTCTATCGTAAACTCATCGCTTGTAGACTCGTTCAGGGTAGCTTGCCACCAATTGGTAAAAGTCCGCTTTTCGATAGCATACAAAAGATTGTGTGATGTTACAATGCTCTGATCTATGCAGAACAAAGAGACTTGCTGCCCTTTATAGCTTTCGAAAATAGAGGTGGAGCCTATTCCGTTAAATACACCGTAGTTGGTAATCATTTCCACGTCGGCATCATTCATATACTCGCATAGCAGGCTTATATTGGCAATGGTATGATCTTCCCGTTTGCCTGTTGCGCCGAGTATCGTCAACTCTTTTCTTCCTTGTTTCAAGCAGAATCGTACGGCTTTTGTAAGGTCGTTGGTCTCTTGTTCGGGTATTCTATGTATAATATCAGCAAACCGTATTTGGTTCTCTTCTGAGAGCGAATCGCAATCGCCAACTATTGCATCGGGTAATCTACTTGTGTTTGCCAGATTATTGGTTGCCCCGTCGCAACATACAAGGTACTTGCAGTTGTTGAGTATCGATAAAGCTAAAGGATTGGAAGGGAAATTGCCATTTGCCAGTATGACAGTATCTGTCCGGCGGTTTATATCGGGGAGGTTGTATTTTTTCATTCTGAAATTATCATATAATAAGAGGGGGTAAAATTAGTAAATAGTTTAGTATTAAGTTTTATTGATGTGAAGAAAGTAAAATAAAAGCTGATATGTTTTATTGGGAAGATTAATCATAGTAAAGAAAGAGGTTAATTTTTTATACTAAATTATTTAAACATCGAGAATAAAATCACGACCTTTGCAACTTGTAATTTTTTTGACGAAAAAATCAATAAAAATGATAGAAATAAATAAAGTACCGTCACCTTGCTTTGTGATGGAAGAAGAATTGCTTAGAAACAATCTCAGTCTTATCAAATCGGTGAAAGATAGGGCAGGAGTGAATATTATATTAGCTTTCAAGGCGTTTGCAATGTGGAAATCGTTTCCTATTATAAGAGAATACATTCCATGTTCTACAGCAAGTTCTGTGTATGAAGCGCAATTGGCGTATGAAGAAATGGGAAGCTTGGCGCATACTTTTTCTCCTGCATATACACCCGAAAATTTTCCTCTTTTCATGCGTTATAGCAGTCATATTACGTTCAACTCTTTATCGCAGTTCGATCGGTTTTATCCTGAAACGTTGAAGCATTCTCATAAAGTATCTTGCGGTTTACGTATCAATCCCGAATATTCTACAGTAGAGACTGATTTATATAATCCGGCTACTCCCGGTTCACGTCTAGGTATCTCTTTGGATCAGTTGGGGAACAGGTTACCCGAAGGTGTAGAAGGACTGCATTTTCATACATTGTGCGAATCGTCGTCATACGACTTAGAGAAAACTCTGGAAGTGATTGAGCAGAAGTTTGGGCATTTATTGTCGCAGGTGAAGTGGTTTAATATGGGAGGCGGGCACCTTATGACTCGAAAAGATTATGATGTGGAACATCTCATCGGCTTACTCAAATCTTTTAAATCGAAGTATCCCAATCTTGAGATTATCATGGAGCCGGGAAGTGCTTTTGCTTGGCAAACAGGAGTTCTGGTTTCTACAGTGGTAGATATTGTAGAGAATAGGGGTATTAAGACAGCAATACTCGATGTGTCTTTTGCATGCCATATGCCCGATTGTTTGGAAATGCCTTACAAACCGCATATCAGAGGCGCATATCACGAACCGGTAGAAGGACTGCCAACTTATCGTATGGGAGGAAGTAGTTGCCTGAGTGGTGATTTTGTTGGAGAATGGTCTTTTGATGAACCTCTTCTTATAGGTGATAAGATTATATTCGAAGATATGATTCATTATACAATCGTGAAGACTACTATGTTTAATGGTATATCTCATCCGGCTATTGCTCTTTGGAATAAGTCTGACCAGTTGGAGATTTACAGGGAATTTAGTTACGAGGATTATAAAACTCGTATGAGCTAGAATGTTAAATATTAGATCATAAACAATATAGGTTTAAGGATGGCGTTTCATAGATAGAACTAACTTATTTAAGGAAATTGCCTATGAAAAAAAACTATACACATAAGCTGTGCAAAAGTGTTGATAATGAAGGGGAGGTTGTCGCACCTGCCAAAAGTACGCTGGACTTTCTGAAACAGTTTGCACGAACATATTATGCTGAGAAATCTTTGCCAAGATCACTAAATGAGTTTTGTGTGAATTGATAAATCTCTCAGAAAAGAATAAAGGGTATAGACATTTGATGTTTGTACCTTTTTTCTTTTTGTCACTTGTGCTCTTTTTCGTATTTTTGCTTTGAAGGATGATAACATCAAATTTATAACTTATAATTCAATAGTATGCACCATAAAATAGCTCCGTCATTATTGTCAGCTGATTTTCTTAATTTGCAAGCCGATATAGAAATGGTAAACAATAGTGAAGCCGATTGGTTTCATTGTGATGTAATGGACGGAACATTTGTTCCCAATATCTCGTTCGGTTTTCCGATAATTAAGCAGATCAGTAAAATGGCAAAGAAACCATTGGATGTACATCTGATGATTGTAAACCCCGATCAGTATATTCCTGTTGTAAAGGATGCGGGTGCTTATATGATGAATGTGCATTACGAGGCTTGTGTACACTTGCATCGAACTATTGCTGCAATACACGATGCGGGGATGAAAGCTGCCGTTACTTTAAATCCTCATACTCCTGTTAGTTTACTCGAAGATATACTTCAGGATTTGGATATGGTATTGCTTATGTCTGTTAATCCGGGCTTTGGTGGTCAGAAGTTTATAGAGCGCACACTCGATAAAGTGTCTTGTCTTAAAGATATGATTGTAAGACGAGGGTTACATACACTTATCGAAGTAGATGGAGGTGTAAATTTGGAAACGGGAAAACGCTTGGTCGATGCCGGAGCAGATGTTCTGGTTGCTGGTAACGCTGTGTTTGCGGATGCTAACCCGACAGAAATGATTCATAAACTGAAAAGTCTGTAATAGACTTGATGTAGTATTGATAGGTGCTGTGGAATGAGAAATCCATTGTCGAAAATACCATTCCTTTTCCTTTTGCTCTCGCTGATTGTAGGTATTCTGTTTCAGTACTATTTTAAGAACGAATATATAAGCATAGTCTTTTTCCTTTTAGGAACTATGGCTATGCTTTTGTCATATTTTGTACCAAAGGATCGTCAATTCTCTTTACGCTGGCTCTTTGGTTTGGGGGTGGTTTTAGCAACGGTCGGAATAGGCTCTTTCTCTACAGCGCATCGTCAGCACTTATCTGAATATACTTTTTCGGGGACAAGAAACCTTTATAGAGGTATTGTAACAGACTCTCCTCGAGAGAAAGCCAAGACTGTCGCATATAGGGTATTTTTACCCGATGAAGATAAGCAGGTAGTCTGTTATTTTCAAAGAGATTCGTTGATCTCCGATCGATTGAATCCTGGGGATGAGTTCCTTTTTTATGGAGAGATTCAGCCCTTTCGAAATATGGGTAATCCGGATGATTTTGATTATGTCAGGTATATGTACAATCAGAACTTTGTAGGTTCTGTTTATATCTCATCAGATGCTTATAAAAGGACAGGAGAAGTCTCATCTAACCTTAAGTATCAAGCTTTACGTTGCAGGCAAGCTATTCTCGATTTCTATAAGGCTTTGGATATGAAAGAGACAGAGTATACTGTTCTGTCGGCGTTGACTCTTGGCTATCAGAACGAATTGAGTGATGATCTGAAACAAGGATTCAGGACGACGGGAACCGTACATGTTTTATCCGTGAGCGGGTTACATGTTGGTATTATTTATGTAATGATGACTTTCCTGCTCGGCTTTGTTCATCGAAATTCAAAGTACTATTGGATAAAGCCAGTCCTTATAATTCTTTTATTATGGGGGTATGCTTTTATTACGGGTTTGCCTCCTTCGGTAGTTAGGGCAAGCGCAATGTTAAGTGTGTTCTGTATATCGGAAATAGTTAGGCGAAAAAACTATTCAATTCATACTTTGTTTATCGCTGCATTCTTTATGCTTTTAGTCAACCCTTTCTCTTTGTTTGATATTGGGCTGCAATTAAGTTTCATGTCCGTACTCTCTATCTTATATCTTCACCCAAAGATGTCGGGTCTGATTAAGATAGAGAATAAATACATAAGGTATATTTGGCAGATGTTTGCTCTTTCAATTGTTGCGCAGTTGGCTACGTTTCCTATTTGCCTTTACTATTTCGGAACGTTCCCTACATATTTCTTTATTGCCAATCTGATTATAGTCCCTGTCGTTTCTTTGATTATGTATGCTGCGGGAGGAATTGTCTTTGCAAAGATGTTGAGTTTTGTGTTCTCTGATTTTAGTTATTACTTATACTATCTTCCAGTGAAACTTTTACAGGTATTAATTAGTTTTATGACCTACGCAATTCATCTGTTTGAACAATTACCCTTTGCTCTTTTGCAAAATGTAAAAGTTTCCTTTGTCAACTTGTGGTTGATCTTTGTGATGATAATCGGGATATTGGTTTTCCTTATATATAAGAAATCGAAGGCTTTAATTGTAGGCTTAACCGCCATATTGGCATTGCTTACGAGTCATATTCACAGCAAGGTAGTTGATAATATAGAAGTGATAACTGTTTATAATAGAAGTCAGGCTTCAGAGATAAAATGGAGTAAGTCTGGGGTTCAAACAGATATCCTGCCGGGTGATACCACTAGTGACTATATATACATTGGTTATCAAACAAACAATATGCTGATTTTGTCTTCTGATAACTGGAAAGAGAAGGTTACAGAGGAAAGATTTAAGGTTAACAATTTGGTGCTTACTCACAGTAACAGTTTCTCTTTATATTCTTTAACTCAGCTCTTTTGGATAGAAAATGTAGTTTTAGATGCTTCATTATCAAGATATACTAGGCACCGACTAGCTAAAGAATGTCAAAAACTAAATATTCCTTATCATGATGTAACTCAAAGTGGTGCATTTAGTTTGATTTTTTAGTACTTTTGTTGTTTGTATTTTAATTAGAATAAGGAGTTCTTGTAAATGATATCGAAAATAATAGCTAGTCAGAAGATAACAGCGGTAGAAGAGCTACTCGATCAATATGACAAAATTGTAATAGTTACCCATGTTTCTCCTGATGGAGATGCTATTGGATCTTCTCTTGGTTTGTACCATTATTTGAATGACTTGGGTAATGATGTAAATATTATAGTTCCTAATTCATTTCCTGATTTTTTGAAATGGATACCCGGAGCGAAGGATATTTTTGATTATGAAAAATATCCCGAATATGCTCAAAAGCTTATAGCAGAGGCTGAGCTTATCTTTTGTCTCGACTTTAATGTGCCAAAGCGGTCACACCATTTGGCTCCATTTATTGAGGCTGCTAAGGGAAAGAAAGTCTTGATAGATCATCACCCTGATCCAACAGAGTTCTGTGATGTGATGATTTCATACCCTGAAATATCATCTACTAGCGAACTCGTGTTTCGTTTGATCTGTCGTATGGGCGATTTTGAAGTGATGAGTTATAATACTGCTACTGCTATTTATACTGGTATGATGACCGATACAGGAGCATTTACTTACAACTCCAATAATATTGAAATATATTATATCATAGGAGAATTACTGAAAAAAGGAATAAATAAAGATCAGATATATTCGAATGTATATCATAACTATACAGAAGATCGTTATCGCATGTTAGGATATACATTAAGTGAGAAAATGAAGGTTTATCCGGAATATAACTCAGCTCTCATTTGGCTGACGAATGAGGAACAAAGTCGATATAATGTAAAAAAAGGTGATACTGAAGGTTTTGCAAATTTGCCGTTGAATATAAAAGGAATTATTTTTTCAGTTTTTATTCGTGAAGACAATGATTTTATAAAAATTTCGTTTCGTTCACAAGGAGACTTTGCTAGCAATCAATTTGCTTCTAAATGTTTTAACGGTGGTGGTCACCTGAATGCAGCGGGAGGAGAGTTTTACGGAACAATGGATGAGGCTATTGCAATATTTGAAAAGGCCTTACCCGAATTTGGTGACTTATTGAAAAAGAATAATATACTTACTAAATAACATAAATATAGATGAAAAAAATCATTGGTGCTATATTTGCTTTTATCGGATTTGCGATCATATTTGTTGCATGTGGAAGCGAGACTTATGCTGATAAGTTAAAGAAAGAAGAGAAAACAATCAATCGCTTTATCGATACATCAGGTATAAAGGTGATTAATAAATATCCCGAAACCAGAGTTTTTAAAGATAAAGAATATTTCAAAGACCCTAATACAGGTATTTACATTCATGTGATTGATTCGGGAACAAAAGACAAGATCAAATTAGGCGACTATGTGACCATGCGATTTTATGATACAAAAATGCTGCAAACAAACCCGGATACTTTAATTACGAATGACATTCAAGGGGTTACTGAATTTGCATATATGTACATGGATTACGGAAACACCAGTTCATACTTATTTAGTAACACCAACTATATCTATAGCTTGTCTAGTGAATATTATATGTATTATTTCCTTTCACCGGGATGTGCTCTACCTTTAGAATATAATTTGGGAAATCAGGCACAGGTAAGTTTAATAGTTCCTTTTTCAAATGGATCTTATTATCAGCAATCAGGATCGTACGAGCCGATATATTTTGGACGTCTGAAATATACAATTGTACCTGATGCAAAATAAGTTTTAGACAGTTACTACATTAATATAATAAAAATGACCTTAATTAAATCTATTTCAGGAATTAGAGGAACCATTGGCGGTAGAGTCGGCGATGGATTAAACCCTTTAGATACTGTGAAATTTGTATCAGCCTATGCAACTTTCATTAGAGAAAGTAAGAATAATGATTCGAACAAAATAGTTGTTGGACGCGATGCCCGTATGTCTGGTAAGATGATGGAACAGATTGTTACCGGAACTCTTATGGGTATGGGTTTTGATGTCGTAAATATTGGTTTGGCCACAACACCTACTACCGAGCTGGCCGTAACAATGGAAAAAGCATGTGGTGGAATTATACTCACAGCCAGCCATAACCCAAAACAATGGAATGCATTGAAGCTTCTGAATGAAAAAGGAGAATTCTTAAATGCAAAAGAAGGAGAAGAAGTCCTTCGTATGGCTGAGGCAGAAGATTTTGATTATGCACATATAGATCATGTTGGTACGCTTACAGAAAGAGACTATACAGATAAACATATACAGGCGGTTTTAGATTTAGAGCTTGTAGACGTCGAAGTCATTAAAGCCGCAGATTTTGAAGTAGCTATCGATTGTGTAAACTCTGTGGGAGGAATTGTGCTACCTAAACTATTAAAAGCTTTGGGGGTAAATAGAGTCAATGAGCTTTATTGCACACCGAATGGTGATTTTCCGCATAATCCAGAGCCTCTGCCAGAGCATCTCAAAGATATATTTACAATGGTAAAGACCACACCTTCTGATGTGGGCTTTGTTGTAGATCCGGATGTAGACCGTTTAGCTATTGTATGCGAGAACGGAGAGTTTTTTGGAGAAGAATACACACTGGTTGCTGTTGCAGACTATGTATTGAAACATACTCCGGGAAATACTGTATCCAATCTGAGCTCTAGCCGTGCTTTGCGCGATGTAACCCGGAAATACGGTTGTGAATATAATGCTTCTGCAGTAGGAGAGGTGAATGTAACTACGCTGATGAAGGCTACCAATGCCGTGATTGGAGGAGAAGGAAATGGTGGTGTAATCTATCCTGCAAGCCACTATGGACGTGACTCTTTGGTAGGTATTGCATTGTTCCTTTCTCATTTGGCACACGAGAAGAAAAAAGTAAGTGAAATACGTGCATCATATCCCGAATATTTTATTGCAAAACAGAAGGTACAGCTAACACCAAGTATCGATGTAGATGCTATACTGAAAGCTGTTAAAGAAAAATATGTTCAATATGATGTAACAGATATAGATGGTGTGAAAATAGATTTCCCAGACAAATGGGTGCACCTTCGCAAGTCGAATACCGAACCTATTATCCGGGTGTATTCTGAAGCTCATTCGATGAAAGAGGCAGAGGATATCGGAGCTGAGGTAATGGCTGTTATAATGCAACTTGCAAAATAAAAATAGAATAAATAAAGAATAGCAGTTTTGTAAAAAGCTGCTATTTTTTTACCTTTATATTTAGGAATAAAAAATTATCATATATAAAGGATTAATGTAGATATGAAAGAATTAACATTCAAAGGCTTTACTCCAAATACTTTTCAGTTTCTCAAAGACCTGAAAGAGAACAACTATAAAGAATGGTTTGATGAGAATAAACATGTATATGAGCAAGAGCTGTTGAATCCATTAAAGGCATTGGTTACAGCTTTGTCTCCCGCAATGCATAATATCGATCAGTCTTTTGAATTACGCCCCCACCGATGCCTATCGAGGATATATAGAGATACACGTTTTTCGAAGAATAAAGATCCCTATAAAGATTTTATGTGGATGGCTTTTCAGATACCCGTAACAAACGATATATGGAAAGACTATCCGGGATACTTTATGGAGATATCGGCTACCGGCTATACGCTTGGCTTAGGGCTGTTTCAGCCAAAGAAAAAAGTAATGGATGCTTTCCGAGACGAGGTTACTTATGATGCTGAGGAGTTTCAGCGAGTAACTCAAGCTTCTGTATTAGATCGGGGATATGTAATAAATGGCGAGGAATATAAGCGACCTATACCTAATGATCTACCCGAGTATTTCCAACCATGGATACAACGCAAAGGGATATGGGTAAGTAAGACTCAACCTGTAGGAGAGGAATTGTTTTCTCCTGATTTTGCCAATTTGATAAAAGACGATTTTCATGCTATGGAATGGCTGTACAACTTTATGAAGGAAGCCACTCAGATATAGTCTGATTAATAAGAAATTATAGTTATAAATCTAACAAATATAAATCAATATCAATGAATAAAATTAGAGCAGCTATTGTAGGTTACGGAAATATTGGACAGTATGTATTGGATGCAATTATTGCTTCACCCGATTTTGAGGTGGCCGGTATTGTCCGTCGTGATCCATCAAATGTGCCTGATGAACTAAAAAAGTATCAGGTCGTAAAATCAATAAAAGAACTAAAAGACGTGAATGTGGCTGTGCTTTGTACTCCCACTCGCAGCGTTGAAGAATATGCTAAAGAGTGCCTGGCGTTGGGTATCAATACGGTAGATAGTTATGATATACACGGTGGTATTGTAAATTTACGCCGTGAGCTGGATGCTGTGGCCAAAGCGAATAATACGGTATCTATCATATCTGCAGGATGGGATCCGGGTACAGACTCTATGATCCGTTCCATGTTTGAGTTTATGGCACCCAAAGGCGTAACATATACAAATTTTGGTCCGGGTATGAGTATGGGACATACTGTTGCCGTAAAAGCTATTAAGGGAGTAAAGGCGGCACTGTCGATGACTATTCCACTGGGCACTAGTATTCATCGTCGTATGGTATATATTGAGGTCGAAGAAGGCTATAACTTTTCTGATGTAGCGGCAGCAATAAAAAGTGATGACTATTTTGCACATGATGAAACGCATGTGATGCAGGTTGAAAATGTAGACAACTTGAAAGATATGGGACATGGAGTGAATATGGTTCGTAAAGGTGTATCGGGTGCAACTCAGAATCAGCTCTTAGACTTTAATATGAAGATCAACAATCCTGCTTTAACAGCTCAGGTACTAGTTGCTTCGGCTAGGGCTACGATGAAACAAGCGCCGGGAGCTTATACAATGATAGAGGTTCCTGTTATCGACTATATATATGGAGATAAAGAGGCTTTAATAAAAAAACTGGTGTAAATAATTATATCAAAAAAATCTGCCTCAAAAGTAAGGACTTCGTCTCTTTTTATTATAAACAGAAGTTTTGCTTCTGAGGCAGACTATCAAAAATCATTAGACTTATACTCAAAACAGAAATATGATAACCTTTCCCAATGCCAAAATAAATTTAGGGTTGAATATAGTATCAAAGAGACCTGATGGATATCACAACCTTGAAACAATTTTTTATCCTTTAGCGATAAAAGATGCTCTTGAAATCATTGTAAAAGATGGGCAAGGGAAGGATACTTTTTTCGAATCAGGAATTAAGGTTGATGCATCACCCGAAACAAATTTAGTGATGAGGGCTTTGTCCCTGATGCGAAAATATTATAATTTTCCATTTGTGGAAGTTCATTTATTAAAGAAAATACCTTTTGGTGCAGGCTTGGGGGGAGGGTCTGCTGATGCATCGTTTATGCTTAAGCTGTTGAACCAAACTTTTCAGTTAAATGCGTCTGATGAGGAATTAATCAGATTGGCTGTCCAGCTTGGAGCCGACTGTCCCTTTTTTATATATAATCATCCCGTATTTGCCACAGGAATAGGTGAGGTTTTCGAAAAGATTGAATTGTCTCTTAAAAACTATTATTTTGTACTGATAAAGCCTGAGATACATGTCCCTACAAAAGATGCTTTCGCTTTGATTTCACCAAAACAACCAAAACATTCTTTGATGGAAATCGTAAAACTACCTGTTGCAAAATGGCGCGGTTTGATGGAGAATGATTTTGAGGAAAGTGTGTTTTCTAAATATCCGGCTATAGGCGATATAAAGAATCGTTTATACCGACAGGGTGCGCTGTATGCTTCAATGTCGGGTTCAGGTTCATCCGTTTATGGTATTTTCACTGAACAAGTTGAGGACTTGGAATCTGTTTATAAGGACTGTTTTTGTCAACAAGGAAAATTCGAATACTAAAAACAGGAAGGATTGTAATGCTCAAAAAATGGTGCTTTAAGATAAATTATAGATAAGCAATGTGTGTCGGACTTTTACTTCCAGAAATAAAATTGTACCTTTGATAGCTATTTTTTTAATGAAATATTACAAAACTAGCGATAAATGAAGAGAGTGTTATTGTTCACTATTCCAGTTGTTTGTGTCTGTGTTTTAGCTTTTGTGTTATTGTCGAATAATAGCCATAGCGAAACAGAGTCTAAAGTTCCTTATGTCTTATCTATGACGAAATCTATAGACATTCCCGAGAAGGTTGATTTTGCGGGGGAGGAGATAAAGCTTGACCGATATGATCTTCATGAGAGATTTGATAGAGAGATAAACGGATTTACATACTTACATTCGACGACGTTATTACTTATAAAAAGAGCGAATCGATATTTTCCTATTATTGAGCCGATTTTAAAAGAAAATGGAATTCCTGAAGATTTTAAATATCTGGCGGTAATAGAAAGTAGTTTAGACCATAGAGCAGTATCTTCAGCCGGCGCTGCCGGACTATGGCAGTTTATGCCAAAAACCGCACCCGGATATGGATTGGAGGTTTCTTCTGAAGTGGATGAAAGATATTCGATAGAAAAATCAACTCGGGCTGCATGTAAATATCTGAAGGAAGCTTACAATAAATATGGCAGTTGGACAAGCGTGGCAATGTCATACAATGCCGGACAGGGGCGTATCAGCGGAGAGCTGGATAAACAACAGGTTGACGAAAGTCTTGACCTGTGGCTCGTTTCTGAGACTTCACGCTATTATTTTCGAATGTTGGCTATAAAGTTGCTATTTGAAAATCCTTCTAAATATGGATTTATCCTCACAGAAAAAGATCTGTACAAACCGATTGAATTTACAAAAGTTGAAGTAACAGAATCGATTCCTGATCTGGCATCTTTTGCAAAAGAAAAAGGGTTGACATATGCACAATTGAAAGATTTTAATAGCTGGCTGAGAGATCGTAAATTAACAATTTCGGCTAAAAGCCAAAGTTCATATACAATTCTTATTCCTACACAGGAATCATTGTACTACAAGAAAGGTAGTAAGGTAAGAGTCCATGATAAAGCATGGATTTCGCATGACTAATTAAAATATGCATAATTAGACAAGGAGCGTTTGGAAATTTGATGGAGACAACTATACCCGAAGAAAAAGACGTCATAAATGTATATGGCGCACGTGTTCATAATCTTAAAAATATTGATGTAGAAATTCCACGAGATTCACTTGTTGTGATTACAGGGCTCAGTGGGAGTGGTAAATCATCATTAGCATTCGATACTATTTTTGCAGAAGGCCAAAGGCGTTATATAGAAACGTTTTCGGCTTATGCGCGTAACTTCTTGGGGGGGATGGAGAGACCTGATGTAGATAAAATTACAGGTTTAAGCCCCGTAATATCTATAGAACAGAAAACAACAAATCGTAACCCAAGATCGACAGTAGGAACAACTACCGAAATCTACGACTTTCTTCGCTTATTATATGCCCGTGCGGGAGAAGCCTATTCTTATCTCACCGGAGAGAAGATGGTTAAATATACCGAAGACCAAATCTTAGAGCTTATCCTTGAACGTTATATCGGGAAGAAAGTATATTTGCTTGCCCCCGTTGTTCGTAACAGAAAAGGTCACTACAAGGAATTGTTTGAGCAAATAAACAAAAAAGGTTATCTGACAGTACGTGTGGATGGTGCAATTCGTGAAATTATACCCGGTATGCGTCTTGATAGATACAAGATGCACAGTGTAGAAATCCTGATTGATAAGTTGGTTGTTTCCAATAAATTTGCTGATAATCTCAAAACCAGCTTGCGCACAGCAATGAAGCAAGGCGATGGGCTGATTATGATACAGGACGTAGATACAGGAGAGGTAAGGCATTTTAGCCGCCAATTAATGTGTCCGTCTACAGGGTTATCTTATAGTGATCCTGCTCCGCATTCATTCTCATTTAACTCGCCACATGGCGCTTGTCCTCGTTGCAAGGGGCTGGGAGTAGTGAATAAAATAGATATGGAAAAGATTGTGCCGAAACCACAATTGAGTATCTATGCCGGAGGTATAGCCCCATTAGGAAAATATAAAAACTCATTATTTTTCTGGCAGATAGAGGCTATCTGTGAGAAGCATGGTGTTACTATTAAGACACCAATCAAAGATGTTCCTGAGGAAGCAATAGATGAAATCATGTTTGGAACAGAAGAGCGTTTGCAAATTAAGAACGAGTCTTTAGGAAGTTCTAATTATGTAGTCGCTTTTGAGGGTGTTGCCAAATATATCGAAATGCAGCAGGATAGTGATTCTTCTGCTTCGGCACAAAAGTGGGCAGAACAGTTTATCAAAACAGATGTTTGTCCCGACTGTAAAGGGCAACGATTGAGTAAAGAAGCTCTTCACTACAAAATAAATGATAAGAATATAGCCGATCTTGCTGAGATGGATATTCAGCATCTCTTCGAATGGATACAAGATATGGATGTGCATATTTCAGAAAGGCAAAAGCTGATTGCAGGGGAAATAAAAAAGGAGATCGTATCCCGCTTGTCTTTTTTATTAGATGTCGGCCTTAATTATTTATCTCTAAATCGTCCATCCGTATCTCTTTCGGGAGGTGAAAGTCAACGTATACGCTTGGCTACACAGATCGGTTCTCAGCTTGTAAATGTGCTTTATATACTCGACGAGCCTAGTATCGGACTTCATCAGAGAGATAATACAAGGCTGATAGATTCTTTGAAAAAGTTACGTGATACAGGCAACTCTGTTATTGTAGTAGAGCATGACAAAGACATAATGCTGGAAGCTGACTATATTGTAGATATGGGGCCTTATGCCGGTAGGCGAGGAGGGAAGGTTGTTTTTGCCGGTACTCCCGACGATATGCTCAAAACCAATACAATGACAGCTAATTACCTGAATGGTAAGCTTGAAATTGAGATACCTAAGAATAGACGCAAAGGCAATGGAAAGAAGATTACATTGAAAGGTGCAACCGGACATAACCTTAAGGGAGTGGATGTTTCATTTCCCTTAAATACATTTATTTGTGTAACGGGTGTTTCGGGGAGTGGAAAATCGAGTCTTGTAAATGGGACATTGCTCCCTATTCTGAGTCAACACTTGTATCGCTCTTTGGCTGATCCATTACCTTATAAGACGCTTGAGGGAATAGATCTTGTAGATAAGGTGATAAGTGTAGATCAATCGCCGATAGGACGTACACCACGTTCGAATCCTGCAACCTATACGGGCGTTTTTTCAGATATAAGAAATTTATTCGTCAATCTTCCCGAATCCAAAATAAGAGGCTATAAAGCCGGACGTTTCTCTTTTAATGTAAAAGGCGGTCGTTGCGAAGTCTGTGGCGGTAACGGCTATAAAACCATCGCAATGAATTTCTTGCCGGATGTATATGTGCAATGTGAAGAATGTCATGGTAAGCGTTATAATAGAGAAACGCTAGAGGTGCGATTCAAGGGGAAATCAATAGCTGATGTTTTGGATATGACCATCAATATGGCTGTAGAGTTCTTTGAGAATGTTCCTAATATACTACATAAGATTAAAGTATTGCAAGAAGTGGGACTTGGGTATCTAAAACTTGGACAACCTTCAACCACATTGTCCGGTGGGGAATCTCAACGTGTTAAACTTGCAACCGAACTAGCACGTACAGATACAGGGAATACCATCTATATATTGGATGAACCTACTACCGGCCTGCATTTTGAGGATATACGAGTTTTACTCGGAGTACTTAATAAGCTTGTTGACAGAGGAAATACAATAATCGTTATAGAACATAATCAAGATATAATAAAAAGTGCAGATTACATCATCGATATGGGACCTGATGGTGGAATTGGAGGTGGAACTGTGGTTGGTTATGGGAACCCCGAAGATATTGTAAAAAAGGGTAATAGCTTTACTTCTGAATACTTGAGAAAGGAAATAAGCAAGTAAAATCTCAAAATAGGATTAATTTTGAAAAAAAATAGATATTATCTATTGTTAATGTGTAAAATTTACTATCTTTGCTGAGCAAATAGAGATAATATTCGTTTTTGAGATAAATACAATCGAGTCAGGTGAAATTACCGCTTCAATAATGAAGGATCGCTTTGTTATTTACAATCAAAAATACAATATAAAGAAACACAGAGTTGGTTCCTGAAATACATTTGAACCAAGTAATCAGGCTGCAATCAACTCTATTGTGTAGTTTTGTAAAGTTTGTGTTAAGGTTGGGAAGTCTGCGAAGGTGATTTCGCGGACTTTCTTTTGCGCAGAACGAATCTACAGCATAATCCTAGTTCTTATAGAAAAGATTATATCTATATTTATTTATCTGAATTGTGAAGGTAAGTTGTTGGCCAATACTTATTTATTGGTCTATTTTGCTTTTTACAATCTTAATGCTTGTTTCTACCTCTTTTCTTAGATCTGAATCATTGTTATCATTTAACATTTCTATTACAGTTTGGTAATCTTGTAGAGCCTTATTGTATTCTTCCATTTCATAGTAAGTATTTCCTCTATTATAATAAGCTATTGCTGAATTTTCCAGCTTTAAGGCTTTGTTATAGTCAAGTATGGCTTTGTCGTAATATTCAAGTTTTTCGTATACTAACCCGCGATTGTTGTACGCACTGGCATAATCGGGCTGTAAGTCGATCGTTTTATCCAGATCTTGTAAGGCTTTATCGTATAGTCCCATATTGCTGTATATTGAGCCTCGGTTGTAGTATGACATCGCATCTTTGGGATCGAGGTCTATAATATCGGAGCATACATTCAATGTTCGCATTTCATCTCCCATCTGATAATATGCTGTAGCAAGGTGTACATATGTTTTCAGTAATACCTTGTTTCGCCATTCGGTATCTTTTTTATATTTCTCATCATTATTTATTCGTTCGATGAGGGTACTTAGCATGTCTACCTTCTGTTGAGGAGTGTCTAACTTTTTTAATGCAAAATATAGGTCATTATTAAATTTAACTAAGCTCTTTTCTCCTTTCTTTTTTCGGCGTGCTATCAAGAAAAACATTAACGCAAATGATAATAACATAATCCCGAACATTGCCATAATGCCAATTATGCCTATATTTACAAACCAAGACGAGTTACACGAGGTAAACAATAAAGACAACGATGATATATATATAATCCTCATTTTAAATAAATAAAGTGTTGATACAGTTTTAAGCGGCTTCTTTTGCAAATTTAGATAAAAAGATCAATTATAGAAACTTTCAGCCAAAAGCTATTGTGCTTTTTGGTCTTGAATATATAAAATTAGTAGATTTGTATCGTTAACCTTTCTTAATTCAGTATGTCTCTAAAACTACATGCGCGTATAGATCAACAGATGGACGATTCTGACTTATTCTTTTTGATACAGAAAAGCAATAAGGAGGCTTTTACTATCGTATATAATAGATATCATAAACAATTGTATCTATTAGCATATACATATCTGAAAGATAGAGATATGTCGGAGGATGCCATTCAGCATGTTTTTTCTAAATTATGGGAATTTCGTAAGGATATTAAGATTAAAGTCAGCCTAAAGAATTTTCTTTATACCATTACAAAGAACTATATACTAAACCAGATCAGAGATAATAATACTGCTATAAAAAAGAATTATGAGATAGCTTTATCTGTAGAATCTTATGAGGATAAACTATTGGATATTATTGAGCAAAAAGAATTAATGATGCTTTTCAGAAAAGCATTGGAAATGTTGCCTCTACAGAAAAGACAAGTTTGTTTATTAAAAATGGAAGGCGATTTATCGAATCAAGAAATTGCTGATAAAATGCAAATTTCTATCCATACGGTAAAGACTCACTATGCGCAGTCAATTAAACTTTTAAGAGCCCACTTAGGAAAAATGTTAATAAGTATTTTATTTATCATTCTTTCATAGGCTATGTGTGTCAATAATATATGAAAATACTAACATACTATATTATAATTCGTATTAAAAATGGAAAGACCATCTGAAGAAACGATCAGAAAAGTTGTTGATGGTATTGCAACACTCGAGGAAACTGCAACGGTAGTAGAATGGTTTGCTACCGAGGAAGGACAAATGTATCTGTCTCATGAGATGGATATGCGTTCTTTTAATGCAAAAGAAGGCTATGAAGAGCTTTTTGTTGATCATGAAATTCCATCAGATAAAATGTTTAATGAAATACTTGCCAGGGAAAGGCGACGAAAACTGCGTCGTACAATGTACCGAGCAGCTGCTATTGTCATACCATTTATTTTGTTGCTTGGATTGGGGTGGCAGGTTAATAAAAAAGTAGATCTTTTTGGTAAAACAGAGTATGTTGATGTATATGTACCTAAAGGTGAGCGATTACAGGTTATGTTTCAGGATGGAACAAAAGCGTATTTGAATTCGGATACTCATTTGCGTTACCCTAAAAAGTTTAGTTTGTTTGACAGAAAAGTTTTTTTGAACGGAGAAGCCTATTTTACAGTAGATAAAAATCCCGACAGACCTTTTATTGTACAAATAGATGATGATATGGTAAAGGTTTATGGTACAGAGTTCAATGTTAAGGCATATTCTACCAGTAACCTAATATATTTAGCTTTGGATAATGGGAATATAAGCCTTATCCCTTTTACAAAAGGACAATATTATATAAAGCCGGGAGAAAAACTTGCTTATGATCGAAAAACTGGCGAATGTAGAATTACGAAAAATGAGGATACAGGCTTTGTTTCGTTATGGAAAAAAGATATTCTCGCATTTAAAGATACACCTCTAAAAGATGTTATTGCAGATCTCGAACGTTGGTATAATGTTTCTTTTACAGTACAAGACAGGCGAGCTTATATTTACTCATATACCATTGTTTCGGAGAATGTATCATTAGAAAAAATTTTAAAAGACTTAGAAAAGATCTCTCCTGTAAAATTTACTCTTGATGGGAATACGGTGATTGTCAGTATGTAATAGCCCTATTAAAATAAAATTATAAAAAAAATACACTTCCTAGTCATACTTTTTTTATCCTTGTGGGTCTATTATGTAAAGGACCTATTTTTTAACCTTAAAAAATGTAAACTATGAAACGTGTAATTTTAGCTTTTCTGGTTATGTTTCTGTGTACGACGATAACAGTGTCTGCACAAAAGGTAACTATGAATCTTCAGCAGGCGAAGCTGGAAAAAGTTTTATCAACAATTGCCGAACAGACAGGTTATACTTTTGCATATAGCCAGCCTGTAGTCAATACAGATAGAATTGTAAGCATTGAGGTAGCAAACACAGACCTGCCTCAAGTGTTGCAGAAAGTTTTTTCTGGAACAAACATCTCTTACGAAATAAGAGATAAGAAAATCCTCCTTTCTGAAAAGAAAGACGTTAATCAGGATCCCAAGACAACACAACAAACTCAAAAAATTACAGTAAAAGGAATTGCCCTAGATGAGGCCGGAGAACCTTTGATTGGTGCCAGTGTGTCAGAAAAAGGCACAACAAATGGAACGATGACAGGGGTAGATGGCGATTATAGCTTGACGGTTCCGGCAAATGCTACATTAGTTGTCACTTATGTTGGTTACTATCCACAAGAAGTCGTATTGAAAGGACAAGCAATAATGAACTTTACATTAAAGGAAGATTCTCAAGTGCTTGATGAAGTAGTTGTTACAGCATTAGGTATTAAAAAGAAAGAAAAATCTCTAACTTATTCTACTCAAGTTGTCGGAGGTGATGAGCTGACAAGGACTAAGGATCCTAATATGATTACAGCTCTTGCCGGTAAAACTGCAGGAGTTCAAATTAATAGGAGTGCCTCAGGATTAGGAGGTTCAGCTAAAGTTGTTATTAGGGGTAATCGTTCCGCATCAGGAAATAACCAGCCTCTTTATGTAATTGATGGTGTTCCGATGAATAATGCAATTACAGATCAAACTTCTACTTCCATTGGTGGTACTAATGATGCCGGAAATCGTGATGGAGGTGATGGTATATCTAATCTAAATCCAGATGATATTGAATCAATGAATATACTGAAAGGGCCATCAGCCGCAGCTCTCTACGGAAGTCAGGCTGCTAACGGTGTTATCGTTATTACAACAAAGAAAGGAAAAGTGGGACGTACATCGATTAGCTTTAACTCTAATACAACATTTGATAATGCAGCTTATGGTATTCCTGATTTTCAGAATACTTATACCGGAGCAGAAAAGAGTTGGGGAGATAAGATTACAAAAGGTTCAAAGTCCGACTACACGGGGGAATTCTTTAATACTGGAATAACAACCATAAACTCAATTGCTTTAAGTTCTGGGTCGGAAAAAATGCAGACATATTTCTCTTATGCGAATACTTATGGTAAAGGAGTTATTGAGAATAATACTCTGAATAAACACAACTTTAACTTTCGTGAAACAGCAAACTTTTTCGATGATAAACTGACGCTTGACGCTAATATCAATTTATTATATCAAAGGTTAAATAATGGGTCTACACCAGGAGGATATTATATGAATCCATTGGTCGGTCTATACCATTTCCCAAGAGGTGGCGTTCAGGGAGGCGAGTCGTTCGATTATTATAAAAATAATTATCAACGTTTTAACGAAAGTCGCAACCTATATGTACAGAATTGGTATGGTGGATTTTCAGATATGGATCAGAATCCTTATTGGTTAGTGAATAAAACCCCAAGTGAAGATGTTCGATTACGTACTATTGCAAATCTATCTGTAAATTACAAGATAACTAAAGATTTAAATATTCAGGCAAGAGGTACAGCTGATTATATATCAGATAAATATAATCAGAAGATGTATGTAGGGACTCATAACAATCTGGCTGGAGAAAATGGTAGGTATATAACTTACGAAGCAACAATGTTAAGTACTTATGCGGATTTATTAATGACTTATCAGAAAAAATTAAATGATAAATTTTCAGTATCTGCATCCTTAGGTACAAGTGTTACAGATCAACGAAATAAGTCGCTTCGATTAGACTCTCGTCCGAGTACCTTGTTCTTCCCCAATGTATTTACAGTTGCAAACATCGACCTGAATGGAGGTTATATTACAGAAGAGGATTTACATACTCAATCGCAATCTATCTTTTTTGCAGGACAAGTAGGTTTTGCAGATTGTTTATTTCTTGATGTTACAGCTAGAAATGATTGGACTTCCACATTAGCATATACCAAAAGTGTAGATAATGGTTTCTTTTATCCTTCAGTAGGTTTGACATGGGTTATAAATGAAGCTGTTAAGCTACCAGAATTTATTAGTTTTGGAAAAGTCAGAGGTTCTTGGGCTAAAGTAGGAAATGGTTTACCTCCATATATTAGTCATCCAATCAATTCGATAGGAGCTGGTGGGTCTCTAATTCAAAATGGTTATGCCCCATTTACTGAATTGAAACCCGAGATGACAAAATCCTGGGAGTTTGGTACAGAATGGAAATTCTTGAATAACCGAATTGATTTTGATTTTACATTCTACAAAACGAATACAACAAATCAGTTGTTTACGATGCCCGCACCTTCAGGATCAGGTTATTCCTACTATTACATTAATGCAGGAGACATCGAAAATAAAGGTATAGAAATAGTATTAGGAGGTAGTCCGATAATGACGAATGATTTTCTTTGGAAAACTTCAGTAAATTTCGCAAAGAATAGTAATAAGGTTAAAGAACTTGCTGAAGATCTAGATTTCTTTAAGTTTGGAGATCAAAATTCAAATAACTATCAGATGCGTTTATATAAAGGGGGAGCTTTTGGTGATATATATGGTAGAACATTTGCTAGAGACGATAAAGGGAATATCTTGTATAACGATAAAGATCTTCCTTATGCATCAACAGGCGATTTTGAAAAAATAGCAAATAGTGCCCCTAAATTCAATTTAGGTTGGAGTAATACATTCAAATATAAAGACTTTACATTGTATTTCCTTATAGATGGACGTTTTGGAGGCGATGTATTATCAATCACTCAAGCTGATCTTGATCTGTATGGTGTGACTAAAAGGACAGGAGAAGACAGAAATAGAGGTTATGTAAATTTTGATGGTAAAAAAATTGAAGATGTGAAAGGATTTTATGATGCTGTTGGCGGACGTAGTGGTATTACTGAATATTATGTGGAAAGCGCTACGAATATAAGATTGAGAGAGTTATCTTTTGGCTATAAATTTCCTGCAAAATTATTTGGTAATAAATTTATACGAGGCTGCGAACTTTCATTTGTTGGAAAAAATTTATTCTTTTTTAAAAATAATGCATCATATGATCCCGATGCATCTTTATCTACCGGAAATAACTTGCAAGGTATAGATGTTTTTGGCATGCCATCGCTAAGATCATTTGGATTTAATTTAAAATTAGACTTCTAAAATCTAGAAAATATGAAAAAGATATTAAAACATACAATTGTCGGGCTTTTATTATTGGGACTAATCACGTCCTGTACTGATAATTTTGATGACCTGAATAAAAATAAAATAGGAATAGATGAGGAGCAACTTTCCTATGATTTTAATCAAATAGGAGCTTATTTCCCGGGAATGCAACAAATGATATATTGCAATTTTAACTGGGGCTGGGGAACCGATTGGACTTTTCAGGTAATGCAGAATCTAAACGCGGATATATTTTCTGGCTATCTATGCCCGGCAACAGCCTTTGGTGGTGTTACAAGTGATAACAGAACATATTCCTATAAGCCGGGATGGAGTGATCCCGCTTGGGATTATACATATGCTTATATGATGCCCAGTACGCTTATTGTTAAAAAAGAGTCGGAAAAAGATTATGACTTTTATGGACATTTTGATGCTATCAACAAAATACTAAAAGTAACAGCATTGGCTCGTTTATCTGATATATATGGGCCTGTTATCTACTCTACTTATGGAGATTCAAAAACAGGAGGTACATATGATTCTGTTGAAGAATTGTATAAAAATTTCTTTAAAGATCTAGATACAGCTGTTCAAGTGCTTAATGCATATGTAAATGCAGAAGAGACTCGTAATGCAAAACCGTTCGCTAAATTTGATATGGCATACGGAGGAGATTATGTTAAATGGATACAATATGCAAATACATTACATCTTCGTTTAGCTATGCGTATTGTTAAAGCTGATCCCAATTTAGCTAAAACAGAAGCAGAGAAAGCTGTAAAAGCGGCATATGGTTTGATAGAAGATAATAGTGGTAATTTTACTATTAGTGGAAAAGGATATTTTCATCCACTTACAGCAATTGCTAAATGGGGAGATACCTCTATAAGTGCTAATGTCGAATCAATTTTATCCGGATATCAAGATCCTCGTTTACAAGCCTATGCTTTACCTGTAAATGCAGGAGAACATATTGGTCAAATCAAAGGAATGCGTCAGGGAATTCATAATTTGGCCGAGAACAAGTATGTACCTGGTGGAGATCCATTGCTTTATAAGATTTCTCCTCCTATTCATATGAATGATAACTCTATGCCTGCAATATTACTGGTTGCCGCAGAAGCAGATTTTCTTCGCGCAGAGGGTGTCTTGAGAGGATGGAATATGGGAGGTGGTACAGCCAAGTCTTATTATGAATCAGGAATAACAAAATCTTTCAGCCAATGGAAAGTTTCTCTTAGCGATTACTTCAATAGTGATAAGCTTCCGGCGGCATTTACAGATCAATTACAACCTGCTACAGAAAGTAGCCCCGCAGTATCTAAAGTTTCTCCAAAATGGGATGATGCTGCAAGTAATGAGATTAAACTAGAAAAAATTATTACTCAAAAATGGATTGCTGGATTTCCTGAGGGATATAATGCTTGGGCTGAATATCGCCGCACAGGCTATCCTAAATTATTCCCTATTACTAATAATACGAGCGGAGGTGCTGTTCCTACAGAAACGGGATTCCGTAGAGTTGAATTCTCTGAATCAGAAGTAAGTGGTAATGCAGAGGGAGTTGCTGATGCAATTAAAAAATTAGGAGGTCCAGATTTACCTATAACTCGTATTTGGTGGGATGTGAACAAAGCCAATTTCTAATCAATTTTAATGTTTTAGGAGATAGAAGAATGCAAGATTATATCTTGCATTCTCTTTCTCAATATTTACAATTTTCTGTATATTTTCATCTACTAAGAAAAACAGATAAATTACTCAAGTCAAATGCCATGATTTACAAAAAACTATTATCAGTATTTATTTTACTATGTCTTCTTTTTTCGGTAAACTCTTGCCGTGAACAAGAGGAGAATATACATCAAAAAATTAATCTAGCTACCAATTGGTACATTCAATCGTCTGATAGCATAGAAGGTAAAGGAGACTTTGTATCTAGTTCTCAACAGTCGATAGAGAATTGGTATAGAGCAACAGTTCCATCTACGGTGATGGGGGTTCTTACTGCAAATGGAGTCTTTCCTGATATTTTTGTAGGAACAAATATTAAAGATATAGATAAAACCCAGTTTGATAAAGCGTTCTGGTATCGTAATGAATTTGCATTGCCTGAGTTGAATAATAATCAGCATGTATCTCTTTGTTTCGATGGAATATCATATTATGCAAATATTTGGTTGAATGGAGAATTAATAGCCTCAAAAGATTCTATATATGGAACATACCGTCATTTCTCTTTTGATGTAACCCCACATGTAAAATCAGATAATAATGTTTTAGCTGTAGAAGTTTTTAGAGCCCGCCCCGGAGATCCTAATACAGGATTTGCCGATTGGAATCCTCGCCCCGCTGACGAAAGTATGGGAATATACCGGGATGTATATTTATCTATAACAGGCAATGTAAGATTGAATAATACATATGTGAAACCTGAGGTAAATACTGAAACTTTAGAAGAAGCGTGGCTTACAATAGAAACTGAAGTTGAAAATCTTACAGATCAGGAAATTTCAGGAGATTTGGTTGGAGAAATAGAATCGAAAGAATTTTCTTATGCGGTTACTCTGGCTCCTTACGAAAAGAAAAAAGTAAAGATAACATCGGTTGAGGCGGCAATATTACACATCAAAAATCCTCGGCTTTGGTGGTGCAATAATATGGGTAGCCCCGAACTTTACAATCTGGACTTAAAATTTAAAACAGATCATACTGTATCAGACAGAGAAGATATAACCTTTGGTATACGTCAAATAGAATCTTATCTGACAAAAGAAGGATATAGAGGTTTTAAACTAAACGGAAAGAACGTTTTTCTAAAAGCAGCCGGATGGACAGATGATATATTCCTGCGTGATACTCCTGAGAGTAACGAAATACAGGTGCAGTATATCAAAGATATGAATATGAACATGATTCGCTTCGAAAGTTTTTGGGGTACAAGCTCTAATATATATGATTTGTGTGATAAATACGGAATAATGGCTGTTGTAGGTTGGAGTTGCCAATGGGAGTGGGAGGCATATTATGGAAAACCATGTGATGAAATGTATGGTTGCATACTCACTGATAAAGAAATTGACCTTATAGCACAATCATTCGCCACACAAGTACTATGGTTGCGCAATCATCCGAGTATTATATCTTGGATGCCGGGAAGTGATATGCTTCCGATACCAAAATTGGAAGAAAAATATTTAGCATTCTTGAAAGAATCAGATAACAGAATTTATGTAGGTGCAGCAAAAGAAAGAACAAGCGAACTGTCTGGAAAAACAGGAACTAAAATGGCAGGACCTTATGAGTATGTGGGACCAAACTATTGGTATATTGATACTCTTTATGGTGGTGCATTTGGCTACAATACCGAAACAGGAATAGGAGCACAACTTCCCGTTTTGGAATCGATTAAAAAATTTATACCCGAAGATAAATTGTGGCCTTTAAATGATACTTGGAATTTCCATTGTACGACCTCTACTGCAGCAATGAACTCGTTGAAAGAACTCACAACTGTCATAAATAATAAATACGGACAGGCTAAAAATCTGGAAGATTATCTGATGAAGGCTAATCTTGTCAATTACGATGGCACTCGAGCTATGTTTGAAGCATTTAGAGTAAATATAGGCAAAACCACAGGCATTGTTCAATGGATGCTAAACTCAGCATGGCCTTCTTTGTATTGGCAAATGTACGATTATTACAAAGTGCCTACGGCTGCTTATTATTCTGTGAAGAAAGCGAATCTACCGCTTCAGCTAATCTATAATTATGGAAATAATAGTATATATGCCGTTAATGAACAGCTAAAAGACATAAGCGGATACAAGGCTATTGTACAGGTGTTTGATATAAACTCTACCGTTAAAGAGAAAAAAGAAATACCATTAGATATCAGAACAAATACATCTGTCAATATTTTACAACTAGCACCTCTAAAAGAAAATATATTTCTTGCTTTAGAAATATTCAATCAGCAAGGTGAGGTGGTCGCTGATAATTTCTATTGCCTATCTTCTAAGCCAGATGAATATTTGTGGGATAAAACCGACTGGGTGCATACTCCTGCTAAAAGTTATGCAGATTTCAAGAGTTTATCTACTTTAAAAACAGTTGAGTTAGATATTCAGACAAACAAGTCAGAAGAGCAGGATAATATAATTTATACTGTAGAGATAAAGAATCCATCAGATAAAATAGCATTTATGGTAAATCTGAAATTAAAGGATAGCAGAGGCGAGATGATTACCCCTGCTTTCTGGTCCGACAATTATATAAGTATATTACCTGGACAAAAGAAAATCCTGGAATGTAAGGTAAATAAAGGCTCTATTAGTAACAATAATATAAAGTTGGATATTAAAGGGTGGAACAGCCCGTTGTTGGAGGTTAATATTTAAGGTGCAATTGAATGTAAATTGAAAAACCACTATTATTTGAGAGAACCCTAAAAGTTGTCAACTTTTAGGGTTTATTTATATACATGGATCTCTGATACATTAGACAAATTGATATATAGATTGTAAGAAATGATATTTTCACCATTATTCATAATTAAATATGCCTCAATCTAAATGTTTTGCTTTTAATTTGTACTCATAATCTTTGCCTTATTCTTTTTTGATATTACATGAAAAATTCAATTCATCTGAAATATTTAATCGTGAATGAAAGCGACCAGCTTTGGGGCCTGACAATTAATTCTGTGGGGTATCAGTCTATTACGCCTCAGACGGTATATCCTCCAAGAAATCATCCTACACGCTACTTGTTTTCAACAGAAAGGGGGCGTATACTGGATGAATATCAGTTATTATATATAACAAAAGGGAGTGGAAAATTTATTTCTAATAGCATCGAAACAAAAAGATTCCAATCGGTAAAGGACGGAACTATATTTTTACTGTTTCCCGGAGAGTGGCATAATTATATGCCGGATACGAACACTGGTTGGGACGAATATTGGATTGGTTTTAACGGAGTAAATATTGATAATAGAGTTGCCAATGGATTTTTCAATCAAAAGAAACCAATTTTTCAGGTCGGGTTAAACGATCAGATAGTAGCTTTATACAAACAGGCAATTGAAATAGCAGCAGAACAAAAATCAGGGTTTCAACAAATGTTGGCTGGAATAGTCAATCACTTGTTAGGGTTGGCATATTCTTTAGATAAGAATTATTCCTATGAAGGTTCCGAAGTTATTAATCATGTAAACAAAGCAAAAATACTGATTCTTGAAAATTTCAGAGATATAAAACCGAAAGATATTGCAAACGAATTGAATATGAGCTATTCCAGTTTTCGTAAGGTTTTTAAAGAATACACCGGATTTGCACCTTTGCAATATATTCAGGAACTAAAAATACAAAAGTCGAAAGAGCTATTGACCAATACCGCTATTCCTGTGAAAGAAATTGCTTATCTGATGGGATTTGAAAATCAAGAGTATTTTTTTACTGCATTCAAAAAGAAAACAAATATTACTCCCTTAGAGCATAGAAGATTTACTCAGGGAGTATGGGAAGATAAAACGAATAATGGGTTTTAGCCTTCGACCTGTCATAATAATCCTTGTATCATTTCTTTATCCCTTAAAATAGAATCCATCCAGATTTTTCTTTTTCATATTGTTATGTAAGAAAGTCCGGATGGATTCATTATTAGTCTTATAGCTGTATTAAATCTGTATATTAAAAGGTTCTATCAGGCCTTTTATTTGTTCTTTGGTTAATCCCTCAGGTGTGTATCCGCAAGTTTTGGCAAATGCATATATCTGTGCCGATTTCGAAAGTGTGTCAATCAAATCGAATGTATCTGTCAGATTCTCACCCACGGCAAATACTCCATGCTTTTCCCAAATTACAATATCATGTTTATCGAGTATAGGAAGTGTTATCTGCGCTATAGCGGTAGTTCCGGGTACTTCGTAAGGCACAAGACCTATACCTCGAGGTACAACGATAAACGTTTCAGGGTGCATTCCCCATAATAGATCGTTCAAAGTCTCGCTGCTTTTCAGCTCAGGAATATGCGACAATGCAATAAGATCTGTTGGATGAGTATGTAATACCAGCCTGTTCTTTGATCCTTTTTTCTTGAATGAAGATAAAATAGAAAAATGTGAGGCTAACTCAGATGTCGGTTTTACGTTTTCTACAGCGATAACATCATAGGAGTTGCCATCTTTTGATACTCTTACGATAGAGCCATTTTTTAATGGGGCTTTAGCAACATCTCGCATTCGTTTTCCTGTTCCTGTTACGTAGAAAAAGTCACCGGACAATTCTATCATATTCTTAGGGAGCTGAAAACTAGACAAAGGAGGTATGTCCTTGTTTTCATCTCCGACAATATCAGTTATATTTATTGAAATATTTCCGGCATTGCGTTCTGCCCATCCTTTTTGCCACAGATAACCCGCAATTTCGGCTACTTCATCAAGCTGTTCTTTCAGCTTATCGTTAATATTAAAAATCATTTTCTATTATTTAAAGTTGTGGATAAATTATCGAAAATATCAAAATCGCTAACCCTGTTACAAGTATTACAATCGTCTTTTTCTTTACACCTTGCCATTCTTTGAGTATAATGCCCCAAATATTACTAAACAAGACATTGAGCGACATCAGGATGCTCCACGAAAAAGCCATCATAACACTTCCCGGCTCGAAGAAGCTTTGTCCTACTCCTAATCCGAAAAACTGAGAATACCATAATAGTCCTGCCAAAGCGCAGAATAGGAGGTTGTTAATCCAGTTGGAAGCTGTGATTGTCGTATAATCTTTGAAACTCTTATTCTTATAGTTTTGAAACAAGCAGTAACATGCATTTGTAACAAATCCTCCAATAGTGACAAGTAATATAATGGGGTTCAAAGTTAACAAGCTTTCCGAGCCCAATGAGAGGATGTGAGCCTTAATAGGTGCCCCGGCTTCGAGTCCTAGATTGAAACAGGCACTCATTACTCCGGCTAATATGGCAATGAGTAAACCTTTCTTTAAGGCAAAATCTTTTACAGCCTTTTTCTTTTCATCGTCACTCATGTTGCTCGACTTCAATGCTCCTGCATACCCGATAACGGCTATCCCTGCAATGGCAATACTCACTCCGGTTAGTAGAACCAATCCTTCGCCACTAAACAGATCTTGCCCTTTGAGCAAAGCCGGAATTAACGTTCCGAATGCCGAACATGTACCCAAAGCGAGAGACTGCCCTAAAGCAATTCCCAGATAACGCATGCTCAGACCAAATGTTAAACCTCCAATTCCCCAAAGAATTCCATAGCCGACAGATTTATAAACAGCGATGCTTTCCTGTAAATAAACATCGAAAAGGGACAGCCCGTCCGGCATCGCCAGGAGTGCTCCGACAAAAGGAAAAACCAACCAAGCAAAAATACCTTGTATCAGCCAAAAACACTCCCATGACCAATTTTTTACTTTATTGATCGGAACATAAGAACTGGACTGCCCCAAGCTCCCTATTGCAATTATAACCAAACCTATTATTGTATTCATACTAAGAATGCTTTTTTCGCTTTACAGATATTTTTATATCCTTTTAGCTGTTACATCTTTTTCATACTGTTGTACTTCCCTAATATAATTTTCTCCTACAGCGATGTTATTTTTGAGACAGAAATAGTCCCAAACAGCATTCCAAGGCAGAGCTTTAGCTTCTTCAAGAAGTGCAAGACGTTCAAAATATTGTCCGTTGGCTTCGTAGTCGCGTAATGTTGCTATTGGCTCAAGCAAAGCTTGTAATAGAGCTTTTTGTGTGGCTCGTATGCCGATGACGTATGCGCCTATACGGTTGATAGATGCATCGAAGAAATCGAGACCTATATGTACACGATTCAATGCATCTGCCCGGATAATTTCTTTTGCCAGTTCGATAACATCATCATTCAGTATAACTACATGATCCGAATCCCAGCGAATAGGACGACTTACGTGTAGCATTATCTCGGGAGTATATAACAGTAAAGATGAAATTTTGTCTGCCACATTTTCGGAAAGATGGAAGTGACCTGTATCTAATGTTACTATTTTTTGTTTCTTTGCTCCATAACCCAGGTAGAAATCATGAGACCCTACAGTATAACTCTCGAGTGCAATACCAAAAAGTTTAGATTCTAGACAATCTTTCATATTGAGATATTCTGTCGCAAATATCTCATCTAATGATTGTTCCAATATCTGACGATATTTGTAGCGGTTTACTGTCAGGTCTTTCATACCATCATGTATCCACAAGTTCATGATACACGGATCATTTTGGAATTTACCCATTTCCTCAGCCACAGCACGACAACGCTTTGTATGTTCAATCCAGAAGTCGCGAATAGCTTTGTCAGGATTCGCAAGTGTTAAATCTCCGCTTTTAGGATGGCCGAATGAGGTAGAGTTGAAATCCAGTTTTAAAGAATTTTCTGTAGCCCATTGCATCCAACCTGTAAAATGAGAAGGTTCGACCTGATCTCTGTCTACTGCTTTATTGCCAAATTCGCCATATATCTCATGTAGGTTTAAACGATGGTTTCCTCCTACTAGGGTTAATACTTTTTCAATATCGGAACGCAACTCGTCAATATTACGAGCTTTACCGGGATAATTTCCCGTAGCCTGAATACCGCCGCCTCCTACATTTGTCAGATTCTCAAACCCCGTTACATCGTCAGCCTGCCAACAGTGAATA
>Ga0206117_100482_pt1 | contig 40312 bp, 29 predicted proteins | sample 3A5Ametagenome_FD_177997 | JGI IMG/M metagenome (GOLD analysis project Ga0206117, IMG submission 177997) | Enriched microbial communities from leaf-cutter ant dump, University of Wisconsin, Madison, United States - 3A5A | ecosystem: Environmental > Terrestrial > Nest > Insects nest > Nest dump... | reverse complement strand
GATCTCGGTGGTGACCCGCGACCGCATGACCGCGCAAGGCGCGCAAAGCGTCAGCGACAGCCTCGGCTACACCGCCGGGGTACACGCCAACGTCGCCGGCAACAACCCCACCGACAACACCATCATGGTCCGCGGTTTCCAGCAGTTGAACACCAACGCCTACACCGACGGCCTGCGCAACAACCAGATCGGTTACTACGCGCCGGAGCCGTGGGGCATGGAGCGTATCGAAGTGCTCAAGGGCCCGGCCTCGGTGCTCTACGGCCAGGGCTCGCCGGGCGGCACGGTGAACTTCGTGTCCAAGCGTCCGACCTTCGCCAGCCACCGCGAGGTGGGCTTGTCCAGCGGCAGCCATGACCGTCTGCAGGCCTACACCGATGTTGGCGATGTGCTCGACGAGCAGAAGACCCTGGCCTGGCGTTTCGTCGGCCTGGGCCGCGATGCCGACAACGCCATCGACGGCATCAAGGACGACCGCGTCTACATCGCCCCGAGCCTGACCTGGGCGCCGGACGAGGACACCTCGCTGACCGTGCTGGCCTCCTACCAGCGCAACAAGAACCTGTTCACCAGCAACCTGCCGTACTCGCTGTTCGACGGCTCCAACCCCAATGGCCGGGTGCCGCGCCACCGCTCGCTGAACGAGCCCGGCTTCGACGCGGAGAAATCCGAGCAGACCAGCCTCGGCTACGCGTTCAGCCACACCCTCAACGACGACTGGACCCTGCGCCAGAATGCCCGCTACACCCACTTCACCGGCTACGAGAACCAGCTGTTCCGCAACAGCGGGGTGCTCGATGGCCGCAACATCGCCCGCTACTACCAGCTGCGCGGCTACGGCAACGACAACTTCGCCCTGGACAACCAGTTGCAGGGCCGCTTCGACAGCGGCCCGCTCAGCCACACGCTGCTGGCCGGTGTCGACTACCAGCACAGCCGGCGCAGCAACGCGGTGCAGACCGGCAACGCCCCGGCGATCGACATGTACGCGCCGGACCGCAGCGTGACGATCGACACCGCGCGCTACACCAGCCTCATGGATGTGGCGGAAAAGAGCCGGCAACTGGGCGTCTACCTGCAGGACCAGGTCAAGCTGGACCGCTGGATCCTGTCCCTTGGCGGTCGCTACGACTGGGCCAGCCAGGACACCGACACGCGCACTTTCGTCGCTTCCAGCGGGCTGACCACGGTCAATCCGCAGCGGGTCGATGCCGAGGACTTCACCGGACGGGTCGGCCTGGGCTACCTGTTCGACAGCGGCCTGTTCCCCTATGTCAGCTACACCGAGTCGTTCGTCCCCACCGCCGGCACCGACCGCAGCGGCTCGGCGTTCGAGCCGGAAACGGCCAGGCAGTACGAGGTGGGGGTGAAATACCAGCCCAATGGTTCGGAGCACTACGTCACCGTCTCGGCCTTCGACCTGCGCCGGCAGAACGTGCTCACCACCGATGTCTCGGCGCCGAGCTACAGCGTCCAGGAAGGCGAGGTGAGTTCTCGCGGGCTGGAAGTGGAGGGGGTGTTCAAGCCGCTCGAAGGGCTCGATGTCATTGCGGCCTGGACCTTGAACAGGGTCGAGGTGAGCAAGGACAACCCCAATGTCGCCGGCGTCAGCAACAAGGGCAAGACCCCGGTGCGCACCCCCGAGCACCTGGCTTCGCTGTGGTCCGACTACACCGTGCAGGGCGGCCTGCTCGCCGGGCTCGGTTTCGGCGCCGGCGTGCGTTACACCGGCTCCACCTACGGCGACGCGCAGAACACCTTCAAGGTGCCGGACTACACCCTGGTCGATGCCATGGTCAGCTACGACTTCGGCAAGCTCGACGCCGGGCTGGATGGGCTCAAGGCCCAGCTCAACGTGAAGAACCTGACGGACAAGTACTATGTGGCGGGCTGCTTTGCCTCGGTAGGGTGCCTGCTGGGGGCCGAGCGGACGGTGACGGCGGATCTGACCTACAGGTGGTGAGTGGGGGGCGCGGCGAGCTACAGCAATGGAATGCTGTAGCTGAGAATCAGCCGGTTCTCGTCCGCGCCGCGGCTGAAGTCCGAGCGATAGCTGGCGTTGCGCCAACGAATGCCGAGGTGCTTCAACGGACCTTGCTGGACGATGTATTGCACCTCGGTATTGCGCTCCCACTCACGTCCATCGCTGCCGTCGTTCAGGCGTACGTCGCGGCCTTGCAGGTAGCGGCTCATGAAGGTCAGTCCCGGCAACCCGAGCCTGGCGAAATCGAAGTCGTAGCGCAGTTGCCAGGAGTGCTCGCGAGCGCCGGCGAAGTCGTTGATCTGCACGAAGTTGACCAGGTGGGGATCGGTGCCGTCGATGTAGGGGAAGCCGGTTTCCCCGGACATCTGCTGGTAGCCGACGCTGACGCCGTGCCCGTCGAGGCTGTAGCCGAGCAGCCCGTTGAGCGCGCGGTTGTCGATCCGTCCGCCCGTTGCCGCGCCCTGGTCACTGCTCAGCGCCAGGCGCAGGTCGGCCTTGAGCTTGCCGTCGCCCAGCGTGGTGGAACCGGTCAGGCCGAGGAAGTGCTGGCGATAGACACCGTCCAGCTCGCCGAGGTGATAACTCGCGGTCAGTTGCTTGCTGACCTGGTAATCGGCGCCGATCAGGTCGAAGTGATCGGCACTTGTCCCGGCGCGGAAGCGGCCGTTCTTGTTGTTCAGTTGCAGGCGCCGGGCGGCCGTCTGGTCGCGGTCGGTAACCCGCTCCAGGCGCCCGGCGGTCAGGGCCAGGCCATCGATTTCATTGGCGCTGAGCAGCCCGCCCTGGAAGGTCTGGGGAAACAGCCGGCCGTTGTTGGACTGCACCGTGGGCAGGTCGGGCACCAGGGTGCCGAGCTTCAGTTCGCTGGCCGAGAAGCGCAGTTTCGCCGTCAGGCCCAGCTTGGCGTATTCGTCGGCGGCGCGACCGTCGTCGTGTACTGGCAGCAGGCCGGTGCCGGTGCGATCCGGACTCGAGTCCAGTTTCAGTCCCAGCATGCCCAGGGCGTCGAGGCCCACGCCGATGGTGCCCGGGGTGTAGCCCGAGCGCAGGTCGAGGACGAAGCCCTGGGCCCATTCGGCGCGTGCGTTCTGCCCGCTGCCGTCGCGAAAGTCACGGTTCAGGTAGAAGTTGCGGGTTTGCAGGCTGGCCTTGGCGTCATCGAGAAAACCCTCTGCCTGGGCGGTTCCGGCAATACCGAAGAGGCCGAGCAGGGCGGGGACGGGCAGGGCGTTACGCTGTTTCATGGTTGGCTCCAGTGCGTTCTTGCGGACGCGTCGCGGCGGGCCATCGGTGGCGATGGCCCGATCGTTGTCATGGGGGCGGTTCAGTTGACCAGGGTGATGGCGCCAAGCAGCACGGCAGCGATGAACATCACCACGCAGGTGCCGATGCTCCAGCCGATGCAGGCGCGCTGGTTGTCGCCATAGTCCAGGTCGAGCAGGCCGCAGAGCAGGTAGGTGGAGGCCACCAGTGGGCTGAGCAGGTGCACCGGCTGGCCGATCAGGCTGGCGATGGCCATTTCCTTGGCCTCGATACCGTAGTGGCTGGCGGTTTCGGCGAGGATCGGCAGGATGCCGAAGTAGAAGGCATCGTTGGTCAGCACGTAGGTGAAGGGCATGCTGATGAAGGCGGTGAACACCGACATGAAGTGTCCGGCCGATTCGGGGATCACCGCCACCAGGCTGGTGGAGATCGCTTTGACCATGCCGGTGCCGGACATCACCCCGACGAAGATCCCGGCGGCGAAGATCAGCAGGGTGACCGCCAGCACGTTGTCGGCATGCTTGCCGATCACCGCCTTCTGCTCCTTGAGGCTGGGGAAGTTGACCAGCAGGCCGAGGGCCAGGGCGATGATGAACAGCACCGAGATCGGCATGACGTTGAGCATCATCAGGGCGATCAGGCCGAGGGTCAGGGTGGCGTTGAACAGGAAGCGCCAGTCGCCCAGGCGCAATTCGGTGAAGTGCTCCAGGCCCTGGTCGTGCTCCAGCTCGATGATCCCCAGCCGGCGGCGCTCCTGGCGGCCGAGGTGGAACGCGGCGAACAGCACCCAGCCCAGGCCTGCGAGCATGATCGGCAGCATGGCGATGAACAGCTCGGTGATGTCCATGTGCATGGCACTGGCGGCGCGGGAAAACGGGCCGGCCCACGGCAGGATGTTCATCACGCCGATGGTCAGCAGCAGCACGGTGGCCATCACTTGCAGGCTGATGCCGGTGCGCCGGTACAGCGGCAGCAGGGCCGCAGTGGTGATGATGTAGGTGGTGGCGCCGTCGCCGTCGAGGCCGACGCAGATGCCCAGCACCGCGGTGCCGAGGACGATCTTCTGCGGGTCGCCCTTGACCAGCCGCAGGATCAGCCTGATCAGCGGGTTGAACAGCCCGGCCTCGGTCATCATGCAGAAGTAGAGGATGGCGAAGGTCAGCATGATGCCGGTGGGGGCGAGCATCTTCACCCCGTCGAACATCATCGGCCCCAGCGTGGTGGCGAAACCGCCCAGGCAGGCGAAGGCAATGGGTACCAGGGTCAGTGCCACCAGCGGTGACAGGCGTTTGCTCATGATCAGGTACATGAAGCAGACGATCATGGTGTAGCTGAGAAGCGTCAGCATGGGGTCCCTCTTTTTTATCTGTCTTGTCTGGGTCGCGACGTTTTCGCGGGCGAGCGAAGGCCGTGCGCCGTGCGCACAGGGCCGTGCGGCGCTCGGTCAGTCGGGGCTATGGGAGAACAGCGGTTTTCCCGGTTGGGTCATTACCGCCTTGAGGATGTGGCCGGTGGCGGAGTCGGTGATGAACAGCTCGCGGTGATCCTGGCCGCCGAACGCCAGGTTGGTCAGGGTGCGGCCGTCGGTGCAGCTGCGCAGGCGGTAGAGCGGCACGGCGTGGCGATCGAAGACCCACACGCAGGCATTGCCGGCATCGCAGACGAACAGGTTGCCGGCACTGTCCAGGGCCATGCCGTCGGCGCCACTGACGCCGCCGGCCATGGCCGTGAAGATGCCGACCTTGCTGGTGCTGCCGTCGGGCTGCAGCGGCAGGCGCCACACCGCGTTGCCGCGGGTCATGGCCACCAGCAGGGCGTTCTCCTCCAGGTCCATGACCAGGCCGTTGGGGCTCGGGCCATTGTCCAGCAGGCAATCCAGGCGGCCCTGTTGCAGGTCATAGCGCAATACCCGGCCGGTCGGGTCGTGCATGCCGGTCTGGCCCTGGTCGGTGAAGTACAGTTGGCCGTGGCGGTCGAAGAACAGGTCGTTGACCCCCTTGAAGCCCTCGCTGCGGCGGTGGGTGAGGAAGGGTTCGATACGCTTGCTGATCGGGTCCAGCACCAGGATGCCGAGCTTGTAGTCGGCGATGAAGATGCGCCCGTCACGGTGGATCTTCAGGCCGTTGGGCCAGCCGTCGTATTCGATCACCAGTTCCCATTCGCCGCGTGGCGAGACGCGGAAGACCCGGCCGTAGGGGATGTCGGTGACATACAGGTTGCCGGCCCGGTCGAACGACGGGCCTTCGAGGAAGCTGGCGACCTTCTGCCCGGGCTTGTTGGCGCGCACCCAGTCCGAATCGCCCTCTCTCCAGAATTCCTCCGGCAATTGGCTGAAGACCTCGGTAGTGCGATCTTCGGGCGGGGCATACAGGCTCATGGCGGTTCTCCGGGGGGGGGCGGGTACGGCGCAGTGGCCCGGGCGGCAGGTGCCGGGGCGGAGGTGAGCCAGTGTACGTCGCCGAGCGATCTTGTTGTTTTGAGCATCGTTCTGTTAGATAGAACTGTGTTGCTCTTGGTAGAACACTTTCAAGGCAATTTCTCGACCTGTCAAGCGCATTGACAAGAGTTAAAATTCAGGCCGATACTAAAAACAGAACATAATTCTGCCTGACAGAACAATCATAACAATCCAGCGCTTTTCCTCCCTGGCGCATTGCATGAAGGTTCGAGCAGGCTCTCCACCCGGTGAGGAGAACCGCCGTGAAAGACGCAACAGACATCGACATCCTGGTCAGCGAAGTGGGCCCGCGCGACGGCTTGCAGAGCGTCAAGGCCGTGATGCCGACCGAACTCAAGCTGCGCTGGTTGAGCGCCCTGGCCGCCTCCGGCCTGAGGGAGATCGAGGTCGGCTCCTTCGTTTCGCCGAAACTGCTGCCGCAGATGGCCGATGCCGCCGAAGGGGTGGCCCATGCGCTGACCCTGCCGGGGCTGCATGTCACCGCGCTGGTGCCCAACCTGAGGGGCGCCGAGGCCGCGTTCGGTGCCGGGGTGCACAAGATCACCCTGCCGATTTCGGTGAGCGAGCAGCATTCCATCGCCAATATCCGCAAGACCCACGCCCAGGTGTTCGACGAGGTCCGTGCCGTGGTCGCCCTGCGCAACGAGCGCTTCCCCGGCATCCAGATCGAGGCGGGGCTGTCCACTGCGTTCGGCTGCACCCTGCAGGGCGTGGTCAGCGATGACGAAACCCTCGGGCTGTCGCTGAAGATGGCCGAACTGGGGGTCGATGAGGTCGGCCTGTCGGACACCGTCGGCTATGCCAACCCGGTGCAGGTGCGCCGCCTGTTCACCCGCTTGCGCCGCGAGATCGGGGCGCTGGCGGGCAGTGCCCATTTCCACAACACCCGTGGCCAGGGCCTGGCCAATGTGGTGGCGGCGCTGGAGGCCGGGGTCACCACCTTCGACGGTTCCCAGGGCGGCCTTGGTGGTTGCCCCTATGCGCCGGGCGCCTCGGGCAACATCGTCACCGAGGACCTGGTGTACCTCCTCGAATCCATGGGCCTGCGCACCGGTGTCGATATCGAGCGTCTGGTGGCGGCCCGCGAATGGCTGCGCCAGGGCCTGCCGGGCGAGCCGGTGTATGGGTTCATCCCGGATGCCGGTGTCGGAAAGAACTTCAGCTACGCGAAGGAGGCCGTATGAGCCAGCACCCTGAAAAGACCTTGCCACTGGCCGGCATCCGCGTGGTCGAGTTCGTCCACATGGTCATGGGGCCGACCTGCGGCCTGCTGCTGGCCGATCTTGGCGCCGAGGTGATCAAGGTCGAGCCGGTGCCGGAGGGCGACAACACCCGCCGTCTCATGGGCTCGGGCGCCGGTTACTGGATGACCTACAACCGCAACAAGAAAAGCTTCGCCGTCGACATCAAGTCGGAGGAGGGCATGGCCGCGGTGAAAAAGCTGCTGGCCAGCGCCGACGTGGTCACCGAGAACTTCCGCCCCGGCGCCATGGACAAGCTCGGCCTGGGCTACGAGCAGGTCAGGGCGATCAAGCCGGACATCATCTACAGCTCGATGAAGGGCTTCCTGCCCGGTCCCTACGAACAACGCACGGCGCTGGACGAAGTGGTGCAGATGATGACCGGCCTGGCCTACATGACCGGGCCGGTAGGCCGGCCGCTGCGGGCCGGGGCCTCGGTGAACGACGTGATGGGCGGCATGTTCAGCGCCGTGTCGATCCTTGCCGCGCTGTTGCAGCGCAAGGACAGCGGGCGCGGGCAGTTCGTCCAGACCGGACTGTTCGAGAACTCGGCATTCCTGGTGGGCCAGCACATGATGCAGCAGGTGGTCACCGGCAAGGCCGCCGCGCCGATGCCCAGCCGCATTTCCGCGTGGGCCATCTACGATGTGTTCGACACCGCGCAGGACGGCGAGCAGGTGTTCGTGGGGGTGGTCAGCGACAGCCAATGGCAGGCCTTCTGCGAGGCCTTCGACTTCCCGGCGCTGGGCAATGATCCGCAACTGGCCGGCAACAACCAGCGGGTCGCGGCACGCGAACGCATCCTGCCGCTGGTGCGCGAACGCCTCGGCGCCATGGACAAGGCCCGGGTCATGGCCCTGTGCGAGGCGGCAGGCCTGCCGTTCTCGCCGATCCAGCGCCCGCAGGACCTGTTCGACGACCCGCACCTGAATGCCTCCGGCGGCATGGCGCAGCTGACCCTGCCCGATGGCGAGCGGGTCAAGGTGCCGATGCTGCCGTTCGAGATGGACGGCCAGCGCTTCGGCACCCGTCTCGACGTACCGGCACTGGGCAGCCATTCGCGGGAACTGCTCGCCCAACTGGGTTACGACGCCGAGGCCATGGCACGCCTGGAGGCGGCCGGCACGGTGAAGAGCGCATAGAAAGGCTACACCCGGACCGTGGCGCCCGGCGCCACGGCACTCATAACAACAATAGCGAGACTAGAGTCATGACAAAGGTCACGACAGCGGATATGCCCTTGTCCATGCCGCATCCCGAAGCCATCACGCCCCTTCAGCGCCAGGCCATGCGCAAGGCCGCCTGGCGCCTGATTCCCTTGTTGGCACTGGCCTATTTCTTCAACTACCTGGACCGTACCAGCGTCGGCTACGCCGCCTTGCAGATGACCGATCACCTGGGCCTGAGCGCCGCCCAGTTCGGCCTGGGCGCCGGCATCATGTTCGTCGGCTACTGCCTGTGCGAAGTGCCGAGCAACCTGGCGATGTACCGCTTCGGCGCGCGCCTGTGGATGGCGCGGATCATGATCACCTGGGGCATCGCCGCCGCGGCCACGGCCCTGGTGGTCGGGCCGTACAGCTTCTATATCGTGCGTTTCCTGCTAGGGGTTGCCGAGGCCGGGTTCTTTCCGGGGGTGATCTTCTTCCTCACCCTGTGGTTCCCGTTGCAGTACCGCACCCGGGTACTTGCCTGGTTCACCGTGGCCACGCCGATCTCCTTCCTGGTCGGTGGGCCGTTGTCGATCTGGCTGCTGCAGATGCATGGCCTGCTCGGCCTGGCCGGCTGGCAGTGGATGTTCATCATCGAGGGCTTGCCGGCCTGCGTGCTGGGGCTGATCACCCTCAAGGTGCTGGCCAACCGGCCGGCCGACGCCAGATGGCTGAGCGCGCAGGAGCGCGAGGCCCTGACCGGCCTGCTCGACCAGGAGCGGCGCAACAGCGACAAGCGCCATGGCTTTGCCGCGGCGCTGAAGGACCCTCGGGTGTGGATCCTCAGCAGCATCACCTTCAGCTTCACCCTGGGCACCTACGGCATCGGCATCTGGCTGCCGCAGATGCTCAAGGCCCAGGGCGTCGAGCTGGGCCTGATCGGCTGGGTGGCGGCGATACCGTATTTCTTCTCCACCATCGGCCTGCTGTTCTGGGCGCGCCACGTCGACCGTACTGGCCGCGGCATCCTCAACCTGATCGTCGCCCTGGTGCTGGGTGGCCTGGCGCTGCTCTTCGCGGTGAACATGGACGCGCTGGTCCCGGCAATGCTGGGCATCACCCTGGCGCTGGTGGGGACCATTTCCGCCAAGACCATCTTCTACACCCTGCCGGCCAGGTTCCTCTCCGGGCAGGCGGCGGCGGGCGGCATCGCCCTGATCAACTCCATCGGTGCCTTCGGTGGCTTCGTCGGGCCGTACCTGATGGGCTTTCTCAAGGACCACACCCAGTCGTTCAGCGCCGGCCTGATGGTGATGGGCTGCACCCTGTTCGTCGCCGCCTTGATGGCGCTGTCGCTGCGCTGGTTCATGCGCGACGCCTGAAGCGAGAGGCGGAACGCCGTTCCGTGGGGCGCACTGGTCGGCCCCGCGGGGTTGCGGGTAATCTATCCCGCTTTCCGGGAAACCGGTGCCGCCCCTCACAAGAGCCGAGCCTGAAGCCAGATGCCGTCCACCAACGATTCCCCCACCGAAGATTCCCGCAGCCCCGCCGAGGGTGGTGTCGCCGCCGTCGACCGGGCCTTCGCCATTCTCGCGGCCTTCGACGCCGAGCGCAGTACCCTGCCACTGGCGGAAATCGCCCGCCGTACCGGCCTTTACAAAAGCACCATCCTGCGCCTGATGAGCTCGCTGGAGCGGGCCGGCTTCGTCCGCCGCCAGGCTGACGGGCAGTACGGCATAGGTCATGAGCCACTGCGCCTGGCCCAGCTGTACCAGGCCTCGTTCCGTCTGCGCGATGCCATCTACCCGGTGCTCGAAGCCCTGACCGAGGAAACCGGCGAGACCTCGTCGTTCTATGTGATCGAGCACGACAGCCGGGTCGTGCTGTTTCGCGTCGAGCCGCGGCGGGCGGTGCGTTTCTCGATTCACGAAGGTGATCGTTTTCCGCTGCACGCCGGGGCCTCGGGCAAGATCCTGCGTGCTTTCGGGCCGCCCGCCGAGCGCGGACTGGAAGAGGTCAGGGCGCGCTTCTGGGCCACCTCCCATGGCGAGCGTGATCCTGAGACGGCGTCGATCTCGGCGCCGGTGTTCGGTGTCGGTCATGAGTTCAAGGGCGCGCTGACCCTGTCCGGGCCTGCCGAGCGGTTCAACAAGGAGCAATTGCAGGCGGCCAGTGCGTTGCTGCTCAAGCGCGCGGCCCAGGCCACCAGCCTGCTGGGTGGCGATACCCTCGAGCTGCAGGCCGCCCGGGAACGGCTTGAGGATTGAGAGCGGCAGCTACGCCAGGGCCTACGCCCGGGTCAGGCGAATGATCTGCCGCGCACACCAGGCGCCGGTGAGGATCACACCGAACAGGCGCAGGGTCTGCATCGCCAGGACCATGCCGACGTCGGCATGGGTCTCCACGGCGATGATCGCCATGGCATCCAGGCCGCCGGGGCTGGTGGCCAGGTACATCGACAGAAAGTCGCTGCCCGCCGCCTTCGCCAGGCCCCAGGCGCCGGCGGCGCACAGCAGGATCAGCGCCACCGCGCCGGCGATCATGGTCGGCAGGCGCTTCCATACGTAGCGCACGGTCTGCCGGTCGAAGCGCAGGCCGATGTAGCAGCCGATGGCGCCGTAGGCAAAGGCAAGCACGCCGTTGGGCAGGGTGATGGTCAGCAGGCCTGCCAGTTGCAGCGCGGCGCCGAGCAGCAGCGGCATCAGCAGGGCGCCGGCCGGCATGCGCGCGCCGAGCATAAGGCCCAGCAGCACCACCCCAAGGCTCAGCAGCAGGTTGCCCAGGTGCGTGGCGTCGAGGATCTGCGGGGCGCTGGCCACTTCGCTGGCGCCGAGCAGGTGGCTGACCAGCGAGCCGATCATCACCACGCAGACCACCCGCACGTATTGCATGGTCGCCACGACCCGGGCGTCGGCGCCATTGTCCTCGGCCATCGACACCATCGCCGACGCCGCGCCCGGCGCGGTGCCCCAGGCCGCGGTGCTGCCGGGAATACCACCGAAACGCACGGTGCCGAGACCGACCAGGGCACTGAGCAGCACGGTAAGGAAGGTGGCGAACAACATCAGTTGCCAGGAGTCGGCGAGGGCGGCCAGCACCGACCAGGTCACCGAATGCGCCACCAGCAGGCCGACGCAGCCCTGGCCGAAGCGGAACAGCTGGCGGTGCAGGTGGAGACGGGCGCCGGACACGGCGAAGGCGATGGCCGTGAGCATCGGCCCGAGAAACAGCCCGGCCGGTACCGACAGGGCGTGCAACAGTTGACCGCAAAGGCCGGCGCAAGCGATCAGCGCAAGCCATTGAACGAGGGGGAAGCGGGCGGGAGACGAACTGACGGACATCGAAATCCTCCGTGGCAGAGGGACCGCGAACAGGCATCGCGGCGGTGCGGAGAAAATTATCGACGGGAGGAATCATCAAGTCTATTTTCTACTTTCGATGAATCCATAACTGAAATTCATGAATCATGGACCTGCGCGACCTTACCTATTTTGAAACCATCGCCGACCTCGGCCACTTGGGCCGCGCAGCGGAAAAACTCAATCGCAGCCAGCCGGCACTGAGCAAGAGCATCCAGCGCCTGGAGGAGTCCCTCGGTACCAAGCTGTTCCAGCGTGATGGCCGACGCATCAAGCTCACCGATGTCGGCGAGCTGCTGCTGGCCCGTGGCCGGGAGTTGCAGCGCAGCATCGCCGAGACCGAGCGCGAGGTACGCGACTTCGCCAGCGGCATGGTCGGTACCATTCGCCTCGGCTGCGCTGCGAGCATGGCCGAGCACTTGCTGCCGCAACTCACTGCCGCGTTGCTGGAACGTGCGCCGGACCTGACCCTGATCCTCTCCATTGCCCAGGACGATGTGCTCAAGGCATCGCTGAGGAACGGGCAACTGGACGCCATCATCCGCCCGCTGATCGTCAACGACCCGGACTTCCAGACCTGGCCGATCCTCGAGGATGAAGCCGTGGTGGTGGCCAGCGCCGATCACCCGGTGTTCGACGGGCCGATCACCCTCGAAGGCCTGTGCCAATACCGCTGGGTGCTCGCCGGGCCGACGGTGACCGCGCGGCGCTGGATCGACAATGCCTTCACCTCGCGCGAGCTGCCGGCGCCGGTGGTGCAGGTGGAAACCAACTCGATTTCATTGCTGCCACGGTTGATCGCCCAGACCCGTTTGCTCAGCTTCAGTGCCCGAGAAACGCTGGAACATGGTCATGGCATGAGTTGGTTGCGCGAAGTGCCGCTGGCCGAAACCACAATGCGCCGCACGGTGGCAGTGTCGGTGCGGGCCGGGGGATACCTGCCGCCGGCGGTGGCGGCGATGGTGGAGTTGTTGCGGGAAACCACGCGGTCCGGGTAACCCGCACACAACCCTGTGTCCCACCATCGGAGTAACGGGCTGGAGCCGTTACTTGACCAACGCTGGGGTGCGCGGCGGAATCATCCGCCGATTGCCGGTGGCCTCGAACGCCGCACCCAGCTTCAGCAGGTTGGCGTCGTCATAGGCCTTGCCGGCGAAGGTCAGGCCCACCGGCATGCCGATATCGGCCATCACGCCCATCGGCACGGTGACGGTCGGCACGCCCAGGTGACGGATCGCCAGGTTGCCGTTGGCCACCCAGATGCCGTTGCTCCAGGCGATGTCCGCCGACTCCGGGTTGACGTCCGCATCCGCCGGGCCGACATCGGCCACGGTGGGGAACAGCACGGCGTCCAGGCCCTGGGCGTCCAGCCAGTCTTCCAGGTCCTGCTTGCGGGTCTGCTCCAGGCCACGCAGGCCGTCCGGTACGGTCGGAATCTCGTTCCACGGGGTGATGCCGCGCTCGGCCATCTTCACGTATTCGTCCATGCCTGCGGCCAGGTCGCCCTCGCGGTTGGGCAGGGTGCCCGGGTCGTGGGGGAAGATCTTCGGCCCGTCGACATCCACCAGGCGGTTCAGCTTGGGGTCGCCGTTGGCCCGCAGGAAGTCGTCGAAGGCCCAGGCGGTCAGGTCCCACAGCTCGTGGTGGAGGAACTCCTTGGAGACGATGCCGCGGTTGAACACGGTCGGTGCGCCCGGACGGTCGCCTTCGCAGTTGGACACCAGCGGGAAGTCCGTCTCGATGACTTCGGCACCGGCGGCTTCCAGGGCCTGGCGCGCCTGTTTCCACAGCTCGATCACCGAGGCGCGGGTATTGATGCGCTGACCGGTCGGGCCGCCGATGCCTGGCTCGGCGGAGGTGCCGGCGGCGTCGTCGGCATTGATGTACATCTTCGGCACGCCCAGGCGCTTGCCTTTCAGGGCACTGGCGTCCACCGCCAGTTCGGCGTAGGACGCCGGGCGCACCGAGGCCACGCTCGGGATCGGCACCCAGGGTTGCAGGCGCCACAGGTCGCCGCGGGTGTCAGGGTCTTCGGCGACGACCACGTCGAGCACTTCCAGCAGGTCGGCCATGGTCCGGGCATAGGGCACCACCACGTCCATGGTCGGGGTCAGCGGCCAGTTGCCACGCACCGAGATCACCCCGCGCGACGGGGTGTAGGCGCACAGGCCGTTGTTCGAGGCCGGGCCGCGGCCGCTGGACCAGGTTTCCTCGGCCAGGCCGAAGGCGGAGAAGCTGGCGGCGGTGGCGGTGCCGGCGCCGTTGGACGAGCCGGAGGCGAACGGCGCCGTCAGGTAGGCGGCGTTGTACGGGCTTTCCGCACGGCCATAGACGCCACGCTGCATCCCACCGTTGGCCATGGGCGGCATGTTGGTCTTGCCCAGGCAGATCGCCCCGGCGGCGCGCAGGCGCTCGATGGTGAAGGCGTCGCGGTAGGCCACCAGCTCGGCGAAGGCCGGGCTGCCGGAGGCGGCGGTCAGGCCCTTGACCAGGTAGCTGTCCTTGGCGGTGTAGGGAATCCCGTCCAGCGGGCCGAGGGTCTCGCCACGGGCGCGACGGGCATCGGCGGCTGCGGCTTCCTCGAGCGCCTCGGGGTTGCGCACCACCACGGCATTCAGGGCGGTCGGGGTGCCTTCGCCATCGTAGGCATCGATCCGGGCAAGGTAGGCCTTGACCAGCTCGACCGCGGTGGTCTGGCCGGACTCGAGCGCGGCACGCAGTTGGGCAATGGAAACTTCGGTGACCTCGATCATGCAGCTTGCTCCGGTGGCTGACAGGTGACAGGGAAGAGGATTCCCTCACGCAGGGACATCACGCTTTTCAAATTGTTTTCTCGTTGGATACCCCGTTGTGTGGTTTTACACAACGGCTTGGCCTAAAGCGGGTGATATTTTTAACACTTGGCGCTCGACAAGGGAATGGGGCGTGATGCAAACCCAATGAAATAGCCGATAACCAGCACTGTAGCCGGTCGTTGTGTAGAAAAATATGAACAGATGGACACCGTGCGCCAATGGCAGGAGCATCAAACGAGAAGGGAGGAGAGAGAAGAGAAAAATGGCAGGGGCGGCTGGATTCGAACCAACGCATGGCAGGATCAAAACCTGCTGCCTTACCGCTTGGCGACGCCCCTGTTGCGACGGATGAAGGATCATCCTGATGCAGAATCCCGCTGCGGGTGAAAGTGATTTCGCCGTGAACGCTAAGGTTCGTCGCGGGATGGGCGGCAATTTAACAACATTTGTTACGTCTGTGAAGTCCTTTTTGCAAAAAAACAGTTTTTAAAACAGCGACTTACTCCGGGGCTGGGGAGGTGGACGGCTTCTTGGGTCATTTCGTTCAAGGTGATAAGCAGAATCTGGCGTACTCTGCTGGCGATGGCCGGCATCTGGATGCTGTGGGGCTTGCCCCGCTGGCAAGCGGGCAGGCCGGTTGGCAATCACCCTTCGACACCCAGGAGTTCGATTCATGTTTCCGCTCGACATCTGGCTCACCTACACCGCCGCCTGCCTGCTACTGGTGATTTCCCCCGGCCCCGACAACCTCCTGGCCATCGGCCGCGGCCTGAGCCAGGGGCGTCTGGCGGCGATCGTCTCCGGGGTGGCTTCCGGTGCTGGCATTCTGTTCCACACCACTACTGCGGCCCTGGGCCTGACCCTGCTGATGCAGACCTCGGCAGTGGCCTTCTGGGTGGTCAAGCTGATCGGCGCCGGCTACCTGCTGTGGCTGGGGATCAAGGTGCTGCGCTCGCGCAACCTGATCAACTTCGCCCCGGCGGCCCGGCAGCCGTTGCGCAGCATCTTCCTGACCGGCTTCCTGTCGGCGGCGCTGAATCCCAAGCCGGGGCTGTTCGTGCTGGCCTTCATCCCGCAGTTCGTCAACCCGCAACTGGGTTCGGTGACCACGCAGATGTTCGTCTATGGACTGTGGTTCGCTGTGCTGACCGCAGTGGGCTTTGCCCTGATGGGGGTATTCGCCACCAGCCTGACCGATGCCATCCGCAACCGTCCGCGGGTGGTCAGCGGCCTCAATATCGGCGCCGGGGTGACCTTCGTCGCTTCCGGGGTTTCCGTGGTCGCGCTGAGCCAGAAATAACCGCGCCGATCATCATCGGCGCTTTGACTCGGCTCACCCCTGTTTATTATTCTTGACGGCGTTTGGCTCCAGATTCCCGGGGCCGGGCAACGGACCAGAATTCGAATAAATATCCGGGGTGCGTGCATGACGATCAAGGTACTGGAAGCCCACGAGGTGAACGAACACCGCGTGGCCCTGCCGGGCTGGCAGGAACAGTACACGCAGATGTCCGCCGGACGCTTCCATGGGCGTCTGGTGCATGCCGAGAGTGCTGCCGTCGAACTCTATGAAGAGCGCATGAACCTGCGGGTCGAGCAGGAATTCCATGCCCCGGCCGACGCCCTGGTGTTCAGCTTCGACATGAGCGACAACGCCCTCTACCTGCTCGATGGCCAGACCCGCAACGGCTGGGTCACCCCGGAGAATTACCGCGAGGTCGCCGTGGTCCTCAAGCAGCCTGGCGCCTGGAACCGCTCCGCCAGCGAGTTCCGCCAACTGATCCTGCAACCCCTGCGTTCCTCCGGCTGCAGCAGCTTCGCCAGTTCGCTGTGCGGCGTGCTGGCCGAGGCGGTGCAGGGCCGGGTCGACGTGGAGGCGCCCGGCTTCGCCCGGCAGCTCGCCGACGGCTGCTTCCAGTTGCTCGACGAGGCCATGGACGTGGGCGGCCGCGGGCGCGCCGAGTGTCATGCGCGGCGGGTGGTGGAGCGGGTCAAGGCGGTGGTCAACGACTGCCCGCAGGACTGCTTCGGCGTGCAGGACCTGGCGGAGGCGGCGGGGGTGTCGGTGCGCCATCTGCAGCAGTCGTTCATGCGCTATGCCGACCTGCCGCCGACGGTGTGGCTGCGCAATCGCCGGCTGAATGCAGTGCGCCGCGACCTGCTGGCGGCGGACCCGGCGCAGGTCACCGTGGCCGAGGTGGCGATGCGCTGGTCGTTCTGGCACCTGGGGCGGTTTTCCCAGGCCTACCATGGGTTGTTCGGGGAGTATCCGAAGGCGACCTTGAAGCGGGGGTAGGGATTGGGTCTTGTGCTGGTTTCAGGGCCTCATCGCTGGCAAGCCAGCTCCCACAGGGTTGTGCGGCGAACACTGATTCTGTGACCGGCATGAAACCCTGTGGGTGTCGCCAGCGGTGAGGCCATCGCCGTCAGCCAATGACCTCCTTCATCCGGTACCACAACATCCCCAGCGCCAGCAGCGGCGAGCGTAGCAGCCTGCCGCCGGGGAAGGTCAGGTGCGGCACCGCGCCGAACACATCCAGGCCCTTGCTCTGGCCGACGGAAATCGCTTCCGCCAGCAACTTCGCGCTCCAGTGGGTGACGTTCAGCCCATGCCCCGAATAGCCCTGGGCGAAGAACACGTTGGGATGCTGGGCCAGCCGGCCGACCTGGGGGAAACGGTTGGCGGTGATGCCGATCATCCCGCCCCACTGGTAGTCGATGCGCACGTCGGCCAGTTGCGGGAACACCTTGAGCATCTTCGGCCGCATGTAGGCGCCGATGTCCCGGGGATCGCTGCCCGAGTAATGGCAGGCGCCACCGAACAGCAGGCGCCGGTCCGCCGTCAGCCGGTAGTAGTCCAGTCCGACCTTCTGGTCGCACAGGGCCAGGTTCAGCGGGATCAGGCGGGACGCTACTTCCTCGGGCAACGGCTCGGTGACGATCACATAGCTGCCGGCCGGCAGCACCTTGCCGCTGAGCTTCGGCTCCAGCTCGTCGAGGTGGGCATTGCAGCCCAGCACCAGGCTGTCGGCCCGCACCCGGCCACGGGCGCAGTGCACCACCACCTGGCTGCCATGCTCGATGCGCAGCACCGGGCTCTGCTCGCAGATCTGTACCCCCAGGCCACTGGCCGCGCGGGCCTCGCCGGTGACCAGGTCGAGCGGATGCAGGTGCCCCGAGCCCATGTCGATCAGGCCGCCGGCATAGCAGTCGCTGGCCACCACCTGGTGCATGCGCTGCGGCTCCACCAGTTCGATGGGGTGGGCGTAGCCCGAGGCCGCCAGATGGTCCCGTTCCTCGCGCAGGCCGGCGAACTGCGCCGGGGTGTTGGCCAGCTCGCAGAAGCCCCAGCGCAGGTCGCAGTCGATGGCGAACTCGGCGATGCGTTCGGCGACCAGGCTCACCGAATCCACCCCGGCACGCTCCAGGTAGCGCACACCTTCCTCGCCGACGTACTTGCCGAAGCCACTGACATCGTGGCCGATGCCGCGGATCAGTTGCCCGCCGTTGCGCCCGCTGGCGCCCCAGCCGATGCGCCGGGCCTCCAGCAGGACCACGGAGTGGCCGCGCAAGACCAGCTCCAGGGCGGTGTTGACCCCGGTCAGGCCACCGCCGACCACGCACACGTCGGCACGGACGTCGCCGTCGAGCGCGGGGTAGGGCTGGCTGTCGCGGGCGCTGGCGGCGTAGTACGACGCCGCATGCTCGCCGTTTCGAATCATGGACGGTTCCCGGCTCATTGGTTGAACTTGACCTTGCTCCAGCTGCGGGTCATCAGCCGCATGATCTTCGGCGATGGCGCTCTGGAGATGTACAGCTTGTCCAGCACCGCCTGGGGCGGGTAGACCTCGGGGTTGTTCAGGGTCTCGGCGTCGATGAACGGCTTGGAGTCGGCGTTGGCGTTGGGGTAGCCGACATAGTCGCTGATCCCGGCGATCACCTTGGGCTCCATCACGTAGTTGATGAAGGCCAGGGCCTGCTCGGGATTCTTCGCGTCGGCGGGAATCGCGATCAGGTCGAACCACAGGTTGCTGCCTTCCTTGGGAATGCTGTAGGCGATCTTGATCCCGTTGTTGGCCTCCCTGGCCCGGTTGGCGGCCTGCAGCACGTCGCCGGAGAAGCCGAAGGCCACGCAGATGTTGCCGTTGGCCAGGTCCGAGATGTACTTCGACGAGTGGAAGTAGGTCACGTAGGGCCGCAGCTCCAGCAGACGCTGCTCGGCCTTGGCATAGTCGGCAGCGTTGGTGCTGTTGGGGTCGAGGCCCAGGTAGTTGAGGATCGACGGGATCAGCTCGTCGGCGGAATCCATGAAGGCCACCCCGCACTGCTGCAGCTTCTTCAGGTTCTCCGGCTCGTAGAGCGTGGCCCAGGAGTCGATATGGTCGACGCCCAGCACCTGCTTGACCTTGTCGACGTTGTAGCCGATGCCGTTGGTGCCCCACAGGTACGGCACCGAATGGCGGTTGCCGGGGTCGTTCTGCTCGAGCAGCTTGAGCAGCGCCGGGTCCATGTGCTTCCAGTTCGGCAGCTTGCTGCGGTCCAGCTCGAGGAACACCCCGGCGTCCACCTGGCGGGTCAGGAAGTGGTTGGACGGCACGACGATGTCGTAGCCGGTCTTGCCCGCCAGCAGCTTGCCTTCCAGGGTCTCGTTGGAGTCGAAGACGTCGTACACCGGCTTGATCCCGGTGGCGCTCTGGAAGCCGGCGAGGGTGTCCGGGGCGATGTAGTCGGTCCAGTTGTAGATGCTGACGCTGGGCTGCGCGGCGGCTACCAGGGGTAGCGCCAGCAGGGCGAAGGGGGCAAGACGTTGCAACAGTTTCATGGCGGCTCCTGTCGATCCGTTTTTTATTGTGTGCGGCGCGTTGGCGCCCTCAGACGCTGAGCAGCAGGAATTCCCGCTCCCACGAGCTGATCACGCGCTTGAAGTTCTCGTGCTCGGTGCGTTTCACCGCGACGTAGCCCTGGACGAACTTGCGCCCCAGGTACTGTTCCAGCACCTCGCAGTTCTCCATGGCGGCGAGGGCATCCTCGATGGTGATCGGCAGGCGCAGGTTGCGCCGCTCGTAGGCGCGGCCCTGGACCGGGGCACTCGGCTCGATCTTCTCGATCATGCCCAGGTAGCCGCACAGCAGGCTGGCGGCGATGGCCAGGTAGGGGTTGGCATCGGCGCCGGGCAGGCGGTTCTCCACGCGCATGGCCTGTGGCTCGGACGGCGGCACGCGCAGGCCGGCGGTGCGGTTCTCCTCGCCCCATTCGACGTTGACCGGGGCCGAGGTGTCGGGGAGGAAGCGGCGGAACGAGTTGACGTTCGGCGCGAACATCGGCAGCACCTTGGGAATGTACTTCTGCAGGCCGCCGATGTAGTTGAGGAACAGCTCGCTCATGCCGCCGTCTTCGTTGACGAATATATTGCGCCCCGATTCGGCGTCCACCACGCTCTGGTGGATGTGCATGGCGCTGCCCGGCTCGTCGGTGATCGGCTTGGCCATGAAGGTCGCCGCGACGTTGTGCTTGAGTGCCGCCTCGCGCATGGTGCGCTTGAACACGGTGATCTGGTCGGCCAGGTCGAGGGCGTCGCCGTGGCGGAAGTTGATCTCCATCTGCGCCGGGCCGTCCTCGTGGATCAGCGTGTCGAGGTCCAGGCCCTGGGCTTCGCACCAGTCGTAGACGTCCTCGAACAGCGGGTCGAATTCGTTGGCGGCATCGATGGAGAAGCTCTGCCGACCGCTTTCCGGGCGGCCGGAACGACCGATCGGCGCTTCCAGGGGGAAGTCCGGGTCGCTGCTGCGCTTGGTCAGGTAGAACTCCATTTCCGGCGCGACGATCGGCGTCCAGCCTTTCTGCGCGTAGAGGCGCAGGACACGCTTGAGCACGTTGCGCGGCGACAGCTCGACGGGGTTGCCGCGCTTGTCGTAGGTGTCGTGAATCACCATCGCGGTGGGCTCGAGGGCCCAGGGCACCAGGAAGATCGCCTCCGGGTCGGGGCGGCAGAACATGTCGATGTCCGCCTCGTCCAGCAGGTCGTAGTAGATGTCGTCCTCGACGAAATCGCCGGTGACGGTCTGCAGCAGCACGCTTTCCGGCAGGCGCATGCCGCCTTCGCCGAGAAACTTGTTGGTGGGGGAAATCTTGCCGCGGGCGATGCCGGTGAGGTCACTGACAATGCATTCGACTTCGGTGATCTGGTGTTGCTTCAGCCAGCTGGCCAGCTGATGCGCGGGGGTGTTCATGCAAACCTCTAGCGGGTTGGTTGGATGGCACGCGACCGGCATGGGCCGGTGGGCGCGGACCTAGTCTTGGCCAGAGGCGGGGGAGGGTTCTATCCGTTTTCCGCAGGAATGGATTACCAGCGATGAGCCCCCCAGCAGCAAGACACCTCCAAGAAGGCAACTTTGTTCAAGGCCATGCCGGCTTCGCTGAAATACAGTGGCGGGCCGTAATCGCCGAGGACCATCCCATGATCACCTGCCACGTCCGCTACCTCATCGATCCCTACCAACTGCCGGCCTTCGAGGAGTACGGGCGCCTGTGGATCGGCCTGGTGCAGCGCCTGGGCGGCCAGCACCATGGTTACTTCCTGCCTGCCGAAGGGGCCAACAACGTCGCCTATTGCCTGTTCAGCTTCCCCGGGCTTGCGGAGTACGAGCAGTACCGTCGGCAGGCCGAGACCGACCCGCAATGCATCGCCGCGGTGGCGCGGGCCACCCGGCTGAGGTTCATCCTCAGCTACGAGCGCAGCTTCCTGCGCCCGCTGCTGGAGGCCTGATTCAGCCCGTATGCTCCTGCCCGCCGATGGCCAGCGCGGCGCGGATCAGCGCCAGGTGGGTCAGGCCCTGGGGCAGGTTGCCGAGGTATTCGCCGCTGTGCGGGTCGATCATCTCCGCATAGATGCCCACGCCGTGGGCCAGGCCCTCGACCGCCGCCTCGAAGGCCCGCGTTGCCGCCTCGCGCTGGCCCAGCAGGGCGCGGGCCTCGATCAGCCAGAAGGTGCAGGCCAGGAAGCAGCCTTCCTCGCGATCGGCCTGGCTGTAGCGGTAGTGGAACGCGCCGCTGCCCAGTTCGCGCTGGATGGCATCGAGGGTGCGACTCAGGCGCTCCCTGGCCGGATAGCCGAAGTGCACGGCCAGGGCCACCGATGCATCCAACTGCTCGCTGCCGGGATAGAACTGGTAGGCCTGCAGGGTTTCGCTCCAGCAGTGTTGCTCGATCCAGGCGTGGATGCGCTGGCGCTCGCGGTCCCAGCGTTCGCGGCAGGTGGTGGGCAGGTGGCCGTCGTCGGCCAGTTCCACGGCCCGGCTCAGGGCCTGCCAGCAGGCGATCTTGGACAGGGTGTAGTGCCGTTCTTCAGGCAGCTCCCAGATGCCCGAGTCCGCTTTGCGCCAGCGGTCGGCGCACTGGTCGGCAATGCCGGAGAGGATCCGCGCGCTGGTCGAGTCGATGATGTTGCCGCAGTCGATGAAGCACCGCGTGGTCTGGAAGATATCGCCGAAGATGCCGTGCTGGATCTGCGTGACGGCATCGTTGCCCACTTGCGGCGGCGAGTGCTTGTAGCCGGGCAGGTTCACCGCACGGGTGCCCTTGGCGATGGCGCCTTCGAGGGTGAACAGCACCTGCGGTCCATGTTCGCCAAGCCGGTGCAGCAGCCAGGTGAAGGCGGCCTTGGCTTCCAGTTCCGCGCCGATGCCGAGGAAGGCCTCGATGGTGTAGCCGGCATCGCGCACCCAGGCGAAGCGGTAGTCCCAGTTCTTCGGGCCGCCGATGCGCTCCGGCAACGAGGTGGTCGCCGCCGCCATGATCGAACCGGTGGACGAGGACAGCAGCAGTTTCAGGGCCAAGGCGCTGCGTATCACCAGGGGCTGGTAGGCGCCCTGGTAGCTCAGGCCATCGCTCCATTGCCGCCATTCGCGGTGGGAGCCGTCGATGCGCGCGTCGATCAGTTCCAGCGGCGGCACCACCAGCGGCTCGTCGCGGCCGCAGATGATCGCCAGCACCGTGCGTTCCCCGGCTTTCAGGGTGAGCCGGGCACGCACGCCGAGGTCGTTCTTGCGCTGCACCTGCAGCAGGTCCTGGTCGTAGAGCACCAGGCCGAGGATATGCCCGGCGTGGAACACGCAGCCATTGTGGTTGGCGGCGAGGAAGGGGCTGACGGTATCGGCCTGGGTGCCGAAGTCGATGCGCACGGCGAAGCTCATCTGCCCTTCGAGCACTTCGATGCGCCGTGCCAGTTCGCCCCAGGGCAGGCGCCCGGCGGGGCCGCTGTTGAGGGATTCGGTGCAGCGGGCTCGTCCGGCGTCGCTGATGAACAGGGTTTCCAGGACATTGCTGCCGGGCAGGTAGCGGCGCTCGACGCGGTAGTCGGTTTCCGGGGTGATGGCGAAGCGGCCGCCTTCATGGGGCGAGAGCAGGCGGTCGAACAGCGGTGGCGAGTCCATGTGCGGCACGCACCACCAGTCGATCGAGCCGTCCCAGCCCAGCAGTGCCACCGAGCGGCCGTCGCCGAGGGCGGCATAGCCCTCCAGGGGCAGCCAGCCGCCGGCGTCCCGTTGCGGGTCGCCGTGCTGGATGCCGTTCATCACGCTGTCGTCCACGGGAGGTCTCCGAAATGACAAGGGGTCATTCGCAGAGATTCACCCGCGAGGCGGTTTGTTCCGCAATTGTGCCGGGGGCTCAGGGCCTCATCGCTGGCAAGCCAGCTCCCACGGGGGCCGCGGGCACCTGACCCATGCAGCGATGAGGCCCGAAAGGATCAGGCCCTGGCCGCCCGCGCCGCGTGCAGCTTCTTGTAGCTCTCCACCAGGCGCAGGTGGCGGTCCAGGCCTTCCAGCTTGAGGCTGGTCGGGGTCAGGCCGTGGAAGCGCACGCTGCCGTCCACCGAGCCGAGCACCGCATCCATCCGCACGTCGCCGAACATGCGGCGGAAGTTGACCTCGTAGTCGGCCATCTCCAGCTCGTTGTCCAGCTCCACCTCCAGCACCACGTTCAGGGCCTGGTAGAACAGCCCGCGCTCGACGGTGTTGTCGTTGTACTGCAGGAACATCTCCACCAGTTCCTTGGCGTCGTCGAACTGCTTCAAGGCCACCTGGATCAGGATCTTCAGCTCCAGCACGGTCAACTGGCCCCACACCGTGTTGTCGTCGAACTCGATGCCGATCAGGGTCTTGATCTCGGTGTACTCGTCCAGCTCGGACTCCAGCAGGCGCTCCAGCAGGCTGGCCAGTTCATCGTCGTCGAGGCGGTGCAGGTTGAGGATGTCCTCGCGGAAGAACAGCGCCTTGTTGGTGTTGTCCCAGATCAGGTCGTCCACCGGGTAGATTTCCGAGTAGCCCGGCACCAGGATGCGACAGGCCGCGGCGCCGAGGTGGTCGTAGGTGGCCATGTAGACCTCCTTGCCCAGGCCCTCGAGGATGCCGAACAGGGTCGCGGCTTCCTCGGCGTTGGAGTCCTCGCCCTGGCCGGAGAAGTCCCACTCGACGAACGCGAAGTCGGACTTGGCACTGAAGAAGCGCCACGACACCACGCCGCTGGAGTCGATGAAGTGCTCGACGAAGTTGTTCGGCTCCATCAGCGCGTGGCTTTCGAAGGTCGGCTGCGGCAGGTCGTTGAGGCCTTCGAAGCTGCGCCCCTGGAGCAACTCGGTAAGGCTGCGCTCCAGCGCCACCTCGAAGCTCGGGTGGGCGCCGAAGGAGGCGAACACGCCGCCGGTGCGCGGGTTCATCAGGGTCACGCACATCACCGGGAATTCACCGCCCAGCGAGGCGTCCTTGACCAGCACCGGGAAGCCTTGCTCCTCCAGGCCCTGGATGCCGGCGAGGATTCCCGGGTACTTGGCCAGGACGTCCTGCGGCACGTCCGGCAGGGCCAGTTCGCCCTCGAGGATCTCCCGCTTCACCGCGCGCTCGAAGATCTCCGACAGGCACTGCACCTGGGCTTCGACCAGGGTATTGCCGGCGCTCATGCCGTTGCTCAGGTACAGGTTCTCGATCAGGTTGGACGGGAAGTACACGGTCTCGCCGTCGGACTGGCGCACATAGGGCAGGCAGCAGATGCCGCGCTCGATGTTGCCCGAGTTGGTGTCGTACAGGTGCGAGCCGAGCAGTTCGCCGTCCGGGTTGTAGATCGCCAGGCAATGCGCGTCGAGGATCTCCTTGGGCAAGGCATCCTTGCGCCCCGGCTTGAACCAGCGCTCGTTGGGGTAGTGGACGAACGCGGCGTTGGCGATGTCCTCGCCCCAGAACTGGTCGTTGTAGAAGAAGTTGCAGTTGAGTCGCTCGATGAACTCGCCGAGGGCCGAGGCCAGCGCGCTTTCCTTGCTCGCGCCCTTGCCGTTGGTGAAGCACAGCGGCGACTGTGCGTCGCGGATGTGCAGGGACCAGACGTTGGGCACGATGTTGCGCCAGGAGGCGATCTCGATCTTCATGCCGAGGTCGGCGAGGATCGCCGACATGTTGGCGATGGTCTCCTCCAGCGGCAGGTCCTTGCCCGGGATCAGCGTGCGCGCGCCTGCGGCCGCGGCCGGCATCAGCAGGGCCTGGGCATCGGCGTCGAGGTTGTCGACTTCCTCGATGATGAACTCGGGGCCGGTCTGCACCACCTTCTTCACCGTGCAGCGGTCGATGGAGCGCAGGATGCCCAGGCGGTCCTTCTCGGAGATGTCCGCCGGCAGCTCGACCTGGATCTTGAAGATCTGGTTGTAGCGGTTCTCCGGGTCGACGATGTTGTTCTGCGACAGGCGGATGTTGTCGGTGGGGATGTCGCGGGTCTGGCAGTACAGCTTGACGAAATAGGCCGCGCACAACGCCGAGGACGCCAGGAAATAGTCGAACGGCCCGGGTGCCGAACCGTCGCCCTTGTAGCGGATGGGCTGGTCGGCAATCACCGTGAAATCGTCGAATTTGGCTTCGAGTCGGAGGTTGTCGAGAAAATTGACCTTGATTTCCATGCGGGTACCGTAGCGGGCGAATCGAATTTGGCGGCCATTATCCGGTTTTTCTCCGGGAAGTCTTGTCCTTTCGCCCGACGGCTGCGGTGCAGCAAGCGGACGGCGAAAGCGCTAGAATTCGCGCTTTGCGCCTTATCAGACAGGAGTCATCCCCGTGCGGGCCCCAACCTTCCCGCGAACCCTGGTTCGCCTGCTTGCCTGCGGCCTGGCCGCGCTCGCGCCGCTGTCGTCGTTCGCCACCGAGACCTTCGGCGAGATCGATACCGCCCATTTCCAGGGCCTGCCCCGCGTCACCTACCCCCTGGAGAACTTCTCCGAGCGCTATCGCGCGACCCTGGAGATCGCCGACCAGGACGACGTGTTCCGCCCCGGCATCATCAGCGTCCATGACAAGCAGGGCGGGCCGGCGCTGATCCAGGTGAGCGCCGAGGAACTGGTGCTGGACCTGCAGACCGGCTCCGAAGAGGTACGCACCAACATCCACGAGCTGCCCTACGGCGAGCAGAGCGTGCTGGTCTACCAGGACTTCAACCTCGACGGGATCAAGGACCTGGCCCTGATGGACGGCCAGTTCAGTTGCTACCACGGGCCGTCCTACCAAGTCTTCCTCGGCACCGCCGACGGCTTTCGCCACAGCGCCGCCTTCACCGAACTGGCCCAGCAGTACTGCGGGCTGTTCTCGGTGGACGAGCAGGCGCGGGAGATCAACGTCTTCACCAAGGATGGCTGCTGCTGGCACGAGTCCAGCACCTACGGCCTGGAAAACGGCGAGCCGGTGCTCAAGCGCCGCGCCGCCACCGGCCAGAACGATCCCTCCGGGCTGGTGGTCGAGACCCTCAGCGAGAACCGCGACGGCAAACTGGTCAGCAGCACCCGGCGCTACTGGAACGCCGACGATTCGCCCGAGGTCCTGCTGTCGTTCCGCCTGGCCCCGGCGGGCAAGCGCATCGTCCTGTTCAAGAGCCCCAACGACGACAAGCCCGCCTACGTCGCCCTCGACAAGAGCGACGAGGCGGTGCTGCTCTACCCGGAAAACCCCGGCGAGCGCATCGACTACGATGCCGCCAGCCGCCAGTTGAGCTTCGTCCGTGGCGATACCACCTACCGCATCCTCGGCGACGGCGCGGGCCAGCCGACGAAGATGCAGGTGGAGGTGCGCGGCAAGGTCACCGACCTCAAGCTCCTGCCCGGTGGCGCCGAAGGCTCCCTCGAGCAGGTCGCCAGGCTGCTTCAGTAGGCGTAGCGCAGGGTGGTCATGACGTTGCGCGGCGCACCGTACAGGCCGGCGGCGGTGGTGGTCAGGTATTCCTTGTCGAACAGGTTGTTGACGTTGACCGTGGCCGACAGCGCCGGGGTGATCTGGTAGCGCGCCATCAGGTTGGCGATGGCGTAGCTGCTCTGGGTGGTGGCGTAGCTCAGGGCGTAGCCGGATTCGCTCTGCCAGTTGACCCCGCCGCCGACGGTCAGCTTGTCCAGTTCTCCCGGCAGGCGGTAGGTGGTGAACAGCTTGGCGCTGTTGCGCGGGATCTCGGTGACGATGCGCTTGTCGTTGGAGTCGAAGCTGACGCTGTAGGAGTAGCCGCCGCTGACCTGCCAGCCCTCGCTGAGCTCGCCGTTGACCTCCAGTTCCACGCCCTCGCTGGTGGTGCCGTTCTCCGCGCGGTAGGCCTGGAAGCCGCTGGGTTGCAGGTTCTTGCCATCGGCCACGGCGAGGTTGTCCTGCTCGACGCGGAACACCGCCAGGCTGGTGTTCAGGCGATCGTCGAGGAAGCCGGCCTTGATGCCGATCTCGTAGCCGGTGCCTTCCTGCGGATCCAGCGGGCTGCCCTTGACGTCACGGATGTTGGCGCCCTGCGGGTTGAAGATCTGCGTGTAGCTGGCGTAGGCGGTCCAGGTGTCGTCGAGGTCGTAGACCAGGCCGGCATAGGGGATAACGATGCCGGTCTCGGTGCGCTCGGTGCGGGTGGTGGCGCCGGTGCTGTACAGCCAGCTCTTGCTGTCGCGGTTCCAGTCCACCACCCGCGCGCCGAGGATCAGGCTGGCGGCGTCGCTCAGGTGCCAGCGCGAGGTCAGGTAGGCGGCGTACTGGGTTTCGGTCAGGTCGCTGGCGCCGACCTTGTTGAACACCGGGGTCGGCGTGTGGCCATCCCAGGCGAAGATGTTGTCGATGCTCCCGGCATAGCCGGAACTGGCGCGCTGCCAGCCGCCGTAGTTGGGCGTGCCGCGCTCCTCGATGCGCGACAGGGTCACGCCGCCGATCAGCTCGTGCTCCCGGCCGAACAGCTCGAAGCCGCCGGTGAGGTAGGCGTCGAGGTTGTCCTGGGTCGGCGTGGCGGCCCAGCGCGTCGGCATGATGTAGGCGCCGGCGCCGGTGGCCGGGTCGATCTCGCCGTCCATGTAGGCGATCACCGTGTCGTAGTCGTTGCGCGCGTGGCTGTATTCCAGCTTGCCGCTCCAGCCATTGGCGAAGTGGTGTTCCAGCGAGGCGAACAGGGTGCTCTGCTGGCGATCGTAGTAGGACCAGTCCGGCGAGGTGTTGAACGAGCGCTTGAAGTCGGTGCGCTCGCCCGTGGTGGTGAACAGCGGGAAGCCGGTGCGCATCGGCGCGTTGCTGTTGGTGATCTGGTGGCTGAAGCCGGCGGTGAGCAGGGTGTCGTCGCTGAGGTCGAACTCACTGATGCCGTACAGCGTGGTGAGTTGCTGGTTGAAGCGGTCGATCCAGGCATGCTGGTCCTTCTGCTCGGCGACGAAACGGCCGCGCACGTTGCCGGCGTCGTTCAGCGCGCCCCCCACGTCCAGGCTCAGGCCGTAGCGGTCCCAGCTGCCGGCTTCGGCGCTGATCAGCACCTGCGGCTCGACGGTGGGGCGCTTGCGGATCAGGTTGATGGTCGCCGACGGGTTGCCCAGGCCGCTTATCAGGCCGGTGGCACCCCGCACCACTTCGACACGGTCGTACATCGCGGTGTTCTGCGTGTAGTTGTCCATGTTCGCCGAGGTCGGCACGCCGTCGATCTCGAAGTTGCGGATGGCGAAGCCGCGGGACAGGTAGGTGGTGCTGTCGGCCCCGAGGCTTTCGCGGACCACGGTGATGCCGGTGGTGGCATCGAGGGCGTCGGTGAGGCTGTCGAGCTTCTGGTCCTCCAGGCGCTGACGGGTCAGCACGGTGATCGACTGCGGGGTTTCCTTGAGCGACAGGTTGAGCCGCGTCGAGCTGCTCGACGACTCGGTGGTGTAGGAGCCGGAGCCTTCGGTGGTGGAGCCCGGGGCCTTGCCGGAGATGCTCAGGGCGCTGAGTTCCAGGGCGCCGTCGGCGGCCTGGGCGCGCGGCATCAGCACGTAGCTGCCGTTGCTGGCGCGGCGTGCCTCCAGGCCGCTGCCGTCGAGCAGGCGGGCCAGGCCCTCGTCCACCGAGTAGTCGCCTTGCAGGCCGGGCGACTCCAGGCCCTGGGTCTGTTCGCTGGGGAAGGAGAAGGTCACCCCGGCGCGCGCGGCGAACTGGCTGAGGGCGACGCCCAGGGGCCCCGGGGCGATGTCGAAGCGGGCCGTTTGCGTCTGCGCGACGGCGAGGTTCGGCAGCGCTGCCAGCGGGCTGGCGAACAGTCCCAGCAGGGCCAGGTGGACGGCGCGGGCCAGGGGGCTCGCCACTTGGATGACAGAACGGGTCATGCGGATTTCCTTGGGTTGGCAGGGCAGAAATGCGGCAGTCATCGCCGCTTCAGTGCTTGGCCGGATGAGAATGAAAATCGGCAACCCTGGGGCAGAAGTTTTTTCACGCAGCGTCGATGCGTACCCAGTAGCGGGTCAGCGACTGCACGCGGACGGGCAGGGAGGTGGCGAGGTTTTCCAGCACGGTGTCGGTGTCGTCGAGACGGAAGGCGCCGGTCACCCGCAGGTTGCCCACCGCCTCGCTGCAGGCCAGGTAGCCCGGGCGGTAGCGGCCCAGCTCGGCGACCAGGCGGCGCAGCGGCCAGTCGAGGGCCATGAGCATGCCGCGGGTCCAGGCGTCGCTGGCGTCCTCCAGGGGACGGGCGGGGGCGATGCGCAGCGTGTCGAAGTGCGATTGCTGGCCGGCCTCGACCCGCAGCGCGGTGTCGGGGTGGGCGGCGGCACGCAGTTCCACCGCATGTTCGAACACCCGCACGGTGCTCTGCTGGTCGTCGCTGTAGACGCTGAAGCGGGTGCCGAGGGCGCGCACGCTGCCCTGCGCGGTGTGCACCAGCAGCGGACGGCGCGCCGGGTCGCTGGCGGTCTGCAGCAGCAGTTCGCCATGGTGCAGGCGGATCTCCCGCAGGTCGTCGCCGTAGTGCACGTCCACCGCGCTGGCGGTGTTGAGGATCAGCTGGCTGCCGTCGGCCAGTTGCAGTTCGCGGCGTTCGCCCTTGGCCGTGCGGTACTGCGCCAGGCGCGCGGACAGCGGTTCCTGGCTCAGCAGGCCGGCCCCGCCGGCACCGGCCAGCAATAGCAGGCCGAGCAGCTTGTTCACCGCGCGGCGGCGCGCGCGGACATCGGCCAGCGCCGGCAGGGCGGTGTCCGGCGACAGCAGGGCCATGCGCTGGTGCAGCCGTTCCACCTGGGTCCAGGCTTCGGCGTGCCGCACGTCCTCGGCCAGCCACGCGCGCCAGGCCCGGCGTTCGTCCTCGCAACCGGGGGCGGCGCCGAGGTTGACGTACCAGGTGGCGGCGGCTTCCAGCACTTCGCGGTCGAGCATGTTCAGGCCTGGGCCAGCAGCAGGCACTGGGTGATGGCGCGGACCATGTGCTTCTTCACCGTGGTCACCGAGACCCCGAGGCGCTCGGCCACCGCGACGTAGCTGTGACCTTCCAGTTGCACGGCGAGGAAGATCTCGCGGGTGCGTTCGCCGAGTTCGTCGAGCATGGCGTCGATGGCGCTCAGGGTCTCGATGATCAGCAGGCGGGTTTCCGGCGAGATGTTCACGGCTTCCGGGCGCAGGGCCAGGGCGTCGAGATAGGCCTGTTCCACCGCGTTGCGGCGGAAGCGATCGATCATCAGCGCGCGGGCGATGGCGCTGAGGTAGGTGCGCGGCTCGCGAATGGCTTCGACATTGCGCGCGGCGAGGACCCGCACGAAGGTGTCCTGGGCCAGGTCCGCGGCATCGCTGGAATTGCCCAGGCGCGTGCGCAGCCAGGTGTTCAGCCAGCCGTTGTGCTGCTGGTAGAGGTGGTGCAGGGCGGTGGGGTGGGAGGTGGCCATGGCGTCAGCGAGGGTATTGAGAATGATTCGCTATATTGTTGGCTGAATGCGGTGGAGATGACAAGGTGTTGCTGGGGCAGCTCCGCCCGGCCACATATCCGTCGCGGGCCTACCCGAGCAACCCCCACTTGACGAAGATCGGCCCTGAGACCAGCTTCTTCGGTAGCGGCCAGATTCGGTACACGTAGTAGTTGCCCTCTGGATGGGGCATGGGTTCGCCTGCATCGAAGTGGCGGATCAGCGCTTCGTTGGGAACCCGGCTTTGCGGCCACATGGCTTTCCAGTAGCCCTCCTGCGGGCAGGGCTCGCCACTGTCACAGGTATCGGCCGGGAAGTAATCGGCCTGGAAGGCGGGCGAGCCCGGCTTGGGCCTGCCGGTGGCCGGATCGAGGACTTTCTCCCTGGCCAGTTTTTCGATCAACCACTGGGCTGGCTTGGCTGGCGGAACATTGGCGAGGCGTTCCTCAAGCCATTGCAGCTTGCCGTCCCACGGAGGTAGCTGGGCGGGAGGCAGAGGGACGATTTCGTCTATTTCCGGGACTTTCGGGTTGGCGTAGGAGTAGTTGGCGAGGATGCGCCAGATCTTTTCGTAGCGTTCGGCGCGTTCGCGGTCTTCCTGTTGGCCGAGATAATTGAGTGTGTTCTCGGGGCTGGGGCCTTCGAAGGCTGCTTGCAACCATCCAGCAGCACTTTCGTCTCCTGCTCGTGCGCCCATCTGGAATAGTTTTACAGCTTCCGTGTAGTCTCCGACATGTTTCAGATGTATGCCCAGCATTGTTGCTGCTTTTCCATGCCCCTGTTCCGCCGCGCAACGGAACATTTTGAACCCTACTTCCGGAGCTAGTTCTTGTGGCAAGAGCTTTTCACCCACGTAGTATTGCGCTTCGGCATTGCCTTCATCTGCTGCTTTACGGTAATACCGCAAGGCCATGTCCTTGTCTTGTTCCAACCCCTCGGAGCCTTGATGTAGAAATATGGCGATGAAGTAGTAGCCTGTTGCAATTCCGGCATCAATAAGGTTTTGACTCAGGCGTAAATGTTCATGCGCCCGGACGGTGAAATGACCGCGCATCGAACCGTTCTGCAGGTTGATGTTGGCTTTGGCATGGCCATGTTCGGCGGCAATCCGGTACAACCTTTCTACCTGGAGGTTTACCTCCGGTAGCCGCTTTAGCTGATTATTTTTTTGAAGCCATCTGGCATAAAGAAAAAGCTCCTCTGTATCTGTCGCTGAAGCAAGTATTGTTTCGTGCTTGCACGTGAACTCCATGCTGGGGTTGATATGATTTGAATTGGGCATGTGGATTGTCCATGTTGAAGGGAAAGTGTCGTCATTGTTGCAACCCGTCAGTAGCAGGAAGGCAAATGGGAATACTCGGTGCATCAATCCCAATCCCTCAGCGAGGCTGCATCAACGTAGAACTCGATAAGCGGGGCGCTTGGTGTGCTCTTTTGGTATTGCCTGAGCTTGTTGTCATCGATTATCTCCTGCCATTTCTTGAACGCGCTTGGTGCATCATCCTGCGCCCCCATTCCACCCGTATGCAGATCCCACAGCCTGCGCCGCAAACTCTGTGTCACCGTCATCCACTCATGCGCAATATTGATCTCCGAATCCACCTGCATGCTGCGGGTATTGATATTGGCCGACCCCAGGGTGGTGAATACATCGTCGACGATCATCAACTTGGAGTGGATATAGGTGGGCGTCCATTGCGAATGCGACCAGGAGTCCGGCGCCACCAATGAGCAGATATGTACCTTGAGCCCGGGAATCTCCTCGGGACGCACGGTGCTTTTTTCGATTTCCTCGATTTCCCGTTCCAGCGCCAGGCGATTTTCCGGGCTGGCCTGGGAGGGCGCACGGCTTCTGGCGCGCTGGATACGTTTCAATTTCGTCGCCGCGGGCATGGTGTCCGCTCGCCCGAGGCTTTCCACCATGCGCTGGGTATTGGCGATGCCCGGACCGAGGCCGCCCTCGTCGGCATTGGTGATGACGAACAGATGGATCGCACCGTACTCGCCGGGATCGCGTCCGGCCATGGTCTGCCTGAGGGCAATGTCCTTGATCTTTTCCGCCAGTGGTGGCCAGCGAAAGTACTGGTTTTCGATATAGATGAACTGCGTGGCGTTGTTGACCGCCTGCATGTACATCTTCTCGATATCACGAACACCGAATTGCGCCTGGGTGCGCAACAACTGGGCCATTTGATGAGTACCGGGCCCGGGTTCAAGGCGCAGTGCCAGTTCCTTCGCGCGACGGTCGCCGAGCAGGTCTTCGCCGGTTTCCTTCTGCCAGGACTGGGCAAAATTGTGATGCAGGTGTTCCAGGATCGGGCCGGTCACGCGGCTGGAGATGTCCTGACGGGGCTGATGGCCGCGTGGCCCTTTGTCGGGCGACGGTCTGTCGTGCCCTGTACGATTGCGCGCGGAATGCCGGTCGGTATCCCAGTACTCGTCGAGCATGTTGTGGCCCATGACGAAGCCGATTGCCGACTCGGGCCGTTCGTAGTCGACCAGCACGGTTTTCTGGTGATGGGTCACGGTGTCGGCGTGCAGGCCCTTGGTCATCAGGCTGAGGTCGCGGTCCAGTGCATTCAGATGGACGTCGAAGAAGATCTGGTTGCGCTCCAGCAGGCTGAAGCCGCGACTGACGAAGACCGGAAGCTGCTTTCCGACCTGCCGACGGGCGTTGAAGTCGAACACCGAACAGTCCGCGAACCACTGCTTGTCGTATTCGTACTGTTCCTCGGTCGAGCTTTGCAGCGCCCTGTCATCAAAGCCCGTCGGCGCCTTGCCAGGCAGGTTTGCCTCACCACCCAGGCCTGCCGTGTTGAGCGGCATCTCCCAGCCCAGGATGCGCACGCGCACGCCCTCCCGAGCCTTGGTTCGCAACAGCTCACCGATGCTAGGGGCGCTGCCGTCGCGGATGAAATACATGGAGGGCTGGAATCCCCAGCAGCAGATGTCGATGGAGCACTTGGCGTCGGCGATGGCCCGATGCACTGCCGCGAACGCTTCTTCACCATTGATCAGTGGTTCGAAGGTCGTTTCGACCGGATGGTATTCGGTCCTGTGTACATACCACTGGAGAGTGCAACAGGCAGTATTGGTGTACTTGAAACAGACCGGTACCACGATGGGTTCTTGCTCTTGCAACATGCGCTATCTCCGTCATGGGCAAGGAGACGAACGCTTCCCTGCCGCGCGAAAGGGCGCAAGTTGGACCCATCTCGCAACGACGGACAAGCACTCCAGAAGCAGTTACAAGAACTTCAGATGAAACCTACTGGTGGTGTGGAAAAAGGCTACGACGGATAGGCGAAGACAGGACTGAATAGTCCTGTTCTTCAGTCATGCCATTACTTTGGGGGAGGGAGATTGGACAGTTTCTCCGTCAATACGGAACGGCTGCACGATGACCCCTCAACCCGCGATCATCGACGAAAACACAACACCTTCGACACCAGCTTCTGGCACACCTCGCCGCGCTGGTTGCAGGTCAGCGACTGCACCACCACCATCCCGCGGTCCGGCTTCGAGCGTGACGGAAGGATCTCCAGCACCGTGGTGGTAACCGTGAGCACATCCCCCGGGCGGGTCGCCTGGGGCCAGCTGATCTCGCCACCGGCGCCGATCACTCCGCGGGCCAGGGGCAGGCTCTGCACCAGCAGCTTCATGGTGATCGCGGCGGTGTGCCAGCCACTGGCGGCCAGGCCCTGGAAGAAGCTGTCCCGCGCCGCCTCGGCGTCGACATGGAACGGCTGCGGATCGAACTGCGTGGCAAAGGCGACGATCTGTTCGGCATCCAGCGCATGGCTGGCGCTGACGAACTCATCGCCGACCTTCAGGTCGTCCAGGTACACGAGGGGGCTGCTCATGGGCTTCTCCGGGAATGATTCGACGAAGCCCGATATTCGACCCTGACGGCTTGGCAAGCAAATCGCCATGTCTATAATGCGAACCACTTTCATTCGCGTGCCTGTCGCCGTCATGTCCGAATCCTCCTCCAATCCCGAGCTGATCGGGGCCCTGGCCCTGCATTACGACGACCTGGTCGCCTATATCCGCCGCCGCTTCCAGGGCAGCCAGTTCGCGCGCGAGGTGGTGCATGACGTCTGCGTGCAGTTGCTGGAGAAGCCGCCCCGGCAGCCGGTGAAGCTGCCGTTCGCCTTCCTGCGCAAGGCGTCCTTCAACCGCGCCATCGACCGGCGTCGCGCGGACAGCACCCACGCTGCCCATGTCGAGTTCACCGCCGAGGTGCCGGACTGGCATGTCCACGACCTGGACGGCGCCGCCAGCCTCGACTTCGAGCAGCAACTGCAGGCCTTGCTGGTTATCGTCGAGGCGCTGCCGGCGCGGGCGCGCCAGGTGTTCCTGCTGCACCGCATCCACGGCATGGCGCAGAAGGAGATCGCCGCCGAACTGGGGATTTCCGTGAACATGGTCACCCAGCACTTTTCCCGGGCGATGCAGGCCATCGTCCGCGACTGGGAACCGGCGCGCCGGGCCCTGGCGACGCCATGAAGGCGCAGGACGAGCGCGCGCCCACGCCGGCTGGCGATGCGCTGACGCCCTTCGAGCAGGCCTTGCGCGAACGCGTGCCGTCCCGCGAGGCGCTGCTGGCCGAGGCCCGGGCGCAGAGCGCGCGCCAGCGCCGGCGCAAGCAGACGCTGGGGGGCGGCCTGTCGCTGCTGGTGCTGGCGACGGGGCTGTGGTTCCTCGACCCGGCCTGGTACAGCGAGGACATCCGCGTGCCGGTCGGTAGCCGCGACAGCCGGCAACTGGCCGACGGCAGCACGCTGATCCTCGACAGCGCCAGCCACCTGCGCATCGAGTACCGCTTGCGCAGTCGCCAGTTCGAACTGCTCGACGGCGAGGCGACCTTCACCGTGAGCCATGGCCCGCAGCCGTTCATCGTGCGCAGCCAAGGTGTGGCGGTACGCGACATCGGTACCGTGTTCAACGTGCGCAGCGACCGCCGCGGGGTGGCGGTGACCGTGCTGGACGGCGAGGTGGAGGTGTCCAACCAGTCGTCCCGCAGCCGCCGCGTGCACGCCGGGCAACAGCTCCTGGCCAACGAGCAGCGCCTCGGTGCCGTCGGCAAGGTCGACCCGGCGCGGATCATCGCCTGGCAGCAGGGCAAGCTGCGCTTCGACGGCACGCCGTTGTCCGAGGCGATCGTCGACCTGCAGCGCTACCGCCAGGCGCCGATCCGCCTGGCCGATGCGCGGGTCGGCCAGTTGCGCCTGTCCGGCGAATTCGACAGCAAGGCGGTGGAGGCGCTGCTCGACGGGCTGCCGATGATCCTGCCGGTGCAGTTGCTCCGTGACGGCGATGGCAGCGTGCTGATTCGCGGGCGCTAGCGGAAAGAGAATATTTTTCATTACCGACCTCAACATTTGCCCGGGGCCATTCGCCACTCCCTGTGAAGGTCACTTTCGAACCTGCACTTGGGGAGTCAAATGAGCACCATCGCATTCTCGCGCCGCCTGTCGCTGCTGGCCGCCGGCATCACCCTGGCTTCGACCCTGCACGCCCAGGAGGCGCAGCATGCCGTCAACCTGCCGGCACAACCGCTGGACCAGGCGCTGAACGCCCTGGCCGGGCAGACCGGCGCGCGCATCCTGTTCGCCACCGACAGTGCCGAGGGCCTGCAGGCGCCCGGCGTGAGGGGCGATCTCAGCGTCGAGCAGGCCCTCCAGCGCCTGCTGCGCGGAACGCCGCTGCAGGTGCAGAAGACCGCCGAGGGCAGCTACCTGGTCTCGCGCCCTGATAGCGCCGCGGTGGAACTGGGCGCCACCAGCGTCAATGCCGGCAGCCTCGGCGCCACCAGCGAGCACACCGGCTCCTACACCACCGGGACCATGAGCACTGGCACCAAGCTGGCCCTGAGCCCGCGGGAAACCCCGCAATCGGTCAGCGTGGTCAGCCGCCAGCGCATCGACGACCAGGCCATGACCACCCTCGGCGACGCGGTGAAATACACCCCCGGGCTGACCGTGACCAAGTGGGGCGGCGAGCGCGAGCGCTACAACTCCCGTGGCTTCCAGTTGAGCAACCTGATGGTCGACGGCATCCCGGTGCAGTACGACGAGGCCAGCCTGTCCACCGGCCTGCTGGCGATGTACGACCGGATCGAGGTGGTGCGCGGCGCCGCCGGCCTGATGGAAGGCGCCGGCTCGCCGGGTGGCTCGATCAACCTGGTGCGCAAGCGCCCGACCGAGACCTTCCAGGGCAGCATCAGCGCCGCTGCCGGCAGTTGGGACAACTACCGCACCGAGCTGGACCTGAGCGGCCCGCTGAATGCCGGCGGCAGCCTGCGCGGGCGTACGGTGCTTTCGCTGCAGGACAAGAATTCCTTTGTCGACGACTACCAGAACCGCCGCAGCCTGGTCTATGGCGTGCTCGAAGGCGACCTCGACGAAGACACCACCGTCAGCCTGGGGGCCAGCTGGAGCCAGGACAACAACCCCGGCGCCGACTGGAACGGCCGCGGCACCAACCCCGACGGCAGTTTCCTCGACATTCCCCGCTCGCGGCGCCAGAGCCCCAACTGGTCGTACTGGGACAAGGAAACCAGCACGGTATTCGCCGACCTCACCCGGCGCTTCGCCAACGGCTGGACCGGCAAGCTGGCCGCCACCGCGCTGAAGAGCGAGATGGACATGTTCGGTTCCTACCTCTATCGCCCGGACGAAAACGCCCGCGGCCTCGGTTTCGGCTACGGCAAGTACCACTACGAAAACACCCAGGCCAGCCTCGACGGCTACGCCAGCGGGCCGTTCAGCCTGTTCGGCCGCACCCATGAGCTGGTGGTGGGCGGCAGCTATCGCAACCAGGACATCGACGACGGCCCTGGCGGCTGGCCGCTGGGCGCGGTCTACGAGTTCGACCCGTTGAGCTTCGACGGCAAGTCGGTGCCCAAGCCGGCGATCACCTATGCCTGGGCACGGGACGGCGAGATCAAGCAATCCAGCGTCTACCTCACCGCACGCTTCAGCCTCACCGACCGCCTCAAGCTGGCCACCGGCGGACGCCTGGACTGGTACGAGTACGCATTGACCACCCATTCGGGCACTTGGACCGGGGATGACGCCTACAAGGCCACCCGCGAATTCACTCCCTACCTGGGCTTCACCTACGATCTGAACGACACCTACACCGCCTATGCCAGTTGGACGCGGATCTTCAATCCGCAGAACTACGAAACCCCGACGGGTGGCCTGCTCGATCCGCAGGAAGGCAGCAACTACGAGATCGGCCTCAAGGGCGAGTATTTCGATGGGCGCCTGAATGCCAGCGTGGCGCTGTTCCAGATCGACCTGGAGAACCTGCCGGAGCAGCTTGAAAGCGGTTGCGGCGGTCGCGAGTGCTACACCTCGGCCGGGGAAGTGCGCAGCCGCGGCGTCGAGCTGGAGATCAGCGGCGAGGTGCTGCCGGACTGGCAACTGTCGGCGGGCTACACCTACAACTACGCCGAGCACCGCAAGGCCAGCGCCTATTCGCCGATCGGCACCCAGTCCAGCGGCGACCGCTACGCGACCAACCTGCCGCTGAACCTGTTCAAGCTGGCCACCAGCTACCGCCTCCCGGGCGACCTCGATCGCTGGCGCGTCGGCGGCGGCCTGCACGTGCAGAGCGACATCTACACCAGCGCCGGCATCGAGCAGGGCGGCTACGCGGTGACCGACCTGTTCGCCAGCTACGACGTCGACCCGCACCTGACCCTCAGCCTGAATGCCAACAACGTGTTCGACCGGGACTACTACTCCAGCATCATGACCACCGTTGGCGGCAATTTCGTCGGCGATCCACGCAACTACATGCTGACGGCCAAGTATCGGTTCTGATCGCCAGCGGGGTGGCAGGCCGTGGGGACCGCAGTACGCCGGGTTCTTCAGCGGTGGGCAACGGGTACGGCGAATCACGCAACCACATGCTGACCTTGCGCGGGACGTTCTGGTAACGCCCAGGTCGTTGACGGCTTGCCAGTGATGTCGCCTGGTCCGACGTCATGGTCGGCAAGTCGACTCACAGGGTTCTCTGTGCCCGACGCGGACCTTGTGGGAGCTGGTTTACCAGCGATGAGGCCGGCCCTGGCAACAACACGCCGGGATCAGTGCGCCTCCACCAGGCGAATGCTGTCCCGCCCCCCGCGCTTGGACTCGTACAACGCCGCATCGGTCTGCTCGATCAGCTGCGCCAGGCTCGCCGGCGAGCGCTCGAACAGGTTGGCACCGATGCTCAGGGTCACCGCTTCCGGCGTCCGGAACGCGTCCGCCGCGCAAGCCTGGAACTGCCCGCGCAGCGCCGTGCCGAGCTCGACGATGCGCTGCTGCGAGGCATTGCCCAGCAGGATGACGAATTCGTCGCCCCCCAGCCGCGCCGCCAGCGCGTCCCGGGGCAGGGCGGCACGGATCATCTCGCTCAACGCCACCAGCAGGCGGTCGCCGGCGGAATGGCCGTAGAGGTCGTTGACCAGCTTGAAGTTGTCGATGTCGATCAGCAGCAGGGCTCCCGGTTGCTGCGCCGAGACCTGCTCCAGCAGGCGCGGCGCCCGCTCTTCCAGGGCACGGCGGTTGTACAGGGCGGTCAGCGGGTCGCGGGCGGCGAGGCGGGCGATGCTCTTCTCGCGGCGGTAGCGCTCGCTGCCGGTCATCGACAGGGCGATCAGCATGATCGCCATGGCGCCTTCCACCAGGGAGATCTGGATGATCTCGCCCCGGAACGAGGCAAGGTCGAGCAGGGTACCCGGCACCAGCGCCAGGCTGGCCTTGACGCAGTAGAACGCGCCATGCAGCAGCATCACGTAGCGCAGTTGCACCGCGCCGACGCTCAGCGACTTGCCGTGGGGCCGCAGCAGCAGGCTGGCGCGCAGGGCCAGCAGGCCCACCAGTGCCGACTGGATGGACATCATCTGCTTCGACCAGGCAGCGTTCTCCGGCAGCGCCAGCATGCCGAGCCAGATCGCCACGATCAGGTACCAGCCACGGGACAGGCGCGTGTCGGTAAAGCACGCGACCCCGCGCAGGAACAGCCAGTGGGCGAAGATCAGCAGGCCGTTGGCGAACCAGATGCCCACCAGCAGGTAGCCGTTGCTGCGCATCAGCGAGAGGATGCAACCCACGGTGATGACGGCGAAGCCGGCGCTCCAGTAGAGCAGGGAAGACTCGCGCACGCTGCCCCATTCGATCGCCAGGTACAGCGCGGCGGCGGCGGCGAGGACGCAGGTGAGCATCAGCATGGTAGGTGGATCGAGCGTCATGTACTGACGGGCCTTTCTTGTTAACGACGAAGTGGGCGAGATTGTAAGCGGTTGAAACGTTTTTTCAGAGCCTCCCCTGGCGTTTGTCATCCATCCCTGATGTCGCAGGGCCCGAAACGAACGAGGGGTGCCATTCGGCACCCCTCGTTCGTTCAAGCGACAGGACGTCGATCAAGCCCAGGGGCGATCGCCGTTCTCGTCCTTGACCCGGGTCGGCAGGCCCATGACGTCGAGCGCGTGGAGGAACGGCTCGGCCGGCAGCTCCTCGACGTTGACCATGCGCTGCACATCCCACTGGCCGCGGGCGACCAGCAGCGCCGCCGCCACCGGCGGCACGCCGGCGGTGTAGGAGATGCCCTGGCTGTCGGTCTCGGCGTAGGCTTCCTCGTGGTCGGCCACGTTGTAGATGAAGACCTCGCGCGGCTGGCCGTCCTTGGTGCCCTTGACCAGGTCACCGATGCAGGTCTTGCCGGTGTAGCCCGGTGCCAGCGAAGCCGGATCCGGCAGCACGGCCTTGACCACCTTCAGCGGCACCACTTCCAGGCCTTCGGCGGTCTTCACCGGTTGCTCGGAGAGCAGGCCGAGGTTCTTCAGCACGGTGAACACGTTGATGTAGTGCTCGCCGAAGCTCATCCAGAAGCGCACG
>Ga0206117_100479_pt1 | contig 40698 bp, 33 predicted proteins | sample 3A5Ametagenome_FD_177997 | JGI IMG/M metagenome (GOLD analysis project Ga0206117, IMG submission 177997) | Enriched microbial communities from leaf-cutter ant dump, University of Wisconsin, Madison, United States - 3A5A | ecosystem: Environmental > Terrestrial > Nest > Insects nest > Nest dump... | reverse complement strand
AAGGCAATTGATTATAAATTAAATGAAATCTGCTGTTTCATCAAAATAAATAAGATAATATGAAGAAGGTACTGGTTATAGAAGACAACGACGACATTAGAGAAGGTACGGTAGAAGTATTGACCTTGGCTGGCTACGAAGCCTTATCAGCCAAGAATGGTAAACTAGGGGTAGAAATGGCCCTAAGTTCCTCGCCAGACATTATCCTGTGCGATATCATGATGCCTGAACTGGATGGCTACGGCGTGTTGTACCTGTTGAGCAAAAATCCAAAACTGGCCAGTATTCCCTTTATCTTCATGACGGCAAAGGCTGAAAGGGCTGATATGCGCAAAGGCATGGAAATGGGCGCTGATGATTATTTAACCAAGCCTTTTGATGATCTGGAATTGTTTAACGCCATTGAAAGCAGGTTAAAGAAGAAAAGTCAAACCGTAGGCTTTAAGGCTGCTCCCAAGGATCTGCAAACTATTTTCTCGGAACTGAAACAAAGGGGAAAGGGCAGGAGCTTCGGTAATAAGCAGGTGATTTATGTAGAAAACGATGAACCTGGCTACTTGTACTTTATTAAAAGCGGACAGGTGAAAACCTACAAGCGTTTTAAGGATGGTAGGGAGCTTTCTTCTAATATTTATAAGGATGGTGATTTCTTTGGTTACGAAAGCCTATGCTGTGGGGTAAGCTATGCCGATAATGCTGCTACTTTGACGGATACAGAACTATTATTGATCCCCAAAGCTGATTTTATGGATGCCTTGTTTAACCACCAGGAAATGGCTACAGCATTTATCGAGCTGTTGTCTGGCAATATTCGTTTTAAGGAAGAGCAGATGCTGAAATTGGCTTATTTCTCGGTACGTAAACGGGTTGCCGAGGCTTTGGTCCAACTGTCTAGGAAGTTTGCCAAAGACCAGGAGGATAGCTGCACTTTGAAAATCTCACGTGATGATTTAGCTGCTTTTGTAGGCACCGCTAGCGAAACAGTAAGTCGTATGCTCGCTGATTTTAAAGAAGAAAAACTGATTGAAAAGCATGGGAATGCCATTCATGTGGTGTCTATAGAGCGCTTGAGCCAGATTAAGCAGTAATTTTAGGGGTTAGGAGTTAGGAGCTAGGAATTAGGAACTAGTGGCTAGGAGTTAGTGATTAGATAAGTAGTTCCCAAAATTCCCCTCTTGTAGAGGGGTGCCCGACGGGCAGGGTGTTTTTTGATTAGGAATTAGGCACTAGTGGTTAGTAGTTAGTCCCGAATAGTCGGGATTAGATGAGTAGTCTCAAATTCCCCTCTTTTAGAGGGGTGCCCAACGGGCGGGGTGTTTTTACTAGTTCATTGGTTCACTTGTTCATTAGGAGTTGTTTGTCTAATTCGTTATCTCACATTGCCTATCCTCCCTTCTGCTATAACAAATTTCGAAGTATCAAGCGAAGAAAGCATTCATCATTTTTAATCCTCCCTCTTAATCTCCCTCCAAAGGGAGAAATTGTTCTTGCTATTGACTCTCATCATCTCATTATCAAATCATCCAATTAGCTAATCACCACCTAAATCCTAACTCCTGATTCCTAGCTCCTAACTCCTAACTCCTGCTTCCAACTAAAACCAGTAACTTAGTCACGCTATGAGCTTATTTAAACACCATTACCCGTTACTTGTATTAGCGCTTTTGATCACATCGTGCGGAAATAACCAAAAACCTACCCAACTTACTTATGTGAAATATGTAGCCCATAAGCAGGGCGATACCGCTATTGTACTTCTTAACCAATCAAAGGAAATGTTTACCGGCACGATGATGATCAATGAACATGGCGTTTTCAGGGATTCAGGAACGGTAAAAGGTTTGGTGAAAGGCGATACTTTAATTGGGGAATTCCACTTTTTGCATTACAAATTAGAATGGAAACGTAAACCTGTGGCTTTCTTAATGAAAAATAATCATTTGATCATGGGTGAAGGCATCACCAAAATGACCGTCGGCATTCCGCATTTTGACCCCTCAGTACCTATTGATTTTAGTGAGGATAAACAGTTTGTGTTTTTTAGGGATTAGGGGTTAGGAGCTAGGAATCAGGAGTTAGGAATTAGTGGCTAGTGGTTAGTTCCGAATAGTAGGGATTAGATAACTGGTTGCCCAAATTCCACTCTTTTAGAGGGTTACCCAAAGGGCGAGGTTGTTTTTACTAGTTCATTGGTTCACTTGTTCATTAGTTCATTCCCTTCAACTGCGTCATCTCGACTACTTTGTCATTCTGAGTGCGGCCCAGTCCCGACTATTCGGGAGTGAAGAATCTCTATGTAGTTGTTTAATTAGTTCATTCCACTCCTAATAACATCATCTTGATTAATCTATCATTCAGAGAGCGACCCCAACTAAGCCCTTATGTGTTTACTCTTTACTCTTTGCTCTTTGCTCCTTGTTCTTTACTCCTTATTCCTTGTTCTTGCTCATTCGTTTCCTACCTAACTAATTCATTAGCTTATTATCAAATTCTTTTATTGTCAAATTATCTTGTTATCTAGTTCACTCTCGTCAGTTATTCCTTTAACCTTCTGTATTGCTCAAAGAATTTTTCTACGTCTTTTATGTCAAAATAGTAGGCTCGGTATTTTATTACTGGTTTTAGCAATTCTGATTTAATCAAACGATAAAGTGTTTGTCGGGTGATGTGGTATTGATTTACTATTTGCTGGGTAGTAATGAGGTCGGTATTGAGCGTTTTTTGTTTCACATAGTTGATTAAAACGGAATATTGCGTGACGTTTTCATGTAGCAATTTTAACTCGTCCTCGCTGAGGATGTAGTTCTTCTTTCTCTTTTTCATAGTAAATGGTATTTAGAGGTATTTGTTGTAGACAGAGAATAGGCCTTTATTAGGCTTGAATTGAAGTTAATAAAGGTATTTTGATTTTCAAAACCTGCTTTTGGTAGTTTGACGTTATACGACAAACTATTGCCGTTTAAATTGTTAAATTTTGTTAATGTATCTATAATTCGTCTTTTTTAGAAGGGGTTCAAGACTATGCCCACACTACCTAAACACTGGCTAGACACAAGTTAAACACTAGGTAAACACAAGCTGGACACAAGAAACACACAGGGTTAATACAATAATTGCGCTATATGTACATATTTTATGGCTTAAATGTGCTTTTAAAATATATTCAAGGTGCTTTTTGTCTTTTTAACTGCTTACAAGTGTTACACTCAGTATTCATTATTCTTCGCCCACTTGCTTATGACATTAGCTCTTTTGAAATTTGGGTAATTAACTATTTTTCTTACCCATAAAAACAAAAAATATGGCAATTAGTAAAAATAATCCAATTGTGGATGGTGCCAGCGGTAAGCTTGGCAACACATTGGTTTTCCGTAAACGCGGAAATGTAACAATTATGACTACGCGTCCTTCTGTTAGCGAGCGCATGCCTAGTGAGGATCAAGTGACGCAACGCCTTTTGTTTGCAGAAGCCAGCTTTTATGCCAAAGGTGCACTTAATGACCCTATACTGAAAGCTGAATACCAAGCAAAGGCGAGGGGTGGCCAGTCGGCGTACAACATTGCTTTTAAGGACTATCTGACGGCTCCAGTATTGCATCAGGTAGATTGGAGCAATTACACAGGTGAGATAGGCAGTACTTTAAACTGTCGCATTACGGATGTACTGGCTGTAGTAAATGTAAAAGTAAGCCTGTTTGATGCCAGTGGTGTGTTGGTAGAGGAGGGCCTAGCGGTGCAAAGTAGTTTGAAATTGAGTTGGGTGTATACTGCTACGGTAGTACATACTCCAGTGACAGGTACTCGTATTGTGGTGCAAATGACCGATACACCTGGGAATATTTACAAGGAGGAAATAGTGATTAGTGGCTAGGTGCTAGTAGTTAGTCCCTAAGCTTCGGGATAATAGTTGATGGTAAAATGGGAAACCATAATCCTTAGTAAAAGGGTTTCTACAGCTTTGTACGGTTTAATTATTTATTTAATTAGGAGATATTAATATGGAAAAAGCTTATCGCTTAAATTTAAACAGGCAACCTAATGGGGATCATGAGGTGCATGCCGATGATTGTAGGTATTATCCTAACCTGAATTATGATAGTTTAGGTAAGTTTTGTGATTGTGTGGCTGCCGTTGCAGCGGCTAAACGAAAACATCCTAGCAAGGATATTAATGGTTGTGTGCATTGCGCCAGGGAATGTAATACGGGCTAGTGGGGTGGATTTTGAGGATGGCAGCGGCTGAAAGGTCGCTGCTTTTTTGAATATTTCATAATAATATTAACTTAGCACCTAACCAAAAAAGTTAAATTTAAACGCTCAATTTAATGCCTATTAACGAACTCGAGGAACACCCTTATCTAAATTATTATAAAGAATTTGGAGAAGTTCCTACTGACTACTATAAGGGAATTATTATAGGTTCTTTTCCTATTTATGCGATTACCAATACTGTTAATCAAGAATTTAATGTAATTAAGGAACGATTTACAAACGAAGCTTCTATGCGTTTCTTTTATGGCAGTAAAAAAAGTGACCTGTGGAAATATGTAGGTTTGTCACTTGCAGGAGCTGATCCACGAAAAGCGAACGGGAGCTTCATAGGTCCTAATGCAGCTGTCAATCAATGTAAAAAACTACTATTTGAACATCAAATTTTAATTTCTGATTCACTATTAAGGACAAATCGAAAAGAGGAAAGTGCTGAAGATACTGATTTGATGTCGCCAACTGATTTGGATTATGTAAACAATGGTTTAAGTGTAAATACTGCTCTTTTTCAGTTAATCAACGAAAACAAACAGATACAAAATATCTATTTTACTTCAACAGAGATTGGTAATAAAGGACCATTTTATTGGTTCAAGAAAATATTTGATGGTCACATTACGGTATCGAATTTTTTCTATGTAGCCAATAGGGCCTGGAGTGCCAAGGCAACTATAAAGTTTGCTGATGGTAAAACCAGAAATTTTAAGCTCTTCTTTTTACCTACACCTAAAGCTAGAGGATTACACTGGGCCAAACAAAAAACATTGATGTTTGGAAATTATATGAACTATTATGATAGCACTTTTTTTAAAGAGATAGATGCGCTTTCTAAAGATGAGCACACCTTAGTTCAAACCCGTAAACTTGCCCAATTGAGAGTGCTAATGCTTACTACTTGCTACCAACAAGCTATGCTTTATGGTAATTTACATTTCGATGGTTCTAACCCAATTATTTAAACACGTTAAACAATGAATAAAACAGACGATATGTTGATTGATGCTGATATTGAAGTTGTAAAAACTGAAGGTCTCTCGGAGCATGTAAAACCAAGTATCAAAATTATTTCTATAAAAGATCTTGTTACAGATGATAGCTTGGCTATTCCAGAATATCAAAGACCTTACAAGTGGTCTTTAAAAAATGTGAATGATTTACTTGATGATATTCAGTTGTTTAAAAATAAGCCTGCCTATAGATTGGGTACGATTGTTTTTCATCAAGAGGAACTCATTGAAAATGGAGGAACGGTTAAAAAAAATAATATTGTTGATGGTCAACAACGAACCATTACATTGTTATTGATTGCTTTAGCTATTCAAAATGATGAGAGACTTATGGAAGAGCTGAAAAAAGAGAATGTTTCTATTCCAGAGTTAAAGCTGTTAAATCAATTGAAGTTTAAAAGTGATATAAGCAAAAATAACATTAGGGAAAATTATTTAGAGATACGGCGTAGAACTAATGATTTTAATGTTGAAATAGTATCTTTTTTTTATCACAAATGTGAAGTGGTACAAATAATCTTAAATGACGTTTCTGAAGCATTTCAGTTTTTTGATTCTCAAAATGCAAGAGGTGTTGACTTAAACCCTCATGATTTGCTTAAGGCCTTTCATTTACGCGAAATGATCGACCATTCCAATGAAATAGAACGCATTAGCACTGTAGAAAGCTGGGAAGGTATGGAGTTAAAAGAATTGAAAAATACCTTTTCCAATTATTTATTTAGAATAAGGAACTGGTCTAACGGATATAGCGCTAGGCATTTTACTAAAAACGATATTGCTATTTTTAAGGGGATTAGTCCAGGTATAAAAGAACCTTATCCTTTTACCGACATGTATCGAATTAATCATTACTATGTAGAAGCCTATAATCAAGATTTTAACAGAAAAATAGACCGTCATAAGTTAAGTTACCCATTTCAATTAGATCAAGTAGTAATAAATGGCAAACGCTTCTTTGAAATGATTAGTCATTATGTAAAAACGATAAAAGAAATTGAATTTTCTGTAGAGAAAGAAGGAATAGCAAAACGAATACTTGAAACTATAAAAGATTATGACGGAGTGCACCGTACGGGCGATAAATATGTACGCGGCCTATTTGATTGTGCTTTAATTTATTACATGGATAAGTTTGGAAAAGTTGAAATAGAACGCGCTATTGAACGAATTTTCATATGGGCTTATACCATTAGGTTAACACAGCATTCTGTTCAGTTAGCAACGGTAGATAATTATGCTTTGCAAAACCCACAAGTATTTAAAGTCATTAAAAATGCTTTAAAGCCTAGTGAATTTTTAAACATCAAACTGAAAGTTTTAAATAAGGATACCCCTTCAACAAAAACTGATGATATTAAAAAACTTTTTAAAGAACTCAAGTACATTTTATGAGTAATATATTCCCATTTTCAATCAAAGAGCTATTTGCTAGCTTAGATAATTACGTAATTCCGATTTACCAACGAAACTATACTTGGGGGCAGGGAGAAATTAAGCAGCTTATTCAAGATGTTTATGATTATGCTTTTGATCATAAACCTACTCAACCTTATTATATTGGATCTTTAATTGTTTTTGAAAGAGCATCAGGTTCTGAAATGATTTATGAAACCATTGATGGGCAACAACGCCTAACTACACTTAAAATATTACTTCATGCAATACACCACAATTTTAAACTTGAGTTATTGCATCCTATTCCTTTAAATCTGGAGCTAAACTTTGATAGCAGAAAAAAATCTACTGCTACTTTATTAGCTATTGCCAATGGAAAAATTGAAGATCATAATGCTGAAGATTATAATGTTTACATTAAGCAACGATATCTTGATGCTGTTAAAATATTAAAGGATGTTTTAAATAATGAAAATGTAAATACTTTTTACCAATATTTGGTTGAGCAGGTATTTCTGATTAGGGTACCCGTGCCACCACAAACTGATTTGAACCATTATTTTGAGATCATGAATAATAGGGGCGAGCAGTTGGAAAAGCATGAGGTATTAAAGGCAAGTTTACTCAGTGTCTTGCAATCTGATCAAAATGCTGTTTACACGTTTAATTCAATATGGGAAGCCTGTGCCGATATGGAGCGTTACGTACAGTACGGTTTTTCTACCCCACAACGCAATGTGGTATTTTCAACTAACTGGAACACGCTGAATAGTTCTAATTTTGATGAATTATGCCACCAATTAGTTGAGCTAAATAATGAGATTGAAGCTGGTAGAAAAGGTAAAACTACTAATAGCCAACATAGTACAGAACAGAATATATTAGAGATTACAGCTTTTGAGGGTAAATTTGAAATTAATGAAGATCATCAGGATGATGCGCCAGAGCGATTTAATTCGGTCATTAATTTTTCTAATTTTCTATTGCATGTGCTTAGAATTAAAACTCAAAAAGATATTAGTTTGGACGACAAGCGACTGAAGTATTTTTTTGATGCAGAACTAAAGATCCTCTGTGAGGATGAAAAAATAGCTTTTGTAAAAGACTTTGGTTTTAGCTTGTTAAAAGCGAAGTTTTTATTTGATCAATATATTATCAAAAGGGAATTTGTTAGAGATAAAAACCAATGGAGTTTAAAGTCTTTAAAATGTTACGATCAGAATAGGATAGGTTATGTTAATACATTTGGCCAGGTGGAAGATGACGAGCCTATAAACAAAGAAATACTGATGTTGCTTGCTATGTTTCATGTTTCTGCACCAACACTGGTTTACAAGCATTGGCTTAATGCGGCACTCTATTATCTTTTCTACGAAAGTGAAATTACAGCAAATAAGTTTAAGGTGTACTTGCAGCAGTTGGCACAAGCTTATTTGTTTGACAGGTTTACAGCTTATGAAGCGACCGAATATTTTGATATGATTTATATAAATAAAGGCCAATCTAAAAATAAAGCTGAAGGAAATTATGATTTGAGTTTGTTGGATAGAGGTACTGCGGTAGAGAATTTTGTATTTAATTATCTTGATTATATACTTTGGGAGAAAAAAGATATGGCGGAGGCGAACACTTTTGAGTTTACTTTTAGAAGTTCTGTAGAGCACTATTATCCACAAAATCCCATTTCAAAAGAGCATAAAATAGCCGCAAGCATTTACGATTTGTTTGGTAACCTGTGTTTGATTAGCAATAGTAAAAACTCCAGATTAAGTAATTACATGCCTGCTGCAAAAAAAGATCATTATACTAATGTTAATGCAGATAGCTTAAAGCAGTCTTTAATGATGAAGCAGAATGAATGGACTGAAGAGCAGATTAGAGAGCATGGGGAACTAATGAAAGAAAAGTTAATAACTTTTTAGGCTAATAGCCATGCTAATACCCATTTGAATGGGTATGGTCAAATTTTGATCGGTTTTAATTTTATATCTTGCAACCTTTATTGAAATAGCATTAATCAATATAACCAATGAACTTATCCGAATTTTTAAAGGACTCCAACTATAAATTATCTCAATTTACAAAAGAACAAATTGAAGGTTTTGAAAATATAATTACGCTAAGAGAAGTAAAAAATAAACAAGTACCTTATGTACAGTGTATTGTTCGTAAAAAAGAAATCAAACTAACGCCTGAAGAAGCCGTAAGACAATTATATCTAAAAGTTCTTGTCGAAAATTTGGGCTATCCAACGGATCGAATGGAGCTTGAGTATGCTGTTTCTTTTGGGCGAGAAAAGAAAAGAGCCGACATCGTAATTTTTGATAAAGACAAAACAACATCACCATACATTATGGTGGAGCTAAAAAAGCCCAAGTTAAAAGACGGTAAAGAGCAACTAAAATCCTACTGTAATGCTACGGGTGCACCTATTGGCGTTTGGAGCAATGGCGAATCTATTTCCTATTACCACCGCAAAGACCCTAATTATTTCGAGGATATTTCAGAACTGCCAGCTGCCCACCAAAAGCTTTCGGACATCTTAAAAGACCGTTGGACCATTACGGAGCTAGAAAAAAAAGATAAACTCAAAAACGAAAGAAAATCCTTGAAAGATTTGATTTTGGAAATGGAAGATGAGGTGTTAGCAAACGCTGGTGTAGATGTGTTTGAAGAATTATTCAAGCTAATATTTACCAAACTTTTTGACGAAATGGAAAGTGGACGTAATAAAACACGTCACTTAGAATTTCGAAATTATGGTGATACAGAGACCGAATTAAAAGAAAAACTACAGAAGCTTTTTGATAAGGCTAAAAATAAATGGGGAGGCGTTTTTTCCGAAGATGCCCGTTTGATGTTGACCCCTTCGCATTTATCGGTATGTGTATCGTCTTTACAAGATGTGAAGCTGTTCAATTCAAATTTGGAAGTGGTAGATGAAGCTTTTGAATATTTGATTAACAAAAGCAGCAAAGGCGAGAAAGGACAATATTTTACGCCACGATATGTAATTGATATGTGTGTTAAAATGTTGAATCCACTAAAAACCGAAACTGTAATTGATACTGCGGCGGGAAGTTGTGGTTTCCCTGTACATTCTATTTTTTATGTGTGGGAACAAATTCTTAAAGAGCAAGGGCTCAGTAAAAGTCATTTGTTTACTGCCGAAGAAAAACCAGCCGAGTGTACCGATTATGTAGTGAATAATGTTTTTGCTATCGATTTTGATGAAAAAGCGGTTCGTGTAGCTAGAACTTTGAATCTAATTGCAGGTGATGGGCAAACCAATGTGCTGCATCTAAATACTTTAGACTATGACCGTTGGGACGAAAACACTAAAGATGAAGACTGGATTGATACCTACAACGAAGGTTGGAAAAAACTAAAAAATTTACGTGCTACCAAAAATAGCAACCGTGATTTTCAGTTTGATGTATTGATGGCAAATCCGCCATTTGCTGGCGATATTAAAGAAAGTCGCATTTTGGCAAAGTACGAATTAGGTAAAAAGCCCGATGGAAAATACCAAACCAAAGTAGGCCGAGATATTTTGTTTATCGAGCGAAATCTGGATTTCCTAAAACCGGGCGGACGTATGGCAGTGGTATTGCCACAAGGGCGTTTTAATAATAGCAGCGACAAACAAATACGCGAATACATAGCCGACCGTTGCCGTATTTTGGGTGTGGTAGGTTTGCATGGCAATGTGTTTAAACCGCATACCGGAACCAAAACGTCGGTATTGCTGGTGCAAAAATGGAACGACGACCCCAGAGCCGGTGCCTTGTGCCCCAAAGTAGAGGATTATCCTATTTTCTTTGCAACCATGCAAGAACCCAGTAAAGACAATAGCGGCGAAAAAATATATGTAAAGAAAAAAGATTATCCCAAAGCGGCACGCAAAACCCAAAACGAAGCACTGGAAGATGTAGCCGTAGATGTGTATGATGAAGTAGCCGAAGATATGGATCAATACCTGCTAGATACGCATGGACACCTGATTGTAAAACACGATTTGTACAATCACGAAACCCTCACCCAAGATGGCATAGCCGAAGCTTTTATAGAATTTGCTAAAAAAGAGCAGCTCAGTTTTTTTTAGGTAGCCCTTTCAACGAACAACGATACAAAGGTTTGTTGGAAGGGCTAGAAATTAGCATACTAAACTTAAGTGATGCTAAAGAAATAATTGATTTTAGAATTGATGCAAACACATACAAGAAAGATTATTTACAAACGGAAAAATTAATTGAGATAAAAGGTTACAAAACAATAGAGCAACTCTCTATTTCAGTACAAAATTTTGGCGCATATTCATTATGTAATTTTATTAATTTTCAAGATGACGGTATTCCTTTTTTAATGACAGAAAATGTGAGAAATAATTTTATTAATTGGGATATTCAAAAATATGTTGATTTAGAAAGCCATAATTTACTCTATAAATCTCATTGTAAACGAGGACAAGTTTTAGTCACTATGGCAGGAGAATATCTTGGTAGGGTAGCAGTTTACGATAAAGATTTTGTTTGTAGTTCTAATCAAGCTATTGCAAAGATTACCTTAAAAACTAATATTTTTCCTTATGTTATTTCTACATTTTTAAATACAAAATATGGTCAAAATCAAATAAATCGTCTTAAAACCATTACAGGTCAACCAAATATAAATATGTCTTTAATTAAAAGTTTAAAGATATTATCCTTTGGGGTTGAATTTTCAAAAGTTATAGAAGGATTAGTTACTACTTCTGAAACTAAAAGAGATTTTTCCCAACAAAAATACGCTGAGGCCGAAAACTTGTTGTTAGTTAATTTAGGTTTACAAGATTTTGAGCCAAGCACTGAAGTTATTAATGTAAAATCGTTTAAAGAAAGCTTTTCTACAACAGGACGTTTAGATGCAGAGTATTATCAACCGAAGTATGAGGATTATAGAAATATTGTTGTAGGTAACAAGCATACATTTATAAAAGAAGAGTATATACAAGTTAAAGAAGTTGTTGATAGAGAATTAGAAGAATACAATTATATTGAAATCGGTGACATAAATGTTGGTGACGGAATGTCGCTACCACATAAAGTATTATTGGAAGATTTGCCTGCTAATGGAAAATTGAAAGCTAAAAAAGGAGACTTGTTAATATCGAAAGTAAGACCTTACAGAGGTGCTGTTTCAATCATAGACAATGATTATGAAAATTTGGTTGTAAGTGGAGCTTTTACAGTTTTAAGAGGCAATGCTTCAAGTAGTTATAATAATGAAGTTTTAAAGGTATTATTACGTTCTAATATTTATAAAGATTGGTTATTACAATTTAATGTTGGCACAAGTTATCCTGTAATAAAAGATGAAGATGTTTTGAATTTGCCAATTCCATTTGTAGAAGAAATCATTCAACAACAAATAGCCACATTGGTACAAGAAAGTTTTGTACTAAAAGCTCAAAGCGAAAATTTGCTGGAAGTAGCCAAACGTGCGGTAGAAATAGCCATAGAAGGAAACGAAGATGTGGCTTTGGCGTTTGTAAATGAAAATAGTCTGGCTTAATTATGGCAATCATCTCTCAAGAAAATATTAATCGTTGGATTGAGCAATCTGATATTGATTACATAGGTCATTACATAAAAGCTTGGATACCATTTAATGCATGGTATAATAATACATATCAGTCTTTAGTAACTGACAGAGAAAAAATTAACGAGATTAAGAACAATCCAAATACTGCTAGGAATGCTATAAATACGTTAATGGAAGGAGACTCTGCTACATCTTTGGAATTTAAAAGTCATTTGGCTACCCTCATTTTTCATACAAATGAACTTAATATACAAGGAAGGGATGGCATTATTAATTTTGATAACATTATTAAAGTTAAAAATACCGTCAATCAAAAAAATGAAGATTTTGGAGTAAATAAATATTTTATAAGAAGGACTGATGGAACTTATGTGGGGCAGGTTACACAATTACAGATTAATGTCAATAAAAAGTTAAATAACTCAAGTGTTTTTAATTACGCACATACTGAATATGATTTAGAGCATTTACAAAATTTCCCTACCTATCAGGCATTATCACCTCAAGTGAAAACGCAGATTCGCATTTATTTTCAAGAATTAAAACCATTTTCCACAGAATCAATAATCGAATTTAATACTAGTGATAAACCAAAAAATTATTACAAGTGTGATAATTTTAATTTAAAAAGAGATCTTACAAGCACAAGCTGTTATGCCCATTTAATTGTTAAAGCATTAATCGAAATATTATATCAATTAAGAAATGTTGTATTTCATGGTGAATTAGTCCCAAATCGTGATGCACAAAAAGTATATGCACCTGCTTTTCATATTTTGAAAACAATTCTAGAAAAATTAAAATAGAAACCAATTTCTTATGCTACTCTTTAAAAACAATAAACAAACACTTTCTTCGCTTAAAGAAATACCCTTTAAGCTAGAAAGAGATTTGCAAAGAATATTTGAAGCCAATTTAACTAAGCTTACACAGCTAACGTTGGTTAAATCGGAATTTACGATTAAGAATTACCGCTTGGATACCTTGGCTTTTGATGAAGAAGCTAAAGCTTTTGTGATTATTGAATACAAAAGAAGCAACAGCAATAGTGTGGTAGATCAAGGAATTGCTTATTTGAATTTGATGTTGGATTATGGTGCTGAGTTTATTGTGGAGTATAATGAGCGCTTTAATAAAACATTATTGAGAAGCCAAGTAGATTGGTCGCAAACCAAAGTCATGTTTGTATCGCCTGGGTTTAATGAAAACCAAAAACAAGCAACCAATTTTAAGGATTTGGCTATTGAACTTTGGGAAGTGAAACAATTTGAGGGAGATATCCTTACTGTTAATCCTATTAAGAAAAGTAAATCGGCACCGAGCATTAAACAGCTTCAAGGTGCTGAAGATAATGAACTGAAAAAGGTAGTTAACGAGATTAAAGTTTATACAGAAGAAGATCATTTACAAGGAAAAAGTGAAGAGGTGAAAGAACTTTATGAAACTTTTAAGGACGCCATTTTGAACTTGGCAAATGACACCGATACTAAGCCTAAGAAACAAGAAATTGGATTTACGAGAAATGGTAAAATATTTACGGATATCTGTATCCTTAAAAATAACCTTAAACTTTGGATTAACCTCAAACGCGGGCATTTAGATGATTCTAAGGGAATAGCTAGGGATGTGTCTAGTGTGGGCCATTGGGGCAATGGAGATTATGAAGTGGTAGTACGTGATACTAAAGATTTAGAATATATAATGAGTTTAGTGAAGCAGGCCATTTATTAATTAAAATTATACTTTTTCATTTTAACGCAATCAAAATAATGGCTATTTCATTTATAAATGGTAGTGAGATAAACCTTCAATTAGAATATCTTATTCGTGATGCAGACGATTACTTATACTTGGTATGTCCTTATATCAAATTACATGACCGTTTAAAGAAAGAATTGCTTTCTAAAAATGACCAACCTCATCTTAAAATTGTGGTAGTGTTTGGTAAAAATGAAGAAGGATTGTACAAAAGCTTATCTAAAGAAGATTTTGACTTTTTAAGTGCTCTTCCTCATGTTGAAATAAGGTACGAACCTAAACTACATGCTAAATATTACGCTAATGAAGATAGGGCTATCATTACCTCTATGAACTTACATGAAAGTTCACAAAATAACAATATAGAAGCAGGTATTTTGATGGATGTGAAAGGGGTGTTGTCCACACTTATCAAAGGAGATAATCCTGAATTGGATGCATTTACTTATTTTGAAAAGGTGATTAAGGGAGCCACACTTAGGTTTGCTAAATCTCCAGAATTCAAAAAGACCATGTATGGTCTTGGTTCGGAGTATATTGGTTCGAATATTACCCTGAATACGATGGATGAAATCTATGAAACGCTTAAACCAAAACCAGTAGGTTACAAATCATTTGAACAACCTAAATTACCCATGGGTTATTGTATTAGAACAGGGATCGAAATTCCTTTTGATTTAAAACAGCCTTTTGGTTATAAGGCATTCAAAAGCTGGCAAAATTTCAGTAATCCAGATTACCCTGAAAAATACTGCCATTATACTGGTGAGCAAAGTAATGGAGAAACGAGCTTTAAATCACCAATTTTAAGAAAGAATTGGAAGGAAGCTAAAAGTAAATTTAAGTTTTAGCTATTTCAATGTAATGCTCGAAATCATCAACAACATTCTCTCATTCATCCAACAAAACCTGTTTGTCGCTTTCGGCTTGATTTCTATTTTATATCTTCTAGTTTTATTATTAAAAAGAGAGCCACTAGCTACTAATCACTAGCAACTAATCCCGATGGGTCGGGACTGTTCCTAATTCCTAACTCCTAACTACTAATTCCTAACCCCTACTTCCTAAACAAAAATTAACATTCACATAATACCCAAGGCATAATGAGCTAATATATTCGCAGCATCAAAAAATAGAATGATGAAAAGAATATTTGCTTTGCTAATCGGTTTGGGAATGAGCACTGTGGTGGCACAGGCACAGGAGCAAAACCATGTGATATTGATTAGCGTAGATGGTTTAAGACCAGAGTTTTACCTGGATGCACAATGGGGAATGGTGAACGTGCGCCAAGGAATGAACAAGGGTGCTTATGCCGAAGGCGTACGCGGAAGCTTTCCAACAGTAACCTATCCATCGCACACCACCATTGTTACGGGGGTATTGCCAGCAAAACACGGTATTTATTACAATACACCTGTGGAGCCTTTGGGCATTTCGGGCAAATGGTTTTGGTATTACAAAGACATTAAAGTACCTACTTTATGGACCGCCGCTAAAGATGCAGGCCTAACAACCGCTTGTGTAAGCTGGCCAGTAACCGTAGGAGCACCAATTACCTATAATTTACCGGAGTATGTGGTGCTGCCACAAAACAAAGGCGAGAAAAAGGACGAAGTAAAAGCCATGTTATTAGAGTCGAGCCCTAAGGAGTTGGTGCAAGAAGTACAAGACTACGCCGTAGGTAAGTTTGGAGAGTTTGGTGCTACGCTTGACTACAATAGCAACGACCAAAACAAGGCAAGAATGGCGGCTTATATCATTAAGCGCTATAAACCTAATTTCTTGGCCCTACACATTGCCGCTACCGACCATTTTGAACACGAGCAGGGCAGGGACGGGGATAAAGTGAGATCAGCCGTAGTGGGTGCCGATGTGGCCATTAGAAACTTGATTGACGCCGTAGAAGCGGCAGGTATTGCCAAGAACACCACGTTTATCATTACAGGTGACCATGGCTTTGTAGACATCCACACGCAGTTTAAACCCAATGTGTTATTGGCTCAACTTGGTTTGTACGACGATGCAAACAAGGAAGCTTGGAAGGCTTATTTCCAACAAAGCGGTGGTTCGGCCTTTTTACATTTAAAAGATCCTAAAGATAAAGCCACTTTAGCTAAAATAAAACAAGGCTTGGCACAATTGCCTGAGCGTTACCAACGCATGTTTGAAGTGTTGGATAAAGACGCTTTGACCAAAGCACAGGGCGACCCTAATGCGGTATTGGTTTTGGCCGCAAATCAGGGCTTTAGCTTTGGTGCTTCGGCTACTGGCGACATGTTGGCTTCGGTAAGTGGCGGTACACATGGTTATTTGCCTAATTTTAAGGAAATACAGACAGGCTTTGTAGCTTTTGGTAAAGGAATTAAACCTGGTGCGGTATTGCCTTTAATGGGACAGGAAGATATTGCGCCTTTAATTGCCAAACTGCTTAACCTTAACTTAAATACCGACGGGGTTTTGTATCCAGGTTTGGTTGCACCGGTGAAGAAGTAGATTTTGGATTAAGGAGCTAGGAATTAGGAGTTAGGAATCAGGAGTTAGGAATAGAGACCTACGAGCATTTTTGCTTTGTTGGTACTATTCTTAGAGGTTATATCTCATTTGATAGGGTGTTTAAATGCAATAGAACGAAAGTTTTCTATTGCATTTTTTGCTTTAAGACCTCCATGCATGCAAGGATGACGATGTAGGAATGAACCAATGAACCAATGAACCAATGACCAATAATCAATCAGCGGAAAAATCAGCGCAATCTGCGGACTCTATTAACCTTTCGACATTTAAATTAATATCAGCGCTCTTATAGACAGATTCCTCGTCGTTGCACTTCCCTCGGAATGACAAGTGTTATGAGCGGAATGAACTATTAAACCAATGAACAAGTGAACCAATGGCCAATAATCAATCAGCGGATAAATCAGCGTAATCTGCGGGGCTATTAACCTTTCGACAGTTAAATTAATATCAGTGCTCGTATAAACAGATTCCTCGGAATGACAAGCGCTATGAGCGGAATGAACTAATGAACTAATGAACCACTGAACCAATCAGCGGAAAAATCAGCGCAATCTGCGGGCTATTAACCTTTCGACAGTTAAATTAGATTTCAGCGCTCTTATAAACAGATTCCTCGTCGCTGCACTTCCCTCGGAATGACAAGCGCTATGAGCGGAATGAACTAATGAATCCCGAAGTATCGGGACTAAAGCCAACTAACTACTATCCACTATCCACTAACTACTATCCACTATCCACTGACTACTAACCCCTAGTCCCTAATTTGTGACGAATATCACTTTTTCTGATAACCACGCTCAACTCCCAGGGCTTGATGGCTAGCTAGTTTTGTATCTACATAATTAGAACGGATGAAAGCTATTGCCTATAACATTAAACCTGAAGAAAAAGAGTGCCTGGTGTTGGCTAACCACAAAAAACATGATATCACCATTATTGCCAACAGTTTAAGCGGCGAAACATTGCCTTTTGCACAAGGTAAGGAAGTATTGATTGTGTTTAACGAAGATCCGTTGGATGAAGCATTGATCATGGGCTTAAGCGCTTTGGGCATAAAGTACATCGCTACTTCATCATTTGAAACCAAGCACATTAATTTGATTGCTGCAGGAAAAGCGGGTCTGAAAATTGCCAACGTACCTTTAAAAGAAGGCGAAGACTTTGCGATGCCCCGTATGCAGCAGGTCATCAAAAATTTAGATAACTGGGCGGCTGGCAAATGCGTAGGTAAAGCCTGTTGCTGCCCTAATGATTGTGGTGCATCACTCAAAGAAAAGGAGCACTAATGGAAACCGCCGAGCTTTTACGTAAGTACAATATTGCCGCCCCAAGGTACACCAGTTACCCTACAGTACCTTATTGGGATAACCAGCATTTTGATGAAGCACAATGGAAATCGAGATTATTAACAGCCTACACCGAGCATAAAGAAGAAGGCATTAGTTTATACATTCATTTACCTTTTTGCGAAAGCCTATGTACCTATTGTGGTTGTAATACCCGTATTACTAAAAACCACGGGGTAGAGCTACCATATATCGATGTTTTGTTAAAGGAGTGGGAAATGTATGTGGACTTACTGGGTGAGCGTCCAAAAATAAAGGAAATTCATTTAGGCGGCGGAACACCTACCTTTTTTAGTGCCGCTAACTTAAAACAACTGCTACAGAACATTGCGGGAGCAGCTCAATTTGACGCTACTGCGGCTTGTTCCTTTGAGGGACATCCAGACAATACAACCGCCGAACATCTACAGACTTTATACGACCTTGGATTTAAGCGGGTAAGTTTCGGTATCCAGGATTTTGATCCCAAAGTGCAGTTCATGATCAATCGTTACCAAACTCCTGCGCAAGTACAGCACATTACCGAACTGGCCAGAAACATGGGCTATCAATCCATTAACTACGATTTGATTTACGGTTTGCCTGGACAACATATGGAAGGACTTACCGAAACCATTGCTGAGGTAGTTAGGTTAAAGCCAGACCGTATTGCTTTTTACAGTTATGCGCATGTGCCTTGGATCAAAGCCGGACAACGTCACTTTACCGAAGCAGATATCCCGCAAGGCGATGAAAAGTTTGCCCTGTACCAAAAAGGAAGAGAAATGCTAATAGGAGCAGGTTACGAAGAAATTGGCATGGACCACTTTGCCCTAGCTACAGATAGCCTATATGTGGCTTACCAACAAAACAAATTACACCGCAACTTTATGGGCTATACTGATCAGCATACACAGATTTTGTTGGGTCTTGGGGTGTCATCTATCAGCGATTGTGGAACTGCCTTTGCGCAGAATGCCAAAACGGTAGAAGAGTACAAACAGCATATTTTGGAAGGAAGCTTGAGCGTACAAAAAGGACATTTGTTGGATACAGAGGACTTGCGCATTAGACAACACATTTTAAACCTGATGTGCCAAAACAGTACTTGCTTCGATACCGAAGTTCCAGACGAAGTGATGCAGCGCTTACAGCCCATGATAGCGGATAGACTAGTGGCTGTTAGGAACAAAGAAGTAAAGATATTGCCTTTGGGTCGATCGTTTTTACGAAACACTTGTATGGCTTTTGACAATAGACTATGGCAACAGCAACCACAAACGAAATTGTTTAGCGCAGCTATTTAAAAAAGCTAAAAGGCTATGTAACCTATGTTTCTATGTGTTTGAAAAAATAGTTTTTAATAAGAAATATAAAATGAACCACATAGGCACATAGATATAGCGTACAAAGATTAGATAATAAATACCTATGTGTCTATGTGTTTGAAAAATAGATTTTTCGTGTTAAAGTAATCACCCAATCATGAGCAATTCAACCGTTACCCACCAAAGTTCAGTATGTTACCATTGCGGTGATCAATTGCCTGCAGTGAAGCTAAGCCTCGATGATAAAGACTTTTGCTGTATAGGTTGCCAAAGCGTTTATCAGATTTTATCTGAAAACAACATGTGCAATTACTATGCTTATAATGATACGCCAGGACAACGAGTAAAGGAAGAAGGACACTACGAGTACTTGGACGAGCCGAGCATTATTACGCAGCTGATCAATTACAAAGACAAAGAAAATACCATTGTTACTTTTTATATTCCTGCTATCCACTGTAGTTCGTGCATTTGGTTGTTGGAGCATTTGTATAAGATCAATCCTGCTATTTTTAGTTCTCGTATCGACTTTTTAAAGAAAGAAGTCACCATTAGCTATAAACATGAACAGGTATCCTTACGTAAAGTAGTAGAAGTGCTGAACCAGATTGGTTACGAGCCTTTGATCAGTTTGCAGGATGTAGTGAAGGAAAAAAGCAATTCGGTAAACAAGCAGCTTATCTGGAAAATTGCCATTGCAGGCTTTTGTATGGGTAATGTGATGCTGTTCAGCTTTCCGGAGTATTTTGGCTTATCAGCTTTAGAAAAGGAATTTCAATACTTGTTTGCTTGGCTAAATCTGGCGTTCTGTGTACCGGTAACCTTTTACTGCGCCAGAGATTACTTTACCTCGGCCATTGCCAGTTTAAAACAGAAATTTGTCAATCTAGATACGCCGCTAGCGCTCATCATAGCAGTACTTTTTATCCGTACTGCTATTTCAACGATATTTAATACAGGGCCAGGTTTTGGAGATACCCTTACAGGATTGGTGTTTCTTTTATTGATGGGAAAATGGGTAAAACAACGTACCTACCACCATATTTCCTTTGATAGGGATTACCGTTCCTATTTCCCCATTGCGATTACCAGCCTTAAAGATAGCCGAGAAAAGCCGGTAGCCATTAGCGAAATAGTCGTTGGGGATCGACTATTGATACGTAATGGCGAATTAGTGCCAGCTGATGCCATTTTGATGAAGGGGGATGCTTGGCTGGACATGAGTTTTGTAACTGGCGAAGCCGAACCACAGCAGAAGGTTTTGGGTGAAATTGTGTATGCTGGCGGCCGACAGATGGGCGAAGCGATAGAGCTTGAAGTCGTTAAACCGGCTTCGCAAAGTTACTTAACAGGCTTGTGGAACAAGGAGTTTTATAGAAGTGATGTCAAGAAACAGAACTTTAACGATAGTATTGCCAAGTATTTCAGTATCGGCGTGTTTGTGATTGCTTTTGCAGCCACAGGCTATTGGCTATGGCAAAATGATAGCACCAAAGCATGGTCGGCATTTACCGCAGTGGTCATTGTGGCCTGCCCATGCGTGTTGGCTTTAAGTACCCCTTTTACCTTGTCGGCTATTCTTTCCGTATTCGATAAAAAGGGCTTCTACGTAAAAAATACTGATGCGCTGGAGCAACTGGCTGCTATAGATACCATTGTGTTTGATAAAACAGGCACACTCACCAGTACCCATCAATCCGAAATCAGGTTTGAAGGCAGTTTATCAGCAGGAGAGAAGTTATTGGTCGCCTCGTTGTTGTATAATTCTTCGCATCCTTTAAGTAGGCAGGTATTAAAAGTACTTAACCCTAGTAAAATTTATGCCATCGCTAAATACAATGAAGTGTTGGGCAAAGGAATCATGGGAGTAGTAAACGGTAGGATGATTTATGCAGGTAGCAAACGAGCTTTGCCTTTTGAGGTACCTGCTAAAGATCAAGGTGGGGTACACGTGGTGATTGACGAAGAATACAAAGGTTGTTTTACCGTAGATCAGCAATGGCGGGAGGGCATAGCGCCCTTAATTAACGAATTGGACGATGATTTTGATTTAAAAGTACTTTCTGGAGACACGAATAAAGATGAGCAGTTGCTGAAATCGGTATTTAAACCTTCCACACCTTTGTTGTTCAATCAAAGTCCACACCAGAAACTAGAAGAGATCAAGGCATTACAAGCTCGTAACAAGCAGGTGATGATGTTGGGAGATGGTTTGAATGATGCAGGCGCTTTGAAACAGGCTAATTTCGGCATTGCCATTACAGACAACATCAACAATTTTACGCCTGGTTGCGATGCCATTATGCAAGGTACTGCCATGGGTTTGCTACCTAAGTTTATTCAGCTAAGCCGCGACGGACTAAAGACCATTAAAATCAGTTTTGCTATTGCCACGGCCTATAATCTAATAGGAGTGTACTATGCCGTACAAGGCACTTTATATCCTTTAGTAGCAGCCATCTTAATGCCTATCAGCACCATTACCATTATCAGTTTCACCAGCTTAGCTACCAGGTACTTTGCAAGGAAGAATAAGCTGAAGTAGTTGGTTAGATGGTTAGTTGTTTGGTTTTTTAGGGGCTGAACATGATTCTAACCAATGCATACTTTTAGATTTTGCTAAGGCTACCAAACAACCAACAAACCAACCAACAAAACAACTAAAAAATGACCATTCTATATTTCTTAATTGGCTGTAGCGTACTCGTTGCCTTGATCTTTCTGGGAGCCTTTTTTTGGGCACTAAAAAACGGTCAGCACGATGATATTTATACCCCAAGTGTACGTATTCTTTTTGATGACGAGGTAAAGGAAGAGAAAAGTGACAAAGATCATATTTCCGACTAACGCTCATCATGAGCCACAGGTGGTGGCCACAATAACTTTGCTTCAAACATTATAACAAATCTATTACTAATCATTATGCAGCTAGAAAAATTTACCTACGACAACAAGATCGTTCGAAATTTCGGTATCGCTACCATTGTATGGGGTGTTATTGGAATGCTGGTTGGACTGCTTGTTGCCATGCAACTGTTTAAGCCCGAAATGAACATGGGCAACCAGTACACTACTTTTGGTCGTATCAGACCCTTACACACCAACGCGGTGATTTTTGCTTTTGTGGGCAACGCTATTTTCATGGGTGTTTACTACTCGCTACAACGCTTGCTTAAAGCCCGCATGTTTAGCAACCTATTAAGTAATATCCACTTTTGGGGTTGGCAGCTCATCATCGTATCGGCGGTAATTACCTTGCCTTTAGGCATTACCTCATCACACGAGTATGCAGAATTGGAGTGGCCTATTGATATTGCCATTACCTTAATTTGGGTAGTGTTTGGGATCAATATGTTTGGTACCATCATTAAACGTAGGGAGCGTCATTTATACGTGGCCATTTGGTTTTACATTGCTACGTTTGTGACCATTGCCGTATTGCACATCGTTAACTCTTTTCAGCTGCCTATTTCTTTCCTAAAAAGTTATTATGTTTTTGCTGGCGTACAAGATGCCTTGGTACAATGGTGGTACGGACACAATGCGGTGGCATTTTTCTTAACTACCCCTTATTTAGGGATGATGTACTACTTTTTGCCTAAAATGGCGAACCGTCCAGTATATTCTTATAAACTAAGTATCCTACACTTTTGGTCGTTGATCTTCATTTACATATGGGCAGGACCACACCACTTATTATATACTTCATTACCAGGCTGGGCGCAATCGCTGGGAGTAGCTTTCTCTGTAATGCTTATTGCACCAAGTTGGGGCGGTATGATCAATGGTTTGTTAACCTTACGTGGCGCTTGGGATAAGGTTCGTGAAGATGTAACGCTTAAGTTTATGGTAGTTGCCTTAACCGCTTACGGTATGGCCACTTTTGAAGGACCAATGTTATCCTTGAAACAAATTAACGGCATTGCGCACTTTACCGACTGGATTGTAGCACACGTACACGTTGGGGCTTTAGGTTGGAATGGTTTCTTAACCTTTGGGGTGTTATATTGGTTAATTCCACGTATTTATAAAACAGAACTATACTCTAAAAAATTAGCCTCTTTCCATTTTTGGATTGGTACCCTTGGTATTTTGTTCTATGCCATTCCAATGTACTGGGCTGGCTTTACACAAGGTTTAATGTGGAAAGAGTTTACGCCAGAAGGTTTGTTGAAATATGCGAACTTTTTAACCACCACCTTACAAATTATTCCAATGCACATTTTGCGTTCTATTGGCGGCGCACTGTACCTATTAGGTGCTATTGTAATGACTTACAACTTGGCTAAAACCATGTTAAGAGGTAAGCTGGTAGCTAATGAAGCGGCAGAAGCCATGGCTTTGGAAAAAGTGGTTACCCACGAAGATGCTGCGGACAAGAAATGGCACCGTGTGTTGGAACGTAAACCAATGAAATTTATGGTGCTTTCTATGATTGTGATCTTAATTGGTGGGATGGTAGAAATGATGCCAACGTTTACCATAGAAAGCAATGTGCCAACCATTTCAAGTGTAAAACCTTATACTCCACTTGAGCTGGAAGGTAGGGATCTTTACATCAAAGAGGGCTGTGTGAACTGTCACTCACAAACCATTCGTCCATTTAGGTCTGAAACAGAACGTTATGGTGAGTACAGTAAAGCTGGCGAGTTTGTTTATGACCATCCGTTTTTATGGGGTAGTAAACGTACCGGACCCGACTTGCACCGTATAGGCGGTAAGTACTCTAATGCATGGCACTATAATCACATGCTCGACCCTACATCAATGTCACCTGGAAGTATCATGCCACCTTATCCATGGTTAATTACCCAAAAGTTGGACACTACCCAAACAGAAGCTAAAATTAGAGCTATGCAAACCTTGGGTGTACCTTATAGAGAGAATTTTGATCAGGTAGCAAAAGCTAAACTTAAAGAACAAGCCGATGCCATTGCTGCAGACTTGAAACAGAACAATATTGAGGTGAAAAGCGATCGAGAGATCATTGCCCTAATTGCTTACCTACAACGTCTGGGTACCGATATTAAAGCTAATAAAACCACTATTCCATCTAACCAGTAAAATTATGTTTAAGCAAATAAAAGATTTAGCAGGAGGTGAGTTTTACCTGATTGCATCGCTGTTGATATTTATGGCTTTTTTCATCATGGTGGCCATCTACCTGATTAAAATGAACAAGACCCATATAGTTGAAATGAGTAACCTACCTATTAACGAACCTCAACCTGATGAATATGAAGAAGTTTAGTGTATTGATGATCATGTTGTTGCCAGCTTTCAGTGTTTTAGCACAGCAAACTGCCACAACTGCCGAAGAAACCGCAGTGGTTATTCCAGAGCCTTCTTTAGGGGTGACAACTACAGAATTGTTGATCATTACCCTGTTGGTGTTCTCTATTATCCTGCTATTTGTAGCCATTACCTTATATAACAGTTTTAAGGTGATTTATAAAGAGAAACTGAACCCTACACCTTATGTAAAACACGAGGAAAAGGTTTTGGATTATGAGGAATGGAAAAAGCAAAAAGGGGATAAGCCAACCATTTGGACCAAGCTCTTGAGTTTAAAACCGCTATCGGCAGAAAAGGACTTGGAAATTCCACACGCTTACGATGGCATAAAGGAATTGAATAACCCTGTGCCTACCTGGTTTAACGTATTGTTTTACGGCACCTTGATTTTTGCAGCAGGCTATTTATACTATTATCATATTGGAGAGTATGGCGAAAGACAGGATGATGAGTATAAAACAGAAATGACAAAGGCCGATTTGGCTAAACAGCAGTTCTTAGCTAAAAACGCTTCTTCGGTAGATGAGAATAGCGTAAAGGTGGATCCTTCGCAAATTGCGGTAGGTAAAGGCATATTTGAAGCCAATTGTGTGGCCTGTCATGGTCAACATGGCGAGGGATTGGTTGGTCCTAACCTTACCGATGAGTTTTGGTTGCACGGTGGTGGTGTGAAAGACATCTTTAAAGTAGTAAAGTACGGTGTACCTGAAAAAGGGATGGTAAGCTGGGAAAAAAACATGAGTTCAGCTAACATTAGTGCGGTAACCAATTATATTTTATCGCTACAAGGCAGTAAACCAGCTAATCCTAAAGCACCTCAAGGCGAGAAATATGATGCTGCTGCGGAGGAAGCAGTAGCGAATTAGGAGAGATGCAGTTCCGCCGTCATTTCGACCGTAGTGGAGAACCGAAGCTCAACGGAGTTAAATCTTTGAATGTGTTATATGAAACATCAAGGGAAAAATTCAAAGATTTCTCCATTCCACTAACGTTCCAGTCGAAATGACGTGCTTAGCAAAGGTCAGTAAGGAAATACAATAGCTTTTTGTCATTCTGAGCATAGCGAAGACCGCGGAGCAGCTACTTAGTAAATCTCTGAGTGATCGCATGATAGGAAAAGATTCCTCCTAACGTCGGAATGACAAATTATATCCAAAGATTTCTCTCTCTAAAATTAGGGAAAATGATGCTTTTGGTAAAGATTGGTAAGAAACTATGGAGGATATAATTCAGTCGTCATTTCGACCGTAGTGGAGAACCGAAGCTCAACGGAGTTAAATCTTTGAATGTGTTATATGAAACATTAAGGGAAAAATTCGAAGATTTCTCCATTTCACTAGCGTTTCAGTTGAAATGACGCATATAGGAAAAGGTAGTACCAGCAATGAACAGTGAGTAATGGCAAAACAACAAAACAAACCAGAAAAGAGCGGGGGGCGACAGTTCCTTTACCCTAAAAAGCCTCAAGGCAGCTTATACAATAAGCGTAAATGGCTGAGCTACGTGTTGCTCCTGCTTTTGTTTTCGAGCCCTTTTATCAAGTTGAATGGCGAACAATTGGTACTGCTCAATTTTTTGGAAAGAAAATTTGTGTTCTTTGGCTTAATTTTTACCCCACAGGATTTCTATCTCTTTGCCTTGGCCATGTTGATTTTCATCCTGTTTATTGTTTGCTTTACGGTGGTGCTGGGCAGATTATGGTGTGGTTGGGCCTGTCCGCAAACTATATTTATGGAGATGGTATTCAGGCGCATTGAATATTGGATAGAAGGCGATGCCAACCAGCAAAAGAAATTAGATGCTCAGGACTGGAATGCCGAAAAGGTGTTTAAGAAAGGATTTAAGCACTTCTTATTCTTAGCCATATCATTTCTCATCGCTAACGTTTTTTTGGCTTACATCATCGGATCTGATGCTTTACATGAAATTATCACGGAGCCTATTAGCAAGCATAAAATTGGCTTTATCTCCATCTGGATTTTCACCTTCATTTTTTACGGGGTATTTTCTTACGTGAGAGAAGTAGTTTGTACGGTAATTTGTCCTTATGGAAGGCTACAAGGGGTTTTGTTAGACAATAAAAGTTTAATTGTAGCTTATGATGAAACCAGGGGCGAGCCTCGCGGCCGTATCCAAAAGAACCAGGACCAAAGCTTAAAAGGCGATTGTATTGATTGTGGTTTATGCGTACAGGTTTGTCCAACGGGAATTGATATTAGGAAAGGAACGCAGTTGGAATGTGTAAACTGTACCGCCTGTATTGATGCCTGTGATGAAGTGATGTTAAAGATCAACAAACCTAAAAAGTTGATTGGCTTTTATAATCATGATTTCATCAAGAACAGAAATCCCTTTAAGGTAGGCGCTAAAGCTTATGGTTATTCTGTGATTTTGGTATTGGTCATCATTATTTTCACTTCGCTAATTTATAAAAGGGAAGATGTACAGACCACTGTTTTGAGGGCGAGCGGTACCTTGTACCAAAAAAGACCCGATGGCAGCATTGCCAATTTGTATAATGCCGAGCTGATCAATAAGACAAATAGGGAAATTAAGTTCGTATTTAAATCAGCGGATAAATTGGATAAGATTGAATTGATACAAGCGGATACTGTATTGCCAAAAGAAGGAACAGCACATTTGACCTTCTTTTTGATCAAAAAGCCGAAAGATATTGAAGCGTTTAAAACTAAGGTTAGGTTTGAAGTAGAAACTGAAGGTAAGGTGATCAGTAACGCCAAGACCACGTTCTTTTCGCAACCGTAGTTCAGTTGGCAGTTGTTAGTTTTCAGTTATATAAATAAGTGTATAAACAACTAAACAAAATGCTCTGTATAATAAAACCAATGAATAACAAAAAGAGATTCCTCGTCGTTACACTTCCCTCGGAATGACAAGGACTATGTTCCGGTCGAAATGATGACCTAGGAGTGGTATAAATTAATGAACAAGTGAACCAATGAACTATTGGCAACCAATCCCGAAGAATCGAGACTGATTACTAACTACTAACTACTAACCACTAATTACTAACTACTAATCACTAAAAAAATGAATTGGGGAACAAAAATAGTTTTAGGAATGGCAGCATTTATGCTGTTTATCATCAGTATGGTGGTGTATATGTTTAAAACCCACGGTAACGATGCTTTGGTAGAAGATGATTACTATGAAAAGGGAATTAACTACGATAAGGAATATGATGCCAAAAGCAATACCCTAAACGATGATGCGGCACCACTCATTAAATTGAGTAAAAGCCAACTCATTTTACAGTTAAAAGATGCTGCAGATTATCAGTTGACCTTAATGAGACCATCTGAAGCAAAAAAAGATGTGACTAGTAAAGGTAAAACGATAGGGGATGCAAATTTGATCATTATTGATGCTACCCATCTTGATAAAGGTTTGTGGTCCTTAAAATTAGCATGGCACGCTAAGGGTAAAGATTATTTGTTCGTAAAAGAAATCACGATATGAGTTTAATGCCACTTGCATTTTTGATGGGATTTTTAGGCAGTGTACATTGTGCTGTAATGTGCGGACCAATTGTATTGGGTTTACCTTTAAATGGTCAAAACAACTGGCGAAATCTTTTACAAGTGGTCTTGTATCAATTAGGTAGGGTAGCTACTTATACCTTTTTGGGTTTGTTGGTGGGAATGATAGGGAATACCTTTTCGGTTTTCGCCAAGCAGGAAACCTTGAGCTTAATCATAGGGGCAGGGCTAATTATATTTACCGTATTACAACTCACAGGAAAATACGGAACGTCGTTACAACGTTTACAAAACCGCTTGGTAATGCCCATAAGCAAATTGATGGGGAAGGTATTTAAACTGCCGTTTTGGGGGTTCTTTGCTGGCATGTTAAATGGTCTAATACCATGTGGAATGGTGTACTTAGCTTTGGCTACTGCGCTTAGTTCGGCAAATTTAGGCTCTGGAGCTGGGTTTATGCTGCTTTTTGGCTTAGGTACTACACCATTAATGCTCATTATTTCTTTAGGCGGCGTTTATTTGAAAAAGTATTTCAGGTTCAATAGTCAAAAACTGATTCCTTGGTTTGCTTTATTTATGGGAGCACTTTTTATTTTAAGAGCTTCTAACCTAAACATTCCTTTCTTGTCGCCGCATACACATAGTGCTTATGGCACAGTACAAAGCTGTAATTGAGTTGTTTAGCGGTTGTTGTTTGTAAAAACTGTTTGATTTACGTCAAATACCCATGTTTTGGTATTGGCGATCTTTAAAATATTACACATCTTTGCCGCGAACAACTACTAACTAAACCATCACTATGTTAAAAAAAATCAGCACCTCGATTTTTCTGCTGTTTATTGTCCTTTTTTTACTTCCTTCCTGCGACAAAGACAATGTTAACAAGAAATTGGGACAGTATGCTATTGGTCTTAAATACAATGGCGATGCGACTTTAAAACTACAATTTTTGATCGACGGTAAGGAAAGCGGTACACTTCAGGTGGTAACTACCAGTAGGCCTAGTCCAATAAATGATTGTAAGGACCTTAAAAAGCCCGAAAACTTGGTCAATGTATTTGTAGTTAAAAACGTTACTATAGGTAAGCACCAATTGGAGATAATGACCGAAACTGGTATTTTATTGAAAACCTTGGAATTTAATATGCTTGGTAAGGAATGTGTTTTTCAGGAAATTGAAATTCCTTTGGACAAAATTAAAAAGCCAGCTTTAGATTAAGCTGGCTTTATATCATTTGATAATGAGGTTATATTCCCAATAAGGTTGAGTGTTTATGCAACAAGGTTTGTAGTTCGTTAGGGTACAATGGCTTTTTAAGCAGCTTTAACACTAACGGGTTGGCTTCTGCTTTTTTAATGTCTCCAAAATCAAGCGTAGAGGATAGGATTGCTAATTTGCAGTGATCTAAAAACGCCGTTGGGAAATTCTTGTAGATCTCTAGAAATTCAAAACCATCCATTTCTGGCATTTGGATATCCAATAAAATAAAATCTGGCCATAACTCAGGTTCATTAAGGTTTTTATTGATGTAATCAATTCCTTCTTCTCCTGATTGGCATAAGATAATCTCTTCAAAAAAGCCAGACAACTTAATAATTTTATAATTGATTTTTAGGTCAATATCGTTGTCGTCAATCAGCAACACTTTTCCGGTCTTATTTGGCATTTGGTATGGTTATTTTAAAGGTGGTACCATCTTCTATATTTGAGCTAACGTTAATTGTACCATTAATCTTATTTAATGCTTCTTTTACAATGAAAAGTCCTAGGCCACTACCATGGTGCATTTTGCTTTTAAAGAACTGCGTGAAGATCTTCTCCAAGTGCTCTTTAAGAATGCCCATTCCATTGTCGTTGATATTGATGTTTGCTTGGTGATCGGTAACCTCAATTTCAATGTTTACGGTTTTGTTCAGTTCATTGCTTTTTTGATACTTTATAGCATTGGAAATGAGGTTGCTCAGTATCACTTCAATTCTAAACGCATCACCTACAAATTTAACATTTTGATTAATAGTTACATTAAATCCAGTGTCCTTATCAGAATAGGTGTGCAGTTCAATCAGTTCGTTAACCAGTTGCTTAAAGTCTATCTCGCTATGGTCAGGAACATCCTTGGTATTCTTGTAGTATTGTAAAGTTTTTTGAATGTAATAGTCTAGTTTATTTGAACAAGTTTCAATCAAGCTCCAATATTCACCGCTAGAGTGGTACAGGTCTTCCATCTTCACCAAATTGATAATGCCAATTACAGATACCAATGGAGCTCTTAGTTCGTGGGAAATACTGTAGATAAACCTATTTAGTTCATCATTGGTTTTCTCCAATTCGGTCATTTTATTACGAAGGTCTATTTTAGCTTTATAGGCATCGTAAGCATTTTTTATAGAGTTGTGAAGTTCCAGATCGTTCCATGGTTTGGTAATATACCTGTAGATATCTCCATGGTTAATAGCATCTGCTAAGGCTTCAATATCGGTATAACCTGTAAGTAGTATACGTATGGGATCTGGATGTGTTTCTACAATACTTTTGAAAAATTCTACCCCCGTGGTATTTGGCATTTTCTGGTCGGCAATCACTACATGTACATCTACATTTTGTAGGATCAAGAGGCCTTCAGCAGCTGATAACGCGGTGTAAATTTCATATTGTCGCCTAAAACTTGCCCTAAATGCTTGAAGGTTGTTTTCCTCGTCATCTATATATAAGACACGTACTGTAGGTATACTCATTTTGCCGTTTAGTTTTTATAGTGTATTTACCTGCAATGTAATAATAAATTCGGTTCCTTCACCCACTTTAGAAACAACTTCTATGTGTCCTTTATGTTTTTCGATGATACTGAATACAATAGACAAACCTAGGCCTGTACCTTCTCCAATGTCCTTTGTAGTAAAGAAAGGCTCAAAAATGCGGTGTTTAACTTCTTCAGTCATTCCTGTTCCACTATCTTTAATACTGATATGTACTTTTTGATCCTCGTACCAGCTTCTAATAGTTAAAAATTCTTCATCTTCTTGAACCTCTTTGCTCTTGATGGCTTGTACAGCATTGGATACCAAGTTCATAAATACTTGGTTTATTTTTCCCGGCATACACTCTACTTTCGGCAGGTTGCCCAAGTCTTTAATTACCGTTAAGTTATCAGGAAGCGTATTTCTGATCAATACCAAGGTAGATAAAAGCCCTTCGTTTAAGTCGATAGCTTTCATATCTGTTTCATCAACACGACTAAAGTTACGTAAGCTCCTGATGATTTCAGCAGTACGTTTTGCTCCTTCACTAATTCCCGAAAGGAGAGAGGTGATTTCGTTATTGATGAAATCGAGATCTATTTGTTTTTTGTAAGCCTCAATAGCATCTATTTGAGGTTTAACCTCTTTTTCAAAATCAATTCCTTCATACTTTTTGATGATGTCTTTAAGGTCATCAATATCCAGTTGTAATGGTTTTACATTTGACGTAACAAAATTGATTGGATTATTGATTTCATGTGCTATACCCGCTGTAAGCTGACCTAAGGCAGCCATTTTCTCTGCATCTACCAATTGTGATTGGGTAGATTTCAAGTTGTTCAACGTCTCATTTAACGCCTGGTTGGTATTCTCTATTTCTTCGGTACGTTCTTTTACCTTTCTTTCGAGCATCACATTTTGCTCTTTGATCAGGTGTTGGTTTTCCAAAGAAGCTTGTAAAGCTTGTGCTTGTGAGGTTTCGTTTTCCTTTTTGAAATAATTGATTTTATCTGCCAAGGCAAATGAAAGCAACATGACCTCAATGGCCGATGATATTTGAAGCAAATAAGTAGTGAAAGTATTATAGGGCAAAACGCCATAATCTTTTAAGATGAAAAGCACGGCACCAATTAATAAAATTGACCAAGCGATCAGGTAAAAGCCTGCCGGTTTAAAATGCTTCTTAAAATATACATAAGAAGATGAGGACAGCGCAATAACCACACCCAAAACCGTAGTTAGCTGCATGGTGATAAAGCCTACGTAGGTGTCGGCAACAAAAAGCACCAAAATATTGGCAAGCGTTAACAGAATAAATATTTTAATGAGTCGATGTATTCTTGGCGCAAATACCTTGGTGTTTAAAAAAGAAGTAGTAAATAAGCTGGCAAATACAAGTCCAATTAAGGAGTATAGTACTACGGAATAATGGTTAATAGGAGAGTCGGCATGCCACATGTATTTTAAACCATAGCCCTGAATGGAAATTTGGGTTAACCATGTAAAGAAGATATAAAAGACATAAAAAATATAGCTTCTGTCCCTTACAATGATAAATAGGAAAAGATTGTAAACAAACATGATTAACATTACTCCGGTGTAAATACCGAAAATGATGTCCTTTAGCGCATATTTATCATGTAGTTCGCTTTCGTTGACAATAGATACTTTAGTAATAAAAGCTTCGTGGGATTTGAGTTTAAGATAAAGGGCGTCTCCCTTTTTAATGGTATCTGGCAAAAGATAAGCAATGCCTTGAGCGCCTTTTTTATTGCTATCCTTAAAAAAATTGAATGCTTTGGCTAGCTGTGGCTTTTTATTGGGTTTTTGGTAATACATTTCACCCGCTAAAAACCTGGCCTGTTCTATTAAAAGAATGTTCCTATTGAAGACTAATTCCTTTTCTGCATCGAGTTTTAACCAAAAGGTCGCATTTTCTACCCCAAAATTAAAAATGTCTGTTTGTACAGGAGTGAATACCTTTTTATCAATTTCATCTATATGCAGCTGATTACTGCCGTCTTTGTAATATTGTGTTTTAAAAGGCAGTGTGTCAATTTCCAATGTGGCGTAGCTTTTGCTACTCCCAATAAATAGGATGGATAGAATGATGAACAGCCTATAAAAAATACCCTTTTTCATGTTCTGGAGAGGTCGAATGTTAGCGTTACGGCATCGCCCTGTTTAGAAGTAATTTCAGTTTTATATACAATATCTCTTCTCATTTCAAAAGCGATTGTTCTTTGAGGTTCTAAAGTTAAAGGAAGATCAATAATATCGTGATTAAATAATACAGTAGCCGTCATGTCATCCTTAGGATAATAGAATTTCCCATTGTTACCTAGATCAGTAACTACCCTAAAGCCGCCTCTCACTACATTTCTATAGGTTGCAGGAGCTGCCAATCCAAATAGGGTAGTAATACCAATAAACTTGGAATAAGCAACGCAAGCAGTACTCAAATGTAGACTTCCTATGCCCAAGCCTGCAATTTCGAACGAATTCCATACACCTGCTACTTCGCCGGTGCCAGCATCAGTGTAGTCGTCTACCATTTTATAGATTTTATCATCCATGTAACCAACAGCTTCTTCAATGGGTAGGGGATTTTTTCGATTAGCTTTGTGAATTCTGCCACCACCTAAAGCCTTGCCGGTATCTGCATCAGTTACCAGCATTACATAAACATCAGGATTGGAAACCCAGTCTGCTTTTGCCGACGTAATTTGAGTGATCCCAAATATCTCCAATACCCTTCTATGTCCTTCAACAAACTGCATACAGGCTGCTCTATCATTGATAGCCCTAAATGCCGTGAAGTTGATGTTTTTTATATCTGAGTTATGCTCTTCCAAGGGAGAAAATTTTATTGTTCGACTTTCTGATGGTTCTTTCCGGAGATGCGCTTGCCTTAAAAATCCTAAACATAAATGCTGGGATTTGGTTTTTAGGGCTGTCAAAAATAATATTTAACTCGTTTTCTGCTTTAGTTAATTCAATTCTTTTTTCTTCAGCTAAAGTTAAGTTTTTCTCTATAGAATTTTTATAAAAAAAGATCAATGGAACATTTACGGGATGTATTTGAAAGTCTAAGTTGGTGGCTCCCAGCCACATTCTCTCTGCGGCAATACCACAATCTATCCAAGATGATACGTCGTTATTGGGAATGCTAATTAATCCAATGGCTGATGAGGTGTTGAATTGTTGTGATAATAAGCGGCCAAAAGCGCTTCCGCCTTTAATTTTTTCTAGAAAATCAATCATCCTGCGGTCGCGTAACATACGAATACCAGACTGATCATTATTGCTCAAATCTAAAGTATGGATTCCTATGCCGTCTTCTCTTTCATTAGCCTCTGTTGGCGTCCAACGCATTTCACGGGTAATAAAATCTTCATGAGCTTCAGGGATAAACATCCTAAGCAAGTCAGCTTGTGTAGCTATTTTGGATAGTGCATTTATCTTTGCAGGATTTTTTACAAACGTAAGTTCAATGCCGCTGTTTTGTTGAACAAGACCACTGAGGTAATCGATATCGGCATCACTAATGTCTTGTTTAGGCGGTGCTTTCCGATTGGTATGTCTAGTTTCTATTTGTTTTTGTAGTGCTTTCTCTTGTTCACTTGGGCCATTGCCATCACTAAAGCTGAAAATAGCGAGGTGTTTAGGGGCCAACTGTGGTGTGAGCTGCCAATTTACTTTTAAGTTTAATGTAGCTGCTGTTAACAACAGGTTTTCTATAGCCGCACCTATTGAAGTATAAGAAGAAATAAGCTGGGGGTCTAAATAGGCACCCGTAGCACTTTCTTCCAAAAACAAATGAAGTTGCTTGTTTTGGTAATGAAACCTCCAAGGTTGGTTGTTGCCTCCAGACGGCGCTTTTTTAGCGGCTTCTATTAATTGAAACAAGTTTTGCTCAGATAGTTCTTTGCCGGTATTGTCCCAACCATTAAGGTTATTTTGTTCGATAAAGGTTTCAATGTCAGCAATGCTCAATGCCTGCTTTTCTACAACATTTTCCGATGGTTTAATTTCAGTTGGTGGGTCGGCAATTAACTCGTCTAAATCTAAAAAGAACCTTCCTGAAATTTTGAGGCTATTTAATAAGATTTTCCTAGAAAGATCGGCACTTACGCCACCGCCAAAGGTAACGGCACTGGCTAACTGAGGCCAAGTAGAAATGGTAGCCATTAGCTCAACCGCCGAAGCTTTCATGCGAGGGGAGAGCGTCTCTAAACCTGTAACTGCAGTAATATAAGGTATCCTTTCATCAAAGGTCGTCAATGAACTGTATTTGTCCATGTCCAAGTGATCCACCATACCATGTAAAATAGGGCGTTGAGGATCAAGGTCGAAACGTTCGATATCGATAGTGCCACGGTCACTTCCTTCCATCAATACAGGTATTTGCAGCTCACGGGCAATTTTTCTGCTATTAATTTTAATGTCGAAGCTATCACATTCGTCTATCAATAAATCTAGTTTACCACCTTCGGTAAGAAACCGTTGTATATTTTCTTCGGTAATCCCATCGTGAAAGCATACTACATTTAAATAAGGGTCTATTTCGGCAATTTCACGAGCAACAATTACTGTCTTCTTTAACTGTATATGATGTACACCAGTTCTGATCCTATTGATATTACTAAGGTCAAGCTCGTCAAAATCGGCAATCCTTAGTTCGCCAAAACCACGTTCCATAGCTAAGGTTAAGGAAACAGATTGCCCAACTGATAGCCCCATCACCCCAATTTTCTTGGTGGCAAGCAGCTGTTGTTCTTCTTCAGTAATTTTATGCTTGTTTCTGTTGGTTCTTACAATGGTAAATTCTTCTTCATTTAAAAGATGAACTAGCTTGTTTGACCATGGGTAATAAAACCAAACACCATACTCTTGTTCCGGAATGTCGGCAAAACGTTTTTCAACAGCCGCATCTACATTTGCTGGGTTTAAAGCTAAAAAAGGTTGCAAACATTTTACAAGTTCTTTTACTTGTAATTTAATGGTGTCGAAAACCTGTAGATTGGGGTGTTCTTCTATGATTTTATTAAACTGAATGACGTCTTGTTCATTGCTCAAATTCAGTTTAATAGGCTTGTAAATATGGTTGAATTTTTGGGTTTGCCCAATAAGCTCCGTTAACGAATGGGGTGCGGCTTTAGAATGCATTGTTAGATCTGGGGAAAATAAAATATTGCGGAAGAAACATGTTTTTCAAGGCTAAAAGACTAAATTAGTTTTTTAGAATTACATTAAAAAAGTATTTTTAACTTTTTATTAGAAAAGAAATGACAGCGAATATCCTTTACGTTGATGATGAACCACATAATTTGAGTGCTTTTGCGGCAACCTTTCGTAGAATGTATAAAGTTTTTACGGCAGAGTCTGCAGAAGATGGTAGAAAGATCTTGGATACCGAAGATATACAAGTAATCATTACCGACCAGAGAATGCCCAAAACTACCGGGGTTGAGTTTTTAGCTTCGATTTTAGAGAAGTATCCAGAGCCTATTAGAATGATCTTAACGGGTTATACGGATATTGATGCTGTAATTGATGCCATCAATAAAGGCCAAGTTTATCGATATATCCAAAAACCTTGGATGGAAGAGGATTTACGAATAAACATAGATAAAGCCATCGAAATTTATACGCTTAGAAAAGAAAATAGGGAGTTAACCGAAAAGCTCTTGATTGCCAACCAACAGCTAGAATTTATCGCTCGTCAAAATCTATTGTCATAAGCCTCTCAATCGTTATATTGACACGTTTCTTATCTTTATAGGTACAACATATAGTTGTATATAAATTTAGTGTTTTAAAACTTAATGAAGATTTCATACCGTCTAAATGTTCTTATTTTAAGCTGAAATGAAAAGCAGGTTTTTGTTTGTGATATCAATCATATCGCTGCTTTTCATTTATGCAAATTCATACGCTCAGTCTACATCTAACAGAGGTACAGACTTTTGGTTGACCTATACAGGCCATGTTGATGGTTTGGTATCACGAATGACCTTGTTTCTGTCGTCTGATGTTAATACTACATATGAAGTAAAGTCTGGAGGGAAGGTGATTTCTAGTGGCAGTATTTTGGCCAATATAGTTACACCTGTTTTTATCAATCCTAATCAGTATAGTGTATATATAGGCTCCTCTAACGTTAAGGAGGTAGACAAAGGAATCAATGTCACTTCTGGCAAGCCGATATCTTTGTACTGCGTAATATCCAACAACGCTCGTACGGGATCTACTTTAGTATTGCCTACGGCATCTTTAGAACAGGAATATTATGTTTTTTCAGAACAGAACAAGGGAAATTCAAGTGCTACAGTATATTCTCAATTTGCCATTGTTGGTGTTAAGGATGGCACATTAATAGATATTACGCCTACGCAAAGTAATTTTGATGGGACAAGGCCAGCGAATGTTAAATTTCAAATTGCCCTAAATAAAGGTGATGTTTATCAATTCCAATCTCTTAATGATTTAACGGGTACTTTGGTTAAAGCGGTTACTGGATGTACACCAATAGCAGTTTTTTCAGGAACTACATGGTCGGCTTTTTGCGAGGCGGGAAATTCAAGATCGCCTAACGGAGGAGATAATTTATTTCAACAGTTGTTTCCTGTAACGGCTTGGAGCAAGAACTTTGTATCTGCACCTTTTTATAATACGTTAAATGGAAATACCGATATTATTAAGGTCATTGTAGCCGAGGACAACACAACGGTAAATGTAAATGGAAGTACAACTGTCGCTAATGGTACGCCTTTATCAAATCCTTACAGAAAGGGGAGTGTTATTACTTTTTACACCACCACTCCCAATGTTATCAAAGCTTCATCACCCATAGCAGTAGCTCAATATCAAACTTCGCAAACTTGTAATTTGGCAAACAGCGCCCAGTCTGGACAAGGTGGACCTTTTTTAGGGGATCCCGAAATGACCATCCTTAATCCTATTGAACAAACGTTAAAGGACATTGCCGTTTATTCAAGATTAAATAGTGTGCAAGGAGTGAATACCAACATCTCCAAATACTTTTTAAATATCATCATTAAAACGGTCGATATTCAGGGTTTTACTTTGGACGGAAGTACAATTACAAGTTTGTTTAAACCCATTGCCAATAGCGAATATAGCTATGCCGTGGTAGATGTAACCAATTCGAGCGACCAACATCGCTTAATTGCCAGTGGTGGATTTGTAGCCATTGCATATGGTTATGGTTCTGTAGAATCATATGCCTATTTAGCGGGTACCGACCTTAAGAATCTTAAAAGCAACATACAGGTTTTTCCTACAGGTGGCAGTATAGCATCGAGTAATTTTTGCTTGGGCACTAACTTAGATTTTGTGTTAAAATTACCGTATGTAACGGATAAAATTACTTGGAACTTAAATAACGGACTTAAAACAGAAGTGATCAACACACCTGCTTATACCACTCAACTGGAAGATGGACAGACTTATTATTTGTATAAATATGCCGTATCATCCAGTTTTTTTGCTACTGCTGGAAATTATACCTTGCGTGCATTGATACAAAAACCATCGTCTGCAATTTGCGCTGTGGATGAGGAGATTTTTACGGTATTCGATATCTTTTCTCCAGAGATTAATGTACCTGCACAAGCTTGTATCAATACTGATATTCAGTTTACCGATATTTCGCCCAGAACAGGAGGGAACATTACCGCTTGGGAGTGGGACTTTGGCGATGGCATGAAGTCTGCCTTGCAGAATCCTGTTCATAAATATGCGAACTACGGAACCAAAACAGTAAAGCTAAAGGTAATTACCGATATGGGCTGTAATCTGTCGGTATCTAAAAACATTGATATTATTATCGCCCCAAAATCAAACTTCACTGCTTCTGGGCCGTTTTGTATTGATAGTGATATCAAGTTTGTGAACCAAACTACAGCTGTAAACTCTAATGTGGCTAGTCAAACTTGGGATTTTGGAAATGGACTACCAAGCTCTTCGGATCAGTCACCAACCTCTAGATATAAAGCTGCAGGAGATTACAAAGTAAAGCTGATTTCAGTTTCATCAAGTGGTTGTGCTGATACGATTGTAAAGACTATTACTATTGTAGAAAATCCGGAAATAACTTTTAAGGATCCGGGTTCATGTGTGAATGATATGGTGCAGTTTGAGGCCATTGCAGTAAAAGGCAATTTTGTAAAATGGCAATGGGACTTTGGTGATGGACTTAATGACCTGCCTCAAGATCTTGGACAGCGACCTACCCATAAATTTAATGCAGCAGGAACTTATGACATTACCTTAGTAGCTACTACAGATCAAGGCTGTTCTACCGTATTTACAAAACAAATATCTATTAGTGGCAGTAACCCAAATGCTATTTTTGAGGTAAAAGACCTAGAAAAATTATGTGCCAATAAAGAAGTTGCTTTTGAAAATAAAAGCAGCATTGGCTTTGGGAAAATCACTAAAATTGAATGGATATTTGATTACGAAGGCAGTCAAAGCACAGTAGTTACCGATGAAAATCCAAGTGCTGGTAAGGTTTATCTACATAAGTATCCAACGTTAGCTGTAACGAAGGACTACAAAGTAGTAATGAAGGCTTATTCAGGGAAAGTATGTTTTACGGAGAGTGCTCCCGTTGTGATTACCATTTATCCAGCACCTATTTTGAAAGTGGCTGATATTCCATCAATTTGCGAAACTGCTGATCCTATTCAATTGGTAGTAACTGATGATAACGCCATCGTAGGAAGTTCTTCTTACAGCGGCATTGGTATTTCAAGCACCGGAGTATTTAGCCCACGATTGAGCGGTGCAGGTAGCTTTAACGTTAAGTATGTTTTTTCAACCGAACATGGATGTATAGAAGAAAAGAACATCAATGTAATAGTTGATAAACTCCCGAAAGTGACAATGCCACCAAATATGGATATTCTATTGGGGGGCAAGAAACTTATTGAAGCAACAGCTTCAGGAAGTAACAATAAATATAAATGGGCACCATCAGAAGGTTTAAGTGCCGATAATATTTTGAATCCCATTGCCAGTCCAACAAAAACTACTAAATATACTTTAACCGTTACTTCAAATAGTTGCCAATTGGTGTATGAATATTTGGTTACTGTACATGAAAATCCAAGCGTACCAAATGTTTTTAGTCCAAATGGAGACGGCAAGAATGATACTTGGAATATTAAATATCTAGAAACATTTGAACAAGGGGTGATCTCTATATTCAACAGATATGGACAAAAGGTTTTTGAAGCTTCACCGTACAATACACCTTGGGATGGCAAATTCAATGGAGCCGATTTGCCTGTGGGTGTTTACTATTACATTATAGAGCCAAATAATGGCCGTAAAAAATATACTGGATCAGTGACTATTTTAAGATGAGAAAGTTAATTGTTTTTATCGTTTCGTACTTGATGTTGTTTACAGCATTTGCTCAACAACGTCCGCATTATTCGCAATATGTACAAAATATGTCGGTACTAAATCCAGCAGTAACGGGACTTAATAGTGGTAAAGATTTAAGGTTTGGTTTACGCGCCCAATGGCAAGGATTAGAAAATGCACCAAAAACCAGTTATGTAAGCTTTAGCATGCCTATTTCCTTTGCTGGCGATATGGCTAACTACCGCTCAAATGATTTGGGGGTTACTGAACCACAAACTAGGGATGATAGTTTTGACTACACTGCTTCTATGCCGCATCACAGTTTTGGAGCATTGTTTATTAATGATAAAGCTGGCCCCTTAAATCGTATAACAGGCAATTTTACTTATGCTTATCATTTAGCCATAGGCGACCGGGCTAATTTGTCAGTAGGAGTTGGTCTGGGGGTAAATAGATTAGGTTTAGATGCTCAGTCCTTAGTTTTTGATGAGCCGGGCGATCCCGTAGTTTCTAATTCTGGGCAAATCAATAAGTTTACGCCCGACTTAAATGCGGGTGTTTACTTCTATGCTGCAAAT
>Ga0206117_100478_pt1 | contig 40764 bp, 40 predicted proteins | sample 3A5Ametagenome_FD_177997 | JGI IMG/M metagenome (GOLD analysis project Ga0206117, IMG submission 177997) | Enriched microbial communities from leaf-cutter ant dump, University of Wisconsin, Madison, United States - 3A5A | ecosystem: Environmental > Terrestrial > Nest > Insects nest > Nest dump... | reverse complement strand
GTTGCGGCATTCCTGCAGCTGGCGCAGAACGAATGGCGGCGGATGAAGGCCAACAACTCGCAGGAATGCCGCAACTGCCACAACTTCGAGTACTTCGACTACTCGGTGCAGGGCCGCCGCTCCAACCAGATGCACCAGGCTGGCCTCTCCGCCGGTCAGACCTGCATCGACTGCCACAAGGGCATCGCCCACTCCCTGCCGCCGGTGGCGCAGGACATCGGCGCGGCCCATGAAGGCGTGGCACCGGAGGTGTTCCACCCGCCTGCACCCGCGAAGGAATAGGGGAGGCCGGCGCAAGCCGGAGGCTGGAAAAGCGAACGGGCGGGCCGGGTGGGTCCGCCCGTTTTTTTGTGGGTGGGCTTATCGGTGCCTGTGGCGCGATCCCGGTATCGGAACCGTCCTCGATGGTGTCTCGGGCGGAGTACCTGTCATGCCGAGGTGAGAAGCCGCGCCGTGGTTTCAGGACATATCGGGCTGGACGTTTCCGGAGGCAACCGTCTCTGCGGAACAGGTGTTCAAAAGGGAGCGGAATGCGCTTCTTCTAGCTACACCGCAGCCGCCGTTCAGGCGCCTTCGCCCTCGTACCGGAATGCCACCCGCTTCACATTGCACAGCAGCTCGTACGAGATGGTGTTCGCCGCCGCCGCGATGCGGTTCACCGGCACCTCCTTGCCCCACAGCTCCACCCGGCTGCCGATGCCGGCGGCGGGCAGGTGGGTGAGGTCCACCGTCAACATGTCCATGGACACCCGGCCGATCAGCCTGCTGGGCTGGCTGTCCACCGTGAGCGGCGTGCCGTCGGGCACGGTGCGCGGATAGCCGTCGGCGTAGCCCATGGCGACCAGGCCGATGCGGGTGGGTTGTTCGGCGACGAAGCGGGCGCCGTAGCCCAGCGGGGCGCCGGGCCGGATTTCGCGCACCGCGATCACCGCGCTCTCGAGCGTCATCACCGGGCGCAGGCCGTTGTTCTCCGCCGGCATCGGGTCGGCGCCGTAGAGCAGGATGCCGGGGCGGGCCCAGTCGCGGTGGGCGTCCGGCCAGCCCAGCACCGCGGCGGAGTTGGCCAGGCTGCGCGGGCCGGGGAGGTCGCGGGTGGCGGCGTCGAATTCGGCGAGCTGGTCGGCGGTGGCGATCACCTGCGGTTCGTCGGCGCGGGCGAAGTGGGTCATCAGCGTGATGTCGCTCACTTTGCCGCTGGCGTGCAGGCGCTGCCATGCGTGGGCTACCGCCGGGCCGACGAAGCCGGCGCGGTTCATGCCGCTGTTCACCTTCAGCCACACCGGCAGCGGCGTGCTCAGTGGCGCGGCTTCCAGCATGCGGATCTGGTCTTCGTGATGAACCACCTGCCACAGCCCGTGTTCGGCGACGGCCGTCAGCTCGGCGGCATCGAACACGCCTTCCAGCAGCAAGATGGGCTGGGTGATGCCGGCGGCGCGCAGTTCCAGCGCTTCGTCCAGGAAGGCCACCGCGTAGCCGTCCGCCTGGTCCGCCAGCGCCTGGGCGCAGCGCACCGCGCCGTGGCCGTAGGCGTTGGCCTTGACCACGGCGAGGGCGCGGCCGCCGTGGCGCTGGCGGGCAAGGCGGTAGTTGTGGCGGAGGGCGTCGAGGTCGATACGGGCGAGGGCGGGGCGCATGGAGCGGAAAGCGTCTTGAGCCGGCCCGCGATGGACCGGCGTTTGGGCAGGAGGGATGGTGGAGTGCGTGTGGATCAGGTGGGCGAGAGGCCCATGGAACGGCGGCTTGCGGACGCTACTTTGCCATAACGGGCGAAAGCGAGATCGTCGTGGCGGATGGCGGGGCGCTTGCCGGCGACGAGGTCGGCCACCACCCGGCCGGAGCCGCAGGCCATGGTCCAGCCCAGGGTGCCGTGGCCGGTGTTGAGGTAGAGCTCCGGCCAGGCGGTGGCGCCGACGATGGGCGTGCCATCCGGCGTCATCGGCCGCAGCCCGGTCCAGAATTCTGCGGCGGGCAGGTCGCCGCAATCCGGGAAGAGGTCGCGCACCACCATCTCCAGGGTTTCGCGGCGGCGCGGGTTGAGGCTGAGGTCGTAGCCGGCCAGCTCGGCCATGCCGCCCACCCGCAGGCGCTGGTCGAAGCGGGTGAGGGCGATCTTCCAGGTTTCGTCCAGCACGGTGGAAACCGGCGCGGCGTCGGCATCGGTGAGCGGCACGGTGAGGGAGTAGCCCTTCACCGGATACACCGGCAGGTCCAGCCCCAGTGGCCCGGCCAGGGCGCGGGAGTAGCTGCCGAGGGCGAGCACGTAGCGGTCGGCACTCAGTACTTCGCCGCTGGCCAGGCGCACGCCGCGCAGTGCGCGGCTGTCGCTGGCGAGGCCCTGGATATCCACGCCGTAGCGGAATTCCACGCCCAGCGCCTGGGCGCGCTCGGCGAGGCGCCGGGTGAAGAGGTGGCAGTCGCCGGTTTCGTCGTTGGGCAGGCGCAGGCCGCCAGTGAATTTGTCGCGCATCCGTGCCAGCGCCGGCTCGGCGGCGGCGACGCCGTCGCGGTCCAGCAGCTGGTAGGGCACGCCCAGCTCGGCCAGCACCGCCACGTCGCGGCCGGCGGCTTCGAGCTGCTCGGCGCTGCGGAACAGCTGCAGCGTGCCCAGGGCGCGTTCCTCGTAGTGCAGATCGCTGGCGGCGCGCAGTTCGCGCAGGCAGTCTCGGCTGTATTCGGCCAGCCGCATCATGCGCGCCTTGTTTTCGGCGTAGCGGTCGGCGCGGCAGTTGCGCAGCATGGCGAGCATCCAGCGCAGCTGGAACAGGCTGCCGTCGGCACGCAGGGCGAGCGGTGCATGGCGCTGGGTGAGCCACTTCAGCGCCTTCAGCGGAATGCCGGGCGCAGCCCAGGGGGTGGAGTAGCCGGGGGAAACCTGGCCGGCGTTGCCGTAGCTGGTTTCCAGGGCGGGGCCGGGCTGGCGGTCCAGCACGGTGACACGCAGGCCGTGGTTGGCGAGATACCACGCGGTGGTGGTGCCGACCACGCCGCTGCCGAGCACGATCACATGCATGGGGAAACTCCTGCGCTAAGCGTGAATGGAATTACTTAAGTCTAGACGCCAGCAGCCAGTGTTTTTCGCTGAAGTACTGCTAGGATTTGGCGCTTAAAACTGAAAGCGCCGGCTTGGCCGGATGGAGAGAGTGGAATGCGTGAGCTGGACCGCACCGACCGCAAGATCCTGGACATCCTGCAGCGCGAGGGCCGCATCGCGGTCACCGAGCTGGCGCAGCGCGTCGGCCTCTCCGCCACGCCCTGCGCCGAGCGGGTGCGGCGGCTGGAGCGCGATGGCGTCATTACCGGCTACTACGCCCGTGTCGATCCGCGCGCGCTGGGCGTGCCGCTGCTGGTGTTCGTCGAGATCAAGCTGTCGGCCAAGTCCAACGATGTCTTCGACCGGGTGAAGAAGGAGCTGCAGTTCGTGCCGGAGGTGATGGAGTGCCACCTGGTGTCGGGCGATTTCGACTACCTGATCAAGGCCCGCCTGGGCGAGATGGCGGACTACCGCCGCCTGCTCGGCAACATCCTGCTCAAGCTGCCGGCGGCGGCGGAATCGCGCAGCTATGTGGTGATGGAAGAAGTCAAGGAAAGCCTCTTCCTGCCGACCCTGAACTGACGCCGGACTGTCATTCCCCCGGCTATGCGGCTGCGGTATAGTCGGCGGTCGGAAAAACCGGCTATCAGGGGGAACTTTTCATGATCGGCAGTGTTGCGAAGGGAATGAAGACGGGTTTGGGCGTGCTGGCGGCGACGCTGGCTCTGGGGGCGTGCAAGACCCTCGAAACGACGCCGGCCGCGCCGCTGCAGCAAGGCTATACCTGCTGCAACCTGCACCACGAAGGCGACTGGATCAGCGACTCCAACTACGCCGGGCTGCCCATGGTGCCTGCCGGCACGCCGGTCAAGGTGCTGTCCTATGGCCGCTACCGCGCGCATGTGGACATGAACGGCAAGCCCTTCCGCTTCGGCCAGGATTATGGCCGCGAGCAGGAAAGCACCGAGAAGTGGGTGTCCAAGCTGGTGGTCACCGAAGATCCCAAGCTGAAGCTGGCGAGCTACCCCAAGCAGGTGCAGGAGGCCATCAAGGCCGGTCAGCTGATGAAGGGCATGACCAAGGAACAGGTGCTGATGTCGGTCGGCTACCCGCTGACCAACGAGAACCCCTCGCTGGACGCGCCCGTCTGGCGCTACTGGCGTTCCAGCTTCGATGAGTACCAGGTTGAGTGGGACAAGCAGGGCCGGGTGAAGAACATCGCCGCCCATCCCATGTCGCTGCCGCTGATCGAGTACAAGAAATGAGCACCGCGGCCGAGGTGTCGTTCTCGCGGGTTCCCGGCGCGGCGGCGGAAGCGCCGGCGCCGCTGGCCTGCGACGTGCTGGTCATCGGCGGTGGCCCGGCCGGCTCCACCGTGGCCACGCTGCTGGCCGAGCGTGGCCACGCCGTCACCCTGCTGGAGAAGGCGCATCACCCGCGCTTCCACATCGGCGAGTCGCTGCTGCCGGCCAACCTGCCGCTGTTCGAGAAGCTGGGCGTGGCCGACGAGATCCGCGCCATCGGCATCATCAAGCACTGCGCCGAGTTCGTCTCGCCGCACCATGACTGCAAGCAGGTGTTCCACTTCGCCGAAGGCTGGGACGACACCCTGCCCTACGCCTACCAGGTGCGCCGCTCCGAGTTCGACCATGTGCTGATCCGCAACGCGGCGCGCAAGGGCGCCACCGTGGTGGAAGGCTGCCGCGTCAAGGAGGTGGATTTCGTCGGCGACGGCGCGGTGGTGCAGGCCGAGCATGAGGACGGCCGCCGCCAGCAGTGGAACGCCCGCTTCGTCATCGACGCCTCCGGCCGCGATACCTTCATCGCCAACCGCCTGCGCGCCAAGCACCGCAACCCCAAGCACAACAGCTCAGCGCTGTACGGCCACTTCCACGGCGCCAAGCGCAACTGCGGCGAGGCGGAAGGCAACATCAGCATCTACTGGTTCGAGCACGGCTGGTTCTGGTTCATCCCGCTGGCCGATGGCGCCACCAGTGTGGGCGCGGTCACCTGGCCGTACTACATGAAGCAGCGCAACGGCCGCACGCTGGAGCGCTTCCTGCTGGATACCATCGCCCTGTGTCCGCCGCTGGCGGAGCGGCTGGCGGAGGCCACGCTGATCGCGCCGCCCGAAGCCACCGGCAACTTCTCCTACACCACCGACCATACCCACGGCGACCGCTACATCCTGCTGGGCGACGCCTACGCCTTCATCGACCCGGTGTTCTCCTCCGGCGTCATGCTGGCGATGCAGAGCGCCTTCTTCGGCGCCGATGCGGTGGATACCTGCCTGCGCGAGCCGGCCAAGTCCCACGCAGCGCTGGCCCGCTTCGACAAGGGCATCCGCCTCGGGCCGCGCGAGTTCTCCTGGTTCATCTACCGCATGACCAGCCCCACCATGCGCGACCTCTTCATGGGGCCGCGCAACCCGCTGCGGGTCAAGAACGCGCTGATCTCGCTGCTGGCCGGCGACATCTACGGCCGCGTGCCCATCCGCTTCTCGCTGGCGGCCTTCAAGACCATCTACTACGTCAACGCGATCGGCAACTGGCGACGGACCCTGGCGGCCTGGCGCATGCGCCGGCGCAACATCCAGCCGGTGGATGACGGAATGGCCGCTGGCGCATGACGGCTGCGGTAATGGAACACGGGGCCGACGTCCGGGCCCCGGCTTTGCAGTTGCACTGGCCCTTGGCCGCAGATGCCGCGCTGGACGCGCATGATCTCGGCGCCCTGGTGTTCGGCGCGCCGGTCTCGGGCGAACTTGCCGCCCCCGGTCTTTCCCCCGCACACCAGCCGATTCTGCGGGTGGCGACGCCCGCGCTGGCGCCCGAGCAGCCCTGGCTGGCGGCGTGGCGCAGCGCCGGCCCGCTGCGGCAAGGCCGCCATGGCCGGGTGAGCTACCGCTGTGCCGACGGGCTGCTGTTCGGCGTGGTGACGGTCGCCGAGGATGAGGACACCGCCACCGGCGTGCCGCGCCTGCAGCGCGCCGCCGAGCTGGCCTACGACGATCTGTTCGGCACGCTGGATGCGCTGGCCCATCCGCATCTGCTGCGCGTCTGGAACTACCTGCCGCGCATCAACGCGGAGGAGGGCGGCGAGGAGCGCTACCGCCAGTTCAACACCGGCCGCCAGGCCGCCTTCGCCACCCACGGCCGCACGCTCACCGGCGAAGTGCCGGCCGCCTGCGCGCTGGGCGTCAGCGGCGGGCCGCTGGCCATCGCCTTCCTGGCGGCGACGCAGTCGGCGCTGGCGGTGGAAAACCCACGCCAGGTGGCGGCCTACAACTACCCGCCGGCGTACGGCCGGCGCAGCCCGACCTTCGCCCGCGCCACGCTGGCCCGCCATGGCGGCCAGTGCTTGCTTTTCGTATCCGGCACCGCCAGCATCGTCGGCCACCGCACCCTGCACCAGGGTGACGTCGTCGCCCAGACCCGCGAGACGCTGGCCAACATCGACGCCTTGCTCGCCGAAGCCTCGCGGCTGGCGCCCGATGCCGGCTTCCGCGCCGAAGACCTGGCCTACGTCGCCTACCTGCGCCGGCCGCAGGATCTGCCGCTGGTGCGGGCCGAAGTCGAGCGCCGCCTGGGCGCCGATGCCGCCATAGCCTATGTCCAGGCCGACGTCTGCCGTGCCGACCTGCTGGTCGAGATCGAGGCCAGCGGCGGCCACCCGATGGAGTTCCGTTGTCGATGAGTTTTACCCTCAGCCCTTTCCCCCGCCTGCTGGCCGCGACCCTGGGCGTGCTGGCCGCTACCACGGCGGCGGCGGCCGAGCGCCCGCTGTGGGAGCTGGGCGTGGGCGTGGGCGCGGTGTCCTTTCCTGATTACCGTGGCGCCGACGAGCGCAGCACCTATGTGCTGCCGGCGCCCTACGTGGTCTATCGCGGCGAATTCCTCAAGGCCGACCGCGACGGCGTGCGCGGCGTGTTCTTCGAGAGCGACCGCGTCGAACTCAACTTCAGCGCCGCCGCCTCGGTGCCGGTGGACAGTGACGGCAACAAGGCCCGCCGCGGCATGCCGGACCTCAAGCCCACGGTGGAGTTCGGCCCCTCGCTGGACCTCACCCTGTGGCGCGCGCCCGACCGCAGCGCCAAGCTGGATTTCCGCTTGCCGGTGCGGGCCGCCTACGCGGTGATCGGCGGGGTGAGGCGCGTCGGCCTGGTGTCCACGCCGACCATCAACCTCGACCTGCGCGATCCCCTTGGCCAGCACGGCTGGAACCTTGGCCTGCTGGCCGGCCCGGTGTTCGGCGATGCCCGCCAGCACCGCTACTTCTACGACGTCGCCCCGCAGTACGCCACCGCTGAGCGTGAGAGCTATCGCACCAAGGGCGGCTACGGCGGCAGCCAGTTCCTCGCCGCCCTGTCCAAGCGCTACGACAGCTACTGGGTGGGCGCCTTCGTGCGCTACGACAACCTGCGCGGCGCCGTCTTCGACGACAGCCCGCTGGTGAAACGCGACCACAGCTGGGCGGCCGGCTTCGCTGTCGCCTGGATCATCGGCGAGTCCGCCACCCGGGTGCAGGTGAATGACTGAGCTGTTGCCGACGTGTGCCGCGGCTGCTCGGCTGGCGGGGGAAAGCGCCAGCGCGCGCGCCTGTCGCCGCGGGGCCGGCCGATGAAACGCCCGCTGCCGGGCTGGTACGCCTACTTCTGCCTCTATGCCGGCCTCAGCGCGCTCGGCCTGCTCTGCCTCGCCTGGCTGCCCTTCGCGGTGGTGCTGCACCCGCTGCTGCCGGCTCGTATCGGGCGCAAGCTGGGGCGCGGCGTCATCACCGGCGCCTTCCGCTTCTACCTCTTCATCCTCTCCGCCCTGGGCGCCTGCCGCTTCGAGTTCGAGGGCGTGGACGCGCTGCGCGACGCCGGTCCGCTCATCCTGGCGCCCAACCATCCCTGTCTGCTGGACGCGGTGATGGTGATCTCCCGCCTGCCCGACGTCGCCTGCGTGATGAAGGCGGCGCTGATGAAGAACCTCTTCCTCGGCGCCGGGGCCCGGCTGGCGCGCTACATCCCCAACGGCCGGCCGCTGGGCATGGTCTCCGCCGCCTGCAACGACCTCGCCGCCGGCAGCCAGCTGCTGATCTTCCCCGAAGGCACCCGCACCGTCGAAGCGCCGCTCAACCCGCTGCTGCCCAGCGTGGCGCTGATCTCCCGCCGCGCCAGGGTGCCGGTGCAGACGCTGATCATCGAAACCGACTCCGCCTACCTCGCCAAGGGCTGGCCGCTGTTCCGCCGCCCGCCCATGCCCATCCGCTACCGGGTGCGCGTCGGCCGCCGCTTTCCGCCCGCCACCGAAACCGCCGGCTTCGTCGCCGAGCTGGATGCCTATTTCCGCGCTGAACTGGCCACGGCCGAACTGGTGCCGCCGGTGTTCCAGCCAGGCTGAATCGGGTACCCTCGCCGGCCGCTTCGCCTTCCCTGTCCGTCATGAGTTCCACCGCCATTTCCTCGCCGTCCGCCACCCACCTGGTGCTCATCCCCAGCTACAACCCGGGGCCCAAGGTGTTCGATACCGTGAAGGCGGCGCGCGCGCAGTGGAATCCGGTGTGGGTGGTGGTGGATGGCAGCACCGACGGCACCGCCGAGGAACTGCAGCGCATGGCCGGGCAGGACGCCGGCCTGCGGGTGCTGGTGCTGCCGCAGAACTGCGGCAAGGGCGCGGCGGTGCTGCACGGCCTGGATGAGGCGGCGCGCCTGGGTTACACCCATGCGCTGACGATGGACTCCGACGGCCAGCATCCGGCCCAGCTCATTCCGCAATTCATGGCCGAATCGGCCGCCGCGCCGGCGCGCATGATCCTCGGCCGGCCGGTGTTCGACGCCAGCGCACCGCTGCTGCGGGTGCGCGGGCGCAAGGTGTCCAACGCCTGGGCCAACCTGGAGACGCTGTGGGTGGGCATAGGCGATTCGCTGTACGGCTTCCGCATCTATCCCATCGCGCCGCTGCAGAAGGTGATGCGCGGCCAGCGCTGGATGCGCCGCTTCGACTTCGACCCGGAAGCGGTGGTGCGCCTGGCCTGGCGCGGCGTGCGGCCGGTGAACGTGGATGCGCCGGTGAAGTATTTCAGCGCGGAGGAGGGCGGCGTGTCGCACTTCAACTACCTGCGCGACAACACCCTGCTGACCTGGATGCACACCCGCCTTTTCCTCGGCTTCCTGCTGCGCCTGCCGTTGCTGCTGCTGCGCCGCCTGGGCGGGGGCTGAAAAGCCGGCGGCGCCTCGCCGGGCGCCGCCTTGGTCCTGCTTGCTGCGGATTCCCTGGAGAAGGGAAGCGCGCTCAGAGCCCCAGCATCAGCTTGAGGTTCTGCACCGCCGCGCCGCTGGCACCCTTGCCGAGGTTGTCCAGCCGCGCGATGGCCACGGCGTGGCGCTGCTCCTCGTTCGGGAACACCCGGATCTCCAGCTGGTTGGTGTTGTTCAGCGCCAGCGCGTCCAGCTTGCCGTCCTCGGTCGGCGGCAGCACCTTCACGAAGTTCTCCGCCGTGTTGCTGCTGGCGTAATGCGCGCTGTAGGCGGCCTGCAGATCGGCGGCGCTCGGTCTGCCGGGCAGCGCGTCCAGGTGCAGCGGCAGGTTCACCAGCATGCCCTGGCGGAAGTTGCCCACCGCCGGAATGAACAGCGGGCGGCAGCTCAGGCCGGTGTACTGCATGATTTCCGGGATGTGCTTGTGCTTCAGGCCCAGCGCGTAGCTCTCGTACAGCGGCGCGGTGCCGGCCTCATACGCTTCGATCATCGGCCGGCCGCCGCCGGAATAGCCGCTCACCGAAGGCAGCGAAACCGGGAAATCCCTGGGCAGCAGGCCGGCATCCACCAGTGGGCGCAGCAGCGCGATGGCGCCGGTGGCGTAGCAGCCGGGGTTGGCGACACGCTCCGCCTTCGCCACCGCGTCCGCCTGGCCGGGCACCAGTTCCGGGAAGCCATACACCCAGCCCGGCGCGATGCGGTGGGCGGTGGAAGCGTCGATGATGCGCGGGCGCTTGCCCTGCAGGCCGTCGATCAGTGCTACCGATTCGCGCGCCGCATCGTCGTGCAGGCAGAGGATCACCAGGTCCACCCCGGCCATCAGCTCGCGCTTGGCGGCGACGTCCTTGCGCAGTTCGGGCGCGATGGAGACGAGTTCGAGCTGCGGCATCTGCTGCAGCTGTTCGCGGATTTGCAGGCCGGTGGTGCCGGCTTCGCCGTCGATGAAAACCTTGGGCATGTCTGTTCCTGATCGTTGGGCCTGGCCGGAACCGGAGCGGCTGCGGCGCGATGGGCTTTTGACGTGTTGCGGAGCGGTGAATTCAGCCGCGCCCCGCTATTTTGCCGAATGCGGGGGCCGCAGTCTGCCACGGCAAGGTTTCATTCGCGCACCGCCGGCGGCAGCGGATGGCCGATGCGCGGCAGCCACAGGCGCAGGCAAGGCGTGGTCACCACCGTGCTGGCGATGGCCATGATCACCAGCATGGTGAAGACCTGCTGCGAGATCACGCCGAGGTCGTAGCCGACGTTGATGACGATGAGTTCCATCAGCGCGCGGGTGTTCATCATGATGCCGAGCAGGCTGGCCTCGTGGTGGCCCAGGCCGCAGCGGCGGGCGGCGAGGTAGGAGCCGCCGAACTTGCCCACCGTGGCCAGCGCCACCACCAGCGCGCACCAGCCCCAGGCGGCGGCCGAATCCAGGCTGCCGACGTCGGTGCGCAGGCCGGTGTAGGTGAAGAAGATGGGCAGGAAGAACACGGTGACGAAGTGGCCCACCCGGGTGTTCCAGGCTTCGCGCAGTTCGTGCTCGTCGTGCAGTATCACCCCCATCAGGAAGCCACCGAAGATGGCGAAGATGCCCAGCTGGTAGGTGGTCATGCCGGCGAGGAAGATCAGCGCCAGCAGCGCGCCCATGAGGTTGGGCGGGAAGTGGCCGCGGCCGGGGCGGGCGCGCCGCACCAGGCGCTTCACCAGCGGCCGCAGCACCAGCCAGGCGAAGGCGAAGAAGGCCAGCACCATCGCCACCTTGGCGGCGAAGGCAAGCGGCTCGAAGTGGGACACCGCCAGCGTGGACACCAGCGCCAGCAGCAGCCAGCCGACCACGTCGTTGATCGCTGCCGCGCTGATCGCGATCACCCCCAGCGCCGTCCGGCTGAGCTGGAACTCGATCATGATGCGGCCGAGGATGGGCAGCGCGGTGATGGAGAAGGCGGTGGCGACGAACAGCCCCGCCGCCAGCGGCGACACGCCGGGAGGCGCCAGCAGCGGCGCGGTATACCAGCCGAAGCCCAGGCCGAGCGCGAAGGGCAGCGCCAGCCCGGCGCTGGCCACCCACAGCACGGTGCGCTGGTGCTTGCGTTCGCGCAGGTGGCCGAAGTCGAACTCCAGGCCGATCTGGAACATCAGCAGCAGCAGGCCGATCTGCGACAGGATCTGCATCGGTTCGCCGGAGGCGCTGCGGAACACCAGGGCGAAGAGATCCGGCGCCAGCCAGCCGAACAGCGAAGGCCCGAGCAGGATGCCGGTGATGATCTCGCCCACCGCCGGCGACTGGCCGCAGCGCAGCGCCAGCGCACCGCCGGCGCGGGCGGCGAGGATGATGATGGCCAGCTGCAGCAAGGTGAAGAACAGCAGCGCCTCGCTGCGATGCACGGCCACGGCGTGCAGGGCGTCGGCGGTCTGGCTCATCGGGTGTCCTCTGGGGTCGGGCCGGGCCTGGGGAATCCGGCCGGGCAAGGGAATCGGGTGGATGAAAGGGCGGTGAGCGCGGCGAAGGCCGCCGCGCCCGGCTTCAGATCATGCCGCCGTTGATCGAGATGATCTGGCCGGTGATGTAGGCCGCGCGTGGCGAGGCGAGGAAGGCGACCAGGTCGGCCACCTCCTGCGGCTGGCCGGCGCGGCCCAGCGGCACCAGCCGCTTCACCGCGTCGGCGTCGAAAGCGCCTTCGCTCATCGCGGTGTCTATGATCCCCGGCGCCACCGCATTCACCGTGATGCCGCGGCTGGCCAGCTCCAGCGCCAGCGACTTGGTCGCCGAATGCAGCGCGCCCTTGGCGGCGGCGTAGTTCACCTGGCCGCGGTTGCCCGCCAGAGCCGCCACCGAGGTGATGTTGATGATGCGGCCCCAGCGGGTGCGCACCATGGGCAGCGTCAGCGGCTGGGTGAGGTTGAAGAAGCCGTTGAGGCTTACATCCATCACGCTGTGCCACTGGGTGGCTGACATGCCGGGGAAGACGGCGTCGTCATGCACGCCGGCGTTGTTCACCAGCACTTGAACCGGCCCGGCGGCGAGCAGGGCTTCCACCGCGGCGGCGGTGGCGGCGGCGTCGGTGAGGTCGAAGGCGAGCGCCTCGGCGCTGCCGCCGGCCTGGCGGATGTCTTCCGCCACCGCTTCGGCGGCGGCGAGCTTGCGGTTGGCGTGCACCAGGACGTGCAGGCCATCCTCGGCGAGGCGGCGGCAGATGGCGCGGCCTATGCCGCCGCTGCCGCCGCTGACCAGGGCGCGTTTGTTCATGTGGCGCTTTCCTGTGTTGCTTGCTTTGTTGTTATGGGCGCCGGCGGCAGGTGGCTCAGGCCGCGCTCAGCACCACCGAGGCGCGGCCGCGCAGCAGCGGCCGGCCGCCGGCGGAGAGGGTGAAGGCGTAGAGCAGGGCGCGGTCGTCGGCGGACAGGCATTCCGCCTCCACCAGCAGATCGTCGGCGATGTCGTCCAGCCGGCTGACCAGGCATTCCACCGCCCGGGCGCTGCCCAGCATGCCGGGGCGGGAGGAGGCGCAGGCTTCGCCGCCGGCACGCAGCGCACCATGCACCGCCATCGCCTGGGCGGCGTATTCGATACCAGTGAGCGCGCCCAGGCGGCCGCCGGCGCGCAGCGGATTGGCCGGGTCGCGATGGCTCACCGCGCGGCAGCGGATGTGCTCGGCGCTCCAGCTTTCCACCGCGTCCAGCAGGCACATGCTGCCCTGGTGCGGCACATGAGCGGCGATCCAGGCGTGGTCCAGCGCGGTGGTGCCGGCTTGGGCGTCGGCCGGCGTCATGGCGTCACATCCACCGCCAGTGCCAGGCCGTCCAGGTATTCGAGCACGCTGGTGCCGGCCTCGCCGCGCGCAAGGCGGCCGAGCAGCGGCAGCGCGCGGGCGGTGGGCACGTCGCGGCGCAGGGCTTCCAGCGCCGGGTCGGGCAGGCTGTCGCAGGCGCAGCAGGTGAAGCCGGCCAGGGCGAGGCGCGGCAGGGCCTGGGCGCCGTGGCTGTCCGGTGTCAGCAGCAGCGCGGTGGCGAAGGCCTCGCCCTGCGGCCGGGCGGCGGCGAGCGGCTCCGGGTAGGGCAGGTCGTAGGCGATCAGCAGCACCGGCGCGGCGCTGGCGCGCAGCTGGGAGAGCGCTTCCACCAGCCCGGCGGCGAAGCTGCCGTCGTAGGCGGAGACGATGGTGGACGCGGCCTGGGCGCCGGTGGCGATGCCCCAGTAGCCGGAGGCGGCGTTGTTCACCGAGTTGTGGAAGCGGGTGGGCGAGATCAGCCGGTCGCCGCTCGCCAGCGCTTCGCAGATGGCGTGGCAGTTGGCGCCGTCGCCGCCGGAGGAGGCGAACACCGTCGCCAGCGTGGCGGTGTCGGCTCCACCGGCACTGGCGGCCTGCATGCCGGCGGCCAGCGCCAGGCGGACGACGTTGCCGACGCGGCGGCGTTCCGCCGGCGGCAGGCCTTCGGGCGCGGGCATAGGCGTGGCGGTTGGCGTCCACTGCGCGCCGGCGAGCACCGCGCGGGCGGCGGCCCAGTCGGGCAGGCCGGGGCCGAGCACGCCGATGCCGGCGATGTGGGCGGACAGGGGCTGGTAGAGCGTCATCAGCGGGCGCCCTCCACCGCGGCGAGGCGGCCGAACAGCAGGCTGCAGTTGGTGCCGCCGAAGCCGAAGGAATTGCTCAGCACATGCTGCAGCGGCGCTTGCCGTGGCCTGCATTCATAGCGCAGCGCCAGCGCCGGATCGAGCGCGCGGGTGCCGGGGCTGCCGGGGATCAGGCCATCCGCCAGGGCGAGGGCGCTGAACACCGCCTCCAGCGCGCCGGCCGCGCCCAGGGTGTGGCCGGTAGCGCCCTTGGTGGAGCTGGCGGGCACGCGGTCGCCGAACAGGGCCTGCACCGCCTTGCCTTCGGCGGCGTCGTTGCTGGGGGTGCCGGTGCCGTGCAGGTTGATGTAGTCGATGGCGTCCGCTGCCAGCGCAGCGCTGGCGAGTGCCTGCTCCATCGCCTGGCGGGCGCCGCGGCCTTCGGGATGCGGCGAGGACATATGGTAGGCGTCGCTGGATTCGCCGCTGCCGAGCAGCAGCACGGTGCCGCCGTCCGGCGCGGCGGAGGGGCGCTCCAGCAGCGCGAAGGCGGCGGCCTCGCCGATGGAGATGCCCTTGCGCGCGGCGTCGTAGGGCCGGCTGGGCTCGTCGGCCACCAGCTCCAGCGAGTTGAAACCGTACAGCGTGGTCAGGCACAGCGAGTCGACGCCGCCGACGATGGCCGCATCCACCAGGCCGGCCTCGATCAGCCGCGCGGCGCTGGCGAACACCTTGGCGCTGGAGGAGCAGGCGGTGGAGCTGACCCAGGCCGGGCCGCGGGCGCCGCTCAGCTCGCGGGTGAATTCCGCCACCGAGTAGATGTTGTGCGTGCCGCGATAGTTGAAACCCGCCGGCAGCGCGCCGCTGGCCGGGTCGCGCTGGCGGTAGGCGAGCTCGGTTTCCAGGATGCCGGAGGTGCTGGTGCCCAGCAGCACCGCCACCCGGTGGGCGCCGTAGCGGGCGACGGCGGCGCGGGCGGCATCGAGGAAGCCGTCCTGCCGCAGGCCGAGCAGCGCCAGGCGGTTGTTGCGGCAGTCGTAGGCGGCCATCTCCGGCGGCAGGGCGACATCCTCGACGCCGGCGACGCGGCCTATCCAGGTGTCCAGCGCGACCGTTTCGAAATCGCAGGGCGTGAGTCCGCTGCGGCCGGCGGCCAGTGCCGCCCGGGTGGCGGCCAGGCCGGCACCGAGGCAGCTGGTGGCGGTGTAGCGGGAAAGGGCGAGCGGGCTCAAGCGGTGAAATCCAGGGTGAATGGGGCGGATTCTAACCCGGATGCCTGTCGGCTCCGGGGGTTTGAGGCTGCTCCGGCGGGCTTGCTCGCCCGGGTGGAAAAGGCCGGGGCGGCGCCGGCTTCGGCGGCGATTGCCGCGCTTTCAGCCGCGCCGCATCGCCATGGCGTTTCAGCCGCCGAGGCGGCCGATCAGCATGGTGTTGGCGAAGGGCGTGCCGTGGCTCATCGGCAGTAGCTGCACCTGGAAACCCAGCTTCTCCAGGCTGCGCTGCCAGTCGGCGACCGGGCGGCAGTAGAGGGTGCCGAGGCGGTGGCCGCGGATGAAGGTGACGAGGCGGTCCACCCAGTTGCTGAGCTTGAAGGGCAGGCCGCCGCCGGCGTCGCCCACCCGCATCACCAGCGTGCCGGCGGGGGCGAGGGCGTCGCGAGCGCGGGCGAGCACCGCCTCCTGCTCGGGGAGGGTGACGTAGTGCAGCGAGTCGAGGATGACCACCGCGTTGGGCTGGCCGAAGTCGCTGTGGCGGATGTCACCCTGCTCCACCACCGCGCCGGCGGGCAGCGCCGGGCCGGCGCGGTCCACATCGTTCTGCATCAGTTCGATGCCGCGGTAGCCGGCCAGCGCCGGCGGCGCCGGCCAGGTGGATGGCCAGTCGCCGGCGGCGTGCAGGCGGCCGGCGGCGGTGATCCAGTTGGACAGCAGGCCCTGGCCGCAGCCCAGGTCCAGGATGCGCGCCTGCGCCGGCAGCAGGCCGTGGGCGAGGATGCCGGTGAACACCGGGTCGCGGCCCAGCTTGCCGCGGGCGAAATGCCAGGCGAAGCGGCCGGCGGGGCGATAGGGGGCGGTGGCGGCATCGAGCAGCCGCTTGCGGAAGGAGGACGTCATTGCAGGGTGCTGCGCAGGGTAACGGGCTTGAGTCCGGCGGCGGCGATGCGTTGCAGCAGCACCGGCAGGACTTCGAGGATGACCGGCCGACCGCCGGCGGTGCGCGCGGCATGGCCGTCGTGCAGCAGCAGGATGTCGCCGGCGGCGAGGTTTTGGCTGAGGCGTTGCAGCACGACATCCGCGCGGCCTTCGCGGGTGTCGAAGCCGCGCCGGGTCCAGCTCGCCAGCAGCAATCCTTGGCGGGCCAGGATGGGCTCGAGGAAGGGGTTGCGCAGGCCGGCGGGGGCGCGGAAGAAACAGGGCGTGTGGCCGGTCAGGGTGCGGAACAGCATCTGCGCGGCGAGGATGTCCGACTCCAGCCGGCGCGGGCCGAACAGCGAGAAATGGTGGCGGTGATGCTGGGAGTGGTTCTCCACCGCATGGCCGCGGCGCACGATTTCCTTCACCAGCCCGGGGTGGGCCACCGCCTGCTCGCCGATGCAGAAGAAGGTGGCGCGGGCGCCGGTGGCGTCCAGCAGATCCAGCACCGCCGGGGTGACGTCCGGGTCGGGGCCGTCGTCTATGGTGATGGCGATCTCGCCGCGTCTATTGGCGCTCTCCGGCAGGCGGGACCAGTTCGGCCCCAGCAGACTGCTGCGCGGCCACAGCCCGGCGGCGGTGAGCGCGGCATGGCTGAGCACCACCGCGCCCAAGGCGGCGGGCCAAGCCTGGGGGACGAAGGCGAGCGCCGCGGCGGCGCCCAGGTGGGCGGCACAAGTGGCGTGCAGGAGCGGGCCGGGGCGCCAGCGTCGGGGGGAGGGGGCGGCGGAAATCATGTGTGCGCGATTGTAAATCGGCGCCGCCGCCTGCGGCTGATCCACCGCAAAAGGGGCGCGATTGCGCAGGCCGATCCGCCGGATGGCCTAAGACCTTGGTTTGGCGTGCGTCATGGCTGGAGCGCCAGGGCGCGCGGACCGGGCGTGAGGAAGGCGGTTGGTGGCGATTACCGCCTTTGGGCGAGCGAAGCGCTGGAGTCTGCTGCCCGCCGGGCGTGCCGGAGAGGCTTCAGGCCAGATCCTCGTCCGCTTCGGCGGCAAGGGAGCCGACCAGCGCCAGTTCGTCGATGGACAGCACCCGGCCGACGTCCAGCAGCACGACGAAGCCCTTGTCCATCTTGCCCATGCCGGCGATGAAATCCGGCCGGATGCGGGCGCCGAAGCTGGGTGCCGGTTCGATCAGGTTGGAGGGGATCTCCAGCACCTCGTTCACCGCGTCCACCACCGTGCCCAGCACCAGCTCGCCTTCGTCGCTGGGCACTTCCAGGATGATGATGCAGGTGCGGCGGCCGACGCTGAGCGGCGGGCGGCCGAAGCGCACCGCCAGGTCCAGCACCGGCACCACCGCGCCGCGCAGGTTGATGACGCCGCGCACATAGGGCGGCGTCATCGGCACCGGGGTGAGGTTGCCGAACTCGATGATCTCCTTGACGCCGAGGATGCTGACGCCGAACAGCTCGCCATCCACCTGGAAGGTGAGGAACTGGCGGCGTTCGCCGGTGGTGGCGATGGGCGCGCTGGCCGCGGCGGCGGCCTTGGCCGGCAGCTTGCTCACGACCGTCCCCAGGCACCGCGGCCTTCGAACTGGACGAAGTCTTCCTCGCCGGGGCCGGCGTCACCGCGCGTCGGCGGCGGCGGTGCGCTGCGGCCGGCCGGGGCGCGGCTGGTGCGGAAGGCGTGGCTGTCGGTGACGCGGAAGAAGCTCATCAGCCCCTGCAGCTGGGTGGCCTGGCCGCTCATCTCTTCGGCGGTGGCGGCGAGTTCTTCCGAGGCGGAGGCGTTCTGCTGGGTGGTCTGGTTGAGCTGGTTGATGCCGGCGGCCTGCTCCTGCGAGCCGGCGGTGATCTCGGCCACCAGGTCGGCGGTGCGGCTGATGGCCGGCACGATGTCGCCCAGCAGGCGGCCGGCCTTTTCCGCCAGCTGCACGCTGCCGCTGGCGACTTCGCTGATTTCCTGCGCCGCCTCCTGGCTGCGCTCGGCCAGCTTGCGCACCTCGGCGGCGACCACGGCGAAGCCCTTGCCGTGCTCGCCGGCGCGGGCGGCCTCGATGGCGGCGTTCAGCGCCAGCAGATTGGTCTGGTAGGCGATGTCGTCGATGATGCCGATCTTCTCGGCGATGCGCTTCATCGCGCCCACCGTTTCCGCCACCGCCTGGCCGCCCTCGTTGGCCTGGCCGGCGGCCTGGGAGGCCATGCCGTTGGTCATCTTGGCGTTCTCGGTGTTCTGGGTGACGGAGGCGGTCATCTGCTCGATGCTGGCGGCCTGCTCGGAGGAGGACTGGGACAGGTTCTGGGCGGTGGCGGAGACTTCCTCCGAGGCGCTGGAGAGGTTGTCGGCGGCGCCGCGCACCTCGCCGATGATCTGGCCCAGCTTCTGGATCATCACCGACATGGAGTTCATCAGCGTGCTCACCTCGTCCTTGCCGGTGCCCTGCAGGCGCACGGTGAGGTCGCCCTCGGCCAGCCGGTTGGAGGCGTCCACCGCACGCGCCAGCGGGCTGGTGACGCTGCGGCTGATGAGGAAGCCGAGCAGGATGCCGAACAGCAACGCGCCGGCGATGATCACGATCATCCACTGCCGGCTTTGCTCATACACCACGTCGCTGGCGTCGCTGGCGGCCTTGGCGTTGGCCTCCTTGTTGCGGCTGAGCTCGGTCATCAGGTCGTCTATGGAGTTGGCCTGGGTGCGCACCTGCTCCGCCGCCTGTCGCACTTCCGGGCTGAGCTGGCGGACTTCGGTGGCGGCGGCCAGCTCCATCAGCCGGCGCAGGTCGGCCTGGTAGGTGTCCCAGGTCCGGGTGAGGCTGGCGAAGCGTTCCTGGCTTTCCTGCGAGACGAAGCGGGTGCGCGCCTTGGCCACCTCTTCCTCGAAGGACTTGCTGTAGCGGCGCACATCCTCGGCAACGCGCTCGCGCTCGGCCTGGCTGCCGGCCAGCAGATAGCCCTGGCGGGCGCGGCCGATGGCGATGAGGTTGATGTTGGCCTCCTTGATGTGGGAGAGGCCGAGCAGCTCGCGCTCGTACAGCACGGTGGTCATGTCGCTCAGCTTGCTGGCGTTGTTCAGGCCGATGAAGCCGACCACCGCGCTCAACGCCGCCACGAGCAGGAAGCCGAGGATGAGCCTGACGCTGATTTTCATTGAGTTGAGCATGCCGGGGCTCCTTGCTGGAGTTGGGCGGCGGGGCCGCCGCGGTTGTGTTCGCGCGAGGTGGCGATCTCGGCCAGGGTGGCGACGTCCAGGATGAGGGCGACTTCACCCGAGCCGAGGATGCTGGAGCCGGACAGCCCGCGCATGCCGCGGAACAACCGGCCCAGCGGCTTGATGACGGTCTGCAGCTCGCCTTGCAGCTGGTCCACCACCACGCCGACGCGGTTGCCCTGGTGGCGGACGACGACGATGTTTTCCCGCCGCGGCGGCGTGCCGCCGAGGGCGAACAGTTCGCGCAGGCGCAGGTAGGGCAGCACTTCGCCGCGCAGGTTGACGTACTGGCGGCGGTCGGCCGCCGAGGTGGCGGAGAGGGCGATGCATTCGCGCACCGATTCCAGCGGCAGCACGAAGGGCACGTTCTCCACCCGCACCAGGAAGCCGTCGATGATGGCCAGCGTCAGCGGCAGCCGCAGCCGCATGGTGGTGCCGGTGCCGAGCACGGTGTCTATCTCCACCGTGCCGCGCAGCGCGGCGATGGTCTTCTTCACCACGTCCATGCCGACGCCGCGGCCGGAAACGTTGGTGACGGTCTGCGCGGTGGAGAAGCCGGGCTCGAAGATGAGGGCGTACAGCTCCGGGTCCGGCGGGGTTTCGTCCTCGCCGATCAGGCCGCGCTCGCGGGCGCGAGCGAGGATGCGCTCGCGGTCCAGGCCGCGGCCGTCGTCGCCGATCTCGATGACGATGCCGCCGGAGTCGTGGTAGGCATTCAGCCGTACCCGGCCGCGCTCCGGCTTGCCGGCGGCCAGGCGCTGTTCGGGCGGCTCCAGGCCGTGGTCGATGGCGTTGCGCACCAGGTGCATCAGCGGGTCGCCCAGCTTCTCCACCATGGTCTTGTCCAGTTCGGTGTCGGCGCCGGTGATGTCCAGTGCGATGTCCTTGCCCAGCTCGCGGCCGAGTTCGCGCACCACGCGGTGAAAGCGGTTGAAGGTTTCGCCTATCTCCACCATGCGCAGCTTCAGCGTCACGTCGCGCACCTGTTCCACCAGGCGGTTGACGGTGAGGGCGGCCTCCTGGGCGCGGCGGTCGCGCCGGCCGCGGGCCAGCAGGTGGGAGGCGGCGCCGGCGATCACCAGCTCGCCGACCAGGTTGATGAGTTCGTCCAGCTTCTCGGCGTGCACCCGCACGAACTGGGATTCGCCGCCCTTGTCTTTGCCCGGCCGGCCCTTGGTCTGGGCCTGGCGGTCCAGCGCGGCCTCGACCACCGGTGGGTGGGTCATGCCCTCGGCGATCAGGATTTCGCCCAGCGGCACCTGGGCCTGGCCGGCGAGCTGGCGCTGGTGCTCCAGGCCCAGCTCCAGTTCCTGCCGGGTGAGGGCGCCGGCGGCGACGAGGATTTCGCCCAGCCGGTCCGGCCCTTCGGGCAGGTCGTGGATCAGCGCGAGGTAGTCGGCGATGCGGCTGTGCGGTGGCAGCAGGCGCAGCTGGCAGTCGTCGCGGACGAAGTCGAACACCGCTTCGATGGCGTCCTTGTCGCGCTCGGACTCCAGCTCGATCTCGAAGCCGAAGTAGCAGCTCAGCGGGTCCATCGCCTCCGCTTCCGGCAGGCTGTCCACCAGGGTGGTGATGTGCACGATGCGGCCCACGCTTTCCAGATAGCGCAGGAAGCTGATCGGGTCCATGCCCTCGCGCAGCACGCCGGGCGAGAAGCGCAGCGAGAGGTGCCAGGTGTCGGCCTCCACCCGTTCCAGTTCGACGTCTTCTTCCGCCGCCGGGGTGAGCGCGGCCGTGGCCGGCCGGGCGGCGGCGGGTTTCTCCGCTTCGCCGCCGCTTCCGCCGAGGGCGGTCTGCAGGCGGGCGCCGAGCGCTTCGCTGCGGGCGGCCAGGGCGGGGCCATCGCCGCCGCCGTCCAGCGCTTCGTTCAGCAGGTCTTCCATGTGGTCGCGGCAGTCCATCAGCAGTTCGAGCAGCGCCGGGGTGAGCGGCTGCTGGCCGTCGCGCAGCTGGGAGAGCAGGTTCTCGACCAGGTGGGTGAAGCCGACCACCGCGTCCAGCCCGAACATGCCACCGGCACCCTTGATGGTGTGGGCGGCGCGGAACAGGGCGTGCAGCCGCTCCATGTCTTCGTCGCCTTCGAGCAGGGCGCGCAGGTGGCTGGCCATGGCCTCCAGCAGTTCGCGGCTTTCCTCGGCGAAGGTGCGCAGCGCGGCGGCCATGTCGGGGCTGTTATGGGGCATGTCGCGGCATCCGGTCGGTTGGCGGGCGGGCGCTCAGGTCCACTGCGGCTGGATGGGCAGCGGATCGCCGAAGAAGGGGGCGAGGCCGAGGAAGTGGATGGCCTCGGCGGCGGTGGCGCTGTGCTGGCTCAGCTTCAGCACCCGGCCGTCGCGCTCGGCAGTGCGCTTGAGCAGCACCAGGATCTGCATGCCGGCGGTGTCGATCAAGCTGACCTCGGCGAGGTCCAGCTCCAGCACCAGGGCGCGCTGCAGCTGGTCCAGCAGCTGCGCCTTGAGCGCTTCGGCGGCGTAGATGTCCACGTCGCCGGTGAGGGCGACGCGCAGCCGGCCTTCGGCGTCGGGCTGGTCTGCATCGGCAGGGGCGGCGGATTCGCTCATCGCGGCGGCTTCCTGTCTGGCTCTGTGGGGTTGGAGGTGCGCCGTGGGCGGCGGCTTGTGTTGTCGTGTCGGAGGCGGTGTGCGTTCAGGGCTGGATCAGCTTGGCCACCGCGGCCAGCATCTGCGCTGGCTGGAAGGGTTTCACCACCCAGGCCTTGGCACCGGCTTCCTTGCCCTGGCGCATCTTCTCGACCTCGGATTCGGTGGTGAGCATGATCACCGGGGTGAACTGGTAGCCACTCTTCTGCTTGAGCTGTTTGACGAAGCCGATGCCGTCGAGGTTGGGCATGTTCACGTCGCTGATCACCAGGTTGATCTTGCGGCCGTCCAGTTTCTTCAGCGCGTCCATGCCGTCCACTGCTTCGACGACGTCGTAGCCGGCGCCGGTGAGGGCGATCTTGACGACCTGGCGGATGGAGGCGGAGTCGTCGACGATGAGGATGGTCTTTGCCATGGAGGAGGGTCCGTCAAGGTCCGTCAGAAGAAGGTGATTTCGGTGGGGGCGCTCTTGCTGCCGCCGCCGTTCGCGCCGCCGCGGTGGGCGGCGTGCTGTTCGGCGGTGGAGTAGGTGCTGGCCAGGGCATCCATCCAGGCGCGCAGGTCGAAGGCGGGCGAGCTGCCGTCGCCGGCGTGCTGGCCCAGCATGTCTTCCAGCTTGGCGATGTCCTGCAGCACATGGGTGAGGATCTGGCCGACGCGATCCTGGAACTGGAGCTGGACGATGACGCCGGCCAGTTCGTCGCCGATGCCGCTGTTTTCCTCGCGCAGGATGGTGGCCGAGCGGGCGAGGGCGTCGCCGGCGCCGTGGAAGTCCGACAGCACTTGGCCGACGCCGGTTTCCGCCGCCGCCACGCCGGCCTGGTCGGCCTCAGCGTAGGTGTGAGCCAGCGACAGCGTCTGCGAAATGGTCTGGCTGACACCATCCACCGTCTCGCGGATGCGCTGGCCGGTCTGGCCGGACTGGGTGGAGAGCTTGCGCACTTCGTCCGCCACCACGGCGAAGCCGCGCCCGGCCTCGCCGGCGCGGGCGGCCTCGATGGAGGCATTGAGCGCCAGCAGGTTGGTGCGGGCGGCGATTTCGCCGACCTCCGCCGCCATGGTCTGCAGCGCGTCGGTGAGTTCCGCCAGCCGGCCCATGTCCTCCAGCACCTTGTGGCGCTTCTCCACCGAGTTGCGCAGGGCGCTGATCACGCCGTTGAGGCGGTCGCGGCTGCGGTCCAGCGTGGCCATCAGGCCCTCGCCGTCGCTGGCCTCGCCGGCGGCCTGGCTGGAGGCTTCCATCGCCTTGCCGACGCGCTGGGTCAGGCCCTGGAAGCGGCCGGCGAGATCGGTCACTGCTTCCTCGGTCTGGTTGCGCACCATCTCCAGGTGGCGGGACCACAGCGGCAGCACCTTCTTGCACAGCTCGTCCAGCCCCACGGTTTCGCCGGCGGGCTGGATGTTCTGATAAGCGGGGATGGATTCCTGCGCGGCGGCGTACTGCGGCTCGTCCGCTGCGGCCAGCGGCGCCGCCGTCCTGTCCAGCGCGATGGCGATCAGCAGGCCGAGCGCCACGGCGATTCCGCCCAGCACCATCGAACCGCCGCCATACACATGCACGCCCGCCAGCAGCAGCGCCAGCAGCGGTGGGGCGAAGCGGCACAGCGCCAGGTGGACGGCGCTGGGCGCGGCCCGAGGGGCCTGCGGATAGGGGGACGCCGGGCTCAGCATTGCGAAGCCGTCCGTGGTCCGGCGTGAGAATCAGGGCATGGCGCGCTCATGACATCCGGCTCGACACAAAAGTGGTATCGACTGGCCTGATGCTAGTTGGGAGTCCGGGCGGCGGGCAGTGGCGGGTGGCTGAATTTGACGTCGGCGCAGTTCACCCTGGCGCCGGGTCTGGCGGAAGGCGCGGGGTGAGGAAACCTGACTGCGCCCTAGTTCACCAGGCCGCGCTTGAGGGCGTAGCGCACCAGGTCGGCGTTGCTGGCCAGGCCCAGCTTCTGCATCACCCGCGCCTTGTGGGTGCTCACCGTCTTGGACGACACCTTCAGCTCGCCAGCGATGTCGTTCAGCGCGGCGCCGCCGGCCACCCGCAGGAAGATCTCGTATTCCTTGTCGGACAGCAGTTCATGCGGCTGGCGCTCCTCCGACAGCAGGGCCTCGAACACCAGCCGGCCGGCCAGTTCCGGGTCCAGGTAATGCTCGCCGGCGGCCACCTTGCGCGCGGCCAGCAGCAGCTCGGCCGGCTTGCAGTCCTTGCTCAGGTAGCCGGCGGCGCCGGCGCGCAGCGCGCGGGCGGCGGTCTGGCTCTCGTTGTTGAGGCTGAAGGCGAGGATGCGCACCGGCGGGAATTCGGCGCGTATGCGCTTGAGCAGATCGACGCCGTGCGGGCCGGGCAGGCTGAGGTCCATCAGCAGCAGGCGAGGGCGGGCGCTGCGCAGCCGCTCCAGCGTTTCCCAGCCGTCGCGGGCTTCGCCCACCAGCTCGAAATCCGGCGCTGGCGCCAGGATGTGGCGTATGCCCTCCAGCACCAGTTCGTGGTCGTCGGCGATCAGGGTGGGAACGGTACTGCCCATGCTGCGGTTCTCCTCTGCCGGGGGAGGCGGCAGGCCGCGCGCCATGGGGCTTTGCGGCCTGCCGTGCTCTCTGTGCGCTCGCTGGGAATTCCTTGGGCGGAGGTCTGCCGGAAAACGCTTTCGGCATGGAACGGCCAACCGCCCGGAATATGTGTTCTCTATGTCTAGCCCATGCCGGGCAGCTTGTCAGGTTTTCCTGACCGGGCTGTAGGCGAGGGCGGCGAAGGCGGGGAGGGAACGGCGTTTGCTGGGCCGCCGATGGCGGCCCGGCGGGCGTTCAGCCGGGCTGGCTGCTGCGCCGCGGCAGCGGCGACATCATGGCGCAGAAGGCCAGCGACAACAGCGCGCCGGGGCCGACGGTGATGCCGATGGCGTGGAGCACCGGTACCTGGGAGATGGCGAGCAGGCCGAAGCCGCTGACGGTGGTGAGGGTGGCGAACAGCAGCGAGGCCAGGGTGCGGGGATCGGGCATGCCGTCTTCGGCGGCGAAGAACAGGGTGTAGTTGGAGCCGACGGCGACGATCAGCAGCATGCCCACCAGATGCAGGAGGATGAGCTGCTCGCCGGCCAGCGCCAGCCCGGCGCACACCACCAGCACCGCCGCCACCAGCGGCGCGCAGGCGCGCCATACCCGCTGCGGGCTGCGCTGGAACAGCAGCAGGATGAGCACGACCGCGGCGGCGCCGCCGAGCGAGAGCTTGATCGCCTCGTCGAGGTAGCCGGCGTAGAGCGAGTCGGATTCGTGCTTGAGGTCGAGGAACAGCGGATCGCCGGCGATACCCGCCTGGGCCAGCGCGGCGCGCACCCGGGCGGCGTCCACCACATGGCCGTTGGCGGCCGGCGCGCGCAGCGGCAGCAGGGCGCGGGCGCCGTGCCCGGTGCTGAGCAGCATGGCGTCCACCGCCAGCGACAGCGAGGTGCCTTCCATGCCGGAGCGGGTGAGCGGCGGGCGGTCGTGGGCGGCTGTGGCGTCGTCGAGGAAGGGGGTGAGACGGCTGGCGGACAGCGGCAGGCCGACGGCGGCGGCGTTCAGGCGTTGTTCCAGCTCGGCGCGCGCGGGTATCGCGGCCAGCCGCGCCTGCTGGGTGGCGAGGCTGGGCAGGTAGCGCGCCGGACTGTCCCAGCCGTCCAGCACGCCTTCGGCGCGCAGCGCGTCCAGCGTGGGGGCGAGCTGTTCGGCGGCGCGCAGGGCGGCGTCGGCGTCGGCGCCGTTCACCACCACCAGGTAGCGGCTGTCCGGCGCGCCCATTTCGGCGCGCAGGCGCAGGTCCAGTTCCTGGGCGGCGGCGGGCACTGGGCTGAGGGCGAGCAGTTCGTTGTTCCACAGGCTGTCGCGCTTCACCACCAGCACCGCCACCGCGGCCACGGCCAGCACCGGCACCAGCCAGCGCAGCCGGGTGGAGGCGGCGGCCAGCGCGGACAGGCGACGGCCCAGCGGGGTGACGTCGCGCAGGCGGAAGTTTTCCGGCAGCAGCGCGGGCAGCAGGTAGCGGGTGGTGAGGGCGGCGACGGTGATGCCGGCCACCGAATACACGCCGAGCTGGGCGAGGCCGGGGAAGCCGGAGAAGAACAGGGCGACGAAGCCGGCGATGGAGGTGAGCAGCCCCAGCCGTATGGTGGGCCAGAACTGGCGGATGTCGCGGCCGCTGCCGCCCTGCACGAAGAGGTAGATGGCGTAATCCACCGCTTCGCCGATCAGGGTGGTGCCGAAGCCCAGGGTGAGGCCGTGCACCACGCCGAAGCCGAGGCCGACGGCGGCGACGCCGGCCAGCGCGCCGGTGATCATCGGCAGCAGGCTGAGCAGTAGCACCGGCAGCGAGCGGTACACCACTAGCAGCAGGGTGACGACCAGTACCGTGCCCAGGGTGGCGATGCGGCCGACTTCGGATTTGATGGTTGCGCGCGATTCCACCGAGAACACGCCGGGGCCGGTCATCTCCAGCTTGAGCGCGGTGGCTGCTGCAGCCTGGGGCAGCTCGCCGCGGGCGGTGTCGAAGGCGTCGCGCACCGCGCCCATGGCGGCTTCCTGGGCGTCGATGTCGGCGCCGGAGGCACGGGTGAGCAGCACCAGCAGCGCGGTGTTGCCGTCGCGCGAGGTCCATACGCCGTGTTCGTCGCGCTGCGGCTGGCCGCCGGTGGCCAGGCCCTGCAGCAGGCTCATCATTTCGCCGGTGGGGTCGCGGGTGACCAGCGGCTTGGCCAGCAGGCCGGCGGGCGAGGCGAGGAAGTCCAGGGTGTCCTGCAGCGCGGTGCGCAGGCCGGCTTCGCTGAAGCGCTCCGGCGTCACCCGCGGGCTGAGGGCGTAGCGGTTGTCGAACAGCCAGCGCTGGTCGGCTTCCAGGTGGGTGGTTTCGCCGTTGTTCACCGAGGCGAAACGGGCGTCGCCGCGCAGCCGGGCGGCGATGCGGCGGGAGGTTTCGGCGCGGGCGTCGGCATCGCCGCCTTCCACGCCGACCAGGATGAGGCGGGACACCATGCCCTCGCGCAGCTGTTCCACCAGCAGGCGCTGCTCCGGCGTCGGCTCGCGCGGCAGGAACACCGACATGTCGGCGGTGAAGTGGCTGCGGAGCACGATGGCGGCCAGCACCGCCACCAGGGCGAGCCAGACGGCGAGGGCGAGCCGCGCCCGCGGACGGCGCAGGAGGCTCATCGCTGCGGCTTGCCGATGCGCATCACCGAGCGGTCGCCGTCGGCCTGGAAGATCTCCACTTCATGCACTTCGCCGCTGCTGCCGGAGAGGCGGATGCGGCTCACCAGCCGGGCCACCGCCGGGTCGGCGGGCAGCAGGTCCAGTGCCCAGCGCCCGGCGTTGCCGGAGAGCTTGAGGGCGTAGGTCTTCTCCAGGGTGGCGCGGTCGCCGGCCAGGGTGGCGCGGATGCTGTCGATCAGCGCCGCCGCTTCCGGGTAGTCACGCAGGCGCAGGGTGTGGGTCTGGCCGTCGCGGCTGAGGCTGAGGCGGTCGCCGTCCAGCACCATGCTTTCCGGCTTGGGCTTCACCGTGTGGCGCTCCAGCCGCGAGGGCGCGACATAGACCAGTTCGCCGCTGGCTTCGATGGGCGCGTCCAGCAGCGCCATGTAGCGGGTTTCGACGAAGCTGACGCGGCCGCCGGGGTTGTCGGCCAGCGTGGCCATCAGCTGTTCCAGGCCCCAGCCGGCGGCGAGCGTGGGCGCGGCGGCGAGGAGCAGGGCGAGGGTGGCGAGCAGGCGTCGGATCATGGGGCGGGCGGGGCGGCGTCGCCCCAGAAATCGAAGAAGTTGAACCAGTTGGCGGGGGCTTCGCGGCAGCAGCGCTCAAGGTTGCGCGCGTAGCTGTCCATGGCCTCGGCGATGGCGGTGTCGCGCTGCTTGCGGTCTATGGCGGAGAAGTCCGCCACCGGCAGGAAGCGCACGGTGTAGCGATTGCCGCCATGGTAGAGGCCGGCCATGAAGATGACCGGCACGCCCAGCATGGCGGCCATGCGGAAGGGGCCGAGCGGCAGCGCCACCGGGCTGCCGAGCAGGGAGACTTCGCGGCGCGGGCCGTCGTCCAGGCTGCGGTCGGCGAGCACGCCGACCAGGGCGCCGTCGGCCAGGCGGTCCTTGATCCGCAGCATCGCGTCCAGGGTGCCGAGCGGGATCACCTCGGGCTGCGCGGCCGGGTTGATGGCGGCCAGCATGGCGTTGATCTTGCGGGCGTTGTCCTCGTACATGGCGAGGGCGATCCGCAGGCCGGGCTGGTTGCGGCCCAGCGCGCGTATGGCCTCGAAGCTGCCGAAGTGGGCGCCGAACAGCAGGGCGCCGCCGCCGCGCTGGCGGATGTCGGTGATCAGCGCTTCGCCCTCGACGCGGATGTCGAGCGCGTCGAAGCGGTCGGTGAGCAGGTAGACGCGGTCGTGGATGGTGGCGGCGAAGCTGAAGATGTGGCGGTAGAGATCGCCCAGCCGCGCCGGCCGGCCGAGGGCGCGCGCCAGGTAGCGGCGGGAGGCGAGGCGGGCTTTGGGCGCGAACAGCAGGAAGTAGGTGGTGATGAGGTGCAGCACCACCCGGCCGGCCGGGCGGCCGAGCCTGAGCGAGATCCAGCTCATCAGCCGCAGCATGGCCATGTTGCTGCGTTCCGGGCGCTGGGCCCAGTCGGCGGCGGCCGGGCTGGAGTCGGCTTTCATTGCGGCTGGGCGGCGGCCAGCTGCACCGCCGGTTCTGCGGCGGCCCCTTGCTTGGCCTGGGGTGTCAGCGTGCCGCTGGCGACGGCGGCGCCGGCGTGTTCCACGGTGAAGGCGATGGAGCCGCCAGCGGTAGAAGGCGGCTGCCAGCGCAGGTGCAGCGGCGTGCCGGGATGCACCGGGGCGAGGAACTTGGCGTTGCCCAGCGTCCAGCAGGTGCCGCCGAGGCCGAGGGCGGCTTCCAGCGCGCGGGCGGCTTCGTCCAGCAGCACCACGCCGGGCACGATGGGCCGGCCGGGGAAGTGGCCGGGAAAGGCGGGGTGATCCGCCGCGATGTGCAGCGCCAGTTGTTCGCTCATGGGCGCTCCTGCTGGCGCTCGGCCTGATGTTGGGCGCGGTGCCGGGCGAGCAGCGCTTCGGCGGTGGCGCGCGGCAGCTTGCCGGTGGCGTTGCGCGGCAGGCTGTCAAGGAAGATCAGCGGCCGCGGCAGGAACACCGGGTCTATGCGCTGGCGCAGTTCGGCCAGCACGGCGGCGGCGTCCAGGCCGGGGGCGACGACGAAGGCGGCGAGGCGCACGGTGCGGGCCTGGGCGTCCTGTTCGGCCTGGGCGTCCGGCAGGTGGAAGGCGCCGTCGCGCACGCCGGGCACGGTGAGCAGCTGCTGGTTGAGCCAGCCCAGCGAGGTGCGTTTGCCGACGATGTTCACCAGGTCGGCGTTGCGGCCCTTGAGCAGGAAGCGGCCGTCGCCGCACAGCTCGATGACGTCGGACAGCGGCACCGCCACCTCGATGTGGCCTTCGCTGGCCCAGGTGGCGTCGTCGCGGTTGTCGAGGCGGATGCCGGGGAACAGCGTCCATGCGTCTTCGCTGGCGCTGCGGCGGGTGGCGATCTGGCCGGTTTCGGTACTGCCATAGATTTCCAGCAACGGCGCATCGAAGGCGGCTTCGGCGCGGCGGGCCAGGTCCACCGGCAGCGGTGCGGTGGCGGAAACCAGCAGCGCGGCCGGCGGCAGGCCGATGCCTTCGTCCAGCAGGGTGCGCAGGTGGAAGGGCGTGGTGATGAGCATGGCCGGCGCCGGCGCGCGCTCCAGCGCGGCGACGATGTCCGCCGGGTAGAAGGGGCGGCCGGCGTCGAAGGCGGCGCCGTTCTGCAGCGCCACCAGCACGGTGGATTCGAAGCCGTACATGTGCTGCGGCGGCACGGTGCCGACCAGCGTGGGTGGCCGCGCCGGGGCGAAGCCCAGCGCTTCGCCCTCGGCGCGCACATTGGTCACCAGCAGGCCCCAGGTCTTGCGGTGGGGCACCGGGGCGCCGGTGGAGCCGGAGGTGAATACCCAGGCGACCAGCTGTTCGGCGGCGATGAGCGGAATCTCGCAGTCGTCGCCCGCCTGGGTGCCGGGCGCGCCGTCTTCCAGCAGCGCCGGGAAGGGCATGGCCGGCAGCGGCAGCTCGGCGTGCTCGCCATCGGTGAGCACGGTGGTGTCCGGCGCGAAGGCGGCGAGGTGGCGCAGGGTTTCCGGCGTGTAGGTGGAGGGCAGCAGGCTGATACGCCCGGCCACCATGCCGGCGGCGAAACCGACGGCGAAGCGGTAGCGGTCGGTGCAGGCGTTGAGGATGTGGCTGCCGGCGGGCAGCCGGGCGGCAACGTGGCGCACGTCGGCGACGAAGCGGCGCACGCTCACCGGCCGGCCGTTGCGCCAGGCGACGACGGCGTCCGGATGGGCGTGGGAAACCAGGGGCAGCATGCTCACGGGTGGAAACTCAGGCGGCGGGCGGCGGCGTGGCACCGCCGGAGGCGCGGCGCGAGGCGGAGATGCAGGCGCGCACCGAGTCCACCAGGCCGGTGCGCACCGAGGAGGGCAGCAGCAGCACGCGGGCGAGGAATTCGGCGGCGAACATCAACGCGATCAGCGGCGGCGTCAGCAGATTGATCAGCAGCGACCACACATGCAGCGGGCCGAAGAAGAACAGGCCGGTGGAAACGGTGGCCATGGCGGCGAAGAACAGCGTCCACGCCAGCGTGGCGCCGCGGGTGTAGCGCGCCAGCGCCGGGTGCATGGCGTCGCCGTGCACCATGCGCGCGAAGCGGGTGATGGTGGCTTCGCCATCGCCGGCCAGGCTGCGGCCGAAGCCGATGGCGAGCAGGCTGAAGACGCCGGCGTGCTGGACGAAATACACCCACTCGAAGCGGGCTTCCACCAGCGTCCACGATTGCCACAGGCCGATGGCGACCAGCGCCCACAGCGCCAGCGCGGCGCCGCGGTTGCGGCTCTTCCATGCCATGGCGAGGGCGATGCCCATGTAGGGCACGACCGCCACCAGCGCGCCCAGGGTGCTGGGGCGGTCCGGCGCGGTGGTGACATGGGCCAGCCAGAGGTAGCCGGCAAAGGCTGCGCCGGCGAGGAGGCCGCGGCCCAGGCGCAGCGCGCGTGCCATCACTGGGTCCTGTGGGCGGCGATGTAGTCGGCCAGGCTTTGCAGCGAGGAGAAGATGCGCAGGTTGTCTTCGTTGTCGGCGCGCAGGGAGAAGCCGTAGCGCTTGGAGACGACGAGGGCGACTTCGAGGATGTCGATGGAGTCCAGGCCGAGGCCGTCGCCGTAAAGCGGAGCAGCGGGGTCGATGTCGCTGGGGCGGATTTCGAGATTGAGCGCGGAGACGGTCATCTCGGCGACTTCGGCAAGCAGGGTGGCGTCGGCGGTGGCGGAAACGTTCTGGGTCATGTTGCGTGCTGGAGGGCCGGGCGGGTTCGGGGCCGCCCGGTTCCGTCAATACTTTAGGGAGAGGCGGATGTTAACTTCGGTAAAGGGTTTTCGGGGAAATTTCGCGGTGTACCGCCTGTTTCGTCACGTTTCGCCCGGATATGACGGCGTTGCCCCCGCCCGCCGGTGATAGGCGGCGGCGCGGGCGCCGGCTGCTACGGGCCGGCGCCGGCCGGCTTACGTTTTCTTGCGCGTTCACGCCGCCTGGGGGCGGGGCTGGTCGACGCGGCGGGAGATTTTCACCGGCGACATCGCCGCCCGGGCGTCGGCCTGCAGCTCCGGGCTGAGGAAGGGCGAGAGGCCGCGCGGTTGGCGCGGATGCGGCGTGAATTCCCGCGCGGCGGCTTCCAGCTGGGCCTTGTTGGCGCTGAAGTAGCGCGCCGCCTGCACGATCTGCGGCAGATGGCGCAGCACGTGCCACAGGCTCCAGCGGTGTTGCCACAGGCGCTGGGAGAAGCGGCGGCGGTAAGGCTTGCTGTCGTAGAAGCGGCGCACGTGCCAGTTGTAGAGGGCATCCATTTCGGCGCGGGAGTCGAAGCCGCTGGGCTTGAAGACGAAGTTGAGGCAGTTCATCAGCCGCCAGTCTTCGTCGAACTCGCCCTCGTGGCCGGAGACGCATTCGTCCCAGATGGGGGCGCCGTACATCGGGCTGAACTTGGTCATGTTCATCTCGTCCAGGTCCAGCGACAGGATGAAGTCGCTGGTGGTCTTCAGCGTTTCCGGCGTCTCGCCGGGGAGGCCGAAGATGAACAGGCCCTTGGCGCGCAGGCCGGCGGCGTGGATCTGCTCCACCGTTTTCTTCACCGCCTCCAGCGTCACCCCGGCTTTGTGCCGTTCCATCATGCCGGGGTCGGCGGATTCGATGCCCATGGACACCATCAGCGCGCCGGCGCGCTTGAGCAGGCCCAGCATTTCGTCCGAGGTGTGGCCGGTGCGGATGGCGCAGTTGAAATCCACGCCCAGCGGCTTGGCGATCAGCAGCTCGCACAGTTCGTGGATGCGCTTCTTGTGGGCGGTGAAGAGGTCGTCGTAGATGTTGATGTGATGCACGCCGAAGGTGTCGCGCAGGTGGCGCATGTGCTCGTGCACATATTCGGCGGAGTTGTACTTGTACAGGCGCTCGTACACCGTGCGGTCGCAGAAGGAGCAGGTGTAGGGGCAGCCGCGCGAGGTGATCATGGTGGCGCCCCAGCGCTTCTCGTAGGAGAACAGCGGCAGGTGGTAGCCCTGCGGGAAGCCGGCCAGCTTGTGGTAGGCGGGGAAGGGCAGCTCGTCCAGATCGAGGATGCGGGTGCGGCGCGGGTTGATGACCGGATTGCCGCCGCCGTCGCGGTAGATGATGTTGGCGATCTCCGGCTCGGCCAGGCCGTCGGCGATGTCCAGCATGGCGCCTTCGCCCTCGCCGATGCAGAGGTAGTCGATCTCCGGGAAGTGCGTCAGCAGCGGCGCGCCGATGGAGGAGGCGTGCACATTGCCGAAGAAGGTCTTCACATGCGGCCGCTTGCGCTTGATGTAGGCGGCCATGTCCACCGCGTCCATGAAGCCGGAGGTGGTGGCGGAGAAGCCGACCAGTTCCGGATCGGTCGCCAGCACCTGCTCGGCGTTGGCCTCCAGCGAGGGCGGCGCGTAGGGGCCGAGGCAGTCGTGCACCGCGGTCGGGTGGCCGTGCTGCTCCAGCCAGGCGGCCAGCTGCAGGATGCCGATGGGTGCCATGCGGTTGGCGAGCACCGAGAAGTCGGGCTGGCCGGGGACGAAATTGAAACCGGCTGGGTGGACGAGGGTGACGCGCATGGCCGTCTCCGGCGGGAACAAGCCGCCATTCTCGCCGATTACCTTTTCGTCGATAAGGTTTTCGCGGCGCAGGTCGGGCGCTGGCTGGCGCTGCGGGGATCAGGCTTCGGCGGCCTCGGGGGCCTTGAGGATGAGCGCGGCGTTGCTGCCGCCGAAGGCGAAGGCGTTGGAGAGGATGTGGCGCAGCGGCATGGCCCGCGCCTGGCGCAGGTGGGTCACGCCCTCGCATTCGGCTGCGATCTGCGCCAGATGCGCGGTGGGCGGGCACTGGCCGCGGCGCAGGGCAAGCACCGCGATCAGCGCCTCCAGCGCGCCGGTGGCGCCGAGCTGGTGGCCGTGCATGGACTTGGTGGCGCTCACCGGCAGGCGGGCGGCGTGCTCGCCGAAGACCTGGCGCAGGGCCTGGATCTCCACCGGGTCGCCCTCCGGCGTGGCGGTGCCGTGGGCGTTCACATAGTCGATGTCGGCTGGCGCAAGCCCGGCGTCGGCCAGCGCGGCCTGGATGGCGCGGGCCTGGCCGGTGGCGTCCGGCCGCACCAGGTGGCTGGCGTCGCAGCTGCTGCCGTAGCCGGCCAGTTCGGCGAGGATGCGGGCCCCGCGGGCCCGGGCATGTTCATAGTCCTCCAGCACCAGCGCGGCGCCGCCTTCGCCCAGCACCAGGCCGGCGCGGTCTGCGCTGAAGGGGCGGCAGGCGCGGTGGGCGCTGTGCTCGTCGCCGGGGGCGAGCACCCGCATCGCCTCCCAGGCGCGCAGGATGCCGTAGGACAGCGGCGCTTCCGAGCCGCCGGCGACCACCACGTCGGCCTCGCCGCAGCGGATGCGGCGGGCGCCTTCACCGATGGCGGTGGCGGAGGAGGCGCAGGCGATGGAATAGGTGAGGCAGGCGCCGCCCAGCCGCAGCTGGATGCCGATGTGGGAGGCGGCGGCGTTCACCATGCCCAGCACCACCGACAGCGGCGACACCCGCTGGCGGCCGGCGATGAAGAGTTCGCGGTAGCCGTGCTCGAAGGTCAGCGTGCCGCCCAGCGCGGTACCCCAGGACACACCGTAGCGCGGCTCGGCTTCTGCCTCGGCGCGCTCGCCCAGGCCAGCGTCGCGCCAGGCGTCCAGCGCGGCGGCGACGCCGAGCTGGCAGTAGCGGTCCATGGTGGTGGCCAGCGGCCGGCCGAGCGTGGCACCAGCGTCGAAATCGGGGCAGAGCACCGCCGGCAGGGCGAGCCGGGCAGGGGCGTCCGGCGGGGTATGCAGGGCGACGGCGGAGTCGCTTGCCAGCAGGTGATCGAAGAGCGCGTCCGGATCGCGGCCCCAGGGGCCTTGCAGGCCGAGGCCGGTGACGACGACGCGGCGCAGTGCCCTCATCCGCGCAGGCGGGCGAGGGCGGCGCTCAACTCGCCGACGGTGCGCGGGGTGGGCATGTCCTGCGGCAGCGTGGCGCCGGTCTTGTCCTCGAAGTCGAACAGGAGTTCGAGGAGCATCACGGAGTCGATGCCCAGGCTGTTGAAATCGGTTTCCGGGGTGACCCGCTCGGGTTCGATGCCCAGTCTGTCGCGGGCGAACTCTCGTACTAGCGTCAGGGTTTCCATGGCTGCATTGTCCGGAAGCTTGCGCCGGGTCGCATTGATGACCATCAGGCCGGGGCGGGCCCGCAGCTGGCGCGGGATTATAGCGGCGACGCAGGGAAGGTTCACGCATTGTAGGAGAGAGCGAACCGGCGGCGGCCGACGGCTGTCGACCCCACTCATTCCCCCTGGAGAAAGAGATGTCTGTTCCGCTGGACCGCGAACGCGAGATTGCCGCCCGCTTGGTGGTGCTGACCCTGATTGCCGATGGCGAGCTCGCCAGCCGCGAGGTGGAGGCGCTGGAGCGGCATCACATCGCCGAACTGCTGGGTGTGCCGCCGGACATGCTGGTGAGCGCGGTCGCCGAACATTGCCAGGGCCTGCTGGAGCGCGCCGGCAACCCGCTGCGGGTGCTGGACCTGGAGCAGACCGAACGCCTGCTGGACAGCGTGCGCGATCCGGCGCTGCGCGTCACCACCTGCCGGGCGATGCTGGTGCTGTCCAAGGCCGACGGCCGCATCACCCTGCCGGAGCAGACCCTGCTGCGGCATGCGCTGACGCGCTGGGGGCTGACGCTGGAGGGTGTGTCCTGAGGGCTATTCCCTTTTGGGGCGCGGATATCCCGTAAAAAGATCTGGCATGGCCGGGTTTTGCTCTCCCTTGCCTGCCCCTCGCCCGCCAGCAGAGCGGGCAAAACGCAGGGTGATCCGCCAATGACTGTGTGGCGTCGGCTGGCGGCATGCCGCCTCATGCCGCCAAGCCGCGCCCGTTCCGCTTCATCCTGCCCGCCGCGCCGGCGTGGCGACCATCATCAGCGCATCCAGCTCGAAGCTGCAGTCCGCCGCCACCGCATGGCGCTGCTTCACTTCCGTCGGCGCCACCGACCACAGGTGGCGTATCGCCTCCACCGCCACCGGCGGCGTGCGCATGCGGGTGATCCAGGCGTCGAAAGCGATCGGCAAACGCCACAGCCAGGCGTCACCGCGCTCGAAGCCGGCCGCGTCCAGCATCGTCCGCCAGGCGGAGGGCGTGTGGTTGCGCACATGGGAAGGATCGCGCAGCAGCTCGATGCCCTGTAGCCAGGTGTCGCACAAGGGCTCTTCGGCACCAGCGATATCGATCAGCAGGAACACGCCATCCGGCTTCAGCACCCGGTGGATCTCCGCCAGCGCGACCGGAACGTCGCGCCAGTGGTGGGCGCTCATGCGGGTGATCACCGCGTCGAACGCGGCATCGGCGAAGGGCAGCAGATCGGCCGCCGCCTGCCGGGTGTGGAGGTTGGCGTAGCCACGCTCGTGGGCGGCCTCGGCAACCACCGCCAGCATGTCCGCCGACAGATCGGTGGCCCACACCTCCTCCGCCACCGGCGCGGCGGCGAAGCTGGCGTGGCCGCCGCCACAGCCGATGTCCAGCACCCGCCCGCGCGGGCGCGCGCCCAGCAGCGCCGTCAGCCGCTCCAGGTCCTGGCCGCGGGCGTGCACCGCGCTTTCCAGATAGGCGCGGGCGGTGGCGCCGAACTGCTGGCTGACGAGGGTTTCATGGGCTTGCATGACTGCTCCTGGAGATCTGCCGACGATGGCGAAGCCACTTTATGGCGGCCTTTATCCAGGTACAAGATGGCAATTTATCCTGGTATAAATACCGCTCCGCTAGCCTTCTCCTGCGCCAGACCATGACTGCCGACAGTGCCAACCCCAATGAGCTCGGCGCCTTCCTGCGCCGCCACCGCGAGCGCCTCAGCCCGGCGGCGGCCGGCCTGCCGGAGGGGCGTCGGCGACGCACGCCCGGCCTGCGCCGGGAGGAAGTCGCCCAGCTCGCCGACCTCAGCCCCACCTGGTACACCTGGCTGGAGCAGGGACGGGCGGTATCGCTGTCGCCCCGGGCGCTGGCCGGCATCGCCGACGCGCTGCAGCTGTCGCGGGCGGAGCGCAGCCACCTGTTCGATCTGGTCGGCCGTCGCGATCCCGCGCCGCCGGCCGTGGCCGAACTGCCGCCTGAATTGCTGGACAGCGTGCAACTGATCGCCGGCCCGGCCTATGTGCTGGACGCGGCCTGGAATGCGCTGGCCTTCAATGGCGCGGCGGCGGAACTGTTCGTCGGCTGGCTGGATACGCCGGCAGAGGGCGGCCACAACCTGCTGCGCAGCATGTTCCTGTCGCCGGCGCTGCGCGAGCTGGTGGAGGACTGGCCGCACCGCGCCGCCCGGCTGGTGGCCGAGTTTCGCGCCCACAGCGGCCGCCACCGGGAGAACGCGGCGGCGATGGCGGTGGTGGAGGAACTGCTGGCCGCCAGCCCGGATTTCCAGCGCTATTGGGAAGCACAGGAGGTGGAGGAGCGCGAAGGCGGGCTGCGCGCTTTCCTGCATCCGCAGCGCGGCCGGCTGTGCTACCGCCAGCTCACGCTGGCCCCGGCCACTGCGCCTGAGTTGCTGCTGGTGATGTTGTTGCCGGCTTGATGGGATTGATCGAGGCGGCGCTTGAGACTCCGGCGGCAGCCAGCTGAGCCCTTCGGCAGACTCAACACCGCCGCTGTCCGATTACCCGTTGTTGATGGCTCAGCCGCTCCCCATGCGCGCAAACCCGGCGCAACGGCGGTGCCTGCCCCCGAAACGAGAAGAGGCTCCCGCAGGAGCCTCTTCTTCATCTCACCGACCGCGAGCACAGGGCTCGCAGGCCGTTCCGCCTTACTCGCGCACCTGATCGATCACCAGCGCCACGCCGGAGGCGTTCGAGGCCAGGCCGTCCATGCGGCCTTCCAGGTCGCCCGGACCGCCGCTGACACTGCCGCTCTTGGCGACGCGCGCAGCCAGCGTGATGGTGGCCGGCACCGGGCTGTCGCCGGCCATGCGCGGCACGCCGGAGAAGCTGAAGTCGCGCGGCAGTTCGCCGGCAGTGAAGCGCAGGGCCGCCAGCGGCGCGCCGCCGGCTTCGCCGCGGACGAAGACGAAGACCACGTCGTCCGCCTTCACCTTGTCGGCGAGCGTTGGCGCCAGGGCCAGCCGGCCGGAGACGCTGAGTTCGCCGCCACCCTGGCTGGCAGCAGCGGCGGGCGCAGCCGGGGCCGCGGGCGCCGACAGCGGCGGCAGGCCGCCCTTGGCGCGGGCTTCGTTGATGCCTTCCAGCAGCGAGGCGATGACCGGATCGCCCGGCGGCACGGTAGCAAGGATGCGTTCCCAGTGCGCCGAAGCGCCGGCATAGTCACCGCGCTGGTAGGCGGCTGTGCCGGCCAGCAGGCGCGACTTCGGATGGCCGGGGTCCAGCTCCAGCGCGCGCTTGGCGATCTGCTCCGCCTCGCCGGCGACGCTGCGGTCGCGGGCGGCGACCACGTCCGCCCAGTCGGCCAGCAGGTCCGGATCGTCCTTCACCCGTTCGGCCACATGGGCGTAGGCGGCGGCGGCCTTGGCGTAGTCCTCCAGCACCACGTAGGAGCGGGCCAGCATGCTCCAGCCCTCGACGTTGTCCGGCTCTTTCTCCATGCGCTCGGCGAGGGTGTTCACCATGCCGGCGATCTGCTGCGGGTCGAACTGCTGCTCGCCGGCGATCTGGCGCGGGTCCAGCCCGGCCGGGTTGCCGAGGATTAGATAGACCGCGGCAGCCACCACCGGCACGCCGATGGCGACCACCGCCGCCCAGTAGCGGGAGGGCGCGGTCACCAGGGTGGTGGTGCCAGCCTCGCCCTCGTCCAGCGCGCGGCGCTCCAGCTCGTCGCGGCTGCGGCGGTAGGTGGCTTCGTCCATGCGGCCAGTGGCGTGCTCGGCTTCCAGGTCGGCGAGCTGCTCGCGCAGCACCACCAGTGCGGTCTGGGCCTGGCCGGCGTCGGCGTCCGCCGGTACGGCGGCCTGCTTGCGGCCACCGCGGAAGAGGGGCGGCAGCAGCAGCAGCAGTGCAACGCCGACCAGTACGGCGGCGCCGACGATGAAGGGCAACAGGGTGGACAATTCGGCACTCACGAACGGGGTTCCTCGGAGGAAGGCGGTACGGCGGAGCCACCGGCGAGCAACTCGCGGGCGCGGCGGTGTTCCGCTTCGGACAGGGTCACTGCGGCCTCGCGTTCGCGGCGGCGCAGGCGTATCGCCAGCCAGCCGGCCCCGGCCAGCAGCAGCGCCGCCGGGCCGAGCCATAGCAGCAGCGTGGTGGCCTTGAAGGGCGGCGCGTAGAGCACGAAATCGCCATAGCGGGCGACGAGGTAATCCACCACCTCGTTCTCGCTGCGGCCGGCGGCGAGCTGCTCGCGCACCTGGTCGCGCAGGTCCACCGCCAGCGGCGCATGGGATTCGGCGATGGACTGGTTCTGGCACACCAGGCAGCGCAGCTTGTGGGAGAGGTCCAGCACCCGCGCTTCCAGCACCGGGTCGGCGACCAGCGGCTGGGCGGTAGGTGCATCCGTGGCGAAGGCGGCGGCGCCGAGCAGACAGCCCCCGATGAAGGCGGCGCCACGCAGCGCCCGCAGGAAACGATCAGCCGGCACGCTTCAGCTCCTCGATCTTGGGCAGCAGCACCTTTTCCAGCGACTCCGGCGTGATCGGGCCGATGTGCTTGTAGCGCACGCTGCCGCGCTGGTCGATCAGGAAGGTTTCGGGCACGCCATAGACGCCGAAGTCGATGCCGACGCGGCCGTCCAGGTCCAGCACCGACAGCTTGTAGGGATCGCCGTGGGCGGAGAGCCAGCCGCGCGCTCGCTCCACTGCCATCGCCAGCTCCTGTTCCGGTGCCAGCCGGCGGGCGTCGATGGCGCCATCGCCGCGCACTTCCTTGTAGTTGAGGCCGACCACCGGCACCACCTGGCGGCGGGCGAGATCGACCAGCACCGGGTGCTCCTGCCGGCAGGCCACGCACCAGGAGGCCCAGACGTTGAGCAGCCACACCTGGCCGCGCATTTCCTCAAGGGCGAAGCGCTGGCTGTTGTCGTCCAGGCGGGCGAGGCTGAAGGCGGGCGCCGGCTTGTCGATCAGCGGCGAAGGCACTTCGCGCGGGTCCAGCCGCAGGCCGAAGGCGAGGAAGCCGACCAGGACCAGGAACAGCGCCAGGGGAACGAGAAACTTGGCTTTCATGACGATGATTTCCTCAGGCCGCCTGTACCGCGGCGGCGGGCACCCGGCGCTCGGCCAGGCGGCGGTAGCGGCGGTCGGCCGCGGCCAGGATGCCGCCCAGGGCCATCAGCACGCAGCCGGCCCAGATCCAGCTGATGAAGGGCTTGTAGTGGAGGCTGACGATCCAGCTGCCGTCCTCCAGCTGCTCGCCCAGGGAGACGTAGACATCGCGGAACAGGCCGACGTCCAGGGCGGCTTCGGTCATCGGCATCTGCTGCGCCAGGTAGATGCGCTTTTCCGGCTGCAGCGTGCCGATGTCCACATCGCCGCGGAACAGTTCCAGGTTGGCGCGCGCAGCGGCGAAGTTGGGGCCGGGCGCATCCTGCACGCCGCGGAACAGCAGCGTGTAGCCGGAGAACTCCACCCGCTCGCCTTCCTTCATCTTCACGTCCAGGTTGTTTTCCAGGCTGCCGACCATGGTGACGCCGATGATGAAGATGCCCACGCCCAGGTGCGCCAGCCACATGCCCCACCAGGCGGCGGGAATGGTCGCCAGCCGCGAGGCGGCGGAGGCGCCGGCGCGCTCCCTGAGGCGCGTCGCCAGCAGCTGCAGGCTGGCCAGCACCACCCAGGCGGCCAGCGCCAGGCCGAGCACGGTGCGCCAGCTCACATGGCCGACGGCGAAAGCGGTGCCCAGGCCGATCAGGATGCTGGCGACGAAGGCGGGCGCCACCCGGCGCAGCGCCGGCATCAGCTCGTCGCCCTTCCAGCGCAGGAAGGGGCCGAACATCATCAGCACCACCACCGGCGTCATCAGTGGCACGAACACCGCCTCGAAGTACGGCGGGCCGACCGACAGCTTGCCCAGGCCCAGCGCATCCAGGAACAGCGGGTACAGCGTACCCAGCAGCACCGAGGCGGATACCACCGACAGCAGCACGTTGTTGCCCAGCAGCGCGGTATCCCGCGACACGAAGGCGAAGCTGCCGCCGCCGGCCAGCTTGGGCGCGCGCCAGGCGTAGAGCACCAGCGACACGCCGATCACCGCCACCAGGAAGGCGAGGATGAAGAGACCGCGGCGCGGGTCGGTGGCGAAGGCGTGCACGCTGGTGAGCACGCCGGAACGGACCAGGAAGGTGCCCAGCAGCGACAGCGAGAAGGCGCCGATCGCCAGCAGCACCGTCCAGCTGCGGAAGGCGCCGCGCTTCTC